>ODAJ014766672.1_pt1 | contig 52037 bp, 85 predicted proteins | sample 1539241 | NCBI WGS metagenome assembly ODAJ01 (sample SAMN02144231, study PRJEB22623) | gut metagenome | biome: sheep rumen | host: Ovis aries | place: New Zealand | reverse complement strand
GGCGTTCACAGCGTTATGGGCGGGCTACCGTTGGTTATGACCAGTATGGACAGGAAGTAATCAGCGAATTACGCACGTTTCGTTGTGTTGTAAACGTAATGTCAAAAAATCTTGGAGACGCATTTGACTCGGCAAGGTTTATAATTGCCAATCTCCAAAACAATCGTTATAATGACTTTGTGAATAGAAACGGTCGTATGTTCGGCATCGAACAGATTTATCGTATGAAAAATCTGTCAGATTTGGAAAACGGCACGTGGACAGAAAGAGTTTCTTTTGAAATTCAAATGAGTTTCAAAGAAGAAATAGTGGTTAATGACCAAACGTTGTTTGTTAAGCCTGTGGAAGACCCATCGGAACTTGGAAACAGTGTTTCAATTACCACGAGTTTAATAAAGTAAGGAGTAAAAAATGGCAACTAATGTAATCAACATTCGTCGGTTCGTAGATGTTACTACTTCTGTGCAAGAGACCCCTACAGACGTAAGACGTGACTGGGGTGCCTTATTGTTCGTCCAAAAAGGAACCGATGGTCAAACTACTGTTTTGAAAAAGTATAATGACTTGGATTCCGTTGTGACTGGCGAAGGTTCAAACACAGAAGCCGCAAAATATGCAACAGTGTTCTTTGGTACCGCTTATTCTGGCGTATCCGTAAAGAGCCCAATTTATGTTGCTACAATCGGCGCGGAAGACGAAACTGAATTTACAACAAACTTTAGTGCGTTGTTAGGCTCTGAAGAATACTTTTACATTGGATTAGACACAAATTTCTCTGATTCAATCAAAAAAGTAGCGGCGGCCTTAACAGCGGCTTCTCAATCAAAAACAGCACACAAGTTGGTCTTGGATGATACCAGCGCAAACGTTTTCGACAAAACATTGGCTGAAGATATTGCGTTAGGCGACTCTTGTTCTGTTGGTGCTTATGTGGCTTCAAACAAATACAACTGTGTTGCGGTTTGTGCGGTCAACCCATCAAACACAAACAAATATTATTCAGCGGCTTTGGCAGCGTTCTATGGTTCTCGTACCTTTACGAACTCCAAAACACAAATGTGTTCAATTTGCTTCAAAGTTGCGAGCGGTATTTCTGCGGTTGACGGTGCGGATACATTATTGGATGCAACTTCGGACTTTGATACCAAAGTTGGCAATCTGTACGAAAAGAACGTAAACGTTTATGCCAATGTTAAAATCGTAGGGTTAACAGCCTGGTCAAAAGGTTTTGTTGGTTCTGGCGACGAAATTAGCGATATGGTGTCTGCTGACTACTTGTCATATCGTGTAACAATGGCTGTGTTTAGTTTATTGCAAACAACTCCACGCTTGGCGATGAACGCAGATGGTGCTTCAAAATTAGCATCTGTGTTAAACGATTGCTTCCAAGACTTGGCTTCAGCCGGTGTTATTGGTGGTGGTGTTTCTATCGACGGCGAAGTGTTCCCAGCAAGCGGATACAAATATTCTATCCCAATGCCAACAGGTGTTCAAAAAGCCAACGGCTTGTGGGACGGCATCGTTTGCAAAGCCTTGTTAATGGGTTCAACTAAGAAAGTTGTTATCCTGAACGACTTAGTAAAATAAGGAGGAATAAATGGCTACAAATTTCGAAGGTGCTTTTAACGATATTGGTTTGGTGGATTTCAAAATTAAAACTCCACTGGGCACATTAGAAGCCCACAACTTGGGTCCAGCAGATGTTGCTATTGTTGCTACCCCTGGTAATGGCGGAGACGTTATGAACGTGTTCGAAGGTTCTACGGGTCAATTATTGGCAAACAAATCCTACAAAGTGAAAAACTGGTCTGTAACATTACGCCTGTTGCGTCACTCTTTGGATTACTGCAAAGGAACCTATTTGATTCAAGAAATCTTAAACGGAAACGTTACCACAGTTGGTGTTGAATTTATCAACAAGAACTTTGGTAAAGGTGTTGTCGACAGCACAAAGAACGAAACCTTGATTGCTCCACAAGCGTTCTTGGTTAACTTCGCTGGCTTAGAAGCCGGTGCAGGTGCGTCTGGTGACTTTGAAATGACCTTCAAATGCTCCAACGCTGAATTTGTGTCTGGTGTATACTCTGCTTGGGGTTCGAACTATGCGACTAACGACTTCCCAGCCGATAAGAGCATTAGTATCGCAAACCCTGGCACACCTGATGTGTACGCTGGTGCAACATATCCACAAGACTAAAAGGATAAAGAATGGAACAAGCAAAAAATTTAAGTACGCAATATGTAGATGTCATAACGAAACAAATCGAAGCGGCGCAAAAAGATGGAGTTATCCCAACCTCGTTTGCGTATGCCTTCAACGGTCACGAGTGGGTATTAACGTTACCACACACTGTTATGGAACAAAAACGATTGCTGCACTTACGCAGTCAGTATTCCGCAACATTGTCCTTCGATGACGAAGAAGCGTTTTTAGAAGCAATCGTGCCGTTTGTTAAATGTGACGGACACCCAATGAACCTAAATGACTTTAACATTGGTGAGTTGGAAGTATTAAAAATGGCATATAGCGATGGGCTTATTGCCCCTTTATTCCAAGGGGGCGACAGAGCGGTGACGAACTTTATGGAAGAGACAGTCAAAAGACTGGGCAAAAAGTAGAGTCGTCCCCAATAGATTGGTTCTTTATGAATCCTGTAATGAAAGGCTATATTTCGTACAGCGACTTAAAGAACGGAACGATAAATTTGTACGACCTGTATGTGCTTAACGAGGCTATCGAGTCTGAGAACAAGTACCTACAGGACCGTGCACGTGAAATCAAGCGCAATATGGCGCTCAAGAAAGGTAAGAAGTAATGGCTGCTGAGGGCGTAATAGATATTGAGTTGAATACCTCCATAAGCAAAGGAAGTATTCAAGAAATCAAAAGTCAACTCCGTGATTTAACTAGCGAATTTTCTTCCGGAATGCGCAGAGCCCTCAACACTGCCATAAACAAAAAGTCCTTAACCGGACTGGATTACACCGAGAGGACACAAGATTACTTAGATAATCTTTGGGGCTCGGCTGGAAGTTATTCGCAAAAATTCAAAGACTTAAATAAGTCTATTAGCGATAAATTAAGCAATCCAAAACTTACAGACCAATACAGAGACCAGTTGATACGACTTGGTGATGACCTTAAACGTGCTGTGTCTACGGTTGCTGCTGTTGTTTCTGAGGCGACGTCTTATACAAAACTTCTTACACCAATGGCAAATACGGAGCAAATATTTAAGGATATTTCTCTGGGTAATGTTGATAGCGCAGAGGGTGTCGGTAAAGCCGGTCTTGCTCTTGAGCGTATGAACAAGATAATCAACAAAAACAAAAGAAGCCAGTTTGCGTCTGAGGAATTTAAGACAGCGTCGTACACAGGTCGTAATTATGCTTTAACCACTGGCAATCGTGCAAGACGCGGCTTTAGAGCCGACGAAGCAGCACAGTATAATACAGATGCGACCGCTGGCGTTCTTGATTATATGATAGCCAACGAAGGATTGAATGATTCGCTGGCATTGCTTGGATTGCGGTGGGGCACAGAAGGCAATCACGGTCCAAATTTAGACAAGGGTATTTACAGAACCATCCAAGGTTTTAATGCCGCTGTGTCGGAAATAGGATATGTTGCTAGTAAGTTAAACGACCCAAATGTTGTAGGTCCAGAAAGAACGACCTTCAATAATTATTACAAGATGTTGCAGAAGCAGTTCAGGGATGGCGTAAAGGTTGTATTTGCCGATAAGAAATATCGTGAGCAAGCAGTAAAAGCCTTCGATGAACTTGCTCATTTAACAAAACCTAGTGGTAACGACAATATGCGTGCGCTAGGCGCAACTACTGTGCTTGGCGCATTAGGTAAAACCGTCTTAGATATGTACAGAGCCAAATGGCAAGCCGATATCTCTCGTAGTGCTATGGGAACACGAGAAGCCCAGTATGGAGAAGTTAGAAGCGTTGGCCAGAATATTGGTGGTGTGTTAGGCGCGCTCATTGGAGGTGCCGCAGGTACGCTATTGGGAGGAAACACCTTGGTTGGTGCAACAATCGGTGGTGCCGTTGGTGCTAGCGCCGGTGGAATACCTGGTGAATACCTGCAAAAAAGACTAGAAGCAAACAAGGTATCCATAGGATACATACTGGGGCAACATCGTAATGAAACCATTTATGGTACAGGATTTAGTACCGCACTAGCAAAAGCAATCCAAGACCAAGGGATAGCAAGTTCGAGTGATGTTACTAATATGGCCAACAGTTCATTGACACTACGGGCTCGTATGATGCTTGGTATGGTTGGCGAACAAGAAATGCTTATGTTGTCTTTTATGCCAGAATATTTCCAGGCTCTTATGAGCGGAGCACAGGGTGCACAGTTGATAAACGCGTACGCTCGGTCTGGTAGAGGCATTGGTGATTCTTCACTGCGTGCATTGGCTATGCAAAGCGTGGAGGGTGGTTCTCAAGGTATGATGGCGTTTGCACAAAGCCCATATTACAAAGACATTATGCGTGCAGCAGGTTGGTACAGTTATAATGATGTTATAAACAGACAGGCGATGGCCGGTATGATGGACGCAAGGTCGACAACCGTTCCGATTTATGGGGCAGAATATGTCGGCAAGGAGATTATGAAGAGTGCGCTAAAAGAAGACCCATTCATATATACACCAGGGTACGCTCGTCCGAACGAAGCAGCCGTAAGAAAAAGAGAAGAATGGGTTGATATGCTTGGCGATAGTGACTTTGCTGTCCGTGAAGAAAGAGCAAGAATCCTTAACTGGGCTAACAGCCCTATGCACATATATGTGTACGTGGACGGAGATGAGGTAAAACACGTAAGTACAACCAAAAGAAGTTTGCTTGATGGCAACAATGTATTTAGAGCAGGGAGTAACTAATGTTATCACCATACATAAATCCTAAAGAGATAAACAATGGCGCAGGGATAACTTCTAGGTTGGCTGATACAACGCCAATCGGTATGTTTGGTGCGCTGGATAAACGAAACGAAGTGAATATCGCCGGTGTAACCGTCCGTAGTGCAATAAACACGGCCAAGTCAATTATGGACTCTGTGGCTAATTTGTTAGGTTCTCGTTCTCCATATTACATTATTGGTGAAATACCTAAGGAAGAATACGAGGGTGGAAACGAATCCAAACTGAATTTGACCAGTTGGGTTGGTGGTCAGTTAGTTCGTGCTGTTACCCAGAATATGTTTACGGCTGACGATAACATTCAACAAGGCGTTATCATTGACTGCTTGGGTGATGTTACCTCGACTATATCGGTTAAGTTTACACAGAACCCATTGTATTATCAAACAGATAACGTAATCGACTCTAGATTGAGAGAACCGATTAAACTACGTGCTACGGTGGCTGTATCCAATTATTTGACCGATGATGTTCGTGGAGCGATATCAAACCTGGTTGGTCAGTTGGACCCCACGGGAATTGTTAATCGGATGGCAAACAGAGAATTGTACGACGGACTCACCCGTTCACAATATGCGTTGAGAAAATTGCGTGGGCTTATGGAAAGTGGTATGCCGTTTACAGTGTATACGCCACACGGCTATTACGAAAATATGTTAATTCAAAGCATCACACCAAAGACCAACGAAGACTCTATGGATATGCTATTGTGCGATGTGGAGTTTGTTGAGGCGATTATGTATATGCCTTATTACAACCAGTCTAGCGATGCTGCGGTTAAACAGGCAGCCGGAACCGAAGTTACAAAAGAAGCCTCTGGCGAAGAAGCAGCAAAAAAGACAGAAGTTATAAGCAACACTAAGGGAGCCTAATATGAAATTTTATGAATTGCGTGTTGGTTCGAATGAGCAGATTGTTGGATTAAAAGATGGGTACAAAGCACAATTAAAATTTGACCCGTTCTATAAGAGATGGTATTATGATTTATATAAATACAACGAACTGATTTGTGCCGGTATCGCTTTGAATGTTGATTCGGCACCGTTGGTGGCTTTCGCAGGACATTCGTTGGCTCTGTTGGATAAATACGGGACCAGAGACTTCTACGAACCATACAACGAATTAGGCAAACGTTTGGCTCTTGTGGAGATTATAGAATGAAAATAAACGGGCGCGAGTATATATTTAACAGGATTCTTAAGGTTGAATTTCTAACCGCAAGTTCGGAAGTGGTTTACACTGTCGAGTTTAATCCGTTAAAAAAGAGAGAATTGTGCGCCCATATCGATGTTGATATTCTTGGTTTGCCACAACCAGTGAAAACAAATTCACCAGGGTTTTCTGCCTCGGTTTTGTTTTATAACCCACCAAAAGAATTGGTTGCGCATATAGCATTACAAACTAAGTTTATTAGCGACTTTGTGAAGGACGTGCCTGATGGTGACGAATTGGATATAAAAGATAGCACAACCTGGAAACTTCCTTTTCCTATTGTTGATGTGGTACAAACAAATATTATTTATGGTCTTATGCGTCACAAAAACACAAACAAATCAAATGTGGACATAGTGGATGAAACATTAAAAAACTTTTATTCACAACGGTCACAAGTGCGTGTGTCCGCTGGGTATTATGACCAAAGGACAGAGACAGAGTATTATAGCCACGTATTTACCGGCTGGCTGAACGGTTCGGCGTTCTGGCACAAAGGAACGGATAATCTACTTCAGGTTAATTGCCACGATATAGATTTAAGCCAGATTGAACCAGGCACAATACTTACTTCTATGGACCCGCTTACACGCGAAAATCTCGAAAGAACTCAGATACAAGAGTGGGAGGAAAAGCGTAAGGGGAAAGCGACATTTGACGCTACAGCAAGGAATTATATTACTTATTTTGCTCCAGAAGGCGTATGGGACGGTAAATTACAAAAAAGACCGTACGGCGCAGAAAAGATACCGGCATTTGATGTATGGTATGTTAAGAGCCGTCAGCAGGTCAGGAAGGGTTTGAAGAACGGCGAGGCGTTTAATAAATCCTGGGAATACCCAGAATTAAAGACATTGTTAACCAGCACACCACAACAACAACCAATGTCTCCCTCGTTTAAGGAATTTTATACCACCAGGGCCACATTACGTGAAATGCTGAGTGATATGTGTAACGCCACTTTCTTGGCTAAAAAGAACGGCAACACGATGAATATTGGTTGGGATGTGATACACGAGAACGTATCAAAGTCCACGTACATATTCTTCCCTGTTTCTGAAGACCCAAAGATGGTTAGAGCAGAAAGCGCAACACACAAGATATGGAATTACCAAAATTTACTTGAAGCGCCCTCTGTCGACGGGGCTGGGAGATTAACAATCAAGATGATGTTCCGCCCAGAGATTCAAACACAAGATTCAATAGCGTTGATGTTATCTGAAAACCTTGGTGCTGATGAAGGACTGGTTCCTGTGGCTTCGTTTGACACGTCGATTCATTATGGAACCAATCGTATCGTAGGTACAATGGCTACGTCTGCTAACTTGCGCACAACGCCAACGGTTCAGTTATCGGAGGCAGCAAGTACGGCTGCATTAAGAAAAAGAACAGCAGACGCTCAATATGGTGGTTATATGTTTAACTATGGGTTTATGATTTATCAGTTCGAACACAAGTTGTCGACCCACAACTCAGACTGGAGCACGGAGGTTAAAACCGTTCCTATGTATGGAGGTACTAAAGTCCAATGATACAGATGCCTGATGAAGCGTATGACGCGTTGTATGTTATCAAAACTCATTACATAATGAGGGTGTTAAAATTCAATCCTGAAACCCAGACAGTAGATTTGATTCAGGACGTATATGAATTTACTAACACTCCGTTAGGTAATATGGCCGTTGTGAATGAGTTTGGGCAAGAAGTTGTTGTTGGGTTGAAAGAGCCAACGATTCTCCATAACATACCCGTTAAACAGTTGCGTTGGGGACAATTCGAAATCCAGTGCTGCCCTGTCGCTGGGGATACTGGTTATATCGAAGTAATGACAAACGACATTAGAGATTGGATGCAAACGGGGTCAAGAAGCATTCCTTGGTCCGACAGTCACTTTATAAAAGAATCCTGTGTGTTTGTTCCGTTCGTCCCCAACCTTATCAACAGGTCAACAACCTACCCTGCGAACAATAACTCATTGGTTATCCGGTCAAAGAACGCTTCGTTCGTTATTACCGATAATGATGATGACGTGGTAAACATAACCACAAATGCAAACACAACGAATATAAATTCTGTTGGTGGCATTTCCTGTAACGGAGACGTTGCTATTACTGGCAACCTATCAACTACAGGAAACATAACTGCTTCTGGGAGCATTACAGCCACAGGCGAAGTTCATTCTGATGACGACGTAACGGCTGGTGGTGTAAGCCTTAAAAATCATAAACATCAGGTTCCTGCGGCTAACGCTATTATCCCACCAGAACCAGGTGTACCACCACCATCAACAACAGCACCAGTAGAAGAGGTTTAATATGAAAACTTGGCATTTAACACAATTAGATAAAGACGGCACTGACAACGACCTTATGCTTCAGCACGGGTTGATTAAGGTCGATACAGACTTAGACGCTTTAAGGACCAGAATCGACTGTGCTTTGCAGGTTATTAAAGGCGAAGTGAGCGACCTGAACCAAGGCGTTGATTACTTTGGTATTATGTTTTCTGGCGCGCCATTAGAGATAAAGGTGCAAGAACTTTGTAGAGTGATTAACAATGTTCAAGGCGTGAAATCAACTAAGTTTAAGCAGGCTACTGTGGACCGGAAAACAGGGGCTATGTCGTTTGAATTTACAATCGAAAGTGTATTTGGCGACATCGATTATGAGAAGTCGTTTGAAAATATTTAAGATGAACCATATAATAAGAGCAAAAGGTGAAATAAATGGGACATTGGACAGATACAGGTTTTGTTACGAAAACAGTTGATGAGTATAAAACAGATATACAGGCGGCGTTCATTCGTGCCTACGGGTCGGATTTTTCTTTAGATGATACAACCCCACAAGGTATCTTAATTCAGGGGCTAGCAGAAATGTTATACAACACTGATATGGATGGTGTTGAAGCGTTTTCCAGAATGAACCTTAATTCTGTCGGTGGGGTTTTGTTGGATGTTCTTGGATTACAAAGAGGTCTTACTCGTTTGCCCGGAAGACCACAAATAGCAACCGTTGCCATTACGTGTAACAATTCAAATTTCGAACCATTTACGATAAGCGTTGGTACACGCTTTAGTGCGATTGGTTCGCAAGATTACTTTGTTACATCGAGTATTAAAAACGTAACCAATGTCAATGATACAGTCGTAGTGGACTTTTATCAGTATGGAGATTCCGGTTGCTCTGTTGGCGATAGACTGTCTGTCGATGGTTACAATCAAATAACCAATGCAGAAATTATTGCGTTGGTTCCTGGGCAGGTTGGTGAATCAGATTTAGAGTTTCGCCGTAGACTGCAGGTTGAATACCCTGTGGCTCAGGGCACAATCGAATATGTGGAAAATAAGATTTATGAAACCGGCCTAGTGTCTGATATTGGTGCTAACTACAACGATACTGACGAAACTGTAGGTACATTACCGCCATACACAACAGAATGGATGGCTGTTCCAAAAGAAGGGGCAGACGAGACAGCGTTTAAGACCCGCGTTGCAGAGGCTATTATAAATAACAAAACCCCAGGGGCACCAACGGCTGGCAACACTACGGTTCAGGTTACAGATGCATTTGGGGCACAGAAAACAGTGAACTTCACAATACCCGATAGAATCGATTTAGAAATCCAGGTCAAAGTCGTCCCTCCAGAAGGTGTGGGTATATTGAATCTTTCTGAGGTCCCAAATATTCAAATTGCCGTTAAGGATTATATTAACGGACTGAAGATTGGAAGAGATGTGTCGTATGCTCGTTGCATAAGTCCTATCGCCGCAAACCAAGAATTTGACATCGAATGGTTTAAGATTCGCCAAAAGGCAGCAGAAGGCGAAGAACCAGAGGCTTGGATAACCAATGCAAATTATTTGATTGGCGTAAGAGAATACGCGCACATTGAGGCAGAAGATATAAAGGTAGGGGCATAATGCAACTAAATCAAAACTACCCTTGGTATATGCAAAGGTCAGAGGCGTTCTCTGGTTTGTATACCGACTTGTTCAATATCGTGTCGGCAGCGTCACCATTGGATATATACAAGATATTCTACCCAGATGAATTGACACAAGGTGGTCTGGCTGCTTTGGGCAAAATCTGGGCTATTACTGGAGACCCTGCTTATACAGATGCCCTTATCTATAATTTAGACCAATGGTCGCAAGACAAAGTGTGGACCGGAGGTATGGGTACGATTATCGAAGATGTATTTAGAAGATTGCTTAAAGCAAAAATCTATATGCAAGGACGCCAGGTTTGTTTGGATACCCTGAAAAAAGCGTTCGATATTATCTTCGAAGGGACAGGCAGTGAAGTTACGATAACCGAAGATTATATGTCTTTTACCATAAACGTAAGCGGAACCAATGATACGATACGTGCGTTTATGCGTATGAGAAGTTTAGACGTAGCGTTTATTGGTGCGTTGCCAGGGATACATTACGATTATGTGTTCACGGACATACCAGATGAAAACCCAGAAGAAACCGAAGAGGAAAACAATGATAATTAAAGATAATATATTTGCTGAGGATACCGAAAGCCGTGATGCTAATAATGTTACCACGTTTAAGAACGGTATGACGCCACAAACTGTTGCGCGTGCGGAACAGGTGAATATGTCAGGGTTTATGTCTGACCGTGACCTGTATGTCGTATGCAAAGAAATTGAAAACCTTATGGCTCTGTATGACGCTGTTCCAAATAACAGTTATGCTCAAGGACAACAGAACCAGTTAGCAACAATGTTTCAAAACTCATTGAAAGAAGGGAATATGTTGACCGGCGTGTATCAACCATTGAGTCCAACAGCCCCAACACAAAGTGGCTCCGAGATTAGTTTTCCGGTTATGGCGTTTGTATTTAACACCGGTGTTTACTATGGAGAGTCATCTTCTACGCATATTATCAAATCGATTTCTGCACAAACATTAAGTGCTACTTCGGCTTGGGCGGACGGTGTTCACTTTATTTACGCATACTACAATGCTGGTTCTGTAACATTGGCTCACCAAACAGACCCAGTGAGTGCTGCCGAAGGTGCTTCTAAATGTATGCTAGGTTCTGTGTTTGTTATCAACGGACAGTTCCAAACAGGTTCTTGGAAATACCAGCCTTGGTTGAGTGTAACATCTGTTGATACACGTCAGTCTCCAACCGCTTATACAAAGGGTGGTTTTGTGAGTGCGGCTACTGCAACAGCATTACAAATGGGTGCATTGGAAATCAAAGACGAAGGCATCAACTTCGATGTAAATCAGTTGTTGCCAAGTATTGCTACGGTTCAAGCAAAGAACCCATACACATACAAATTCTTGTATCCAGACTATGACCCATCTCAATTAGATTTGTCGACACTTGATACGACACACGTGTATAATATGACAGACGATACTTGGGATGATGTATCTTCTCAATCAACAGCAAGCGCACCGAAATATATGGTTATGGTTCCGTGTATCGCTCCAACAGGACAAACTTTGATGATTCCTGCGATGTCTTATGTATCAGGAGGTGCGTACACCCAGTTGTTTGATACACAAGAAGCGGCGATTAACTCTGTGTATTCGTTGCCTTATGAGTTAGAAAATGTTGCTAAACGTGTTATCTATCTGGGTCAATCCTTGATTGTTCGTGTGGGTGCTACAGACCTGACAGACCCATTACAAATGATTTCTGTTGGTATGTTGCCACAAGCATTGTCCGGATTTAGTTCTGCTTCTGGTCAGGCCGGCGGCGGTATTACAACGTATCGCCCGATGCCAGCAATCACTTGGGACGGATACACAACAATCACCTGCCAAAACAACGCAAAGAATATTGTGGTCGATGACGGTTCGGCAATCTCTGTTACATTACCAACTCCAACCAGTGGTATTATCAACCAACTAGAAGTCGAATTTGTGTGCAACGGAAGTGCGTTAACGTTCACAAATGCAAACTGGTGGTATGGTTCTCAACCAACAACAGAAAACGGAAAGACATACCTGTACATCTTTGAATACGTAGGTGGCACTTGGTATGGCGGAGTCCTCCAAAAATAAGGAGTAACAAATGCTCTTAACTAAAAAATTATTGCCGTATCAAGGCCGATTCCCTATGTTAATTACCGACATTACTGGCGTGGCTGTAAAATTGGCTCCTGGTAATTATAGGTTTACTCTTCGTGGTGGTGGCGGAGCCGGAGGAGAAAAAGGCGGCAACGGTGCCGGTGCTACTGGTGGTGCTGGCGGAGCCGGAGGAAAAGGCGCCCTGACGGTTAGCACAATGAATTTTTCTACTTTTGCAGACGCATATATTTATGTTGGCGAGGGAGGAAAGATAGCCTCCAATGGTGGAAATGGTGGTGCCGGAGGAAACGGCGGAAATGGAGGCGGATATGGTGGCGCTGGTGGTGGAGGCGGTAAACCTTCCCTGGTTATTTTTGGAGATAATACGTACCTTTCTGCCGACGGCGGAGGTGGAGGAGGCGGCGGAGGTGGAGCCTCTAACGCTGTAAACGCTCGATTCCAATGGGGTGCCGGCGGTGGCGGCGGTGGTGGACGATACACTGGTAGCCCAGACGCAAATTCAACAAACCCTATCTTTACAAGTATATCAGGTCAGCAAGGTGGTAACCACGGCGGAGCGGCACACCAACCAGGAAGACCCGGTGTGGCTGGAGATGTAACAAATTTCCCAGATTGTGTTTCTGGTAAAGGCGGTGTTGGCGGCGACGGGGCTGGTGCAAGAAGCGCTGGCGGTGCTGCGGCTTCTGGCGGTGGTGCTTCTGGTGGTGGCGGAGGAACCAACAACGCTAACAACGACTACTCTTGTGGAGGCGCAGGGGGTGGTGGAGCCGGTGGCGACTACGATGCTGGTGGTGGCGAGCACGGAAGAGGTGGTTTCTATGGCGCCGCAGCGGACGCATACAACTTCCATACAACACCAACTGACACAACCACGGAAAACGCAACCTATGGTGTAACCGGTAATTATGGTATTGGTGGAACCACGAACACCGCAGGAACTAGTGGATTTGTTTTGATAGAACTTATTGGTTAAAGGTCCGCCGATTATGGCGGATTTTTTTTATTGCCTAATATTAAAACCAACCACATAATTGAAGAAGACATAAAAGGTGAAAAAGATGATTATTAAGTTAACCACGGCAACAACGCAAGGTTTGACATATTCTGTAGTTAAAAGTGGGGGTCAAGGTGAAGTGGTTGACTTGTCTGCTATCACTGCAAAGATTATGGTTAAGAAATCTGTGTATGACCCAGATTCCAAGGCTTTGATTTTGAAAGAACTGGTTCACCCTGAATCCAATCTGCTTTATTTTGAATTAACTGTAGACGATACAAAAAAGTTGTCGGCTGGCAAGTACCCTATTGCTTTGAAGTTAATTTACGACTCTGGTGCAGAAGTTGTTTTAAGAGAAGATACGTTATTAGTAAGCAAGGGAGTATTTGATGCCTGATGTAATACCAACTATTCCACAATATCCAGAACAAGGCATACAAGCCGAATTGGATTTAATATATTTGTGGAACCCGAGTGTTGCGAACGAACTGATTGCGACATTAAACGAATTGCTGGAAAATTTGCCAGACTATTCGACTGTTATGATTTATAAGGGTAGCGTTGCCACTGTTGCAGACCTGCCCGCTACAGCAAAAATTGGTGACGTTTATAACGTTATAGAAACAGATGAAAATTTCTGTTGGACAGGTGCGGCTTGGGACAACTTAGGTTCAATCGTTGACTTGACACCATACCGCACATCTGCAGACCAAGATGTAATCGACCAAGGGTTACAAGACCAGATTGACCTTAAGGCTAATGCTTCTTCTGTTTACACAAAGAGTGAAACAAACGATTTGCTGGCGGCAAAACAAGATGTTATAAACGATTTGCAAACAATTCGTTCTGGTGCTTCTGCTGGTGCTACAGCGGTTCAGCCTGCAGAAATATCTGATATGGAAACACGGACGCACGCAGCGAACACTTATGCTACACAAACAACGGTGTCTGGGCTTACAGAAGACGTTTCCGGTATTGAAGAGTTAATACCAGAACAGGCAACGGCATCAAACCAGTTGGCTGACAAAGAGTTTGTTAATAGTTCTATTGCAACCAACACCGCATACTTCATTGGCACATTTAGAAACGTATCTGCATTACAAGCATACAGCGAACCAGTTACAAATAACGATTATGCGTTTGTTACAAACGACGTGGTTACAGATAACGGTAACGACTGGGCTACATTTGCAGACCTGGATGCCTACAACAAGTCCTTGTTGACAATGTTTGATTATGCCTGGGTTGTTAACGGAGCAAAGTTCGACCTGTATAGATTTGAAGTCATAAGCCAAACTTGGGTCAAAAGAGCAACAGCAATCGACAAAGAATCGGTTACATTAAACCCAGTGTTTAATCGTTATAAGGCTACAGTATCTGGCGGAACAACAACCTGGGGATATGAATATACATTAAACAATAGTTCGTTTACTGCGGACCAATGGACAGCAATTAACTCTGGTATTACACCCGGAGGTGTCGCACTGATTGGCACGGCGGTGCAACCTGGTGATTTGGCGACAGTTGCGACAACTGGTGATTATGATGATTTAACAAATAAACCTACATTAGGAACAGCGGCAAGTGCAGATGCGACAGACTTTGCAACAGCGGCACAAGGCGCTTTAGCCGATACCGCTATACAATCTGTAAAAACCATAAATGGACAGTCAATTGTTGGAACAGGCGATGTAACGGTTGGCGGATTACCGGACCAAACAGGACAAAGTGGAAAGTTTTTAACAACAGACGGGACTGATGCTTCTTGGACTGCTCCAACCGTTGCAACATTTAGAGTTTGGGGGGCTAATGAATAATGGCAAAATTAGTAATTGGAAATAACAAAACCGTAGGCGTGCCTGTTATTACAAAGGAAATTGAGAAACTTCCAGCGATGGGGCTGATGAGAGCAAAAGACACAAATGGAAAATTGATAGCAAGCACAACAGAAAACCAAATAATGGATTTTACTGGTGTGACGGATGTTGATTCTTATATACTTGCTAACGCATATCGTCTTAACACAGCCGTTTCAGGTGTGGTTGATATGAGTTCGTTGACGATGGTGAGCGGTAATACCGCGTGTCAATATACGTTTCAAAGTTGTACAGGTTTGACAACTGTTTATATGAGTTCCTTAACCACAATAAGTGGCAGTAGTGCGTGTTATGCTATGTTCCAGTACTGTACAGGTTTGACAACTGTTTATATGAGTTCCTTAACCACAATAAGTGGCAGTAGTGCGTGTAGTAGTATGTTCTATGGTTGCACAGGTTTAACCAATGTTGATATGAGCAGTTTAACCACAATAAGTGGCAGTAGTGCGTGTAATAATATGTTCTACGGTTGCACAGGAATAACAAGTGTTAATTTAAGTTCTTTGACTACGATAAGTGGGAGCACTGCGTGTCAGTATATGTTCAGTGGTTGTACATCATTAACAACTGTAGATTTGAGTTCTTTAACCGCGATAAATGTTGCTAGTGCGTGTAGTACTATGTTCGATGGCTGTACAAGTTTGACAAGTGTTGATATGAGCAGTTTAACCACATTAAGTGGAAATAGTGCGTGCGGCAGTATGTTCAGTGGTTGCACATCATTAGCAACTGTGTATATCGGTGGGACAACAGCAATATATTTTGGCACGCGAACCAACCAGTTTAGTGGTATGTTCACTGGTTGCACCCAAAATATAGACGTATATGCCCCTGCCGCGAACCAATCGGCAATAGAAGCGTTTTCAGGTTATCCGAATTTTGGCGGAACAGGAACAGTAACGTGGCACTGGCGTTCATAATAAAGGAGTAGACTATGCCAACGAGTACAGATATAACAAACTTAAAAATAAACCAACTGACAGAAGCGCAGTATGACACTGCGGTACAAGGTGGTGTGATTGGTGCTAACGAACTCTCAATCTTGACTGACGCAGAAGTTGGACAAACCATTCAAGTTGACGTATTACCGACAGCGAGCGCTGACGAGTTGGGCAAGATATACCAGTTTATAGGTACAACTGACACAAATTACACAAACGGATTTTTTTATAAATGCGTATCCGATGGTGCGACACCTGCTATGTATAGTTGGGAAGCAGTTGAAGTCCAAGCGAGTTCTGGTGGTGGTTTGCCAAGTCAAACAGGTAATGCTGGTAAATTCCTGACAACAGATGGCACAGATGCTTCGTGGAGTGACAAACCATTAGCGAATACGGCAACTGGGTCAAATAGTTTAACAATTTCGGGTTCACCAAACAGTAATGCAAACAGCGTAAATATTGGTATTGGCTCTGTGGCTGGTTATAATGGTGTATCTATTGGTTGTAATGCGGGTAAAAACACAAGTTCCTCAGTTAACATAACTGAAAGTATTTTCATTGGTATGGGGGCGCAGGCTTTTAGAAACAGTACTGATTGTAGATGTTCCATAGGTATCGGACAAGGTGCAGAAGTAAAAGACGCCAAAGGAGGAATTTCCATTGGTTGGGGTTCTGGTGTTTACAGTGAACGTGCTATAGGGATTGGATATAATGCAAGGGCGTCAGCATTCCATTCTATACAACTTGGTAGCCCAAGTAGCGGCACTGCTTTCAATAATGATGCCAACACTTTCAAGGTCGCAAACGCCAATGGCAACTTTGAGATAATGTCTGCTAATGGAACTATTCCAACGGACCGTTTCACGACCACGCCAAGTGCTGATGGAACCTATAATGCGACCATTACTGTTGCAAACGGTGTTGTTACTCGTTCTTGGGCAAGTGGCGGTTCTGGTGGCGGCGTATCAGATGTCACAGTAAACGGCACATCTGTTGTGTCTGGTGGTGTTGCTGCGATAACCGGAATGGTACAAAACACAACAACAGGAACAGATTCGTTGACTATACTTGGAACAGCAACAAGCGCAGATTATGCAGTGAATATAGGTGTTGGTTCTGTGTCGTCTAACGAAGGGGATGTTGCTATTGGTTATAATGCACAAGCAAACGGTGGACAAGAATACAGTACAGCAGTTGGTTTTGATGCTAGGGCTGTTGCGCCAAAGTCGGTTGCTCTTGGTGGTAGTGCACAAGTAGGAAGCAATGCTAACGGTAGTGTTGTTATTGGTTCGTCTGCAACCGCAACAAAAAGTTACAGCGTTTCCATAGGTAATTATGCTGGTGTAACTGGTTGGGGAGCGATTCAACTTGGTGGTTATGACGTAACAAATTCAGAAGCGGGAACTTTTTATGTTGGTTTAACACCAAACAACTCCTCTGACACAGTAAATTATAAACTTCTTGATTCTGATGGAACTATTCCAACGGCGCGTCTAACCAAGGTCAATTCCACAATCACACTAACGGCTGCTGGTTGGTCTAATGGTTCACAGACAGTAAATGTAACTGGTATGACAGCAACAGGCGTTGTGTTGGTAAGCCCAGACCCGACAGACCAAGCAGATTACACAAGTGCAGGTATTATTTGTTCGGCACAAGCGTCTGGAACATTAACCTTTACGTGTTCAACAACACCAGTAAACGATATAGATGTCGTAGTAGTTATGTTGTGAGGTTAAAAATATGAAAACTGCTGGTGGGTATGTATGGAAATACAAGGAGTAATAAAATGATTATAAATCAAGTTGTTATTGGTGGTGGCGCGGATACAAGAGGATGGATTCCTAAAACTATTGATGCAAATGGAAACCTTGTTAACTCAAGTGCAGCACCTAACTTTACAGGCGTGAAAGGCTTGGGCGTAAAGAATGCTTTGGGTTATTGTTGTTATCAAAATCAAACCCTAACTGGTTCAGTGAGTTTTCCAGACCTGATAACGATTGATAGTGAAACTGCGTTACAGTATGCGTTTCGTGACTGTACAGGTTTAACATCGTTGTCGTTTCCAGTATTAACATCGATTACAGGCAATAGTGCTATGGTTTCTGCTTTTTATGGTTGTACAGGTTTGACATCGTTATCGTTTCCGGAATTAACATTGATTACCGGTTCTTATACTTTTCAATACGCATTTCGTAATTGTACAGGTTTAACATCGTTGTCATTTCCAGCATTAACATCATCGAGTTTTGGTTCAAATAGCAACCAATTTGCTGGTTTAATACAAGCGGTAAATGGTTGTACAATACATTTCCCGTCCAATCTTGACCCACAAACAGGTAGCACTGTAATATCGTCTTTAAGTGGTTATCCAAATTTTGGCGGAACTAATACAGTATTGGCCTTTGATTTACCAGCAACAGAGAGTTAATATGAAAGAAACAATAGAAACAATAAACGAGAAATAAATGAGTATAGGTGAATGGATTGGAATAGCGGCAGTTGTAATACCGGCGATAATAACCGGGTATCAAATGTACGCTATGTTAAAGGATATACAACGTGACCAGAAGGTCTTAAAGAAAGACAATCTTCGTATTCAATGCTTGCAAATGATGCAACACGACCCGTGCAATCGGTTCACCATTACAATGCTGTACGACCAATACAAAGCACAAGGAGGAAATTCTTATCTGGATGCTGAGTATAAAAAGTGGGCACAAAAATACAACAAACCAAGAGGTAGAAGATGAAAAAATTCCTTAAAGAAATGTTTAGTGACGATACACACGAGTGTTGCATTGGGCGGTTTTCATTATTCTTGGGTTTAATCCTAACAACGTTCACTGCCACAGTTGATATGGATGTTGAAGGAGAACTTGGATGGGCAGAGGCTGCGCTACGTGCCTCTCCCGCCATTGTAGGATTGGTCGCATATATCTTCACAAGATTGGCCGAAATGAAGGAATGGATTGCGGATATGACCAAGACACTTAAGGGGAAGAAATGATTGAAAAAGAGTTTGTAGTAACCTACCGCTTCTATGACATCTACAAAATAGTCGACGGCAAGGGGCAAACCCTATTCAATGCCTGCAGGGATAAACCGGCAACAAAAGGTATTACCCACGCAGGCTCAACGCTTGAAGAGGTTAAAAAGTCGATTGACGATATGTATGACCTCTGCAAGAAAATAAATCTTAATATCAGAGGTTGAATTATGAAAAAAGAAACTTTGCAAAAATGGATTGACACATTAAACGTGTTGGTTATCCCTGTATCAACAGTCATCGCTATTTGGTGGGACTTTGATGTGTCTGTGTATGTTGCTGGTGGCGTCGCTGCCGTCAACGGTGTATTGGAATACTTGAAATTATTCTGCAAAAAATAGAGTTTTCGCCACTGGCTCGCTTGCTTGTTCCTGCCAGTAGGGTAACGCTCAGCCCACAGCGTGCGAAGAAGTGGGCTCTTTAACCAAAGGAAGTACCTATGCCTGTTGTTAAACGTTTTATTAAAACAATTTCAGTGAACAAAAAGTACTTTTATCGTCTGCAAGAAGTTACCGCTGGAGCCTCAAGTTGGCTTGAAGCAGAGCCTGTTAGTCGCGGGGTAACACGCACAGCAGAAGATGAAAGAGTGTTAACAATCCTTCTGGAAAACGATGCATTACAAATGGACCGTGAGGAAGTACAAAGAACGAGGACTAGATGAAAAAATGTGGGCTGCTATTGTTATTGCTATCGTTTACTCTATCTTCGTGTTCGCACTCTTCCGCGACGAGCCAGATTACAGAAGGCATAAACCAGAGTCTGGACGCACTAGAGGCAAGTTTGCCGAAAGGTTGCGAGACCTCTTCGACGAAGAAGACGATAGCCTCAATTAGGACTCAGGTACAAGTATGTGAGACTAGTTGTGAAGACCGTATCGAGATTTGGAGACAGCGAAGCCGCGTTCTTTTGGTTTCTCTTGTTTCTCTGTGCATTATGGTGGGGTTCTACTTCTTGCGCAAACTAATATAAAAATGCCCAGCGAGGATTGGGCGCTGAGCACAACGTTTTTTGAACCACACAAAACAAAGGATTGGAAAAGTCTTTATTTTGTAATAACAATATACAACAAATCATAACAAATGTCAAACAAGTTTTTCCATTGTTAATGGTCTTACCAATGACGCCACGTTCTTTGATGGTTTATAATTACAAAAATAAGACGTTCCGGCAGGGTCTCTTGCCAACCAATAGCCTCTTGCAACCATTTTATGCCATACCATAGATTGTGGCGATGTGTATTTGAATCTGAGTTTCTTGGCGTCGATATTATCAAACAGTTGGTCAATCGCCTCTTCGTTCTTTGGGGTGAGCCACGTAATATACACACCCACAGGGAGCATATTATATATAATTCCCATTTCAAAGAACTCAGAAGTGAAACCAATCGTCTTGGATAAATCCGAGTCAAGTTTTAACATTGGTTCTTGCATTAAATATCCTTCATAAATAAAGCCAGTTCTTCGGCACGACGTTTAATTAACCCTTTCATAACTTTGCCATTGGCTTTATACCAGTCCCAGTTACTGTATACTTCCCCCCAATCTTTTTCCTTCATCGCCTTCCAACATTTAGAACGGGAGAAAGAACCCCAACCAACATTATAAATTAACGAAGACACGGCGGATATTTGGTTGTCCGTCAACCCAATCCTTTCCAGGTGCCAATATACTTCTTTTTCAAGATAAGCGGTTAGCATTTGTTCTGCACGAGCCTGGGTGATTTTATCACCTTCTTTCACCGGCGTACCGTCTTCATAGGTTGTGTTGCCGTAGCCAATGGTTAATTTGCCGGCAGGACATTTATATGCCGTTAACTTACAACCTTCCCATTTTTTAATCAAATCAGTTGAGTATTTACTCTTCGTTTCTTTTTTGCTCCAAAACATCTCTTATATCCTTTCCATCTATTCCATTACCAATACAATCCCAGCCGTCAACTGTTTCTCTTGCAAACAATTCTACCCTTGGCACATCACCACACAATTCAACAATGCGTTTATGCACCTCTTTTGGTTTCACAGAGTGACCAGTTCTAATTGCTGACACTAATTGGCGCACAGTTTTACTGGCTCGTTTAGGCTGACCACGAGTGCCAACCAATACATACTCACAAGAACCTAATGTGTATCTGCCCATAAGTGCCACAGGTGTCTTTGCCTTGACGTTTAACTTTTCCCAAACAAAGGCAACTGTTTTGTATTTGAAACCCCACGCTTTCATCACTTCCAGTGCGTCAGGCAACATCGGGCTAGTGACCCACATAAACAGCATACAATCCTTGTCTGCGATATCTTTTACAGGCAAATCGCATATATCCTTGGTTGACATAACGTCGTAAGTGATTCCAGCATAACCAGGGTCATTTTTTCTTGAATCTGAATATTTCCAAGCAGGGTCTGCTAAAATCACTTTGTATTTACTCATCTTTCTTCCTTTTGTGTTCTGCAATCCATTTGTCCAGGTCTGCTTTTTGGAAACGAATCCCTCGACTTCCCCACTGTACAGTTGGAATATCTATAGCCCCAGTACAACGCATTACACTTAACGCTTTTGGCGTTGTCCCTAAGTACACAGCGGCTTCCGCCACAGTGAACAATTCTTTTATTGTTTCGGTCATAATTTTCTCCTTTCCTATAAAAAAAGAGGGCACCACTCTGTCGCCCCCATAATGCTAATTTACCACGTTTTCCCTTTATAGTCAAGGATTTATTTACATTAACACCCAAATCTTTCGAACAAATCAACGCATACACTTAAGCATTGTTCTGGTGCATCGTATGTAAAATCTTCGTGGCTTCTTATGTTGGCTCCAACAGAGAATCCAAGTGTGAAGCAACCTAACAATAATGCGATTATGCTAATTACTTTAATTGTTTTCATTTTTCGGTCCTTCGTATATGTATTTTTTATATTTGATTTGGCGTCCACGACGATTGGTTTTATGTATCCATTCGTCGCTAATATTGTACTCTTTGCGCAGAGTGCGAATACAACCAGCCAAATCGACTATGAATAGCACCTGAAATCCTTCGAGCGCCGTTATGTTTCCGTACTTTTTAAGATACCAAAGCACGTCATCTTTCTGTGTCAGTTTTGGTTCTTTCATTTTCAATCCTTTGCCTTATAAAAGTATGTCCTTTGATAACAACCTTTTCTGTTTTATGTCGCCGGAACATCCCGGCAACAACCCCTTTTGTCCAGCCGTATTCCGCGGCGATATCGGTAAAAGAGTTAAATTTAGGCGTTCTCTTCTTCCCTTTGAGCAACTCTAAATATTCGTATTTGGGTACCCTTCCGCCTCTCATATCCTATCCTTTTGCTTCTTGGTCGGTTAATTTATTCTGTAGCGTAGGTGCAACCTCGTTAATTGCAACCTCCCCAAAATATGGTTGTAACGGTTGCTGGTACGGGCTTCTTTTTATTTTGCCTGTCCCGTCACAATAAGGACACTTTTGCTCTGTCATCTGCATTGGAGGCAGTTTAGTTCCACAACGAGAGCAGTAATTTACACCCTCGACCCTGTAAATAAAATTATTACAGTGCGGGCATCTTTCGACATTATTCATTTGCTGGTTCCTTTGGCTCGTTCAATGTTGCATAACCCAAGTCAACCATAGCCAAGCAATAACCCATCAACTTAGAGTGAACGATATTATTAAACTCGTCTTTGGCTTCTGGTGAGTCAATCGGTGTGTTGCGACTTTTAATATAGTTGATTAAACCGTCGACAATGCCTTTTGCCATATAGGACGCATTGAACAACTCGCGTTTATCTTTTTCGTCCAACTCATTGAATTTTGTGTAACCTTCGTCCAATGTTGCTTTTAACAATTCTTTTTTTGTTTTATCCATTTTTTACTCCTTTATTTGTTTTTCTGTGTTAATCCTTATTTGAATACATTGTTAACCAATAATTCCAGGTTTTCCAGATATGTTTTATCTAGAGCCTTTATCTTGGTTTTTGCCTCTTGGACAACCGAGTATATATCATACGCGTCAGGGCCACATTCCACTGCATCCAACGCATCCCAGGCTATCCTTAATTGCTCCATTGTCTTTGTCAACTCCTGCCACATTTCTGCGTTACCACAAATCTTATCTGTTCTGGTTCCAGGACAATCATAATTCGGACACCACATAATGTTAGGGTACTGTTTGTTGTGAACCTCTTGTAATGGCTTATCACACCAAGGGCATTTTATATCAGTCATTATTTCCTCTTTTTTACTGCTTTTTTGATAAATTTAGCCAATTCCAACGCCTTCTCATCGTTTAACCAAATTTGGTCGTGATACGGGCGTCCATAACGAATAACGCGCCAAATCAGACGCAAGCGATGGCTTAACGACGTGTTATACATTCTGTTGAATATACCGGCAGAGAACCCGCCGCACTCATCATCGCTAAACAACATAACCTCTTCGCCACAATCACACTGTAATGCTATTACTTTATCCATAATTTACTCCTTTCTTAAAACTGACATTTCATTGTGTTGGTCCATAATGTGTAATCACAATACCCTTCCAACGGTTCGTTTGTGCACCCAAACAAGAATAACAAGCATAGGATACACAAAAATGGCCATACATAGAATCGTCTTGAATCGCCAAGCCTACCTACGGCCAAAATTTCTATACCACATAAATGAACATAAATGTGTTCAATGCAAATATGTATCAAGGCTATAGACCACTTGTCTGTTACAAACAAACCAAGTTCAAAGCCGTCCCCGTCAACAATAAGGTGAAATAATCTACTAATCTTCATAACTGGTCTCCCATACTTCGTCTAAGGCTTCAGTAACGATTTCACAGTGGTCGTAATGTTTGCCGTCGACCACAGCGAATGGCATTTTACCAATATACACTACTTTTTCCAAAATCCCATATTTTGGGTATTTCTCGTTGCCGGAAGACCAAACTTTAACTAAATAGCCTTCCCAAGACTCGCACATTTCACAAGGTTCTTCGTGAATCTTTGTGTGTTGCTGTAACTCGTCGATTTCTTTTTCGTGAACATTAACCATCTTACGTAACGCTTCATAACCATCAACCAATTCATTAACTTTAAGCATAAACTCTACAGCGTTTGGTGGGGTTTGCTCCATTGTAAAACAGCCGTCGCCTACTGCCTTTGGAGTGCCTGTGTGCATTTTTAACTTTTCCATATTTCATTCCTTTGTTTTTTTGTGTCAATTTACGACATTCTCGTCTTGTTGTTTTGCGGTCAATTTGTCGATTTTTTCAAGATAATGATTACACAAACCAGCCCATCTTCGTTCGGATTCTATTTTTGCGTTAAACACATCGTCCCAACAATCGTTTAACCGTTTAATTTCTCTATGTTGATATATAATATACCCAATACAAAAACCCAACAAAACTACAAGAATAAACATCATTCAATCCTTTTGTTCTGCTTTAACTTCATCTGGTTTGATGAAAGTTTTGGTTGATAATTCGACAACTCTACAATATGGTGACAAGTCATCTGTTCTCAAAATTATGCTTTTTATTTCTCGTGTTCCATCTTCGGTGTTGATAACTATCGGCAAACAAAGCAGATTTTCGCTGGTTGGCTCGGTTTTATTATCTGCACCATAACCGTATTCTAAACATTGTAATTTTTCTAAAAGTTCTTTTACTGTCATCACTTATCCTTTTGTTTTAGTGCTGTTATTTGTTCTATGGTTGTGTTGATAAGTTTTATTGCATCGGCCGATTTAATCGCCCAATAACCACCACCTTTTGCTTTTTGTGGTTTTAACTCTTTCAACGCATCAACAGCGACATCCAATGCCTTGCGTGTGCGTATAAGTTCTTCGTGTAAGTATTTTTCATCGCACGCTAGACAATCTGTATTGCTACATACCAAAATATCGTCTTTCAATACCAATGGTGCTTTACACCAAGAGCATACTGTTCTACTCATTGTCACCACCTTTGGTTATGCGTTGTCCAAGTTTAATTTCCCAAACATCCATTAAATGCAAATCGTTCTTTCCATCATTTGTCCAAAATATCTTTTTTATTTCAAATTCCATTGTATTGTTGGTATAACCTTTGTGAAATACAACCGTGTCATAATGTTTTACATCCTGATTTACACATATTGGGTATGCGTATGTCGTGTCAAAATCATAACCAACAAACCGTTTATTCCAGTATTTACTACAAGCACGGTATTCACTGGTTTTTTCACCACTATCAATTTTATCATACCATTTTCCTGTCAACACCAAATGTAATGTTTTACTCATTGCCGCCGTCCTTGGTTTGTTTTAACCAGTCTTTTAATGCGTTTACACCCAAATCATACAGTTCTGGTATGTCTTGTTTAACCACCTGCGATTCTGTTATTTGTGGCACAACATAAATCATAGCCATTTCTTTACTTGTTGGTGTAAATAATACACCTATCAACCCAAACAACCAAATAGGTGTTATCGTCTTAAACAAAATGCTTATTACTTTTTTTACCGGCTCTTCGCAAGTGTCATCGACTTTTGATACCACAAAGAATATCAACAAAAACACAAAAGCAAATCCGCCCAATACTGATAAAACGCTAAAGAAAGTTGTAATCCCGTCTAATCTTGTAAACCAATACATTGTTGCTGGTGTTATAGTCATCTTAAACTCCTATTCGTTCCGGTGCGGGTTTCTGGGTTGCCCGCTCCCATTGTATAGCACTCTGGAACCCTCAATCGCCCTCTAACCGCCTATGCTATATGACGGGGTATACTATTAGTGTCCATCGGTATGTCAGCGAGCCACATACGTGGTAACCACACCAATCTTGGCTCTGGGACACAGATTCGAACTGTGAATGGTCGGTTAACAGCCGACAGTTTTGCCATTAAACTATCCCAGAATGTCTTTTCAAAAAATCTATAACTTCCTCATCTGTTTTTCCCTTTGCGTAACTTACAACATTTGTTTTTGGAATACAAAATCTTTTTGACCAACCGCTAAGACTATCTGTGATTCCGTTTATTGCTAACAATCTTGTCGTGCTTTTAATTTTTGAGTTTTGTTTTGGAGTCACCCAGCGACAATTTTCTGGAAAATATCCTTTGTTGCTATCTATTCTGTCTATTGTAAGGTTTTCTTTATACCCGCTACTCTCAGACCAAGCAATAAAGGATTTTGGGTCGCTTAACCAGTCTTCACAAACACAAATACCTTTTGCTCCATAAAACCTAAAATCCTTATTTGTTTTATCATAGCATCTTCTAATCATATTGTGATAAATGTGTGCCAATCTACTACTAGTCCAACCAACATTAGAAAAATGATTACAGTTGTTAACACAAGCGGATTGTTTTAGATTGGAAAGTTTGACATTTTTCCTAATAAATCCGCAATTTTCGCATTTTGCGTCATAAAGCAAATGCCCATCATTTGACCTGTGGTCTGAAACACCAAGAATAATCCATTTGCCAATCTTATCTACCATAACAACACCTTAAATTAAACTTGGTGGGCAGGATTAGATTCGAACTAATTCACTCCGAAGAGGCCAGATTTACAGTCTGGTGCACCTCGCCATCTGTGCCGCCTACCCAAAACTCGAGAGCAGTTTTTTTATTCTTGGGTGCTCAGCCAAGTGTTGTGGTGGTTCCATACTTTGATACAATCCATAAAGTGCACCTGTCTTGTATCTTATCCGATTTGCCCTAGCCAATCGGTCCAACATAGCCGTGCAATGTTATTTGGGGTAATGAGCCCCAAATCTTGCTCTTGGATGAGGTCGCATCCCACAACAAAACTTAATCATTTTCTAATTTACCTACAATCTTTACATAAGCATCCCTTGCCGCTTTGCGCATTAAACGAGCCTGTCCAGATTGTGGCACTTGTACCGCAATCTCTTTAAGCGCACCTAAAGCAACATTCAAATCGTTCTTAAAAGATTCAATGTAGGCCTCAACATAATTGTCCAGGTCTTCTTGTGTTTTAATATAATCTATGCTCTTCCATTCTGTTACCATACTCAAATCCTTTTGGTTCTCCCTTTCGGGGTGGTTAACTGTAGGGCGCCTATGAAGAACGACAGGATAATCAGCGCCCATAAAAAAGCGAAGCGTGGCAGGAGAGAGAATTTATGAGGGGTGCCACGCCTCTTTGCCTAGGGTTTTGGAAATGAAGGTTCAACAGCCCCTAAGCAATCTTGGCGGTTGACGCTGACAAAAAAGTAAGGTTTTAATAATGACAGTGCGCCAACCAAAAACTTGGGGTCGGGCGGAGAATGAGTTTTGAGGAAGGATTCCTGCCCCGACCATAGAACCGCAGGGGGATACTAGACAAGACCCTGCGGAGGAGACTCAAATGAACTGAACTTGTTCATCCTTATGGTGTTATTTTACACACTTTGTTTTACGAGATTCTGCATAACACCATTCGTGGTTGCTAAGGAAACAACCGGAGGGAGAGGAGACTCCCAAATCTCAACCACTTTAACCCGTGGACAGGCGTGTCTATAATTAGACCTTTGATGTAGAAAACAAAAACAATGTCTTCGTATCAAGTGCAAACGGCAAATTGTACTTCCTTTTACACGTTTGCTATTATTAACCATTATTACCCAAATGTCAAGCGAAAAATAAATTATTCGTCCATATTTTTTACGGGTTCAAACTCATTTAACGGCTCGACTTTGGTTCCAGAATAGTTAATTGTATATAGTTTATAATTTGGTGCATAAGTCGAGGTCACTGGGTCAAAATACAATTTCGCGGCCTGATTTTTTATACCGCCAGACCTATTTTTACGAATACAGAACCAAGTGCCATAACCAAATGGTGTTTTGGGCTCGTTGTCGGGGGCTATCATAACCACCTGTGTTGCCTGCTTGACTTTATTGCTCGACCCAATAAATTCGTTTTCGTTTGGGACAGCGACATCGTCCACTTTGCCAAGCGGTTTACGCAAGTGCGACAATGCCACAACACCACAACCTTGTGGAGCGGCTTCCTGCACATCACGAATCATTTTCATTAACTCTGTTATGTGCGATATATCGCTTTCATTTGGGTTGTCTCTGTCCAAGTAATCCAAGTGGTCCAATATTATCAGGTTCACTGCTTCAGATGTGACACAACGCATCATCTCTTGTCTCAGTGTCTCGACTGTCCAGGGCGAACCATCTGGTGTTCTACGACCAAATAGGTTCGACTGAACTATGTCCCTGTCCGCAATCTCTTCCAACTGGCTAATCACAGACCTAATCGGCTGAACTTCGCCCGTTTGCCATTGTCTTGTTGTGTAATCGGTTTTCATAACTTTGTTGTATTCCTTTCGAATAAACTCAGCCTTGACATCTCCGTCAAAATTTTCCAGTGAAAACAATGCGGTGGTCAATTTATCATTGGCTTCATAAATAATCCTACCCAGTGTCGACTTACCTGCACCGGAACGTGAACCAATCACAACCAAATCCGAACACGCAATCCCCAAAAACTCATCATCAAGATACGGAATCCCATAATGACCTACAATTCTATTCTTTTCCCAATACGTGTCCATAAACGACATTTTATGCTCCTTTCTTTCCAAAATGATATTTCAGCATTGTATTGATTTCCCTTTGTGGTAAAGGGTCGTCTAAATACTGGTTGATTCCTTCAATAGTGTTCTCTGCATTATACAGGTCACACCCTGCATCTCGTAACCACATTGTTATTCGAGCCAACTCAGCATTTCTGTTTCCGGGACCAATTTTACTTATGTGGTAAAATCTTTCCCAGTTGGCCGGGTCACATAATTCTTTAACATCTGCCGACGGTGGCGGTCCGAATGTTCTTGGCTTGTTCCTTTCGGGCCGCACGAAGGCCATCAGCATCTGCTTTTCCGTCCACCCAATATAACAATTATCAAACACAGTATGGACATAGAATGGGTCTTTAGGGTCTTTCAAATGAAAAAAACCTGGAGCCCGTAAAGTGTGACACACGTCTTTGCATTGTGGGTCGGCTCCAAGTAATTTAATTATTCCTTCTTCAATCTTGCGATAGTTTTCCGCAGTCGCATCTTTGGCTAGCCAATAACAGTGATAACCGCGCTTGGTTTCCACAATCCGTGACGGGAATATTGGCAACCTGCGAATCTTTGACATCTGCTGTTCTTTGGTTCCTTCGTCTATGTCGGCAATCCAAAAGTTTATGTGCTTTAGATTCGCCGCACACCGATTGCCTTCAAAGTCGTTCGGTGTGAAATGAATCCCAAATCCGCGCTCATTCCACATTTTCAGTTCCGACTCCGGCACATTCTTTGAACCAAATCTCTCTTTTAAGCCCTGGTCAAAGTCGTGAATAATGTAATATTGCGGCATAACTCGCTCCTTTCTTCCAACAACATAACACACTTTTTTAACTTTGCAAGTGTTTTATTAGCCTTTATTAACCATTTGCAGCCATATCGCCAATAGCCTTACCTAATTCCAAGAACACACTGTCACTAGGCAGAAAAACTAGACCCCTGTGTATTAGCCATAAAATTGGGTCTACAGGCGAGTTTTTAATAAAGGGGCTATCTCTGTACTCCCAAACCTGTTCCGCTAATTCTCGGACCGTTTTAACGCGTTCTGCGTTGTATTCAGATAACTCACTGGCAGTCTTAGGACCATAATATTTATTCCGGAGGTATTTTAATTTATCAACGACCTTTTTATTTTCTTTCGCCCAAGCCTGATAATATGGGGTTAGTTTTTCGACAAACTTGTTCAGTGAATCCATTTGTGTATACATAGACGAATCCAAAGGCAGTGGGTTTCTGAACGGTCTATTGCGCTCTGCCATAAGAATCACATAACCAAGTTTAGGTGGGAACCTACCGTCTGTTTTTATGCAGTGGTCTTCAATTACGGTTTTAATTTCGTCATAGGTATAACCATCCAACCTGGAATCTATTTCTTTTTTGGCATCCAATGCTCTGTTTTTTTCTGCTTCATCAAGAAAATACAAGTTTTCAATTAAACCTACAAATTGTTCTGTTGTGCAATATTTCATTTTACGAACCTATGGTTAAAATATTCTTTGTTTTGTTTTTGATTGTGGTTTGGGTTGTTCGTCCAAATAATCGCGCCACTGTTCTTGGTTAAGAAAAGTAACCACGTTTTTGGTTAAGCATTTATGCACGTGGCAATCTGCTATGTAATTTTTGGTTCCCAAGATAATCTGGTCTGGGTCTGCACCTTTGGTAACCGCTTTTACAAATTTTTCCTTTGCTGTCTTTTTGGCACCCTTATTCACTGAGTGTCCATCATAAGTCACGTATGGTTTATAACAAGCCCACATCTCTTCAAACTTGCTATCGACAAATTCTAAATTCGTCAATGCCCCATCACTTGCCTTATGCTCACTGGTGTTCGCTGAACCTAAAGAAAGGTTTTTATTGTTTGGTTCGGTCTGTAACCTTTCTTGTGGGTTCAAGGTCGCACATAAATCTCCGGACGAAGTCCCAACAATCGACTCGTCCCTTGGGGGACTATAGGGGGTATTATTTATATATATATTATTTATTTTATCTTCGTAAGAAGATGAAATATAATCAGTATTAGTAGTTGGCCGATTTTCCGTTAACGGATTTTCCGTTATCGGATTTTCCCACAACGGCACAAATTCAAAAATAGTACCACTAAATTTTCCTTTTTGATTTTGTTGGTGTTTTTTTATGTACCCTGCCGCAACCAATTCGTTGATTCCTGCCCTAAAAGCGTCATAAGATTCTTTAGTTTCTTTTTCAATAATTTCCCTAAAGAATACCCAATCCGCAGGTTTGCTAAACAGGTATACATATAAACCTTTTGCTTTAAGGGAAATCTTATTGTCGCACAAAATTACATTTGGAACCTGTGTAAACGGTATATTTTTTCGTATAATTTTGTTCATCCCCAATCCTTTGGTTAAAATAAAAACCTAGGAATAATTGCGGTATTCCTAGGCTTAAACGGGTTTCCCCAAACTCACTGTCGATGCCGCAATCATCATCTCGTGTTTAAGTTAATTACTAAACACGACTAGTATAAACTAACCGAGCATAGTTGTCAAGTCATAAAATAAGTTTTTTAGCAATAGTCACAATAAATTCTCCTTCATTATCTTATAGCACTGTTCAAAATATTCTGCCTTTGTAATCCCTTTTGCTATGCAGTAACCCTTTAGGTTTTTGTTACCCATCTTAGTTAAATGGTCTTTAAGTTCCTCTGACAAAGGCTCTGATAATTTCCCTTCGTGAATCATTTGGTGGTGCTTTGTGCATAATGGTATCAGATTTGGTAAATAAAATCTTGTAATAAGCGTCCCACGACGAATATAATGATGGATACATTCGGCCGGAACCTGTCTCCACAGGCTTTCACATACTCTGCAGCATCTACCATACGATAGTTTAGGGTATAACGCATCACATTTGTCGAACCATTTATCTTCTTCCGTCTTCGCTATTCTTTTTGCTCTCATTTCCTTTCCTTTTTTTGTGTCAATTTACGACATTTTTTATAGAAAAAAGCATATATTTTTCTATAATCCAATCTAACAAAAAGTGCCTATAATCAGGCACTTAATCAGAATGGAATTTCGTCCGGAATACTGCTTACATCAACCTTTGGCAATTCGGGTTTTGGATAGTCTGGTTCTTTTCCTTCAGGGATAACCTTGCCCTTTGGGTCGGACACAGAAATCGAAAAGAATTTTTTACCGTTCTTGCTGGATTCTTTTATCCAAGCGGCGATACGGTAATCCTTACCGTCAATGTTTATTCTGCCTTCGTATTCGGGGCTTTTTGGGTTCGAGCGGTCTTCTTTTTTGAACAAGACTCCGCTGTTTGTGTTATCATAAGACATTTTTCATCCTTTTGTTCGAGTAGTTTATCCTCTCCTGTTTGTAGCATAACAAATCGTATGCACTCATTCAAGGAATCAATTATTTTTTTCTGGTGTTCTTCGTCTGGGAAGTACCGTTTAATCGCTAGTCCGCCACGGGGGTGATAGTACATAAAATCCCACCATTTTCTGCCTGTAACCAATAGGTTAAACTGCACCTGGGTGTAGTATTCGGGTTTTATGTAGGTAACCTCACGTCCGCCATCTGCTGGTTCTGTCCATTGTAAAAAGTTCTTGGCTAATGGCGATTTGATTTCGATACCACCGTCGTTGCCAACCAATCCGTCGGGGCTACAACCAACAAAGTGGTCATAAGGCGGGTCCATATCAACAAATCCACACTCTTTGACCAGTGTTTCTGTTTCTGCTTGGTACAATCTACGTGCCTCGGATTCAAGAATCTTTCCGCGTTCCATAGCAAACGAGGAATAATTTTCTTTGTCAGAATCCTTAAACAGACGCTCTGCGACAATCTCCCAAAGCATATCTGTCTTGGTTTGTGATTTACCTAAAAACGTATGAAATGAACTGGCTGTGAATTTTCCCAATCGCAGGGCATCCCATTCGGGGGTACCCTGCTGTACTTTCCAGTGATAATTAGGCATTTTTCTTTTCCTTTTTTAGTTTGTTTTTGATTAACACATCGGCTTGCATTTCGGTAATTTGGTCTTTGCTTTCCAACTCCAACCATTTCAATGCACTTTCCCAATCGATTTTCAAGTCGTTCAACAACTTTTCTTGTGCAGGGGTCATCATAGTGATGTCTCCGTCATTCAAAGCGTCGGGGTCGTCTGTGTTATCAATCGCAAACAAACCGTTTAAAGCATATTTTCTGGCGTATGACGAACAGGCGCCAGTAATCTGTGCTTGGGTCATACCTTTCAGGTTCTCATCCTCGCGTGCGTATGCGCCCACGGTTTCAATAGTGCTACCTGTTTCAGCATCTTTCAAAGCCACAACCGAATGTACATAAACACGGTTACCAATCTCTTCTGGTCGGTCAGTCATAACCAAGACCAATCCTTTTTCTTCCAACATTGGTTTTACTGCCTGCAAAATCTGTTCTGCATTACGGTATTTATAACCACCGAATTTGTTATCTGCGTTCTTTGGGGCTTTTAATTTTTGCTGTATTTCCAATAATCTTTTCATCTTATAATCCTTTCCTTATTGCGTGAACCATAACCATATTGTTGCGAGTTACAAATCTGTACACTCTGCGCTCCTGTTTCGAATAATGCCGGTTAGGTACGCCTTTGTGCATATTTGTAAAATCGCTCAATCTGTACTGAATTTTGCTTTCACTTAGGTTGAAATATATTGCTAATCTATGTACGTTTTTCATATCGGTTTTGCGTTCTACCGCATACGTACAGACTATTACATCTTCTTCCCAAGTCCATTTATGCAATCCAAACATCTTAATCTCCTAATGGTAAGTGTAATGTTGCTCTTTCTACTGGTTTATCTGTATCGGGTAATACCGCAGGTTTTTCCAAATCGTATTCTGCGATTTTCTTGCACCCAATAATAACAACCTTGTTATCAACCAAGCGGTAGTCATAATAATCGTAACTAGGGGCATTATTTTCCACTGTGGCAGGGGTTTCTGCTTTTTCCCTAGCGACTACCTTTTTATGCAAATCCGCTTGCTCTGGGGTCAATTTTCCTGTTGTTTTGGCACCCCAATACGCACGAGTTAAGAAAGCCTGTTTCATCTTATCTATTGGCGCTTGTTCTCGTGGTGTTGGTGATGTTGCCACAGTATAGCCGCGAGTGCTAACTTTCTTTTGCAAATACAACTGGTGTTTTACGCCATCCACGCATTTATCTATGGTTCTGTGTGATGCGTAATAAATACCGTTGTCGTAGTAAGTCCAACCAACATACAATCCAGAAGGGGCTAATGTATAGTCAATGTGTTTATATTTTATGTAAGTTTCTGCCATAATTAATCCTTATTTTTACGTGTTTGTTGATGTTGTTTTACAGCAATAGCAATCTTTACGCATTTAATAAGTTTTTTGCGTAATGGGTCATTTATAAAACTATTTACTTTATTTTCCATCTTTGAATTAACTTTGTTACCCATAATTGCATCTGCCAATGCGTCCATAGCATCTTCCAAAGAATCATTTGTTTCATTTCTTGCTGTTTCTGCTAATTCTTTGAATGCCTGTGCCAACAAGTGTAAATCCATAAACTCATCTACTTGGTCACTGTATGGCATTGCTTTGAAATCTTTTAACATTCCACGTGTTGATTTACGCAAGCATTTATAGTCATCTCGCGATACCAACTCGTTAAGTTCATCTTTGATTTCTTGGGTAATTTCTTTTTCTTGGTCAGCCTTGATAACTTTTTTAATTTTTTTCAAAGCACCATCCAAATCATTACATTTGATTTTTATTTTTTTCATTTTATTTTTCCTTTTTGTTTTGTGTTTATTTGTTCCGGTTAGAACAAATCTGTTTTTACAGATTTCTCTGCAATATTCTTTAAGTCCCAGTCCTGCACATCGGTAGTTTCAAACAACACCTTACGGTTTTGGGCATCAAAACCTGTTATTTTCAAATAACCGAATTTATCTAGGCAGTCCATCAAGACAATATCATTAGTAGCCGCAATATCAAACAAGCCGTCTATACCGTCTGCAAGTGATTCAGTCCAATTTTTCCTAGACTTAATCCCCCACAGAGTCCAGTTTTCTGTTGCAGATATAATATTACAATACATAGAATTTTCCTTTATTTATTAGGATTTGCCATTATTATTATCTAAAAACTATCTATTGTCAAGTAAAAAATTGTTAGAAAGTTTTTATAATATAGTGCCAGTAATATCGCACAGAACCAAGGTATGCACATCTGTCTGGCAATCAAACACGCAGGCTATATGTGCGGCTTGTCCGGCATATTCAATATTGGCAATCAGCACTGAATTGTATTCGCAGACATCAACACCCCGCATATAAGACGGAGTATTGTTGTAAATCTCTGCAAATGTATATGGTAAGAATACTTGGTTATTCATTTTTTAAATCCTTTTGGTTGTAAATAATTATAAACTTGGTTGTAAAATAACAACGATTTTACCTTTGTCGGTTGTCAAATCGATTCCTATAATATTGTCGCCCTGTGTATAATTAAACACAGTTCCATCTGGGTATTTGTACGACATCGGCTTACCAACTTCTTCAACGAATATACCTAAACAGGTTGATGTTTCGTTTCCTTCGCTGTCGCTTTGACAACACACAATAGCATCGTCAGGCAATCCGCGTAAAGTTTTCTTCAAGTCTTTTACTGTTATTGTTTTCATTTTATTCTCCTATTGTTTTCAATATTGTATCTGTATCGTAATCGCATACTATAAGTGCCATCGTGTCGCTTGCACAATCAAAAGCCGAATATACAGCATAGAGTTTGTTTTGATAATCAAAACCAAACATAAACATTGTTGCAAATTCCGCTTTATTTCTTCCAATCCACGATTGCGGTGTGTCTTCTAATATGTTTTGTATATTAAATCCAACATTTTCTGTATGTTTCATTTTTAATCCTTTTTGTTAAGTGTTTTAACCCAGTAAGTTTCAGTTGCGTCTGCATCAGAATCGTATTCCCCTGGGTGTTGTTCATTTAATTCAATCACTTTCTTGTGTGCTGAATCAAAATCCGTATAAAAGCCATAGTCAAAACAAGGGTAATCATCCCAAACCTCGCTGTCTGAATCTCTTCCGCTCCACATAATGATATAAACTTTACTTTGATAATCGCAGTTCTCTTCATACCATTTCTGGAATCTACCTGCCGCTTTGTCTAGTTTGTCGTATTGTGCTATGCCTTTGTCTTCAACATATGGGTTAATCTTATCGCTGATATCATCCATATACTCTAACATCCAGCACATAGCATCGTAAATATAATTGTATAGTTCATTCGTCATTTTTCATCCTTTATTACTTCGAAATCACAAAAGTCTTCATCGCAGTAAAAACATTGCCATTTGTAGCCATCTGTTTCGCTTTCGCATAGTGGCGCACTACAATGCGGACATCTGTGTTTTTCATCCACTGGGTAAAATACTATTCCGTAATCTTTTTGTATTTCTTCCCACGTTTTGTTGTAGAAATAATGTATTATTTCGTGCTTTGTCATCGGCGGTAAATCGCCGCCGTAATTATTTACCCATATTTCGTGAGTGTCTGCATCAACCATCACGTATTTCTGTGTATATTCATCCATATTAAATCCTTATGGTAATATCAGTTCTTCATCGACCTCAATTCCTTCCCAGTTGTAGTAATGGCAGTTGTCGATATCATCGACCATTATAAAGTTCCAGTCGTCATCGAATTGACAACCACAACCGTATTCTTTATTTAACTTTTGGCAGTATTCGATTGCTCGTTCTTTTGTGCTACACACATAAATCGTTTTATCATTAAAGTAATCGATTTCCTGTGTTTGCTTTACCAAATACACCGTTTTTCGTTTTGGTTTTAACTTAACAATCTTAAAACTCAACGCAGTATAGTCGGGTCGCAGTCTTGCTAAATCGAGGTTTAAGTCTGTCCTATCGGTATAAACAAGCCCATCTTTTCGTTCGATTGCCCATTTGTGTATGCTTGTTGATTCGGTATAGCCACCGTAATAACCATACTGAATCCCATCTAGATATGCTTTTATCATCCATTTCATTTGTTAATCCTTTTAGTCTAATGTTTGGTAGTAGTATCTACGGGCTTCCGCTTTCTGTTCTTTAACATCAGGTTCATCCTGTGTATTGTCTGCGTATGCGTCATAGAATTTTTGTTCTGCGTCTCGCCACAGTTCGTCATAAACCGGTCCGTATGCATCGTTGCAGTGTTTCCAAATATTCCAGTTCAGTATCATAACTAACTCTGTCCAATATTTGTAATCGCTCAACCAATCCAAACTTGCTTTGTATGTATCTCGTATTGCTTTTTCGCCAAAGTTATCAGCAATCTCAAAATCCATAGCAAAGGTTGTAAAGGTTTTATAACCTGTTTGGTCATAAATCTGTTTGTCCATATATGTATTAAAATTTTCATCGTTCATTTTTTGTCCTTTTTGTTTAATATATACAAGGTTTCATCTCTTTCCCATACCGAGTAGTTCCTACACAGTATTCCTTCCAATCTCTTGCAACAGTCTCTTTTGTTAATCGCTACGCACTTGTAGTGTCCGTCAAAAAAATCCGTAAGAAAAAACTTTTTTGTTCCATACAATTCGTTTAAGTATCCAACGGAAATCCTGTCGCCTATTCTTTCTTTGTTTTTCATAAGTTAATCCTCCAAAGTGGATTCTTGTATTTCGTAACCATCGCTACGGAATATGTCGATAATGTCTTTGGTTGAATACCAACTTAAATCCATATCTGGTCTCAAATTGAATCTGTCGCAGGTATCTTCCCCTAACTGTTCGTCTATGATTGCCTGCCGTAATCTTTTCCGTAATCCATTTTCGGTCAGTAATTCAATCTGTTCAAAAACATATCGGTTTGTTTCTGCGGAATCATCGCAAAAATAATACAGTTTATATACTTTCATAGTTCGTCCTTTTAGTATTCGTCTCTTATTTCTTTGTATAACATAACCGTAAAACACGCATCGTATTCACAACTTGGTTGATTACAGTATGCCTCGATATTGAATCGGTCAGTAATATCCATAACCTCATCTAAACTTTGGTCTAGGTCAGTTTCATCATACCAAAACACTCGTATGTATGCGCTATAACCTAATCCGCGACACCAATCGTCTATGCGTTCGCAAAACTCGTCAAACACATCGCGTGTCTCGAATCCTGCATCCACAATTTTATCAAGTGTGTGTCTAACCTTGTCCATCAATTTGCTTTGTAAGTCTTGATTTACCATAGTTAATCCTTTTTGTTTTTATATGTGTAATCTTTCATCCTTTTGCCACCACTCACGACATAGAATCTGCGTCCATTGACTTTTGCATACATCTCGTGTCGCATATTGGTATGCAATTCGAGTTCTAGGTCGTGGTAAAACCATTTCATACCACGACGGTGCATCGCACTAAACTCGATAGTTCTATTGACTGTGTCCATCCTATTTCTCCCTTACCCATTTCTTATAGTCTTCTTTGCACTCATCACTACAAAACACACGACCTTCGGCATCTGGTCTTCTGTTTGTCAATTTGCCACAACACCAACAATAGTCGCTACTTGTGTCATCGTAATTGCCATAGTTATAGCCACCATAACCGCCGAGCCAGTTATTCTTTGGTTCCACATAGACATCCGGTTCAAATGTGTATTGTCGTTCGATAAAGTGTGCAACCTTATTGATAATTTCATCGAACTCTTTGGTGTCCAAATATTCATCGTCTGTGTGTGGTTTATAATAACCAATCGACAGGTTCGCCATATTAACATCATAACACGCCTGCTTGAATATATTGACATCGGTAAAGGTTCCGGTTGCTTTTTCAAACCCTAACTCTTCAAATTTGCTAGCAAACTCATCGCTACACAGTTTGGTTGAGCCACTGGTTTGTATTAAATCCTTGTGTCCTTTACGGTCAAGTTCCAGTATCCACGCAGCATCACAATAGACCGCTGGGTCAATCTCTTGCGCCCCGACACCGCCAATTTCTTCATCGGCTGTGAATATAATACGGAACATCTGTTTCTTCTTAAATGCTTTCCACAATTCGATAATCGCAATAATGCCTGCTTTATCATCGAATCCAATACCGGTTTTATGGTCGCCAAACAGAATCCGCTTATTCAAATCGAATATAGGTGTTCTAGTTCCGTGTAATACATTATCGGTATGTGCAACCAATATAGGTAATCCTTCGGTCTCTTTACTGAATCCAACAAAGATATTCCCATACTGGTCATAATCTATTAAAGTTTTCTTGAAAAACTGAACCAAGTGATGAATCGTCACTCGTTCGGCTTCAAGAATCTGTTTATACTCTGTAAAATTAGTCGATATTTGTTTCATTTTCTAAATCCTTTTTTGTTTTGTGTTTATAGCATACGCGAATCGTGTATTTGTTGCGCATACTGACAACTCTTAACGCATCCACATATTTATTTGTATTACCCACTCTTACCCAATCATCTGTGTAACAGTCTGTAATTTCATCTTTCTTGCAACCGTCTGCCAATGCACACTCATCATTGCAATAGTAATCCGCTTGCAAACTGCGAATCATCGAGTCGTTATAACTCCATTTGCCACAATGTTTGCATTGTCTAAAGCCATCGCCTCTGGCGCAACTATCACAGCAATACCACTCGCCATCGATTTCTACGTGGTCGCCATAACTTGGGTTAAACCAATCGCCACAGTATTTACATTTGACCAAACCTGCATCTCTTGCACATTGCGCACAACAGAAGTATTGACCAAGCACATTAAAGCATCGGTGCAAACGACCGCATTGTGAGCATCTATTTATGCCCATTTTCTCAAAACAGGTTGTATCATCACTTGTGCTATGGAACATATAATCGTAATTCAACTGCAAATACAGTTTATCATTATCAATCACGATACCGTATGGTCCATCCAGATACATATTCATTGTATCGTCGTCCCAATCCACACGCAAACGCAAGTCCTCGATATAACTATCACGACCACGCACATCTCCGTCGGTCATCATAGCCTTAATCATTATGTTTGCTTTGTTTTGATATTCTTTTTTTGCATACAATCGCATAAAGTGTTTATGTCCATCGTATTCATACACCAAACAACGACCAACTTGGTTGCCATCGGCATCTTCAAAACGAACCACAGAGCATCCTTCGATAGCCCCGTAGAACTTTTGTGCGTCATCGCCACGACCACTCATACACGAATACCCACACACGCAGTCGCCATCCAATACTGTATCGTTATCATCATAGGTTGGTTCGTATGCTATCTTAAAATCTCGGTCGATTGTCATTGTGACATCAAGTCCGCCATCGAAATACTCTTCAACTTTGGACAACCAACCTGCGTGCCAGTTAGTTCCAATACGAGCAATCATCGGTCTGTGTCGCACAAATGTGCATCCTTCGCCGTTAATCTCTCTTGTTGCAACAAATATACACAAGCCCCTGTCCCAAGTAATCGCCCCGCTATTCAAATGCGTTGTAGCCCATCGTTTTTCGCCAATATATGAACATTTACCAATCCGTCCATTATAGGTTAAATACCACAGGTTCTCATCGTTATGGTTCTCACTTGCTTGGTAGTCCCGCATCCTTGCCAAGAACAGCATAGCCGCCTTACTGACATCTTGTGATATACCGTAGTCGTTTCTTGACAATGCGACATCTGCCATAAGCCCAGTAATAGAGCATCGGTTTTCTTTCAGTAATTGCCGTAGTTCGCCAATCTCACAGTCCGTAATTCTTAAATCCGTAGCCAGTGAAGACCAACTGCACGAGGCTGATGAATCCGCGAGCCAATCTGGTGTTTTGTCTTCCAAATCCAACTGCGCCCTTAATCGACACAAATTGTCTATGCCTTCCCACATTTTTAAGTCATCGCGGAACATACTATCAACATCATCATACTCGTCGTTTGTGCAATCAAATCGCTTGTAGTCGCCAAGTATGAAATCTAATGCCATAGCACCCTTGATGTTCTTTTGAAGTAATCTCGACCGTAGTGCGTCGTAGATGTTCTGTTTTAAATCATCAATAGTCATTATTTACTCCTATTAGTTAATCTCCGTAGTGAATCTCCTTAGTAAAACGGTAGCCCCTTTGGTGTTCGCCGTAGCAAATCACCGTAGGGCTTCTTTGGTTATATACTCAACACTCGACCTAACCAATCCTCATACACTTTCTTTGATACCTTTGGGGAAATCGGGTTAATCCAATCTCTTGGGGCTTTCTTTGGTTGTTTTAATTCAAGATAACTCTTTGCACATCGCATATACGATTTTATCAATCGCTGGAAGGCATCGATATCTGTTTCATTTACAAATAAACAACCGCCACAACACACCGGTAATCCCTTTGGTGCATCGCTGAAAGGTGTTTTACTAAAAGCATAGAAATCCTGCCATCTACTGGCGGAATCGTCTGCAATCTTAAAGTAGATATTCACATACATATTGAATCTCCGTATGTCATCGGGTAAAAAGCAAGGGGGCATCGCCCCCTGTTTTATATGCTCAATAATGATTCCAAATCCCGTTTTGCGCCTTGGCGGGTTGCCTTGCCTAAATCAATATTAATGATTTGCGCATCGTTTTGCGCCTGCAATACATCCGCCAACTCTTTTACAACATCATCATCGGCTTGATTGGTATTAATATATAACTCTTTTTGTTTATTGATATATAATCCAATACATCCATTATACCAAAAAACTTTTGCATCACTTGGTAATGTTGCAATCGGTTCAGGGCATCCATCGGTTGCTTTGGCATCTGCCACCTGCCACCACCCGCGTCTAAATTTATTGTTTAATGTTTTACCGTTAAACATCGCCCTGCTCAATTTATCACTCAATTTTATAGACATCGTTTTATCTCCTATGGTTTTTATGTCTAGTGTTGATACATAGATGCACGCATCACATACGCAATACGGCATCCGGTTGTGATTCTCTCTCTGCTCACCTGCTACTATTATTATACTTTCAAAAGCCGGATACACTGTAAAAAATTCGGTTCGCTTTCTGCATAAAAAACGCCGGAAAATAGGGGGGTTGCGGGTTTTATGGGGGAGCCTAGCCTCTCATCTATGGGTATGGGGTGGTACAGTACATTTGACACTAGGGGGTATAGGTGGTATAGTATATGTATAACAAAGATAAAGGTTTTATATTATGGGAGTCAAGGTACCGGTAGATTTTGAGTTTAATGGATGGAGCAAAGCGAATATGTACTTAATGCCGTCTAGTGGGATTACCAACAAGGCTGAGTATGTTAAGGAAAGATTTCGTAGGGCTGCTAAGGTGCAGAATGCGTGGGCAAAGACGCCAGAAGCCCGGAAACTCCAGGGTGTAGCGATTAGACAGGCTTGGGAAGAGCGAGCACAGAAGGCAAAGGAACAAAGCGATACTGCTGAGATTTTGCTGCTGGAACGTATCGTAGAGAAAGAAAAAGATGGTATGTCAACTGCTACCCTTATATCAGGCTGTATTAACCTTATAGCAAGGGAATTGGCTAAGCGTGGCGCACAGAATATAAGTGAGTTAAGTATTAAAGATTTAATTTTGATTAGTAATAGTTTGTTAGGATTAACTAAAGCAGCCAGCGCAGTGAAGAAGGACAACAAGTGGCAACCACAGGTTCAGGTGAATAATGTGACGGTAAATAATACGTCGAAGACAGGTGGCGTAGTTGGTGGATTACAGGATGTGATTGATATATCAACGCAAAAAACTCCGCATACGATAGAGGCAGAGGTTTCACAATGAGTTTTGCTTCGGTTTGTTTATCCATTCGGCGCACCATACTAGTATATTCTTTCAGACTTAGACGGGCCTGTTTGCTCCCCCTATAGGAAAACAAGTTGTGCTAACTCGAGGTTAATTATAAAGGAAAGGAAATGACATCGCAAGAAAAATATTTATTGGCTCGGGAATTATTATTGAGTTTCAGGAAGTACGTATTATGGATACACAAAATTGCCCAAGGGTCGAATTATGATATGACGGAGGCACACGCCAGGTTATGCGATAAGTTACAGGAATACGCTGAAGGGAAGAACCAGAAGAGGAACCTAATGGTAAATGTTAGCCCTGGGTTTGGTAAGAGTTTGTTGATTCAGTATTTTATTACGTGGTGTTTTGCTCGGTCGAAGCATTGTATGTTTTGTTATATTGCGTATGGGGAGAGGTTGATTAAGAAGTTGTCGAGGGAAAGTCGTAATTTGATGATGATGCCGGCGTGGGAAGAATTATTTGGGAAAGAAATGGACCCTGGGGATAAGTCGGTTTTGAATTACCATTTGATTTCAGGCGGGGTAAGGTCTGGTTTGACCGCTGGTACCATTTCAAGCGCTATTTTAGGTTTGGACGCTGGTAATCCTAGTAGTCCGGATAAATATTTTACAGGGGCGTTAATTTTGGACGATATTAACTCACCAGAGGTCGTTAGGAGCGTTCACGAACAAATTGAGGCTCCAGAGACCTATCAGCGTAAATTAGCCACCCGTAGACGTATGCCAACGGTTCCAACTATATGTATTATGCAGAGACACCACGTAAACGACTTTGCTGGTTGGGTAAAGAAAAACGAGCCAGACGAATGGGAGTGGTTCATTGTTCCTGCCATAGATGTCGAAGGAAAGAGTTATTACGAAAGTCGCTACCCTATTGCCGAGTTACGGAGACTTCAGGAACAAAACCCTTATATGTTCGCGGCTATGTATCAACAGGAACCTATCGAAAACTATGGTTCGTACTTCCACGAAGAGTGGATACGAGGATATCATATTAACCCAGATAAATATGATAAAATATTCATTACTACCGACTTTGGTTTTACGACCAATGGGGATAAGTCCCTGTTCTGTTGCTGGGGTTTAGCCAAGGATAAGAATTTATATTTGTTAAGAAGTCGTGTGGGCAAATGGGAAAGTCCCGAAGCCAAGAAGTATTGCATTGAGTTCTTTAGGCACTGTAGGGCTGCGTATTCACAGTGTAGACGGGTGTATGTCGAGCAAACGCTATCGGGTATTGGGTTTATCCAGGATATGAGGAGAGAGTGTCCTGATATGGCTATTGTCCCGTTAAAGCGTGGTGCGAAGAAAAATAAGTTAAATCGTGCTGAGAGTGCTATGACTTGGATGGAAGCAGGAAGAGTTTATTTCAGGGAGAGCGACCCTAATTTTGTGGGTATGAGGTCTGAGTTGCTGGCATATAACCCTGCCGATAAGAATCCTAAGGACGAATGGATTGATAATATTGGTGACGGATGTGAGTTGGCTTTCAATGATAAGGTATCCAGTATATTCCTATAAAAGAACCCCTCTTGACCGAAGCCTTAAGGGGAACTTATGTTTTACTGGAAGAAACACCACCTTACAGATACAAGACCTTTCAAGTGGTTCGTAGTAATTATTAACTATTATTAGGGAAAAGTCAAATGGAATTTCTTCAAATGAGCGCAGAAGAGTTTAGAAAACGCTTTGCAAAAAATCAGGGGCAAGAATCAGAAAAGCCGGCTTGGCTTACAAAAAATAACAAGTTTCACGCAGAAAAGACGACTGTAGAACAAAAAACCTTCGATTCGAAGAAAGAAGCCCAAAGATATGTCAATTTACGACATTTAGAGGCTGCTGGAGTCATAAGCAACCTCGAGTGTCAAAAGCGTTTCACCCTATTGGCTCCCTTTATTTATCACGGCAAAAAGATACGCGGAATAGACTACTTGGCTGACTTTTGTTATATACAGGACGGGCAACAAATAGCGGAGGATGTTAAATCAGCCATTACACGCAAACGACCCGAATATATTATAAAGAAGAAACTTTTTATGGCGAATTACCCAGACTGGATATTTAGGGAAGAAATATAAAAACCCCGCCGAAACGGGGTTCCAACTGCTAGAACTTGCTCAATCTTCCGTTCTAAGGAATTTTAAGACTTCTGCCAAGCCATCTGGGGATGGCCGGACGCCAGTTAGTTTAACGTATATTGCGATAAGAGTCAAGATGTGATTTAACTCATCACCAACAATTTCCCGTATGGCTTCACCTTCGGGACCTTTTTCATTTAATAAAGGAACATAACCCAACAGGGCTTCGCCTTCGTCTTTTATATTTTTAGCAATTTCTTCAACCATTTTTACCTCTTTGGTGTAAATCTTTTTTCGATTATTGGGTTTAGGTCCTTAACTGCGTCTTCGAGTTCAGTAAGGTCTAACGTGGCAAGAAATGCACGTATCTCGGCTTTTTCCCAGTTGGCTATCTTTTTAGACCGCAACTTCTTCTTATTGTCCTCAACCCCTGCTACCTGATATAAATAACGGACGTACACTTCCGCGTCGTCCTTATCCTCGAAATAGTAGCAAACATTTGAATAGCCTTTTGGCGTAATTTCGGTTGTGCCGACCTCGTATATATGGCAAGGCTTACCATTGTGAAAGGTTAAAAGACAAGGACCTCTTACTTCCATTTCTTTCCTTTGATTTAATCTTATATGTATAATAGGAAAAAGGCAAGCGATTTTAATCTGGATTAAAAATTATTGCCAAATCCGTAAATCGTAACTATAATACCCCAAAGAAAGGTTAATCTATGGAAAAGAAACAAAAAATAAATCTTAATGTTTTGGAAAACAATCTGAACCAATTACAGGCAGGAATTGTGCCGTTTGGTACTACCGGCGGTCCACAACCTGTAAATCAGATAAACGCAACGGCTTCGTTGGCAAAACAAATAAGAACCGACTTCATTACAATCAATTATGTGTTGTTAACCTATTTGTATCAGCAATTTGGTTGGATACAGTCAATTATTGAAATTCCTGTAAGAGACGCATTTAGAGGCGGTATTTTAATTCACGGCTACGAAAACAAGGTTGTCGAACCAGAAAGGAAGAAAAGAGGCTTCTGGAGTTTTTGGAACGCCAATGACGACCAAAAGAAACAAGAAGCAAATAAAACAGGTCAAAACGAACAGTTCTTAGAAGAGCAAATGAAAAAACGTGAAGCCTGGGAAAAAGAACAACTTGCCAAGGATAAAGCCCTTAAAGAAGGCGACGACGAATATATGCGCCAAGAAATTTCCAAAGAAGAAACTCGTAAACTGGAAATTTACTTAAGACGGAACGAAATATGGCTGAAATTCCAACAAGCGTTATATTGGTGCAGATTGTACGGTGGTGCTGGCATAGTGATACTGGATGGCAGAAATCCACGTTTCCCTTTGAAATTAGAAGAGATTAACCAGAATACCGACTTGGAGTTTATTGTTACTGATAACTGGGTGTTATCGAACAGTAACCAAAATACATTAAGCACAAATCCAATCGACTGGTTATCAGAGACCCCGTTTACAATTCAGGGTCACCCAGTCCACAAATCACGCGTGATTGTGTTTAAGAACAAGGACTTCCCTCCATTATATCGTTCTGTCGGTCGTGGCTGGGGTATGAGTTCGCTGGAGCCATTGGTTCGTACATTAAATAAGAGCATTAAGAACGAAAACGTGATTTTCGAATTATTGGATGAAGCCAAAATGGACGTATTCAAATTCTTCGGGTTTAATGACGCTATGCAAGACCAAGACGCAACAGCAGCAATTACTCGCCGCGTGAGTTTTGCAGAAAGCACAAAGAATTATATGGGTGGTATTTTGTTGGACTCCGAAGACGGTTACGAACAAAAACAAATTCATTTCAACGGTTTGGCTGACTTGAAGCAGGACGCTCGTGTAGACGTGGCTGCGGACGCCCATATCACAATGAATAAGTTATACGGAACATCGCCTGCCGGATTTAACTCTGGCGAAGCAGACCGCGAGACTTATGCCGATATGGTTGAATCCGAGATTCGTATCCCAAATGAAGCCAATATGATAAAAATGTTGGAAGTTGTCGGGAGAAAGGTTTTGGGCAAAACTTTGGACTTCGACATCGAATGGCAGTCTTTAATTCGTGCAACACGCTACGAAGAAGAAAAGAGAAAGACCTTAATGTTGGCTAACCTGAACGAAGCAAACATTTGGGGTCGTATAACCAACAAAGAGTGGCAGGACGCTGTTAACAGATATGACCTGTTGGGTATCAACGTAAGTTACAAAGATAAGTTTGTGGCTGACCCAATGGCGAAACAAGTGTTCAAACCAGGCTTTGGCAACAATTAAGGATAAGATATGGCAAAAGGATTATTTGAGTCTGAAAACAAATCTTCTCCAAAAATAGAACCAACGGAAATTCCTTCGGGTGTTACGTACGTGGCTCGCTTTATTATGGCTGGCCCAGTTGGATATCAGGACGGTGTGTATTTCTTGTCACAATGCGCCCTAGACGACTTTGCGTGGACAATGAAAGGAAAACCAGTCTTAATGGGTCACCAAGACGTATTAGACGAAAAAGATATGAAAAAGAAAGCCGTCGGTTATGTTGGAGATGTTCGCAGAGACGAGGACGGTTCGTTCTTTGCTGAGTTTGTCGTGTTCGATAGCGAAGCGATTGAGGCGATTAACAATGGCAACGTACCATACGTATCTTGCGGATATAGAGCAGATTTGAGCGAAGAAGATTTGACGATTAACAACGTCAAATACAAGAAGAGGATAGTTGGCGGAGAGATGCTACATCTTGCCCTAGTCAAAAATCCCCGTTATAATGGAACAGAGATATGGAGAAACTCCAGTGATGACTATTTGGTATCCGAAGGGGTTCTTTATAACCAAAAGGACAGAACGATGAATTTCTTTAAGAAAGTCAAACAAGAGATTGACAAGGATTTGTTAATCAACACTAGTGATGGTGAAAAGACTATTGAACAGTTAATCAACGACTTGGAAGCAAGTAAAGAAACGATTGCTGCCAAGGACGCTGAGATTGCAGCGCTGAAAGCAAAATTGGAACAACCTGCTGTAGAAGAAAAACCAGCAGACCAACCAGCAGCACCTGCAAATGAAGTTCAACCAGAAACGGTTGAAGAAAAACCAGCCGACGCTGTAGAGACCCAAAAGGTCGACAATGACACGGACGCTGATTTCAAAAGGGACTTAAACAACAGCCTGGCTCAAGAAGTCAAAAAGGTGGTTGTGGATGTTCCAGATGTTTCTATTAAATAAGGAGAAAAGAAATGGCTATAGTAAAAACTAATTTCTATAAGCAAGACTTGAACCAGTTCGCTCCTCACCGTGTTCGTGGTGAATTGTTGGATTGGGGCACTAGTGGTTTGCAAATGGAAGTTAAGATTGATGCCTCTGAAACCGATACATTGTATGCGGGTGATTTGGTGAAAATCTTGTCGACTTCTACAGGTAAACCAAAATTCGTTAAAGGTTCTGCTACAGATAAATGTGTTGGTTATATTTTGTATAACCCAAAGAAAGAAGCAATCAAAGCAGGCGACATTGTAACAATTTTGGTACGTGAAGGCACTTTGAATTGCGTTACAGAAGAAGCAATCGACGCTGGCGATATCGTGTTCTACAAAGACGAAGACGGTTCTGTAACAAAAACACAACCTTCTGGGGCACAACGTATGGGCTTCGCCTTGGCTGCAACTTCTGCAACTGAAGGTGGCACATTCATTCCAGTATTGGTATGCTAAAGGAGAAATAAATGGCAGAAGTAAAATTGTATAACGATAAAGGCGTGCAAAAGACTCGCGAGGAATTGTTTAATTCTGCGGAATTGGCACGCATTGACCGCAACCAAGAGTTGATGAATGCGGCTGGTTATGGTGATATCGATTTGACTTTGTTGACTGTTTTGGAACGTAATATTTCCGAACAGAAGTTCTACACAGTAGACCCAACACAATTCGTCCCATTCGATACTTCGACCGGCGGTTTTGCTGATTACATCACTGTTTTGCGTTCTTTCCAAAATATCGATGGCGAATTGTCATCTTGGGAACGCGGAAACGACACAGACAACGCACGCCGCAACCAAGTTGGTGTTAAAGTTGAATCTGTGGCTTTGAAAATCCACAATTTGGACAAAATGGTTTCTTACTCTATGTTCGAATTGCGCCAAGCGATGCAATCTGGCATTTGGAATTTGGTTACAGAAAAAGAACGTGCACGTAAACGTGATTACGACTTGGCTGTCCAGAAAGCAGTCTTGTTGGGTGACGCAGACCACAAAGGTTTGTTGAACCAAGCAGACGTCACTGTCAATACCACAATTTTGACAAAGAAAATTTCCGCTATGAACGCTACAGAGTTCAAAACTTTCTTGCAAACATTGTTCGCGGAATACTACAAACACACAGATTACACTGCGTTGCCAGATACATTTGTGTTACCTGTTTCCGACTTTATGGGATTGGGTACTGCGGTTGATGAACAATATCCAGTGTTCACAACTATGTATCAACGCTTGTCTGATGTGTTCAAACAAGTGACTGGTAATGCCAACGCGGAAATCAAACCATTGGTTTACTGCGAATCTAAGTTCCACGACGGTGCATTCAAATACGCTTTGTATCGTAAGGACTTCGATTCTATCCGCGCGTATCAACCATTTGGTTACAATGTTGTTAATGGCGCGACCGTTGACGGCGTTAACTATCAAAATACAGCCTGGGCTCGTATTTCTGACGTGTTCGTCAACCGTCCAAAAGAAATGTTGTACTTGTCGTTCAACGCCTAATTACAACAACGAAGGCCTATCGGGGGCGGGTGGTAAAGCCCTCCCCCTTTTTTAATAAAAGGAATTAAGATGAAAGTTAAAAATACATTATCCCAAGTAGTTCATTTGGTTTTGGAACCTGGAAAAGAAATCGAATTACAAAAAGACCAAACTATTGAAATGCCAGAATGGGTGTTCAAAATGTTGGTTAATACTTTCCCTGGATTAAAAGCGGTTAAAGAAGAAGTTAAAATCGCTGGCGAACCTGCAAAGATTCAACCAAAGGTGAGTAAAAATGAAACCGCAAAAAATGATAAAGTTAAAAAATCTGGGAAATAGTTTTATGTCCATTACTGGTGGATATGTAGAAAAGGGTGCTGTGTTCTCTGTTCGTGAATGGGAAGCAAAACTCTTAATGAAAACTCAAACCGTAGAAGAAGTAAAGAAAGAAAAATGACAGAATTTCCAATAACATTACCAGAGTTCAAATTGTTCTTTATGCGTGACGCAGGCGTAGAGTATCAGCCCTATCCTGATTGGTTGCCAGAAACAGTGTATTCTACAGGCGACAAAGTGGTTCACGTGGTTAATTATAAGCCGACGATTTGGGAATCCAAAGAAGACGAGAATATCGAAGAACCGTCCCCACAATCCACAAAATGGAAGCGTTTGGAGGACGAAGAGGAATATATCGAAGATTGGGTCTTGGATAGAGATATTGTCCGTGCTATGGGCGAGGCTTCGTTCAAGTTCAACCCGTCGTTGTTCAATGAAGAAAAGGGCAAAATGATATTCCTTTACCTGACGATGTTCTTCTTGGTTTACGATAGGCGTATGGCTGCGGCAGGATTAACCAGTTCTACTTCTACGGCAGGTCCTGTTATTCATCGCACAGTTGGCAAAATGACTGTATCTTACGCAGAATCAAAACTGTATAAAACATATCCGTCTTACGAGTTCCTTAGTTCGAATGACTATGGCAGAAAGGCGTTTAACCTTATGTTGCCATACCTTCGTGCAGGTGTTCGTATATTACGTGGAGGCAACACAGGATTCTAATGTACGACGTTAAATACAAGAAGTTTGGTGCAAACATTGAGTCGTATGTAGACGACGTATTAAAGAGCCAGTTAAAAGCATTCGAGAATACCGTTGTGTGCGCTGGCTTAAACAGCAGTATGTCGTCTCACGACAATGCCCGTATTGACGTGGTAAATAGAGCCAGGGTCAATCATTATGGCGCAGGAGGAAGACCACCTTCCCGTCAGTTTGTATACGCCGCAGTTGGTGATATTGAAGGGGAAGAAACCCAGTTTGCCGACGAGATAAGACAGGTTATAACCAGGTTCTTAAAAGGCGGCGAGTCCGTATTGTATAGAAAGGACGAAATCAACAGACAGACCGGTGCTTTTATCCCTGGGGTGCAAAGAAGTCAGTTAATCAAAGGTCACAGCCTAGAAACCTTTTTTGACCATATTGGCGACACTATGGTAAGCAATATGCAGGCTGCTATTTACAATAAAAATTTTCGTGGACCGAAAGACAACACAGAGGCTACAGCGGAACGCAAAGGCGACAACGATGCTTTGATTGAGACAGGCGAAATGGTTGATAGTATCAGTTACTGGTTCTCAACACAAGACTCAGAAGAAATCCCTGGCGAACCATTGACGAGCGACCACCCGCTGAACGAAGAGGAATAATATGGTTAAAGCACGTATTAAATATAAAGTTAGGTTTGTGTTTGACTTGGCCAGCGACCCAGACAATTTCTATGTGCGTATGTGGCCAGTTGTTGATACCAAGTACAGGCTGACCGATGACGATAGAAGAGAATTGATTCGAGACGTTAAACAAAAACTAGCGGCAGCGCTAAAGGAGGCAAAATGAGTTTTTTTGAAGATGCTTTGGGCGACCCAATGATAAGTGGTGGTGTTATTCAGTTAACGGCACGCGTTGTGTTATTTGTTGACGGTGTTGCCGAATACGTGGAAAAGCCAATAACCTTTAAGGCAAGAAAAAGTTGTCAGCCTCTTAGCCCAGACGAAGCCCAAACTATGGGATTTGGTGATTATGGAACCAATGAGTTTATGACGATATTTTCAACCAAAGAAATTCCTATGCCCAAGAATAAGGGTGAAGTTATTATCGTGCGATTCAACCATAAAGACTGGTATGTGCGTAAAGTGCTTCCTTGGGTTTGGGACAAGGACACTCCATTGGAAATGGGGTATTATGAAATAATCTTATCAAGATTCAACGAGGAAAAGGTGAACCCAGATGATTAGATATAAAGATATGGAGAAATATTTATCGAAAATGTTTACGGCTATGCTTGGTCCCCAGGCAGACGAGTTTGGGTACTCTGGCAACGAAAACGAAAGAGCAATCATCGAGCGTCAAAATGGCAGCCCTTTGCCTGACGCTTCAACAGTTTTAACCTTTAGGATAGATAATTATAACACGTGGCGTTCACAGCGTTATGGGCGGGCTACCGTTGGTTATGACCAGTATGGACAGGAAGTAATCAGCGAATTACGCACGTTTCGTTGTGTTGTAAACGTAATGTCAAAAAATCTTGGAGACGCATTTGACTCGGCAAGGTTTATAATTGCCAATCTCCAAAACAATCGTTATAATGACTTTGTGAATAGAAACGGTCGTATGTTCGGCATCGAACAGATTTATCGTATGAAAAATCTGTCAGATTTGGAAAACGGCACGTGGACAGAAAGAGTTTCTTTTGAAATTCAAATGAGTTTCAAAGAAGAAATAGTGGTTAATGACCAAACGTTGTTTG
>ODAJ012175248.1_pt1 | contig 52045 bp, 38 predicted proteins | sample 1539241 | NCBI WGS metagenome assembly ODAJ01 (sample SAMN02144231, study PRJEB22623) | gut metagenome | biome: sheep rumen | host: Ovis aries | place: New Zealand | reverse complement strand
CCCTGTTGCTGGCCGCCCTGCTGCTGACCTTCACCGCCTTGCTGCTGACCCTGACCGCCCTGCTGCTGGCCACCTTGCTGCTGACCTTCGCCGCCTTGCTGCTGACCACCCTGTTGCTGGCCGCCTTGCTGCTGGCCTCCTTGCTGCTGACCACCCTGTTGCTGGCCACCTTGCTGCTGACCCTGACCGCCCTGTTGCTGGCCTCCTTGTTGCTGACCTTGCTGGCCACCTTGTTGCTGACCTTGCTGGCCTCCTTGCTGACCTTCCTGACCCTGCTGGCCTTCCTGGCCCTGCTGGCCCTCCTGACCCTGCTGGCCTTCCTGACCCTGCTGGCCTTCCTGGCCCTGCTGACCTTCCTGGCCCTGCTGTTGCTGCTGTTTCTGCTGTTCGAGATATTCCTGCTGTTCCTGTTCGAACTGCTCTAATTTCTCCTGCGCTTCCTTCATGGTCTCTTCGGAGACTTCACCATTCTGTTCCATCTCCTCCTGCATTTTCTCGACCTGCTCCTGAAGTTCTTCGTCCTGAGATGCTTCGGCGAGCTTCTCCATCTCATCAATCAGCTGCTGTTGCTCTTCCGGACTCAGTTCTTTCTCCTGCGCTTCTTCAAGCATTTCCTCAAGGGTTTTCGCAGCATTTTCAAATTCTATCGGATTGGTAATCTGGTTTTCGATTTTATTACGAAGTCTCTCTTCAATCTTTTCAAGTTCTTCGGCTGACTTGGCAGCATCGATTTCCTTCTTTGCCTCTTCAATCATTTCATCGAGAGCTTCTTTCTGCTCCGGAGTCAGTTCGTATTTTTCCTCGATCTCCTTCTGCATTTCTTCAATCTGCTGTTTCATTTCCTTTGCCTGCTGGGCAAATTCATGATTTTTCTTTGCCGCATCCTTGGATTTTGCAGGAATCATAGCCGTGGAAATCACAAAAGCCGCGCAAAGGAAAAGCACCAGAAGCATTCTTCTGGAGATTTTCGTCGGGAAGAATTTTTTCGTAGGATAATTGCGGATATGGCGAATCGTATCGTCTTTTACAATCGTACTACAAATGTCTTCCTTTCCGGCAAGATCAAGAGAAGTCGTTACTCTTTCCTTAAGACCTGTGGAATCCACACGAAGAGCAGTTTCCTTAAGTCCGGGGAAGAAACGGATGGATACGAGACTTCCTGCTATCAGAACCACCACGAAGGCGAGGAATCCCCAAAGCAGCGCTCCGTAGAAGGGAACAAAAAGGGCAATGGTGTTTAAAATTCCCCATACCGCAAGACCTGCTGCCATGGCTGCGATAAACCATTTAAAGAAGGTCTGTACGCAGATTCTTTTTCGAATTCGTTTTACAAACTGAAGAATTAATGTGTCTTTACTCATATCTTTTTCCTCACTGCTGTTGCACGTTCTGTGCATCCGTCTGTGGTAACGGTGCTTCCTGATAAACTGCCGTAGGAGCTGCCATCTCCTGTACTGCTGCCGTCGGGGCCGTCATCTCCTGTACTGCCGCCGTCGGGGCCGTCATTTCCTGTACTGCTGCCGTCGGGGCCGTCATTTCCTGTACTGCTGCCGTCGGGGTCGTGAACATAACCTGTGGCGGAACCGGTACTGCCTCCTGTACGGGTGTTGTCGGTGCCGGTGCGGCCTGAGGCATCATCTGATTTGCCACTCCTGCCTGCATCGATGCGGGCTGGGGCATCACATTCTGCGGCATCGGCTGCATATTCTCCGGTGCGGGAACCATCCCTGCGGGAGCCTGCTGCATTCCGGGTGCCGGCATCATGCCGTCCGGTACCTGCTGCATTCCCTGTGCCATATTACCCATGGAAGGTAACAGTACCGCATCCAGTGCGGGATCATCCTGTACTCCGATCCGCTTCATATTTGCACGCTCAAACTGGCGCTCTCTTTTCTTTGTGTTCTTTACCGGGTTTAAGCAGGCTGCGGAAAGTTTCAAAAGTCCGATTACGATGCCCGACTGAAGAATCAGACTGATGGGTGTCCATAAAACCATGGTAATGTTTCCCTTGGTAATATAGTTCATATCCACGATTGTCTTCATTCCCTGGAACGGAACATCATCGATTTCCACACCCAGGAAAGTTCCGATACAGTCAAAAATCGTCACAACCGGATTAAACAAAAGCAGATAAATCGCAATGTCCAGGTGGAATTCCGGGATATTCTGCGCAGCCATACCGGAATAGACATTCCGATAATAATAATCCGAAATCGCTTCGTTGATCAGCTCGCCGATTCCGTAAACAATACCAAAAGCGGTAAGCGTTCCTCCTACCAGAATACCCAACATAACGTAGGAAAGAATTACCGCGAATACCGTTCTTTTTGTCAATGCGGAAAAGAAAACACCGAACACCGCAATATATGCAATTTCGAGAATTTCAACCAGTACCAGTCCGAATAACTGCCAGAAATTCATACCACCGTAAATAAACACGAGGGAAAGGAACGGCACGGTGGAAAGAATCAGCAAAAATCCAAGCGTTACACAGGATAAATATTTACCGAGCACGATTTCAAACGGTGTCATTCTCGTAGTCAGAAGAACATCCAGCGTCTGTCTTTCTCTCTCTCCGGATATGGTATTGGCGGTCAGAGCCGGCATCATTGTAAACAGGATGGCTGCTTCTTCCGCCACAATGGCGATTAACATGTATACCAGAATACGGTAATCGATTTTCTCATTCACGATTCCGGCCGTCATGATATAAAGCAGGAAACCGGCTACGGTCGATGCAACGACTCCGTTAAAAATCATCATCAGGATCAGCACCTTCGGGCGCTTCATGTCGATGGACATATCTTTAAACAGAACCGCATTTTTTGCAAAAGGATTTTTCTTAATAGGATTGCTCATCTTCTTGTGCCCTCCTGCTGATTTCTTGCGCCCTGCTGGTTACGTGCCGCGGCACCGCGATTTACGATTTGCATGAACAGAGCTTCGAGGCTTCCTTCCTGTCTGGTAAAGGACAGAATCGGAATACCGTTTCTTACAAGCGTGGTTAACAGGTTTGCCTCATCCTGCTTATTTCCGGTGAAAACAACTTCGATGATGTTGGCACGTGCGGAAAGGTGCTGCACATTCGGATTCTCCTGCAGTACATGAAAAGCCGCATCCACCGCATGCTCTTCCACCACGATAATAATCGGACTCTGCATGGCAGCTGCCCTGTGGATTTCATCAATGGAACCTTTAAGCATCATCTGACCGTGATCGATAATTCCGATTGTCGTACACATCTCCGACAACTCGGGAAGAATGTGCGAACTGATGATAATGGTTTTACCCATGGAAGAGAGATTCTTTAAAATCTCCTTCAGCTCATATCTCGCTCTCGGATCCAGGCCGCTCGCCGGTTCGTCCAAAAAGAGGATATCCGGATTATGTACCAGCGCCCTTGCAAGGCAGAGTCTCTGCTTCATACCTCTCGAAAGACCGTTAACATCCGTGTCGAGTTTGTGATCCAGTTTTACCAGCCTGAGCAGATCCAGGCAGAGATTGTCCGCATCTTCTCCAACAAGTCCGTAGGCCGAAGCAAAAAACTGCATATATTCCATGGTCGTGAAGGAATTGTAAACACCAAAGAAATCGGGAACATATCCTACCTTGGTGCTTAACATTCTATGGTTGGAAAGCATTTTCTTTCCGTCGATAAATACCTCTCCGGAATCCGCTCCCAAAAGGCCTACACAAATTCGCATGGTTGTGGTTTTTCCGGCTCCGTTTGCGCCGACGAATCCGAACAGTTCTCCGTCTTCGACGGTCAGGTTCAGATTTCTGAGTGCATAGAATTTGCCGTATCTTTTGTTTAAATTCTTGATTTCCAGCATTTTATGTCCGTCTCCTTAGTTCGTCTCCTTCATCTGGGAAAGCTTGATTTTCTGAATTACCGCTTCCGTACGTTCGTTTCTGTATTTGTTCGTAAACTGAATGTCCTTGCAGACGGAATTCTTGGGGAAACCGATAATATACATTTCGTACAGCACATCATCATCCGTTGAAATCGGAGCTGTTCCCTGATAGCCTACAGGCGACTGGTTTATATCGTCCTTCAGAGAGTCTCTTGCAATGCCGTAAAGGTATGATGCGAGACTTGCACGGTTCTGATATCTTGTAAACTTTTCGGAAAGGCTTCCGAACAAAACACCTTCCAGTGTATGCTTGTCTTTTCCGGTGAAAGCCACATCCGCCGAGTATCCCATGTTATTGTCCGAACTTCTCCACTTCTGTGAACTCATGTCAAACGAGCCGCCTGACTTCAAATCACCGATTCTGAATACCACGGTATCATAATAGGTGTTCTGTCCGGAGTAGGGAGCCTTAACGGCAACTACGAATACATTTTCCAGATCCACGCCGGTATCGTTATGAATGATACACTTCTCCGCATTGGATTCGTTTGCAAAATAACTCTTTCTGACATCTACGTTAAACGTTCTCTCCGAAGGATAAATGCTCTCAAGCAGGAACTGATCGGAGCTTAACGCAACATTTCCGGCAAAACGTACCGTTTCATTGTCGATTCCTTCCCGGAATGCCACGCGATAGGAATTGGAATCCACTTTGGTATTGGAACTGTAATAGTTTTCGATTTCGCGAATCAGTTCAAGGTTATACTGTTTGGAGAAGCTGACTTCGCAGGTGCGGTTGGAAGGCGTGGTTACCGCAACATAGTTATTCTCTATCGCCGCCGGTTTCTGAAGTTCCAGAACCGTCATGGCATTGATTCTGGGTTTGATAATTCTGGTGGAAAAACCGACACAGAAAATAAACACAGCCACTGCCAGTGCAAGAACCGGATACCAGATCCACAGACGGAACGTCTTTTTCTTTTTACGGTTTACCAGATACAGAACCAGCATGGCTACCAGATATCCGATAATGGGCACCGCATAGAAAAGTGCAGGCGGAAGCGGAGCTCCCGAAGCTTTTCCCAGCAGAGTTCTAAGCGCGGAGGAATTGTTTATGTTGGCAAAATTATAGTTCATCCATGTATTCTGGCTGTTTTTGTAGTTTTCCTCCACAACGGGAAGGGCAAACCTCTGAAGTAAGGGATAAAGAATTTCCGATGCATTGGCATAGGACGGAATGGGGTTCATGGTAAAATCGATTCCGTACAGCGCAATGATTCCCTTTCCTCTTTCAATCATCGAAGCAAGGATGTAATCACCGGAAGTACTGTCACCGTAATAATAATCAAATGCTTCGTCACTCTCTAACGCCAGGACATCCGCAGATACCATGGGATAGGTATAAACAGGTTGCGGTTCGGGCTGGTATCCGTATGCATACAGATAAATGACATCAATACAGTAATCATAGTAAACATCTTCCAGATCATAGGGAACCGTGCCGTTCTCAAGGTCATTCTCGGTAAGACCGAATTCCGCCATGAAATCTTCCAGGCAGTATTCATCCAGTTCCTCACGATGATTGTAAAAAAGATCATCATAGAAAGACATAAAATCTTCGTCATCTCTGGGATTGCTGTCATAGTCCGGATAATTGCCGGAGTCGGGCTGATACTGATAGTAATAGTATCCGATACCGAAACTTGTGGAATACTTCGTCATCTTGGAAGAAGTAACATCCACAACATTTCCCTTCAGTTTGGAAAGCGTTTTGGAGGAATTCGAGCCGGTTCCCACAATCAGAATACCGCCACGGTTAATCCACATATTCAGTGCTTCCACCTGCTCATCCGTCAGCTGGTCGGTACTGAAATTGCTGATTAAAATCACTTCCAGCATGTCAAGGCCGTTGACACTTTCCGGGAAAGTATCGACGGTCAGTTCCATCAGATTGGTTTTAAATGTTTCGCTGGAATAAAATTCAATATTATCCAAATATCCGAGCGCGGAATAATCGTCGGAGAGAATTCCGATATCCATTCTCTTGGAAGCCGAAACGTCCACGTTTAAACGGTCTTCTCTCGTCCAGACAAGTTTTCCCTTCTTGTCGGTGATACGTACACGCATTTTCCCGTGGTTATCCACTACCTTTCCGTAGAATAAAACGGTCTTTGTCTCTCCTCTTCCGATACTGAATTCAGACTCATACATGATGTTGTAATTCACCTTATTGGGAATCACCAGCTGAATTCTGCCCGAAAAATCATTTCCCGGATTTTCCACGGAAATGGCAAAAGGGACATAATGTCCCATTTCCGCTTTATTGTCAAAGCCGACTTTCACTTCAACATTGAAGCGGTTCATATCCGTATCCGCCTTTGCGGTAAGGAACGGAAGGAAGGTGGTAAATACGAGCATCAGTCCGAGTAAAACCACGGTTGCCCGTTTCCAAGTTTTTTTCATGTTTCCAATCTCCTGATTATTCTATGCTTTCGAGAAGAACGGCTTCGCCGTCTTTCGTGAATTTGGCGATATAAATTTTGCCGGGTTTCGCATCAACTTCACTGTCTTTTGAAATTACCGTTTCGAAAACCTCGATTTGAAGGTCCGGATTCGTATTCTTCAGTATTTCGTAATCCGATGCCGCCTGAACGGAAGCTTTCCCGGTGGCCGGATCGATTTGGATTACAAGAATATAATTCTTTGCCTCTTCCTCCTGCAGCTTTTCACCGCCGGTCGGCTCATCACCTTTCTTTACGTCCTCACCGTTCCTGACAGGTCCGGAAACAGCCTGCTTTTTCTGGCCTTCGGCTTCGGTTGAAAGCGGCTGTTCATTCGCTTCTTTGTCCGATGTTTCCAGATATTCTTCTTCTGCCGATTCCGCCGCTTCCAAAGCAGCTCCTTCGTATTTCATCGTATCCGTCAGACCCTGAATATTCACCATTTCCGCGCTTGTCGATAAATTTTTTGCTTTGTTGGCGGATAAAAACACCGGGAGCAGAATTAACGTAATCACCGCTGCTGCCGCAATTCCTCCTGCCCAGGGAAGAATTCTTACAATCACGGGTTTTTTCTTTTTATTTTTTCCGGCAGGTTTTGCGGTTTCCCCGGAAGCCTCTTTTACCTTAGCGGGTGCCTTCTCGGGAAGAGATTTTTCAATCCGGTCCCATAAATCGGGCACTTCTGATGCAACCATGCTCTTATATTCTTCTTCCAGCTTCTTACTCATAGCCGTACCTCCTAAGCTTCATAAGGGCGTTCTTGTAACGCCACGTCACGGTACCCAGTGGCACTTTCAAAACATCGGCTATTTCCTGAAAGGTCATATCGGAGAGAATTTTCATACTGACAACAATCCGCTCGTTCTCCTTAAGGGAATCAAGCGCCTCTTTGAGTCCGACATCGGAAATGACTTCTTCCTCAACCGAGGATTTGATGTCTTCCTCTTCCGGAATCTCTTCCGAGAGAATTTCTCTTTTGTTCTTTCTTAAAAAATCCAATGCCATGTTTCTGGCCACGGTTGCCAGATAAGCTTTGTGTCCCGTATCCTTCGGAACGTAGGAATCCGAAATCTCCCAAAGCTTAATGAAAAACTCGCTGGTGATGTCTTCCGCGTTTTCTTTGGAATTCACAATGCCGTATACAATTGTGTAGATGTATGACAGATATCCTTCATAAACCCTGCGAAGGCCGTCTTTGTCCCCGGACTTCATCCGGCTCATACATTCGTTGAATTCTTCCTGTGTCACGAAGAGTCCTTTCCGAGTCTTTCATGTAAGAAACGTTTATAAGCTGCTCTATTTATGGATTATTGGGCAATTTTCAAAAGATCTTTTAATTCTTCCACGGAAAAATCGTAGTCCGTGTTGCAGAATGCACAGTGCAGCTGAACACTTTTACCTTCCTCAATCATGGACTGAAGCTCCTCTTTTCCGATGCTGATTAAGGCTTTCTGCACTCTTTCCTTGCTGCAGTTGCAGTAAAATTTTGGTTCGATGGTATCCGTTATCACCGGATCCATTCCCTTTGCCAGAATTTCGATAAAATCCTCCGGTGTTTTTCCTTCGTCCAAAAGGCCGGTCACGGAAGAAATCTCTTTTAAATTCGCCTCCAGCCGGTCAATCACCTCGTCCTTAGCATCCGGCAAAAGCTGTACAATAAAGCCTCCCGCTCTTTTTACGGTATAGTCTCTGTCAACCAGAACGCCGAGACCGACACCGGAAGGCACCTGTTCGGAATTTGCAAAATAATAGGTGAGATCCTCTGCTATTTCGCCGCTTACAATGGGGGTTTGCCCGGCATACGGCTCCTTCAGTCCCATGTCTCTTATAATATCTAAATGCCCCGCGCCCACGGCTCCGGCCACATCCAGTTTCCCGACGGCATTTAAGGGAAGGTTCGTTTCGGGATTTCCGACGTAGCCCTTTACTCCGGCTTTGGAATCAGCCGTTACGGTAATTCCGCCAAGCGGCCCGTCTCCGCAGACCCGGATGGTTAAAAGATCATCCTCGCCTTTTAACATGCTTCCCATCATGACGGCCGCCGTCATGGTTCTTCCGAGTGCCGCCGTTGCAACCGGCGAGGTGTTATGCTTCGCTCTGGCTGTTTCGACAAGCATTTTCGTATCGGCGGCAAAAATTCGCACGGAAGCATCCGCCGCCGTCGCTCTTACAATTCGGTCCATTTATGATTTCCTTTTATCTTTTCCGTTTTCTTTTTCGGGAGTCTTTCCGACTTCCTGCGCAATCACGTAGATGCGCTCCGAATTTCTTCTTACTTCCCCGTAATCATCGGCATCCATGATTTTAAGTAAACGAAGCCCGGATTTTTTCACCATTTTTCGGATTTCGGGGATCCCGTAAGCCCGCTGATAGTGAACTTCCTCGCTCTTTTTATAGGCATTGCCCTCTTTCAGAAAAAGCGTCAGGGCATATTCGTTGATTTTTGATTCCTTGTCGTAATAATTTTCCCAAAGATAACTGCAATCATCCAGATTCTCCCCGAAAACCGATTCCCCCGCAACATCGCGGTAAAAATGAACGGTCTTTAAGTCAAAAATGAATATACCTTTCGGGTCCAGATAATTGTTCGCAAGTTTCAGGGTCTGAACGAATCCTTCGGAATCCGTCAGATAATTCATCGAATCACAGACACTGACGATGGCCCGCACCGTACCGTACAGTTCAAACTCCCGCATATCCTGATTCAGATACAGAATCCCTTCGGAATCCTTCCCTGCTGCCATTCCCAGCATTTCCGCAGAGGCATCGACACCGATCATGTCGTACCCTTTGTTTTTTAAACGTCTCGTCATCTCGCCGGTACCGCAGCCAAGATCCAGAACCAGTCCGTCTTTAATTCCGTGGCTTCTCAGGGTCGAAACCAGAAACTTCTCCCAGGTATCATAGGGCGTATCCTGCATTATCTCGGAATAAACTGTTGCAAAATCCTTGTAGACATCCATCCGGATCACCGTTTCCCCGTCCGTTTTGACGGTAAAATAAGTAAAAAGGAACACCTGCACAGCCTATAAGCTGTGCCTGTGCTCCGGATCATACGTTTAAAAGAAGGTAAATACCCCAGGCAGAAGATAGGTTAAAACCGACATGATGGTAATGGCCATTGTCAGACCGATCAACTCCGCTATAACGGCTTTTTTGATATCCATTTCAAGCAGAGCCGCGATTAAGGATCCCATCCATGCTCCCGTTCCCGGGAGGGGAATTCCCACGAAGAGAATCAGTGCCACGAACTCGCCGTTCTTAAATTTATCGCTCTTCTTCATTGCGCGCTTTTCAAAGAATTCGGCGATTTTACCAAGTCCTTTGAACTTCTTCATCCATTTGAAAATCTGTTTGATAAACAGAAGGATAAACGGAATCGGAATGATGTTTCCCAAAACGCAGAAAATTACCGACTGCCAGTACGGCAAATCCAGGATTCTCGCTACAATCATTCCTCCTCGAAGTTCCAAAAGCGGCACCATCGAAACCAGCATGACAGCCAGCTGGGGAGGAATATGTCCGCCCGTTACCTGGGCAAACCATTCGGCTACTTCTCTCATTGTTGCTCCTTATAAAAGTATTCCCGTTTCACACGAAGTTTATTATAACATACTTTCCTATATAAAAGCAAATACGGGAAATATGGGTAAAAACCCGTATTTCCCGTGTGTTTTAAAGAATCTTTGCCAATACATCGACAAGTCTTTGCATTTCCTCATCCGTTCCGATTGAAATCCGCAGATAATTGTCGATTCTCGGTTTTTTAAAATGTCTGACGATAATTCCCTCCGCCCTCAGAGCCTGCATGATTTCCTCCGCAGGTTTGTTCGGATGTGTGGCAAAAATGAAATTTGCCTTGCTGTCCGCAAACCTGAATCCCAGGGATTTCAGTTTCAGTTTCGTACTCTCTCTCGTGGCAATGACCTTTTCGAGATTGGCCCTGAAATATTCCTCATCCGCAATCGATTCCGTTGCAAGCATCAGCGACGGCTGATTCATGGTATAGGAGTTTACCGAGAATTTTACATCCTTCAGGTAATGAATCAGTTTTGCGCTTCCGAACGCCATTCCGATGCGAAGACCGGCTAAAGACCGCGATTTGGAGAATGTCTGTACAACTAAAAGGTTATCGTATTTATCAATCAACGGCAGGGCCGATTCGGCGCCGAAATCCACATAGGCTTCATCCACGATGACCACAACGTCTTTATGCTTTGAAAGAAATGCATCAATCCAGTCCCGGTCTTTGGCCACTCCGGTGGGAGCATTGGGATTGGCTATCACAATTCCGCCGTTTTCAATCTCATAGTCTTCCTCATGAATCTCGAAGTTTTCATCAAGAGGAATCTGTTTATAGGGGATCCGGTAAACGTCTGCCCAGACATCGTAAAATGAATAAGTGATATCCGGAAAAAGCACCGGTTTGTTCCCGTGAAAAAATGTCAGGAATGCCATGGAAAGCACATCGTCGGAACCGACACCCACAAAAAGGTTCTCTCTCGGAATTCCGTAGTATTTGCCCAGGCTTTCCTCAAGCTGATCACAGGTAGGCGAAGGATATTTGCGAAGCACATCCGTGTTACCGGCAAGAATCTCCAATGCCTTTCTCACGCCGGGTGCCGGCGGATACGGATTCTCGTTTGTATTTAATTTGATGATGTTGGCAATTCGCGGCTGTTCTCCCGGAACATAGGGAGTCACCTTTCGCACATTCTCTTCCCAGCTCATGAGTGTTTCTGCCCTTTCTTTGGTTTCATCCATACTCTGTAGATTTTATCGAATGACCCCTCATCTGTCAACTTTACCGGATATCGTCCAAGTCCAGTTCCATCCGCTCTTCAACGTGCATCGGATAGATTCGCCCGCCGTATGAAAACATAAGCGGCAGATACCTGTGAAGCTTTGTATAATACCCCGGCAGACAGATTCGGATTCTGCTGCTTTGAGCACTCTGCATGGCTTCCTTGCGAAGATGAAGACTGATACAGCCGTCCTCCTTACGAATCGGCAGTCTGGCCAGGAAACGGCACTTTCCCTTCTCGTTAATCCAGCTGATTTTCGCCGTTCCGAAAATCATCAAAAGGCCGTACAGCAAAAGACCCGCTCCGATTACGGAAGAAGTTGTGACGAAAGCCGTCTTTGCCGGTACGGGCAGTTCCATCCAAAATTCCCGCAGTTTTTCAAAAACCGCTCTGAAAGACACTGCGGGTTGTCCAGGCTTCGGCGCATCGCCGTCCGGTGTTACTTCGATGCCTGCACCCAATACCGCTGTCGGATATTCCTTTTCCCTGTCATCCGCTCCTGTTTCATCCCCGGTTCTTTCATCGTCCGGATTTTCGTTTTCCTCTCCAATGTTTTCTTCTCCGTTATTTTCGTTTCCCTCGTCATTCCCATCATCCCCGCCGGCTCCTTCAACCCGGAATTCCTCCTGCGGCAACTTTGGAATAACGGTTTCTTCGACAGTGGGAACTTCCGGTACGATATCCGCATTCTCCGAATCCTGCCACGAGTTGTCTGAAGGTTGCGCGGGTGCGGGCGGTTTCTGCTTTGAAACGGTCCTTGATTCCTTCACCTCGTTTCCCACAAGATCCCGGACTACGATTTCAAGGGATGTATCCCCGGTCAGAATATATACCGGATTATCGGTCCACGTTACTCCGCCGTCAAAAGAATACGGAAGCCTGTCCAGCCCGAACCCATCATCCTCTGCGATAATTTCCACCGTACATTCTCCTTCTGTCCACTCCTCCGGCGTTTGTACAATCTCCATGACCGGAGGTGCGGCATCAATATTCTCAATCTCAACATAGCGGCTTAAGGAAAAATATTCCCCGTCTTCTTCGTACGTTGCATAGAAGTTGTACCTTCCGTTCTTTTTTACGGTGATGCTGCTGGTTTTCTGCGGATATTCCTGCACATCCGGATCTTCCCCCAAGCCTTCTTCGTTCTTTCCCTCTTCGCTCTTTTCTTCTTCGTTCTTTCCCTCTTCACTCTTTTCTTCTTCGCTCTTTTCTTCTTCGCTCTTTTCTTCTTTGCTTTCTTCTTTTCCCTCTTCGTCCTCTTCTCCTTCCTGCGTCTTATCATTAACGGTCCCGCGCTCGTCTTCCCAACGCATGGAAGGCGTTGCGAGTTCCCCTTCGTAGGTCGCCTTCAGCACCACTTCCGCAGCCGGATCTTTCGTGGAAATATCAAAAACAATCTTCCCGACCTCTTTTCCTTCCTTTCCGCATACATATCCTCTGGATGTGTGCATGTGTCCCGTATTCAAAACAACCTCTTCATAATAAGGACATCCCGACGGAGTGTCCCCATACATGCTGTTGACACAGGCATAGCCCGTTTCATACCAGGTTCTGCCGCAGCTGCAGCGTCCTTCGAAAACATAATGTTCCACCATCCCCCCACAGTACGGACAGATACTGAATGTAGACCCGGTATGTCCGGCAAAGTCCGCATCCCGGTATTCGGTAATATCTCCTATACACGATTCACTGTGATGGTGAATCAGAACAATGTCTTTTTCTTCCCCCGCGTTCACCTGCACGGGTGCCATAAACAGAATGCTGCCGATTGCGAGAAGCACGCAAAAAAACAGCTTTCTGAACGCCAGTTTTTTCTTCATACGCATTCTTCCTTTCCGGATTATTAAATTGTACCGTTTGTTACAGTTTCGCCTTACGGCTGTTTCTTTACGTGGATATTCCGGTACGAATGTACCTTTGAAATTTCACGAATACCGACGTTCGTCAGCAGATGTGACGACATTTTTGTCAGTGTGAATATGACTATATCACATACTTTGTTTTTCGGGAATACCTTTTTTTATTTTTCAAAAAATTTTTTAAAACACAAAAAGGCGAAGGTCCGATTCGAACCTTCGCCGGTATTGTTTATTATTCGGTCACCGCAGGAGCTGCCTTTGTTTCGGTAATTTTCTTTGTCTTCTCACCGGTGCGGATTTCCACAATCGGGCCACCCTTTCCTTCAATGAAGTCACCGTTTAAGGTCACTCTTCCGATGTTCTCATCCTTCGGAATCTCGTACATGATGTCCAGCATGAATTCCTCGATTACCGCACGCAGAGCGCGTGCTCCGGTATCTCGTTCCATGGCTTTCTTTGCAATGGCATGCAGAGCCGAATCATCAAAAATCAGTTCCACTTCATCCAGTTCCAAAAGTTTCTGATACTGCTTTAAAATAGCATTCTTGGGTTCTTTGAGAATTGCCACAAGCATGTCTTCCGTAAGTTCTTCCAAAGGACAGATGACCGGGAGACGTCCCACAAATTCGGGAATCATACCGAACTGTTTGATATCCTCTACCGTAACCTTGTTTAAAATATTCTTTTCCTTGTCATACTTGTCCTTCAGCTCCCCGTTAAATCCGATGGAAGCCTGTTTGGAGAGACGGCTCTTGATGATTTCATCCAGTTCCGGAAAAGCACCGCCGCAGATAAACAGGATATTTCTCGTATTGATGGTGGTTAAGGGAACCATTGCATTCTTACTGGTGGCTCCCACGGGAACTTCGATATCCGCGCCTTCCAGCAATTTTAACATTCCCTGCTGCACGGATTCGCCGGAGACATCCCTGGAGTTCGTATTCTGCTTCTTGGCAAGTTTGTCAATCTCATCGACGAAAACGATACCCATTTCCGCCTTTTCCACATCATTGTCCGCTGCCATTAACAGTTTGCTCAAAACGCTTTCGATATCATCACCGATATATCCGGCCTCGGTAAGGGATGTGGCATCCGCAATGGCCAATGGCACATCCAGAAGTTTCGCCAATGTCTTAACCATATAGGTTTTTCCGCAACCGGTGGGACCGAGCATCAGAATATTCGACTTCTCAATCTCAATCTCGTCCATCGTCTGCGTGGCCACACGTTTATAGTGATTGTATACCGCTACGGAAATAATCTTCTTTGCGCGCTCCTGTCCGATGATGTATTCATCGAGGAGAGCTTTAATCTTGTGAGGTGCCGGCACCTTATTGATATCAATCAAAGGCGGATCGCCCTCTTTACGTTCTTTCTTGCGAATTCTGGTGCGCTCCAGATTCGGATTCTGTCCGCCGAAAATGCTTCCCAGATTCAGGAAAAGGGGCGTGGACTGTCCTTTCTTTTCTGACTTGTCCTCTTTACCGTCTTTGCCTTCATCCGGATGGTCCTTCTCGTTAGAAATCTCCGTCTTAGCCTCATCGCCTTGATCTGTGGGCTGCATCATGCCGCTGTACGGCATGCCCTGCATAAGTTTCGTCAAATCTCCGAGCTGTCCGTTATCGGACATTTCGCTGACCATGTCGAAGGATTTCTGCAGGCAGTCTTTGCAGATGCAGATATCCTTTCCCATTTTAATCATTTCGCCGGCCACGCTTTCGGTGCGACGGCAGACGGAACATACTTCTTCAAAATTATTATTGTTATCCATAAATCTCTTCTTTCTTTCGGATTAAAATACATCAGTTCTTCTTTGCTTCGAGAACTGCCTTGGTGCTGTAGGAAACGAATTTACCGTTCTCAAGACGCTTGTAGGTAATGGTTACTTCCGTTCCGGAAGGATAGGAAGCAAGACATCTTGCCAGTTCTTCCACGGAAATAATGGATTCTCCCTCAAATTCCGTGATGATATCGTTTGCCAGAATACCTGCAAGATCCGCGGGGCTTCCCTGTACTACACTTCTTACATAAACACCTACGGGAAGAGGAACGCCGTTCTGCGTGGTAAGTCCGCTCTTAACGGTAACACCGGAGATACCGAAGTAACTCTGCTGGTCCTCGGGCAGTTCTTCAAGTTCCTTACGGTCAATCAGCTGTTCGATAATCGGTCTTGCAACATTAATCGGAATGGCATATCCCATACCTTCAATCTGGGTACCGCCGAGTTTGTTGGAGTTGATACCGATCAGTTCTCCTCTCATGTTAAGAAGAGCGCCGCCGGAGTTACCGGGGTTAATTGCGGCATCCGTCTGGATAAAATGGCCGGTCTCCCCTTTTTCGGTGGTAACTTCTCTGTCAAGGGCGGAGATAACACCCGCCGTAACGGACTGTCCGTAACCGAGCGCATTACCGATGGCAACTGCCTGCTCTCCAACCACAATTTTCTCGGAATCACCGATTTTGGCAAGTTTAACGGCTTCTTTGGTAGACTGTCCAAGTGAATCCAAAGACACGGTTATAACCGCAAGGTCCGTGGAAACCTTCTTGCCCTTTACTTCCGCGCTGGCCGTGGAGTCGTCACAGAACTGAACGGAAATGCTCTTTGCGTCTTCAATTACATGATAGTTGGTGGCAATAAAAAGGCTGTCGTCGTTCATACCGACAATAACACCGGTTCCGCTGGCAGGAACTTCCTGAATGGTACCATAGTAATTGTATTCAACCGTTGTATTGACAATTACGATGGAAGGCATGCATTCCTCCGCCACTTCCGCAACCGTCATGTTTTCTTTTACGTTCGTTACCCCGAGTTCTTCCGTTGCATCGCCGGTAAGAGCGCCGCCTTCCCCGGAAATATCCGAAGGAATCTCGCTGGTGGGAAGCTCGGAAATGATTTCCGAGGAAACCGGTTCCACGCGGGGTGATACCAGATTCTTTCCAAAGATTTTCAGACTCAGCAGAATCACTGCCGCTGCCACAATACCGAATACAAGACCGCTTGCTGCGGAAATCAGGATACGAAGGCCGGCATTCGGTCCCTTCTTCTCTTTGACAGGCTTGGGCTGAGGTGCTGCTGCCTGCTGTGCGGGTGTGGGCGCCACCTGCTGCACGGGCGTCGGAGCTGCCACGGGCTGCGGTGCAGGTGCAGGTGCTGCCTGCTGCACGGGCGTCGGAGCTGCCACGGGCTGCGGTGCAGGTGCAGGTGCTGCCTGCTGCACGGGCGTTGGAGCTGCCACGGGCTGCGATGCAAATGCGGGCGCCGTTTGCTGCACGGGCGTCGGAGCTGCCACCGGCTGCGGTGCAGGTGCGGGTGCTGTTTGCTGCACGGGCGTCGGAGCTGCCTCGGGCTGCGGTGCAGATGCGGGTTCTACTCTGGGAATCACATTCACCACGGGTGGAGGCGCCGGCTGCGCATACTCATTGTTCACATAGCGGTGACTGACATTCACCGAATCAATATAAGTCGTCGTCTGATGGCGTTCCGGAGCCGGCATGGTAACCTGTCCGGCATTTGCCGAATATGAAAATGTCTGTTCATTTTCCTGATTCATGTTGTCGCTCATTTTCTTCCTCCTCTTATTTTCCCTTTTACACACATCCTGATCTTACCTTAGGATGCCAACTTTAAATATACCTAAATTCCCTTTCAAACCTGATTTTACATTCTTCTAATTGTATTCCTCTAATTGTATTCATCTACTTGCGTTCATCCGCCGACATTCCGTATCCGCTGTACGGATCGATGCCAACCGTGGCATTACGGATATTTTTCTTCATCCAGTAATCCCGGTTCATGGTACATTTTAACACAAGTTTCTCCGGAAGTTTTTCATAATTCTTCCCCATGGTATACCCTAGATACCTGCAGAAACAGTTAATCAGATATCCCGGTACCAGATACCATTTTTTCTTCGACTCCAGATAAGAAATGGTCTTTTGCACCAGTTTCTTTCCTTCTTTCGTGGAAGGTACGCCGTCAAACACTTCCGGATGCTCCGCCTGAGAAACCCCCAAATCGAAGTTTCTGTGAAACTGCTGGGAATTTGAATACGAGTGGGAATGAATAACTTCCGCCTCGGCCACGTACGCAATCCGGTATCCCGCGCCTATGGCCTTCGCCGCAAAAAGCATATCCTCGTTAAAGAGCGTGTACTCGACAAAACCCCCAAGCTCGTCATACAAATCCCTTCGGTATGCCGCACACACATTGGAAAAGAAATACGTCTTGATTCCGAGCGTCTCCAAATCCGCTTTCGATTTTACAAAGCTCTCCTTCGGATAATTAAAATGTCTGGTATATCCTTCCACAATGGTTGCATTCTCTCTGGGCAGCTGCCTTGCAAAGGCAAATTCCGCTTTATTCTCCAGAATCGGTGCAATCAGATTCTCCACCAGTTTGTCATTCTTCGGCATTGCATCATCCGTCATGCAGATAAAAATCTCCGCATCCGATTTGGACACCCCTTCCCTTCTGGTATGACCGTGATCAAATTCCATTTTGGAAATATGGGTGATGGATACATTGTGCTCCATCTCAAAACGGTGTCCGTAAACGATAGCCGAAAAAAACCTCTCCTCCGTATTCATGATAATAATCCGACGGACGGGATATGTCTGATTCTCGAGCCGTTTTATCAGTTCCAGAAATTTTTTCTCATTCGGTTTATAGGTTGGGATGATGACATCCACAATCGGCTTATTCAACAACTGACCCTCTCTATTAAAAATGGGGACTGCCTGGCGGCAATCCCCTATTTTCATCGCCCTACATACGGGGCCGTATCGGCATGTATTTTTTCGCTGTACGTCACCACATCCTGTGATGGTGAGTATTCCACATCCGGGAACAGGAACTCATGCAGTTTGATAACATTCAGATTCAAATCGGTAGGTACCACGCAACTTCCCTTCGATCCGATCATTCCGGTTGTATAATATCCGTCAAAGGGGAAACCTGTTGTTTCCACTATCCTGTACTGTCCTACGCCCGCAACCATGGAAACCAGCTCATCAAAGGTAAAGGATGTTGCAATCAGAGGGAAAACATCGGTTGCCAACTGGTTTAACTGAGCAGGTGTCATGCGCTGTGCTTTTAACATGATCTGCTGAAGAACCGCTCTCTGACGCTCGGTACGCTGGAAGTCGTTTCCGATGGCACGGATACGGCAATAAGCAAGTGCCTGCTGTCCGTTTAAAGTCTGCATACCCGGTTTCGTTACGGGAACATAATCGGTAATCAGTCTCGGGTTATCTTCCGTTGCATAAATGGAAGCCTGATAATCGTTTAAGTAAGAAATCTCAGCCTGGGTAACATCAATATCCACGCCGCCGACTGCATCCACCGCACTGATGACACCCTGGAATCCGACGGTAATGAAATCGGTCATGTAAAGGTCAAGGTTCATGTTCAGCATGTTGATGGCCTGCTCGTAGCCTCCCTTTGCATAAGCGGAGTTACACTTGTTGTAGGAGTCGTTTCCCACGTTGAGATACGTATCACGATATACGCTGGCAAGCTTTATATCCTTGGTCGTGTTGTTGATGGAACAAATCATGATAACGTCTGTTCGGGTCGTCCTGGAAAGGTCTGCTTTCTTGTTTCTGGCATCTACGCCAAAGAATGCGATATTGGTGTAATTCTGGAATTTCTCATCCGTTTGTACTTTTTGCTTGATTTCCGAACTTACGGAAATGTCTTCGGAGTTTAATGCGAAATTCTGAATACCGGTTTCTTTATTGGTTGTTTTGATTACTATAATCAGTGCGACGATTGCGAAAATCATTACGATTAATTCGACAAACAGAAGCACAAGTTTTCTCTTTTTAAGGCGTCTCTTGCTTTTCTTCTTTGAGCCTGTAGACATTATCTACATCCTCCGTTTCGGATTAAAATAAACACACACATACGAATACATTTTACTACCGAAACCATGTTATGTAAAGATGTAAACTTCCATAAGACTTTATCCCGAAAGGAAGCTTTAATAGGCATTTTTATTAATAAACCCCTTAAATACCGTCAGGAACAGGATTTTAATATCAAAGCCCAAAGACCAGTTTTCAATATAATAAATGTCATACTCGATACGCTTGCGGATGGAAGTGTCCCCACGGTATCCGTTCACCTGTGCCCATCCTGTAAGACCCGGACGTACCTGGTGCTTGATCATGTAACGGGGAATTTCTTCCTTAAATTTCTCCACCCACTGGGGACGTTCCGGTCTGGGACCGACCAGGGACATGTCTCCCTTTAAAATATTAAAAAACTGAGGCACCTCATCTAAACTGGTGCGTCGTAGGAATTTACCGATTTTGGTAACCCTGTCGTCATCTTTTGTGGTCCATCCCTTGGCCTCGTCCGCTTCGGTCTGCTGACGCATGGTGCGGAATTTATACATTTCGAACTCCCGGTTATGCAGGCCGACTCTGGTCTGTTTGAAAATCACCTTGCCGCCGTCCTGAATCTTAATGGCGATTGCCGCAAAGAGCATCACCGGTGAAAAGACTACGATGGCAACCAGGGAACCGAAGATATCCACAAGCCTCTTGGTAATCCAGTTAAAGGTATTGGTCAGAGGAACGCGCCTGATATTAACCACGGGAAGTCCCATCAGATCCTCGGTATACGGTCTGGACGGAATGACGGAGTTGTAATCCGGAATAAACTTTGTATGTACGCCGAATTTTTCGCACAGATTTACAAGGCCTTCCAGCTTATCGTAATCCGACAGGGAAAGTGTAATCGCGATTTCGTCCATTTTATTCTCCGGAAGAATGTATTCCAGATTGCCGATTCCTCCGAGAACCTTGATATCACGGTACAATGTTCCGGCGGGAATGGCATCATCAAGGATTCCGCAAACATGATAGCCCCACTCGGGATTTGCCAGAATCCGGTCGATATACTGCTCCGTTGCTCTCGAATATCCCACCAGAAGAATGTGTTTTAAGTTGTAACCCTTCTTGCGAACGGACCTTAAAATTCCCCTTACAATCCTTCGCATCAGCATCATAAAGAAAATGTTGAACGCGGTAAAAATCACAATCATCGAACGCGAGAAGTTCGGCTCATTGATGATGTAAAGGATCACGAAGAAGGAAATCAGTCCGGCCAGATTCGCCCTTACCACATCGACCAGTTCTCTCCAGGAAGAGGAATTTCGCTTGGAACGGTAAAGATTCATCATAAAGTACAGAATCAGATAACCGGGCAGAATAAAATAAAGTGCCGCAAAATACGTCTCTTTGGGAAGAACCTCTCCGGGTGAGCTGAATACCACGATTCGAAGGAACCATGCCAGTATATAGGATCCGACCGTAATCAACGCGTCCAAAACCACGTGAAGACGATTAAAATAGGTTTGATTGTCTTTGATCAAGTCCCCATCTCCCGTCAGAAATTAAAAATTCTTCGTAAGGTTCCCACAAACATTTCCCACTGGATTTCAAAAGAACGGGAATGCATCTGGGAAGTAAAATTCACCTTGTGCGCCGCAGCTTCCGGCGTCCTGATAAAGGCCTTGCCTTCTTTTACGCCTTCGTTATAGGCTTCGAGAAGGCCTCTTTTGGCAAAAAACGACCTTTTGATGATACGCCCGAGCCACATGGAGGGCGCATTAACAACCTTCTGCCAGGGCAGCTGGTTTTTATATGCCAGATAAATGGTATTCCTTGCGGAAAGTTTTACTTTGAATTCGTTATACTGAGATCCCGACGTTCCGCTTCCGGCATGGTAGCAGATGGCCGTGGGTTCGTAGAAATTATAAAAGCCGTACAGTTTCGCACGATAACCGATGTCGATATCTTCCAGGTAGCAGAAGTGCTCTTCGTCAAACAGACCGATTTTATCAAAGCCTTCCCTCCGGTAAATGGCTGCGCCCGCACAGGCCGCAAAAACATTGCTTCGGAAAATAAAATCCGCAACACTCCTGCCCTTACCTCTGGCGAATGCCCAGCCGAGTGTGGTATAAAAATCCCCCGCATCGTCAATCAGTGTCTGATTGTACATACTGACAAGCTTGGCCTGTGCGGAGAAACAGCTCGGCCGTGGTTCAATGGCCTTGTAAAGCTTTTCCACAAAATCGCTGGCCACAGTGGCGTCATTGTTCAATAGAATAATGAAAGGTGCCGTGGTTGCCCGGATTCCGTCGTTTACCGCCGCAGAGAAGCCGCCGTTTACGGTTCTCTGAATATATCTCGCTCTGGGATAGGAATAAACCAGGCTCTGCAGACTTTCCTCCGTAGAGGCATCATCCACCACGCAGATATCAAAATCCTGCATGGTCTGATTCTGCAACGAGTCCAGACATCCTTTTAAAAAGGCGCTTCCGTTATAATTTGGAATAACAATGGAAATTAAGGACATCTTCTATCCCTTCTTCAACGTGGGCTCATATACGCACATATAGCCCTTTTCCCGCATTTTACGGCAGAACGTGATGCTCTTTTGAACCGCATCCTGCTTAGTCAGTTTCTTCGGATCACCCACCACTTCATCGTAAAGGTCCTGCAGTTCCTTGCGAACCTTCATGTTGCGCACGTCTCCCACGGGAATCTCCTGCTGCAGGGATGCCCTGTGCAGATATCCGGTATAACCGATGGGAAGATCCTTGTAAAATAACGTCCCGTCATGCTGCATGGCCCCGCCGCTGATTCTGCCCATGGAATAAATGGGCCCCGCAACGGCACCGACCTCCGGACGGTTTGCAAAAATATCCGGATAGTAATACAAATGATGAAAGCCGAGGTGCGGCGTATCATTGACCACCACTTCCCAGTTCTTGGATTTGCAGAAATCCTCGACCGCTTTTTTCCCGTTTTCATAAGCATAGTTCTTTGAATCCGTGTTGATGGCGGTGGAACCTTCATGCGTTCTCCAGTGATACAGAATTCTCGGAATATGAACCACTTCCTCGTCGTTGACTATGGCGTAATCCGCCGCGCGAAGCACCAGATCGTAATCCTGGCTTCCGTCGTACTGCGGTCTGAATTTTAACTTTTTCATCAAATCGGCGCGCAGTACAAGGAAATGACAGATATAGTTGTTTGTAAGCAAAAGATCCAGATTCAGTTTTTTCTTGCGGTTCGGCTCAAAGAAATGATGCATATCCTCATCCGCTTTGTCCTCATCGGAATAGATGAAGGCGGGATTGTACCTGACCGCCGCTTTCGCCACATAATAAAGGCAATCCAGCGTCAGCACATCGTCATGATCCAGTAGTCCGATATATTCGCCCGTTGCCGCTTTCAGCGCTTCGTTTGTGTTGTTGGAAATTCCGCGGTTTGCGGGCAGCTTTATATAACGGATTCTCTCATCCTTTATGATGAGTTTCTCCAGATTTCCGTCCGCAGATGCATCCGCAATAATCAGTTCCCAATTGGGATAGGTCTGTCTGAGCATGCAGTCAATCAGTTCGATGAAATATTTTTCCTTCGTTTCAAAAGCAGGCACTAGAACGCTGATTAACGGTCCTTTTTCCACGCTGACTTCCTGCTGGTGTGCCAGTTCCTCTCCCGAGGTCTGTGAATACTTAAAATCGGGATTTTCCCTTGTGAATACCCTTTCCGTAACGGCCACTGCCGTTTTGGCAAAGCCGTTACGTTTGTAATACCGTTTTGTCTGATCGATTCTTTGCTTGATTCCCATAAGAATCACCGTTCCCCTTTACGTTTGCTTTATAATTTGCTCTTCAGACTTTCCGTCAGAGCATTTAATTTCTCAGCCGCATCGTCAAGGCTCGTTCCCTTTACACCCATGTAGAATTTAATCTTTGGTTCCGTTCCGGAAGGACGTGCACAGCACCAGGAATCGTCGCTTAAGTCAAAGTAAAGAACGTTGGAAGAAGGAAGACCGGTTTTTCCTTCCTCGCCGGTTTCGTAATTAATCCGATAATCCTTCTTGTAATCCCTGAACTCTTTCACCTTCCATGCGCCAAATTCCTTCGGAGGATTGCTGCGAAGCTTCTCCATCATGGCTGCAATCTCTTCCAAACCTTCCTTACCCTTCTTGGAGATGGCATACTGGGTTTCCTTGTAGTAACCGTATTTCTCGTATATATCAATCATCATATCCCAGAGGGTAATGCCGTTCTTCTTGCACCATGCGGCAACTTCACTCAAACACATAACCGCAACAACCGCATCCTTATCTCTTGCATGGGTTCCGGCAAGACATCCGTACGACTCTTCCAGACCGAAAACATAATTGTTGCAGCCAGTCTGTTCGAAGATTTTAATCTGTTCTCCGATGTATTTAAATCCGGTCAGCGTCTCGATTTCCTTCACCCCGTAAGATGCAGTGATGGCCTTTGCAAGGTTGGTGGTAACAATGGTGGTAACCAGTGCGGGATTCTCCGGCATGGTTCCGTTTGCCTTTCTCTCTCGAAGAATGTATTCCGCAATCAGCATACCGGACATGTTTCCGGTGAACGGAATATATTCGCCGCTCTTGCTGTCAAGTGCGTAGATTCCGAGTCTGTCGGCATCCGGGTCCGTTGCCATTACAATATCAGCACCCTTTTCCTTCGCAAGTTTCAAAGCTAGTGTGAAAGCCTTGGGATCTTCGGGATTCGGATAATCCAGCGTTGTAAAATCGGGATCGGGCAGTTCCTGCTCGGGAACCACATAAACATTCTTAAATCCAAGCTCGCTTAAAATTCTGCGAACAGGGATGTTTCCGGTTCCGTGGAACGGCGTGTAAACGATTTTAATATCCTCGGCAACCTCTTTGATGACTTCCGGATGAATAATCTGTTTCTTTAATTCCGCCATGTAGAGATCATCGATTTCACTGCCGATGACATTGTAAAGACCGGCTGCCTCGGCATCCTTCTTGTCCATGGTTTTAACGGTATGATAATCGGTAATTGCATTCACCTCTCCGATAATGTTTACGTCGTGAGGAGGGGTAACCTGAGCACCGTCTTCCCAATAAACCTTGTAACCGTTGTATTCCGGCGGATTGTGGCTTGCCGTCACAACAATTCCTGCCATACATTTTAAGGTACGAAGCGCAAAGGAAAGCTCGGGAGTAGGACGAAGCGAATCGAAAACATACGTCTTGATTCCGTTTGCCGCAAGGCAGAGCGCCGCTTCATCGGCAAACTCCGGAGACATTCTTCTCGAATCGTATGCAATGGCAACTCCGCGGTCCTGTCCGTCGTTCTTTAAAATATAATTGGCCAGACCCTGAGAAGCCTTTCTTACGGTATAAATGTTCATGCGGTTCGTACCGGCACCGATTACTCCGCGCAGACCGCCGGTACCGAATTCCAAATCCTTATAGAATCGATCCTCCACTTCTTTTTCATCGTTTCGAATCGAAAGTAATTCCTCTTTTGTTTTTGCGTCGAAATAATCATCCGCAAGCCAGAAATTGAATTGTTCTTTGTAACTCATAGCTTCTCTCCTTTTCCATCCTCGATGCATTTTAATGAGAAATCCAGACTGTTGCGGCTGAAATTGACGTTGTAATACGGATCTCCCGCCTCAAGTTCTGCCTTCCATTTCTCCCTAAAACTCTCGGATTCTTTTTCGTAATTCGCTTTATCTTCTTCTTTTTCGGAAACCGGAGCAAATGCTTCATGCCCGTAAAATCCTTCCGCAAAAGGAGTAAACACATTTAAAAGTCCCAGACGGCGAAGTTTTAAACAAAAGTCGACATCATAGTAGACCTCAAACCCTGTATCAAATCCGCCCGCCTTTTCAAAATCGGACTTCTTAACCAGCATTGCCGGGCCGGTAACGGCCGACATATTCTGCGCATAACAGAGTCTTCCCATGTATCCGATGTGGCTGTATTCCCACTTGTAATGCACGCAGCCGGCTGTTTTCATCGGTCCGATGCCGATTACAACACCGGCATGCTGAACGGTTTTGTCCGCGAACAGAAGCTTTCCGCCCGCTGCACCGACATCGTTTCTCTGTACGAACATCAGTAGTTCCTTGATAAAATCGTCCGTACGGATACGAACATCCGGATGGAGGAAGAACAGGTATTCTCCCGCGGCAGTCTTTGCACCGGCATTGTAAAGTGCCGGAATACTTTGTTCGCCGGAGGTTTTCACGATATGAACCACCGGATTTAAACAGGCCTCACGGAATTCTTCTTTATCGGGATTTGCCGTGAGGATAAGGATTTCTCCCGCAATATCCTCCCTCTTGATCAGGGTATCCAGACAGTCCCTCCAGCCATTTCCGAGATCCGCCGGCAGAACAACGGATACTTTACCGTCCGTCACCAAATCGTACTGCAGACGGAAAATCGTTTCGAACGCCCTCGTACTGGTAATGGTCGTATTGTAAATACCGTAATGGCTTAAGTGATCTTCCACCGCACGTTTGGCCGCATCAACCGCATACAGTTTTGCATCGATACTGCTGGCCACGCTGCCCGGATGAGCTCTCCAGTAATACAGGACTTTCGGAACATGTTCCACCTTCCTAGCAAGTGTGGTCAGTCTTAAAATCATGTCATGATCCTGGCTTCCGTCAAACTCGGTGCGGAACAGATCCGTTTCCGCAAGCAGACTTCTTTTGAACAAAGAGAAATGACAAATGTAGTTGTTTGCCCTGAGTGTATCCAGTGCGTAATCCGGTTTGAAATGCAGGGTAATCATGTTATTGATGGAGTCTCCCGTAAAGGTGACTTCATCACAATATACATAATCCGCGCCCTTTTGTTCGATGGCTTTCCGATATTCGTAAAAAGCACAGGGATGCAGGATATCGTCATGGTCAAACAATCCGATGTAGTCTCCCGTCGCCATACGATAGCAGGCGTTGGTGTTCCCGGATATGCCTTCGTTCTTTGCAAGTTTCTGATAGCGGATCCGGGGATCTTTTTTTGCATATTCCCCGCAAATTCTTTCCACATATGCATGCTCCGCATCGGAGCCGTCGGCAAGACAGAGTTCCCACTGTGCATAGGTCTGCGCACAGACGGAATCGATCATGTCCTTCAAATAATTCTCCGGCGTATTGTACAAAGGTACCAGAATGGAGAAAACAAGCTTTTCTTCAAATACCTCGTTTTCCTGCCTCGTCCGCTCCTGTTCACTCGGAAACGATCCGGTACCGAGAAGTTCATAGGACTTTTTCTCCAGACGCTTGTAACGCATCCTTGCCTTGATTTTTGCGGGAGTTCTGTAATGTCCCAGACGAACAAATGCAAAATGAATCACTCTGGCCGGTTTTAAGAGTTTCCACGCAAAACTGCCTTTAATACGCTGCAGATTCTCCTGGGCTTCCTCTCTGGAAGCCTCCGACAGATTTAACTTTGAATGAAGTTCCCTGTTTTCTTTTTTCAGTTGTCGAATCTGTTCTCTTAAATAGAGAACCTCATCTTTTTCATCCATCCGACTTATAAATCCTTATATCGTAATGCTGCGATTGCTTGTCTGATAGACCGGATTCCGGTTCATGCAGTCATGTGCATATACCGCAATTTCATAGGTCCCTTTTGCAATCTCGCTTTTTGTAACATAGTTACAGAATCCGGAAAGCGCAATGTTCGGTGTGTCCGGGAATCCGCCTTCCAGGCCGTTTCTCAAAAAACCGGGCATCGGAAGACTGTAGGACTTTTCCTGCCCTTTCAGAATCAGATAAAAATCGTAACGCATGTTATCGATTCCGGGAATCAGGCGATACCCCTGAAATACTATGAATTCCTCCCCGTCAATCCGAAGAATGGGTTCTGTTTCGAGACGGTCGAAATGAATCACCATTCCTCCCTGACAGGAAGAATAATCTTCGGTAATTTCCTTTGCCTTCTCTTTCGGATCTTTCCTTACAAAGCGGTTCTCATAATCAAATCCGAGTTCCGCTCCGCCGGCCGTTGCTGCACCCTCGTATGGATCTTCGTGATAGAGTTGCGGATGATTCGCATACAAAAGAGCTCGTTCTTTCGAAAGCCTGTCCAGCTTTTCAGCCGATAAATGATCCGCTCCGCGGCTTAAGGATTCATAATGGCGGAAAATCGCATCCGGACGCAGTACACAGTTTTTCCCGGACTCGTAAACCTTAAAACAAAGATCCACGTCATTGTAGGCTACCCGAAGTTCTTCGTTTAATCCGCCGGCAGCCTCATAGTCGCTTTTTTTAATCATCAGGCAGGCCCCGGTAACTCCGAGACAGTCATGCACGAGACGATTTCTCCCGCCCGTTGTGATAACGGCATCATCTTTGCCGATGAATTTATGAACCGGTCCGTCCACCGCATTGGTAATCCCGATGTGCTGGATTACCGATCCGTCCGGATACAGCAGTTTTGCTCCCACCGCACCGACTCCGTTTTGCAAAAGCTGTCCCGCCATACGCGAGACTGCATCCGCGGTAACCATCTCCATATCATCGTTTAAAAGAAGCAGAATCTCCTCTTTGGCAAGTCCGGCTCCTAAATTATTCATTCGGGAATAGTTAAATTCCTGCGGCTGATAAAGGTATGTAAACGAATCGTTTTCTAAAGCCGCTTCAATCTTTTTTTTATTTTCATCCGTGCTTCCGTTATCAACGACAATAATCTGTTTGCGAATTGGGTCTTTTTTCAAGGACTCCAGTAAGCGGAATAAAACATCCGGATTATCCTTGGAGGGAATAATAACGGATACTCCGGTTTCGGAAGGCAAATCATACACCGGATATTTACGGTTTCTGTCTTCTTCGGAATAATATCCGGGGGCATCCTCCAGCGTTTGAAACGCCATGGTAAATCCCGCTTCCTTCAGGGCTTTTTCCTTTAAGGACAGATTCCCTTCGTTTCGAAGTCCTCCTTCTCCTTCTTTTTTGTGAAAAAGAATCAGGGGAAGACGGATTACGTCCGACTTTGAAAAATTCATACAGTTTCGAAGAAGGAAGGAATAAACACTTTCTCCTTCCCGCAGGACGATCTCTTTTGCGGAATTCTGCCTGATTGCAACGATGTTTCCGGGATAATTCACGGAAATCAGCGTCTCTCGGGAAAACACGGGCTTAAGTACGGGATTCTTTCGTCTCGAAACGGGAATTCCCTCTTTTATAAATTCTTTCCACTCTTTATCTGTGGCTTCAACCTCATCTTCGTCCGCATAAAGAAGTACCTTTTCCGGCTCGGCCTCAAATGCCCTGCAGATTTCCTCTTCCGCAATGGAGGAAAGAATTCCGGTCCCGGAAACGTAGATTACCACATCTTCCTTACGGTTTTTCATTCCGTCTTCCATCGTAAGAATGACGCGGGATAAGGAAGATTTCTCCATCCCTTCAAAGCGGGCCTTAAGTTCTTCTTCCTGCTCCTTCATAAAACGATCATAGGAATTGCTCAGTGCTTTTAAGCGACTGTCATATTCTTTTTTTCTTCGCGATAATAAGACGTTCTTTACCGCATCCTTCAGAATACTCATCGCAATCCTTTCCTACAGGCGGGACAGCAGTTCGGCGGAAAGTTCCTCCACCCTTAACGTAACGGTCAGTTTCTTTTTCTCTTCCTGCGTCTTCGTGGTAACGGTATCAACACGGAAGGTAAAATGAGGATCTTCTCCCGTAAAAAGGAAGGCATCGTTTCCGAGCTTTTTCCCATTGGTATCCTTCTTCTGAATCCCTTTTCTGGCAACATAATCGGTAAAATCTTCGCCGTCTAAAAGTGCCTTCTTAACTACCACAAAAACCGGAACATCACCGGGATCGATTCGCAGTCTCTTTAATCCCTCGGGAAGGGAAACCGTGAAAGTAACATCCTTTCCGAACTGTTTTATATAAGGCACCTGATAGGAATTCTCCTCGGAAAATCCCTTGCCGTAGTCTTCGTAAATTTTAATCTGTCCGGCATTTGCCCCGCACTCGCGAAGCATGTAATCCAGCGAGAATGCGGCATTACCGATGGAGTGACGGACTTCGCTTAACGCGAGGTGGTCTCCCTGTACATCCTTCTGGAATTTCCGTTCGCGTTCTATTACACTTTCGAAATCTCCGTCCAGTTCACACCACTTTATTGCGATTTCTCGTTTTTTGCTTCCCTGAACATAGCACCAGACAGCACGAGCGAACAAATCCTTCGATGGCATTGCTTCGGGATAGGTCCACTCATAATCGATTACGGTCCATTTGTCATCCTCCACGAGAATGTTTTGGAAAATCAGATCATAATCACATACGGGAACTTCTTCATGATATGCAATGGCTTTTTTATAACGCTCCGTCAGTTTAAGGAAGCCTTCCCTGTCGTTTTTATCAATTGCCCGGTCCAGAAGTTCTTCCAGTGTAACGCCGTTTAAATATTCAAAACGCAGGGTTTTCTCTCCCACGCGTTTGCAGGTGTTAAACGAAAGATCCGATCCTTCAAAGCGCTTTGTCAAATCTTCGTATGCCTTTTCAAGATTTGCGATATGCTCCGCGGCTTCCGGATAAACGGCACGTTTCGTCACATAGTAACCGGTATTGTCCGTTCCGATGGTGGTACAGATTCCGTATTTCTCGTCCCTGTCCGTGGAATACTTCACCATTTTCGCCTGAAAGGCAGGTCCCGTCACCACGAAGAAAGAATTGGAGAACAGCGGGAATAATCCGTCATCGAGAAGCGTATCGTATACTCTTCCCTCGTCCATCAGAATCATGCGGTCGCGGTCGAAATTGCGGATATTGTCATGCAGTTCCCCTTTTTTCGGAAGAATGTCTTCGGAATAAATCGTATGCGGAAATTTATAGTCGGGATACGGATAATAAAACGTATACTCCCACAAACCGCAGTTATGAAAAATATCCTGCAGCTTCTCTCTCGAAAACGTTGTCGCAACACCGCCCCCGGGATATCCTTCCAGACCCTCGAAATATCGGCCCGCGTGGTCTTCCCTGCAGCCCGCGAAATATTTCAGCCCGAGTCTGTTTTCAATCGCGATACAGAGCCGTCCGCCCCTTCTTAAGTGGCTTAACAGAATCTTTAAAAATTCCTCATACGGTTCTTCTTTGGAAATATATCCCTGTGCATATTCGAAAACACCGATCAGCATAATGTAATCGAAGTCTTTATCCAAACTGCCTTCGATATCCATAAAATTGCCGACCTTGATGGTGACATTCTCCACATCCTGTAAACGGTGCGCATTAATCATACTGCGCTTTTCCGACAAATCGATGCAGGTCACGCTTCTTGCTTTTTTCGCCAGCGCACCCGTGATGGCGCCGCAGCCGGAACCCACTTCGAGTACCTTCGCCGTCGGAGGAATCGGAAGCCACTCCACGATATTCTCGCGGAAAGGCGAAAAATGGTACAGAATCGGCCAGTTCTCTCCGGCCTCCGTAATCTTTCTGAAATCCTTTTTCTGCTCCGTGGATGCGATTTTCAAAAGCTCATCTTCAATCTCGCCGTCGCAGTAACGGTCATCGCCGTCATAGAATTCCTCATCCAATATGATCTTGCCGATTGTCTTTTTCTTCTCCATTGTTTCCTCCTACAACTGTAGGTGTCCAAAGACTTTTCACTTCCACTTCGGATTCCATGTCATAGAATCCCACGGTATCTTTATCGGAAATTACCGTGATATTAATCACGTCATAGAGCCTGTGATAAACCGTAAAATCGCTGCCCTCATATCCTGTAAGGCCAAGAGAAAGCAGGTATTCTCCTCCCTGCAGTGTCATGCGCTGCCGGAAGGTAATCTCTTTTTTTTCACCCGCATTCATTTTCTCCAGAAAGACTTTTTCAAACATCGTATTGGTTCCGGTAATCTCGGTCCCTTTAATGTTTTTTATCGAGAATGCAAAAATCGGTGCCTGCAGATTTTCAAAAGCCTCGGCCTCCATGTGGATGGTAAACTCATTTCCCTTGATGATTGCGGTGGTTTCTCTTCCCTTGTCATCCGTGATACGGCAGGAGGTGATTTTAGCCTTCTTTGAACCGTATTCGAGAGTTTCCGGATTCAGACCTTTATTGATGACGGCTTCGACTTCGCTCTTCGTCTGAGATTCATCTGCCTCTTTGCTGTACTGGCCGACCAGTACCTGCTTGTAGGCATCAATCATCTCCTTGGGGCTTCCCTCACCGAGCTTTTCGCCCTGATTTAAAAGAATGACCCTGTCGCAGTATTTTGAGATGCTGCTCAAATCATGGCTTACAAAAAGAATGGTTTTGCCCATCTTTTTAAAATCGTCGAATTTCCGGTAACATTTTGCCTGGAAGAAAACATCGCCGACACTTAATGCCTCGTCGACAATCAGAATCTCCGGTTCAATGTTGATGGCAATTGCAAATGCCAGCCGGACGAACATACCGGACGAATAGGTTTTCACGGGCTGATAAACAAACTCGCCGATATCTGCAAAGTCCAGAATATCCTGCAGTTTTGCATCGATTTCTTCTTTGCTGAAACCGATCATCGTACCGTTTAGGTAGATGTTCTCCATACCGGTGTATTCGGAATTGAAACCGGCTCCGAGTTCGAGCAGCGCCGAAATTCTTCCGTCCACTTTCACCTCTCCGCTGTTTTGATGCAGTACACCGGTGATGATTTTTAAAATCGTGGACTTACCGGAACCGTTTGTTCCGATAATTCCGACCGTCTCGCCCTTTCCGACCGTGAAGCTGACATCCTTAAGGGCATGATGCTCGCTGTATTTCTTCCACGGCATCAGATGAAAGGTATCGATAATCCGGTCCACGGGACGGGGATAGAGCTTGTATATTTTATTGACATGTTCGATTGATATTGCTGTTTCCATTTATGTTCCTTATGCGTTACAGTACGTCCGCAAAATGCGGTTTCAGTCGTTTGAAAATCAATGCTCCGATGCCGAAAATGATTGCCGTGACAATCCAGAAAAACATCGTGGAGTAGAAGTCTTCAAAAAACCATGTCTTTTCAAACAGCGCGCTTCGGTAACCGTTAATGATATAAAAAACCGGATTGAGTTTGAAAATAATCCGGTACTTTTCCGGAATCTGTCCGAGTTCCCAGAGAATCGGAGTGCCCCACATTCCCACCTGCAAAAGGATGCCGATAATCTGGGAAAGGTCCTTAAAGAAGACCACGATGGCACAGGTGGAATAACTGATGGCCAGAGTCAGGCAGAACATGCAGAAGCTGAAATACACAATCTGCAGTACATAAAAGCTCGGTTTATAACCGTAGCAGTGATATAAAACCAACAAAACCAGAGCAAAAAAAGCATGGATAAACAACGCCGCAATTACCTTGATAATCGGCAGAATACTGATTTTAAAAACCACTTTCTTTACCAGATAGTTATATTCAATTAATGCATTGGTACCTCCGATGATGGCTTCGGAGAAGAAAAACCACGGAACAAGACCCGCGGTCAGCCACAGAACATAAGGTGCTTCCACGCCGCTCGCTGCTAACTGTGCGCGCGTCGGGAAGATCAGCCCGAAAACGCAGTAGTACATCGCCACGGTCACCACCGGCTGGACGAATGCCCAAACACGTCCCATGGTGGACCCGGCATAGCGCTTCTTAAAATCATTCTTTGCAAGTTTCCAGATTAATTCCCGGTTATCCCAGAGTTCTCTGGGCAGGGAAGTAATTTTATCATACAGGGTAATAAATGCAGTCAGGGAACAAAGGACCATTGCTACCGCAAGGCCTTTCTTCATCCACTCCTCTTTCACCACGGCATTGGGATTGTGGTGCAGAAGAACAACGGCAAGAAAAGCTATGGCAGCCACCGTGGCAAGAAGGATTCCCACCGTCTTGGGAAGACCTTTATTCTCTTTCTTTGTTGCAAGTGCTTTCGCCATTTCCCGCTCCGTAACGTTTACTGTAAATCTTTAATGGATCCCCATTTGGTATCCTTGTCCGAGAGAATCAGTTCCATACCCTCGGGAATGGGCCATTCGATACCGATTTCCGGGTCGTTGTATGCAATGCCGCCTTCATCGTTCGGATGATAGAAATCTGTGCATTTGTAACAGAATTCGGCATAATCGGAAAGCACCAAAAAACCGTGTGCAAAATTCTTCGGAATGAAGAACTGCTTTTTATTCTCTTCACTCAAAAGAACACCGAACCATTTACCGTAGGTTTTACTGTCCTTGCGCAGGTCAACCGCCACATCAAAAACTTCACCTTTAATGACACGCACAAGTTTGTCCTGCGGATAATTGATTTGGAAATGAAGGCCTCTTAAAACACCCTTCTTCGATGCGGACTGGTTGTCCTGCACAAAAGGAAGGTCGATTCCGATTTCCTTAAAATCATTCAGCTGATAGGTCTCCATAAAATATCCGCGCTTATCACCGAATACCTGCGGCGTAATGACCTTCAGGCCCTCAATTTCACATGTTTCTACCGTTAACTTACCCATTGTCTGTTTCCTTTTTGTTTCTTTTTATTTGCGCCGCTGCTTACAGTCCCTCGGCGACTTCTTTTAAATACTGTCCGTAAGCGGTTTTCATCAGGGGTTCCGCCAGTTTCAGCAGCTGTTCTTTTGTAATGAAACCACGTTTGTAGGCGATTTCCTCGATACAGGAAATGTAAAGTCCCTGACGCTTCTGGAATGCACAGACAAAATCCGAAGCATCCAAAAGTGCATCGTGATTTCCGGTATCCAGCCATGCAAAGCCGCGTCCAAGCGGTTCCACATGTAATGTGCCTCTTCTTAAATACTCGTTATTGATACTCGTAATTTCAATTTCTCCTCTTGCGGAGGGTTTTACGTTCTTTGCGATTTCCACCACGTCATTGTCGTAGAAATAAAGACCCGGTACCGCATAATTGCTCTTCGGATGTTCCGGTTTCTCCTCGATGGAAATGGCATTCCCGTTTTCATCGAATTCCACAACACCGTATTCCCTGGGATCCCTGACATAGTATCCGAAAATGGTTGCACCTTTTTCCCGGGAAGCTACCTGTCTTAAAACCTTGGAGAAGCTCTGTCCGTAGAAGATATTATCGCCTAAGATTAGTGCCACGCTGTCGTTTCCGATAAATTCTTCGCCGATGATAAAGGCATCCGCAAGGCCTCTCGGATATTCCTGTACGGCATATTCCATGGACAGTCCCAGAGAGGAGCCGTCACCGAAAAGTTCCTTAAACACCGGCAAATCGCGAGGTGTTGAAATAATCAGAATTTCGCGAATCCCGGCTAACATCAGGATGGACAGCGGATAATAAATCATCGGTTTGTCATAAACCGGCATAATCTGTTTCGATACCGCTTTGGTTAACGGATATAATCTTGTGCCGCTTCCGCCGGCAAGAATAATTCCCTTCATATCAGTTCCGCCTTTTCTCAGTCTGTGGGGTGTTTATCTTCCTGCATACATGTCGTTGTAATACTTCTGATAATCACCGCTTGTTACGTTTTTCATCCAGTCTTCGTTTTCGAAATACCACTGAATGGTTAAACGGATTCCGTCTTTAAACATGGTTTCCGGTTCCCAGCCCAAATCCTCACGGATTTTATCCGGAGCAATGGCATATCTGCGGTCATGTCCTTTCCGGTCCGTTACATAGGTAATCAGCTCGCGGTTGATGTGTGCTTTTCTGGGGTCGGAGTCCGGAAGCATCTCGCAGAGCGTATCCAGAATTATCTCAATAATCTCAATGTTCTGTTTCTCGTTGTGACCGCCGATATTATAGCGTTCAAACAATTTGCCCTGTTCCTGTACCATGTCGATTGCCTTGGCATGATCCATGACGTAGAGCCAGTCTCTTACATTCTTTCCGTCACCGTATACCGGAAGCTTCTTTCCCTGCAGTGCATTATTGATGATTAAGGGAATCAGCTTCTCCGGGAACTGATACGGCCCGTAATTATTGGAGCAGTTCGTGATGTTCGCAGGGAACTTATAAGTATCCATGTAAGCCTTTACCAGCAAATCGGAGCTGGCTTTGCTGGATGAGTACGGAGAATGGGGATCGATGGGTGACGTCTCATAAAAATAAGCATCAGGATCGTCCGGCAGGGAACCGTAAACCTCATCTGTGGATACATGCAGGAATTTCTTATTCTCCTTAAAACTACCGTCGGGAAGTTCCCATGCGGCCTTCGCGCAATTCAGCATAACCGCGGTTCCGAGAACGTTGGTTTTTACAAAAACTTCCGGATTCTTAATGGATCTGTCCACATGGCTTTCCGCCGCGAAATGAACTACTCTGTCGATATCGTTGTTTTCAAAAATGGCCGCGATTGCATCCTTGTCCGTAATATCCGCTTTCACGAACGTATAGTTCGCTCTGTTTTCGATATCTTTTAAGTTTTCAAGATTTCCCGCATACGTAAGTGCATCCACATTGATGATGCGGATTTCGTCACCGTACTTTTCAAACATGTAATGAATGTAGTTGGAACCGATGAATCCGGCTCCTCCCGTAACAAGATAAGTTCTCATTTAAGCTTGCTCCTAAAGATTTTGTTTATTTATTTTCAGATTACTGAATATAACCGATTTCCTTTGCAAGGCTCTCCTCAATGACTACCGTTGCATCTCTGTGCAGGCGCATAAAAGTTGCCGGGCAGTGCGGATCGATTTTATCTTCCATCAGAAGCTTCGTTGCCGCTTCTTTCTTGTTGCCGCCGATAATCATAAGCAGGGCTTTCGCTCTCATAATATTGCCCATACCCATGGTAACCGCATGTGTGGGAACCTCTTCCTTGGACGCAAAGAATCTCTTGTTTGCTTCAATGGTGGAATCCTCCAGCACTTCTTCGTGAGCCTTGTCATACAGCGTATCGCCCGGCTCGTTAAATCCGAGATGTCCGTCCGGTCCCACACCGAGTACCTGAATCTCGATATCCGTTTTATCCAGTACTTCGTTGAATTCCTTTAAGTTGGCCTCTACATCACCAACGCCCTTTGCAACATAGGTATTTGCCTTGTCGATATTGATGTGATCAAAAAGATTGTCATTCATAAAATAGCGGTAACTCTGGTCATGTGTCCCGTCAAGGCCCACATACTCGTCCAGGTTTACGGAATGAATCTTGGAAAAATCAAGTCCCTCCTCCTTGCATCTTCTTGCAAGTTCCCTATACATACCTACAGGGCTGGAACCCGTTGCAAGTCCAAGTGTACAGTCAGGCTTCTCGCGAACAATCTTTTCAATGATGTCCGCGGCCTTTTTTGCTCCGTCCTCATAATCTTTCGCAACTATTACCTTCATAATTTACCCCTTTCCAGATGTTGTCTCAAAATCAACACCGCTTCGATTCGTTTTTCTTAGTGTTTTCGCCCTTACAGAAGGGCACACTCAATCCAATTTATGATACCACATAAAACGCGAATCTTCAAGGATTTTCACCCTTTCCGCCGCCTTCACGGCATGAAAAAAGCAGGGAAAAATTCCCTGCTTTGCCGGATTCCGTATAAGCATCCGCCTACCACTCGGAAACATCCGCAAATTTGTCCAGATAAACGGCGTAATTCTCGGTTTCGAAAACCGGATTATAGTCGTAATCTTCCAGCAATCCTGACACCTGATGCCCCTTGTTTAACACGATATAATGGCACCTGTCCTCTCTGGCCAGTCTCGCAAGCTCTCCCGCATCGGAAGTGTCTTTAATCATTTCCTTCTCAAGGTCATTCGTAAACGTCCATCGTTCAACCATGGTTTCGTATCCGTACGGCATGACGATAAAGGATGTATACTGTCTGACAAACGGCACCAGTTCATGCGGAAAGACAGCCTTAACCTCACGGCCCGGAACCACCATGTAATCACACAGTTCCACGAGCTGTTGCGGAACCTGATAAATATTCTCTGCCGGATATGTAACCGGAGCCTGATAGCCGGGATTGCCGCCGATTGCGACACAGATCATGGCAATCACTCCCAGAAGTGCCTTCAGCCATTTAAACTTCACATGCTCCAGAAAAAGAATCGTTGCATAGGCGCTGATTAACGTCATGGGAATCAGCCACAGAAAGCGGTAAAATGTTTCGTTTTCTCCGAGCATGGAACAGATTACAAACGGCACTACCGGAATAAAGAAAAGGCAAATCATCGCCAGCGGAAAACCGCCGAGAAGTTTACGGATTCCTTTATCCTTCTCGCGAACCAGAAGATAAATCAGGGCCACCGCAAAATACAAAAGCAGCAGTCCGTTTCCGCCGAAGTTTTGGACAGTATGTAAAGATTGTAAAAAATACTCTTTCATTACATCCTCCTACTTCAGAACGGCCAGCAGCACGACAAATACGGCTGCAAACAACAGTGTCGGTATGGTTACGGCAAATACGGAGATTTTTTTCCTGTGCAGGGCAACTACAAGTGCTCCCACTCCCAAAAGGGGAAGAAGAAGGGTCGGTCCGGTTCCTGCCATACAAAGTGATGCCGCCAAAACCACGAAGGAAAAAACGGCAAAGAACAGTCTCTTTGTGCGGAACTGTTTCCCGGTCACATCGTCTCTTAACATCAATAATAGCAGGTAAAACACAAAGGGAATACAGATGTTCGCAATCACGCTTTTGCCCTGCCAGGTTCTGGTTAAAAGGAAGGCTGCCGGGGTAAAAATGGAAATATATCCGAATACATCAAAGACGCAGACCATACAGCCGAACAAACCTGCATTTTCCTCCTTGTCGGGGAAAAGCAGTCTGCCGATGTGATAAAAGCAGATGTAGTGGAGAATCAGCAGAATGTCCGCATAAACGATATGCGCCGTAATGGCAGGATGAAGTTTTATACAGTTCGAAAGAAAGGCTAAGAATATTCCGCCTGCAGACAATGCGTGACGCATATCAAGTCCGGTAGCCATTCCCGTATACGCATCCAGATAGTACATGGTTTTACTCGTATAGGCATTCAGCGCCGTTCCGAGGAAATATGCATCATCCCCGTCGGTGACGCCCTGAAACCATCTCGCAACACACTGAACCGCAACCAGAACTGCGAACAGAATAAGCCAGATATTCTTCTTTGGAAGAGTAAAGCTCTTAAAATCCTTCATACCGAAGATGACCGAAGCAAGTGACAAAATGCCGCTAAGAAGCCTGAAAAGAAGACACAGCATATCAAACCGGATTCCAAGCAGAAGGAACGGCAAATAAACGCATTCGAAAAGTCCCATCAGAATCAGGTATCCAATCAAAAGAATCAGTCCCGGAGAACGGTATTCTTTTTTCAGCATTTTGGACGGGAAAATCCCCAGGCCGAAGGGTACAACCAACAGCCAGAGGATTCCCAGAATAATCGTTGTTAACATTTTAATATCCTAAATAACTTGTATCGATATCAACATTTCCGTTGATTCCGTTAATACGTCCGGTACTAGAGCTCTGCCACATCTCGTACTTGCCCTTGTAATCCGTTGCTTTGGTGTAATGAGCAAGCCAGATCTTGTAGGCATTCAGTGCGGAAGCATCCAGATTATCATAGTACCAGAACTTGGAAGCATATACGCCGGGGGTATATCCCGCGGACTTAACGGTTTCACAGAACGCCTTGCATACTGCGGTTCTCTGTGCCTTGGTTAACTTATCGGCACGTCCGGTATGGGAGCCGTTTGCATACTCGCTGTCGATGAAAATCGGATAGGAGATTTTATGCTGTTTCGCCATCGCCACAGCCATGGAAGCCTCTTCTACCGCTTCTCTTTCATTGGTAGCCTGGGAGAAGAAGTATACACCCACCTTTAATCCCGCTGCCTGAGCACCGGATGCATAGGAGTGGAAGTTGGTATCTTCAATCAGACCGCCCTGCGTGTAACCGCGGAAACCGCAGCGGATAATGACAAAGGATACGCCTGCTGCTTTAACGGCATTCCAGTTGATAGTTCCGTTGTACTGGCTGACATCGATACCGAGGCTGCCGCCGCCCATGGAAAGCGTTCCGTCGTTTGCAAAGTTGTATTTTACTCCGCCGATGACCTGTTCGCCGGTAACATAGGTGCCGTCGCTCTTATAATACTTCGTAGCGCCGTTCACGGTCTGCCATCCGGTGTACTGGGTCTCTTTCAAGTAGAATACGGTGAATTTGTAATAATCGGCGATTTTCGCTTCTCTGTAGTTATCGCCCTCTTTCACATATACCTGCGTGCCGTTTTTGTCTTTCAGCGGATCTTTCGTGTTATTCACGGAATCGCTTACTTTGATGGTGCAGGTCGCCGTAAGTACCTTGCCGTCGGATCCCGTTTCCTTCGTGGTGCAGGTAATCTTTGCACTTCCCGCTTTCTTGGCGGTTACCTTGCCGTTCGCATCAACATCGGCAACATCTTTGTTGTCGGATGCCCAGGTTACCGTTTTATCTGCATTTGCGTCATCGGATTTTACCTCGGCTTTTAATTCAAGGGTTCCGTTAACCGCAAGTGTTTCTTCCGTCTTATTGAGTGTCAGGCTCTTTAAAACTCCTGCTTTCGCTTCCGTAACGGTAACTGCGCAGGTTGCTTCTTTTGCTTTTCCGTCCTTATCCGTTGCCTTTGTGGTACAGGTAATGGTAGCGGTACCTGCCTTTACTGCGGTAACGGTTCCGTCTTCGGCAACCGTTGCGACTGTTTCATCGGAACTCTTATAAGTCACTCCCTTTTCCGTCGGTCCGCCCTCGGATATTTCAACGGCAGATGAAAGCTTAACGGTCTTATTGTCTTTAAGATCAAGGCTCGCCGTGGTCGGGGACAGTGTAAGTGTAATGGTATACTCCGTCGGGGTCGGAGTCGGGGTTTCCTCTTCCTTTACGGTAACCTTGCATGTTTTCTCAATGGTAATATCCTGTTCATCCGCATCTTTTCCCTTGACGGTACATTTGATAATCGCATCTCCTGCTGCCACGCCGGTAACGGTTCCTCCGTTTACGGTTGCGATTTCCGGCTTGTCGGTTTCCCAGGTGGTTTCCGTGGCATCACCGTCTATTGTTGCGGTAATGGTTGCCGTTTTTCCTATTACAACCGTCAGACTCTCTTCACTGAGTGTAAGAGAGTTTAATGCCGCAGCCGTATAGGATCTTTTCCAGGTTCTGAGCGCTGCCGTGGGAGCAGTAAGATCTTCTTTCTTGACTTCCTTGTAAACAGTCTTCGATCCGGAGTTTACCCATGCAACGGTATCAACCAAAGCCTCGCCCTTGTCGACTTCCTTGGTCTGCAAATCTTCCTTGGCAAGATCTACTTCGCTTGCTTTCTTAACCTCGTCCATGACATTGATTGCCACGTAGGAGATTTTATCCTTAACGGTTACTTCCGTTTCCTTATCGGGGAATTCAAAATCATCCACATTCAAAACCTTTACGTAATAGGTTCCGGGAGTCATGTTCTCCATGTAGATCACACCGTCTTTGTCCGTATCTTCCCAGGTAACGTTCTTCTTGTCGGGCGTTCTTGCCTCCACTTTGAATGCCACACCGGTAATCAGTTTATCGGTAGCTTTATCCGTAAATTTAATCTTTAAATCCTTCTCAATCGAAGCAAAGTTTACAGTCACATCGATACGGTTCGCTACCCTGCCGGGTTCTTCCGATGTCGGAACGCTTTCCACAACGGAGATTTCCTTATTGGCGATAATATTTGCAATACCGGGCTGTCCGATGCCCTCAATGGAAGAAAGCTTCACACCTACGGAAGCTATGGTACCCACGCTCTTATTCTTGTTCACTTTCGTAACGGCAACAATACCGAGAACGGCAACGGTAATCAGAATAACCGCCGCAACGCCGATCATAATGCCGTCCATTAACTGGAATTTACGTTTTCCCTTTCCTTTTACAGGTTCATAAGCACTCTTTGACGGCGAATGCGAACCCTTGGCGGATGAACCCGGTCCCTTCTGTGCCGGGTGACTCGAATGACCGTTGCCCGCGGCAGCTGCTGCGGCAGCCTTCTTTCTCTCTCCCTGCTTTGCGGCCTCGGAATGCGCGTGTTTTTTTACTTCCTCTTTGCTCTTTGCGCCGTTCACTTTAATGCCCTGCTTTTTGGAGGGCATATCTTCTTCTGCTTCAAAATCATTCTCTGCATTATGGTGAACTTTCTTCGGACGTTTCTTTTCGGTCACGACATCCTCATCATGATACTCGAGGTTTTCCAAAAGCTCGGCGGCTTCGCCCGTCAGTGCAACTTCCGTCACGTCGCCTTCCGTATGTTCATATTCGCTCTCATCGGAAAGGGCAGCAAAATTCAGGCCGTCGGAGAGTTCTTCGGCAACATCCGATACCGTCGGCTCGTTTCGTGAGATAATCGTCGGAATCACCCTTGTCTGTGCCTGAACTTCTTCCAGAGGACGGTTTGGATATAAAACCATGTTCTCCGTTTCATCACCCGGAATAATCCGGTCCTCTTTGGATACGGATACCGGAACCTTTCCGGTTACGGAAGTTTCCATGGAAACAGGAACGGAATCATCTTCCGGCAAAAGCTGTAAATCCTTAATCACACCCGTATTGGCCTTCACGTGATGTTCGGCCGGTGACTGTACTGTAGTTTCGGCTTCCTCGTAATTCTCCATCTCTTCCATGGCATCACTCGGCCCCACAAAAAGGCGAACACTTTCCGCGATGGAATCCGTGTTCATTTCCTGAGGGACTTCGATTTCCCGGTCAAGATTAAATTCTTCCATTCTTCGCTTTTCTTCCAAATTCATTTTTCTGACCCTTTCCACACATGTTTAAAGCGCGTTAATCATTTTAAATACTCTGTTCAGAATATGTGATGCTATCAGTTTCTTTCCTTCCAGATTCGGAACCACATCGTCTTCCGTCAGATATTCCCCTGCGGTTTCTTCGTTAATCTTCACGCCGAAATAATCATCCACATAGGAGGCTCCGTAGTTGCCGGATAACATTTTCATTCCCATAATCATGTCAGACAACGTTCTGCCTTTAATCTCCGTTACATTACCGCCGGTGCGGTTTCCTTCATCATCGGTCACATAGCAGAATGACGGGGAAACATAGGCTACCTGCAGCTCCGGATAGAGGGTGCCGATTTTTTCACTCAGACCGTAAATAACACCGTTCATACAGGTCGGAGAATACTCATTCACCTCATTGGTTACGGGATGTCCCATAAGGTAATCATGCGCATCGTAGCAAATCAGCAAATAGTCCACCGTTTCCATGTCCACTTTCTCGAGGTTTTCCAAATGCTCCTGATAAACCGTCTTGTCCGCAACATCCATATCACCGATCATTTCTTTCTGTTTGGACAAATCTCCGTTTTTCTTGGCTTCGAACAACCAGTAGAGGGAATAATGATCCATTTTGTATCCGGACTCTTCCGGTGTTCCTTCCCTGTGTGCCATCATCGTGCTTCCGGGGAAGGTGCAGTCCACAATCGTTGCCTTGGTGTTCGCCTGCAAAAGTCTTGCCACGGAAGGGCCTCCCAAGTTCTTTCCGAAGGTATCGTTTCCGAGAATCATAATCGTAATGACCCCGTCGTCATTCTCCCGGTAAAAATCGGCAGGGAAGAACATTACACGATCATCTGTTTCCGTTTCCGTATCCAGGGAAGTATCAATATAAAATTCTCCGCTTCCCTCCCAACTCTTAACCAGATAAATCAAAAGCCCGATTATGGCCACAATAATAACGGCAACAATAATAATGAAAATCGGAGGCTTCTTGTTTTTTCTCTCCTCTTTACGATTCTCTTTGCTTCGTTTTTTTATCTTCTCTTTATTGGATTCGATCTCGTCGTCACTCATCTCTTCGAATAACAGATCATCACTATCCATACAATTATTCCTTTCCGTATTCACTACACACGGTCCAAATCCACATCTTGTGTCAGAAAATCCGATAAATCAGTTAATTATACCAAATAAAGGCTGATATATCAATCCTTCGCGGCAGGAAGGGCCACAAAATAATCCGGATTCTCATAAATGACCTCATAATCATGCGATTGCAGATAGGCCGTTATAATCCGTTCCTTTTCCTTGATTTCGGAAGTTTTTTCCCCGTCATAGACTTTACGATACTCGGCACTGCCGATAAATACAGGGTAGTTTTCTCCGATTCTGTCTAAATCTGCCTGGAATTCTTCCACCGGGAAGGATGACAGATCCGCCCACGAATGAGACATTACACATTCTTCCTCGCAAATATAATAAATTCCCGGAATATGTCCGAAACAGATTGTTTCTTTGTTCTTTAAATTGTTTGCTTTCAAAAACTCATTCAGTCCGTAGACTGCCAGTCCCTTATCCCTTCCGGTGTTGATTCCGGCTATGACGTCGGCATCGGATACGGTCACGAAATCTCCCTGAATGAACGATTCGTCACGAAACAGAAAAACAATTCCGAATAAGGTTCCCTGAATCATGGTGAATGCACAGACCATCAGCGCAACGCAGCGGACCGCAAATCCTCCCCACCAAAGCGGAATAATATCCGTTTCCTTCTTCTTTTCAAAAATACTGCCTTTCGGATCATATACCAGTTCGCCGAACACATATACCGCAACCAGGAAAAGATTGTTGAAAGCCGTATACAATCCGTTGTTGCTTCCGATGGGTGTAATAAAAACAAGCAGAAGCACCGCCAAACCCAGAAGCTTTCTTCGAATCGGATATCCCTTTCTGAAAAGCCCCACAATTCCCAAAATAATGGCAATCATCAAAAAGAATGTGGACCATGCGAAAAAGGAACGGTAATCAACATAGTTGAAATTAAATACGTTCCACTTGTAATACATCCGGATCAGCACGCCGAAACACATGCCGGAGAGTAAAACCGTAATTGCACGCGCAAGCGGTTTTTTTATCAGTATCATGGGGATCGCCGCAATCAGTCCGAGAGCCGCAATCGGCACAAAGAAATAAATATAATCCAGATAGTCTCCGAAGATGGTCGCAACCATGCTCTTCGGCGTATAGGAAGGTGCTTCTTTGGTCATTCCGAACAAAGACTGAATCATGCCGGCAAAGGAGCCTCTTCCGAAACAGATTTCGACCAGTAAAATACCCAGAAGCAATACCGTCACATAACCGGCAATACAGCAAAGGAACTCCTTCCAGATGTGTTTTTTCTCATGAATACCATAGAAGAAAAGTACCAGAATCATCGCGCTTTCCACAATATTGGGGAAGCGTACGAACACATTCAGCGCCAGAACCGCTCCTGCCGTCACATAAAGCCATTTCTTTGAATCCTCCATGGCACGGAGGAATAAAAGTGTACCAAGGCCAAAAAGATAATAGGACAGATAATGATAAAGAATTACCTTCGGGCACCAGCAGAGTCCTTCCGCCAGAAAAAGCCCCGCAAATACAATCCAGTCCTGATAGTATCTTCGGAGGAGTAAATAAAAAACCGCCATAAATGCCGTAAACAGAACCGTACAGTAAATATTCATTCCAAGCATGGTTCCGCCGCCCGGGAGTTTGGTGAAAATATGTCCCAGTATATTTGCAAGCAGAGTGGAAACCGCCCAGGTCCGGTTCATATCGGGGAAAGTCTCAAAGTTTAAAAGATTATATCCGACATCCAGGATATCCAGGCCGTAGCTTATATGCAGAAAAGGAAAAGCCGTCAGAAGAATGATGAAAATGGCATCCTTCGCTCTTGCTCCCGTTTTCATTAAATGCTCTATTCTTTTTACTTTCTCTTCTTTCATGATTCTGCTTTCGCTTCCTCAAAATTATCGTCAGGCTTCGGGAAAATGACATCTGCTTTCCCGATCAGATGAAACAATGTCCGGACGGGCTTGATTTTATAAATCAGTCCGAAAATCATATTGCGGATCCATTCCGCCAATGCACAGATTATGAAGACCGTAAGAACTACCGCAATAAAATGCAGAACAAAATACGGTGTTTCGAAAATCCGGTCCACCTTCCAGATTTTTACCCATAAATCCCGTAAAAGAAAGTGATCATGCAGCAGATAAACACCGAATGTAAGCGGTGATACCGCCGTTATTGCTTTCGAGACGAATCCGTCCGGAATACGGACGGTTCGGAAAAACAAAAACAGGAATGTAGATCCAACTACAACCGTAGGCGAGTTATATGCAAACAGGAAATCGATATATCCGTCCAGTTTTCCCGTTTTCTGATACAGAAATGCCACAAGGAAGGAACCTGCCGCGGTGGCAAGTAAAGAAAATACACCGGCTGCCAGATACAGAAACCTTCTTTTTGCCTTTATCGGAACGAACCTCCTGATATAGGCCGCCAGAACAAAAACCGTAATCATCCAGATGATTCCCATTCCGTCATCGTTAAGAGGAATCAAATGATAGGAGAACAGTTTCAAGAACCGCATGAACAGGAAAAGTAAAATCAAAAGCACCCCGAAATGTTCTTTTTTCTTTAGCTTTCGCAATGCCACCGCTAAAAACGGCGCAAGCATATAAAATGCCGCATAAACGCTTGCAAACCAGTAATGCTGCAGGGAAATCGGCAGTATCATAATGCTCTTATGATAGCCATCCTCCCATTCTTTCGGATAATATCCCAAAAAACGGATTATCAGATAAATTCCCGCGGAATAAAAGAACACCTGAATAATCAGTTTCGAAAGTTTTTCAAAGCGAACCGTGGAATTTATCAGAAAGTATCCGCTGATCATGATATAAAGATTCACCGCTCCGTAGCAGAGTGCTTCCAGGTACCATGCCAGAACTTCGTTTATGTAATTGGGATTTCCGGGAAGAATCTCCGCCATGTCCCTTAACGCATTTCCCTTCCCCAGATAGTGCAGGCCGATAACCATACACATGGAAAGAATGCGCAACAGTTCGAGATTCGCTTCTCTTTTTTTCTTCTCCATCCGTTTCTCCGAATCAGTCTTTTTCTTTCTTTTCGTTAATCATCATCTGAATCATATTCAGACGTGCCTCGAAATCCTTACGGTTTGATTTTACAACGGTATCCAGAATCAGTCCGCAAACCAGCAAAAGAATTCCGACAATCATAACCGCCAGTGACGCAAACAGCGTCGGGAAACGCTCTACCAGTCCCGTGGATAAATATTCCACAAAAACGGGAATAAAGAAACCGAGCCCAAGCGCAAAAGCCATTAATGAGCAGATTCCGAAGAAAGAAAACGGTTTGTAATCCTTAAACAGCTTTGCGATGGTAACAAGCACCTTGAATCCATCCGAGTAGGTGTTCAGTTTGGAGACACTTCCGTCGGGACGGTCACGATACTGCACGGGGATTGTATCGAGCTGCATGTTTTTATCCAGTGCAAAAATCGACATCTCCGTTTCAATTTCAAACCCTTTCGAAAGGACCGGGAAGGATTTGACAAATAGCGGCGAAAAAGCACGATATCCCGTCATAATATCCGTAATATTGCCCTTAAACAACCCGTTTACGGTAGCACGTACCAATGTATTTCCGAAGTTGTGGAACGGCCTTTTATTCTCCTGAAAATATGTGGAGGACAGTCTGTCGCCGATTACCATATCGGAATTTTTATTTAAGACGAGATCGCACATTTCTCTTGCATTCTCTGCCGGGTAGGTATCGTCCCCGTCAATCATCAGATAGCAGTCCGCATCAATATCGCGGAACATGCTGCGGATGACGTTTCCTTTTCCCTGTCTTCTTTCGTAACGGACTATTGCACCGGCCGCTCTTGCAATTTCATCGGTCCCGTCGGAAGAGTTGTTGTCATAGACATAAATGTCCGCCTCCGGAAGCGCCGCCTTATAATCCTTAACGACCTTTTCAATTGTTTTTGACTCGTTGTAGCACGGAATCAATACCGCAATTTTCCCCATTGATTTATCCATCCTCCTTAACAGCGCACCTTTAAGAACTGTGCCATGCCGTGCAATTTCATTGTTTTTTCTCCCGCCGGGACAAAGATGCAGTCTCCGCGGAAAATATCCAGCGTCATGTCTCCGGCATGCAGCACCCCGCATCCGTCCGTACAAAGCAGAATCTGGAACGTTTCCCTAAGCTGTGAAAAACTCATATATTCCCTGCACCGTTCGGTATTCATCAATAGTCGTTCGGTCTGGAAATACTTACACCGGTTTAAAATCTCCGAAGCACTTCCCATGGTATATTTCAGCACACGAATCGGCTGTCTCGGCGAATCCGCTTTGTTGTAATCCATCACTTCCAATGCCTTGTCGATATGAAGCGGTCGCTTCTTTCCGTCTTTCCCGACGCGATCGTAGTCGTAAATACGATAGGTAATGTCGGAACTTTCCTGTACCTCGGCAAGCAGAGCACCCTTGCCCACTCCGTGAACGGTTCCGGGCGGAACAAAGAAGACCTGATCTTTTTGAATCGGAACTCTCTGGATCAGGTTTTCGATTTTCCCCTCCTCCAGAGCCTTTTTTACTTCTTCCTTCGATGTATTCTCTTTAAAACCGTATATGATTTCACTTCCCGGAGCGGCATAAAGAACATACCACATTTCCGTTTTCCCGAGAGAGCCGTTTTCGAAGACGGCCGCATATTCATCATCCGGATGAACCTGCAACGACAAATCTTCTTTGGCGTCTATCAGTTTTACAAGAATCGGGAGATCCCCTTTCTCATTCGCATGTCTTCCAAGCATTTCGGGATAAGCTGCCAGAACTTCTTTTAATGACTTTCCTGAAAACTCGCCGCTTCCGACTTTGCAGATCCCTGCTTCATGTGTGGAACACTCCCAAGTTTCCGCCAGGGGAGATACCGGAAGATTTTTGGAAAAATCATCATTCAGACGGTTGCCTCCCCAGAGGTAATCCTTGCCCACAGGTTTGAGCAAAAACGGATATTCGGTTTTATTCCAACTCAAACTTTCGTTTGTCATATACACTGATCTCCTCGCCAAGCTGCACCTCAACGATTTTTAACGTATCATCCGCCATTACGGTATGACGGCAGCCTGCCTGCATCGTAATAACGTCTCCGGCCTTTACTGTCTGGCGCATTCCGTCAACAATTGCCGTTCCGTTGCCTTCCACAACAACCCACACTTCGTCACGCAGTTTGTGGGAATGATAATTCATGGAATGTCCGGGATTTAACGTGACCAGAATTGTCATGCTCTTCTCTTCCACGTTCAGCACACGATAGCTTCCCCAGGATTTTTCGGCAAACATCACCTGGCCTTCGATACTGTCAACGTATGGTTTCATATAACTGGACTCTTTTTTGTCGGATACAAGAATTCCCTCCGGACCGGCCGAGATTACCACATCGGTTAATCCCATGGCAAGAACCGGAACATTCAGTTCGTTGATGACATGGACATTCCTGCAATGATCATCCATAATGCCTTTGCCCATAATGTTTTCGGAAACGGATTCCGTCAAGGTATTCCAGGTTCCCAAATCCTTCCAGGTTCCTTCATACATCATCACGGAAATGCTCTTTTCCTTTTCGGATACCGCATAATCAAAACTGATTTTCTCCAAATCGGAATAACGAGCAAACAAATCCTCGTATCCCTTATATCCGATCAGTTCTTCCGCCTTCTTTAACAGATATTCGATACGGAATGCAAAAACACCCGCATTCCATAAAGCCCCCTGTTTGATATATTCTTCCGCTGTCTTCTCATCCGGTTTTTCCTTAAACATGGAAACCTCGGATACTTCGTCGGTGGTTTTCGGAATGATGTATCCGTATTTTGCGGACGGATAGGTCGGTTTAATTCCCATCAGGCAAAGGTTGGATGCCGAAACTGCTGCCAGTTCTCCGAGTTTTTTCAGTGCATGGAAATATCCGTCCTCCACATAGGGATCCACAGGACAGATGACAACCGTCTCCTTCGGAGAAACATGCATCACATCCGTCAAGTAGGCACAGGATAAAACAATGGCCGGAAAGGTATCTCTTCTGTCCGGTTCCTTGCTGATACCCACATCCTCTCCGAGCTGATTCTTCAGTTCGGAAATCTGTTTTGCGCCGGTTGCCACGGTAATCACAGCATCAGGATCGGCCGCCTTTAGTCCACGGTACATCCTCTGTACCATGGATTCGTATTCTCCGTTTTCCTTTTTAAAAAATTTGATAAACTGTTTGGATCGGATATCATTGGACAACGGCCAGAGACGTTTTCCGCTTCCTCCGGATAACAGTACTACATTCATAGTTTATTTCCTTTCCGCTTCGCATTTTGCGAGTTTTCGGTCATGTTCCGCCATCAGACGCACAAGTTCTTCATAAGACGTTTTCTGCGGGTTCCATCCTAACACGCTTTTGGCCTTTGCGGGATTGCCCCAGAGATTGTCCACGTCCGTAGGACGGAACCACTGGGGATTTACACATACCAGCATACGTCCCGTAGCATTGTCATATCCTTTTTCGTCCAGTCCTTTTCCTTCAAAACGGAGCGTGATACCGTTGGCCGCGAATGCCTTGGTCGTAAAATCCCTGACCGTATGCTGTACACCCGTTGCGATTACAAAATCGTCCGGCTTATCCTGCTGCAGCATCAGCCACATGCATTCCACATAATCTTTCGCATACCCCCAGTCACGCAGGGAATCCATGTTTCCGAGCTCCAGATGATCCTGCAGCCCCTCTGCGATTCTTCCCGCAGCCAGAGTGATTTTTCTGGTAACAAAGTTTTCGCCTCTTCGTTCGGATTCGTGATTAAACAGAATTCCGTTGCAGGCAAACATTCCGTATGCTTCACGGTATTCTTTTACAATCCAGAAGCCGTACTGCTTTGCCACCGCATAAGGACTGTACGGATGAAACGGTGTGGTTTCCGACTGGGGAACCTCTTCTACTTTTCCGTAAAGTTCCGAAGTGGATGCCTGATAGATTTTTGTTTTGGATGTAAGTCCCAGTATTCTTACCGCCTCCAGAATACGAAGAACACCGATGGCATCGACTTCACCGGAGTATTCCGGTACATCAAAAGATACCTGAACATGGGACTGTGCCGCCAAATTATAAAGCTCGTCCGGTTTCACCTCTCCGATGATACGAATCAGGGAAGAAGAATCCGTAAGATCTCCTTCGTGAAGTTTTATCCGCCCATCGCGGATTAAATGCTCGATTCGCTGCGTATTGGAAACGGATGCTCTCCGGATGATACCGTGAACCTCATATCCTTTCTCCAGAAGAAACTCCGCAAGATACGAACCGTCCTGCCCGGTAATTCCTGTAATTAAAGCTGTTTTTGCCATTTTGCTTCCTTTCCGACGAAAACCAAACCTTCGTCATGTTTCATTAGTATCTGGCCTGCCAGAAATGCCCAGAGGCCGTAAGCGCACATCGCATTCCGGTAATCATAAACCGGAACCGACAGCATAAAAATACCAAAAGAACTTCCGGCAATCAGTGCCGCGGTAATGATATAGGTCAGCATATTCCTGTTTCTGACCTCAGAAGGTGATGCAATCAGTCCCGCAATGCCTGCAAAAATCGCATAGATTACGGTCATGGCAAAACCCAGGGATGATGCATAGGCAAATATAACGGTAAGTTTCGGTGTTTTCTGCCACATCAGATTCAGATAAAGCGGATTCGCTGTAGGGCCGAAGGGATATTCTCTTAGAGAAAGAATTACGGGTGAAGTAACAAGGGAGAAATACTCCTTCATACATTCCTTGATAACCGCCTCTTTCGAATACTCCGCCAGTTCGCTCTCCTCATCCCTGACCGGATAATTGATGACAGTGTCATATGGATTCGGATAACGGAACCGTTTGGTGACATCCTCTTTCAATGAATAAACCGCTTTGTATTCCGGAACGGTTCTTTTCTGCACAGACCGGTTTTCAATCATGACCAGTCCGATGATTGCCGCTAAAATTGCAAGCAGTACCGCAACGGAAAGAGGTACCTTTTTTCCGATTTCCTTTTTCTTTACAAACGCCTTAATAAATCCCGACAAAAGAAGAATCAGGCAAAGAGCCGAAGCCGTCCAGAAATATTTCCAGGAAAGGAAACCCAAAAACAGGCATCCCGACAGAGCCGGAAACAGATACACGTAACTTTTTTCATCACCGAGTCTTCGAATCCACAAAAGAAGATGCGAGATGACCAGTAAAAGAATGCAAACACTGATTCCGTCCGGAAGAACAGCAAACATAAGCCTCCACATATATACATTGCCAAGCAGAAACACACTCAGTATCAGTACGTGTCTTGCGCGGATTTTCTCGCCTGTCAGGGCACGTAAAAATGCCGCCGTCGCCGCGTACAGTATCAGTTCGCAAAGGATAATCTGAAGTACATACAATACCGACTGATAAGGAAGGTGTATGATGCTTTCAACTTTTTTTGCAAACATGACAAAGAATACGTAGCCGAATAAATGAAAGCCGTCACTGCCGCCTTTTTGTGCAAGCAAAATATACTGTGCGCTCTCCTCGTAATACTGAAGGAGTGTCAGATTAAACATGCCCCAGATTACCGCAAAAACAGACTGTACGGTAAACGCCGCCGCAAAAACCGCTCTTCCTATGAGATTGATCCACTCACTTATTTTCTTCATCATTTTTTATTTCTGTTCCAGCTCCCAAAGGAGTTTGGTAAGCCGCTCGGTATACTGTTCTCTTCCCAGCACCGTATAATGAATTCTGTCTACATGATAAGGACTCTCTTCCATGGCTACCGTCTCCACACATCCGGTCAGATTATCCAGAAAATACACGTAGGGAAATTCCTCTGCCACTTCTTTTGATACATCGAAATACCGGTCGATTGTCCCACCGCCGTAGTCGAATTCCAGGCCGGAAATGTATGCGTCATTTTCTTTGTCATATCCCCAGATATACGGAATGGACGAAATCACAATCCTGGCATTCGGGCAAAGTCTGTGTATCCGTTTTATGCTGCTTCGAAGACTTCCCGCATAAGAGGCATCATCATCTGCATGAGCTCCTTCCAACGGAGCGGATGCCATGTAATCATTGACTCCGAAGTGAATGATTACATAGTCGAGCGCTTGATAATCCAGATGTTTCAGCACAAGCATATGATCGCTGACATAATATCTTTGATCCAGCAGTTTTTTGTCTCTGTACACCGGAGAAAAATCTCCCGTTTCCATCATTTTTGTGATGTCGGATAAATCAAGCAGTGTAAAAAAAGAATCCAGATCGTAAGGTTCCTTCTTGCGATACGCGCAGGTTCCTCCGACCGCGGCATTATAGCAGACCGAGTCGAATTTCTTCTCCGTCATCTGCGGAATGGTTTCTCCTCCGAAGTCAAACGCGATATTGCTGTCTCCCAAAAACAGGATTTGTTTCTTTTCCTGTAATATGGCGGG
>ODAJ012096612.1_pt1 | contig 52338 bp, 38 predicted proteins | sample 1539241 | NCBI WGS metagenome assembly ODAJ01 (sample SAMN02144231, study PRJEB22623) | gut metagenome | biome: sheep rumen | host: Ovis aries | place: New Zealand | reverse complement strand
TGCGAGGACTTCATCCGCTGGTCTCTGAACTACGACCTGTGGTGCAAGATGCAGTTCTTCGGCGATGCCATAGAGCAGGTAAATAATACATCTAATCGTACAGGAACACGCGGCCCAAGGAATCTGCTGGAACTGTTGCCTGACACCTTCACTATTGAAGATGCAAAGAAGGTGAGAAGGTTGCAAGGATTGAATACTCAGAATACACTTAAGATGGTCCGAAACTGGAAAAGCCGAAATTATGTGACTCAGATATCAGATATCAGTTTCCAAAAAGCGAAAACAAACGTTAGTGTTAATTCATAATTCATAATTGACCTGCGGTCGAGCCTGCTCACGCTCGGCAATGCTTAAACAAGTTTATCATTGCTCTCGCTCAATCGCAGCCTTCAAAATTAAAATTTCAAAAACATGGAAAGTAGAGGTATTAGAAATAATAATCCGTTAAACATTAGATTATCAAATGATAAATGGCAAGGCCAAGTACTCCCCCAAAGGGGGAGCGGAGAGGGGGCCTTCTGTGTGTTTTCATCAATGGAATATGGTTGGCGAGCTGCCTTCCGCATCCTTACCAATACATATTATAACAAATATAAGCTGCGAACTATCAGGGCCATAGTGTCCCGCTGGGCTCCAAATAACGAGAACAATACGGCGGCATATATTAGGCATGTGTCGGACTACACGGGCATTGGACCCGACAAGGTGCTGGCATCGCCCAAGGAGTGCCCCACGGACTGGCTGCTGATAGGCTACGCCATGGCAGTAGTGGAGAACGGTAAAACCCTGCCCGCCGTGCCGATGCTGAAAGGATTTGCACTGGCGATAGGCCAGTGAATAGTTGACAGTTGACAGTTCAATGGCGCTGATGCGCCAGTTCAAAGTTCAATGCCCTTCGGGCGGTTCAATTCTCAGCTCAAGAGCGGAGTGGTTAACGATGAGACTCTCTTATCTCTCGTTTATCTCGAAGGTGACAGAGCCCTTTGAACCGCCGGCTATTGCGGCAGAGTAGGAACGGATGGTGCCGGATGCGCCTGTGGGATTTTCGTAGGAACCGCCGTCTGATACCTGAATGCCGTTGCCGCTGTAGTTGAACTCTGCACTAAAGGACACTGTGGCCCTGCCCACTGCTTTGGATGGAACGGTGAATTTTATATAGGGATCCACGCCTCCATAGTAGTCGTAGTTGGTCTCGAGCGTTCTTGTGTAGAAAAGAGAATCCTGCTTGTATGAGCCGTCTTCTTTCTGGATAGTGGCCCTTACAGCCCATACGTATTTGCAGGCGTTGATAAGGTGACCTTTCTCGTCCTGCAGGGCAGTAACGGTGATGACGTCGCCGGCATAAATGCCTGTACGGGGGGCGACAACCTGATCGTTATGCGTAAACTGGAATCCCTTCCAGGTGGGAGGGTAGGATGAATAGTCGTTCTTCTTGCATGAAGCCATTGAAAACAGCAGGCCTAAAGCGGCGATGAATAATGGATAGTGTTTCATATTTTAATGTTTAATTTCTTCAGTTCGGTGTATAAACGTTGTACGGGCAGTCCCATTACGTTGAGGTAGGAGCCCTCGAGTCTGGTAACGCCAATGTAGCCTATCCACTCTTGGATGCCATAGGCTCCGGCCTTGTCGAGCGGATGGTAGTTGCGGATGTAATAGTCTATCTCCTGCGCGGTTAGAGTGGCAAAGGTTACATTGCTGGTGCAGGAGAAGGTGTGCGACCACTTGGTGGTGGTAAGCGTGACGCCTGTTATTACCTGATGGGTGCGTCCTGAGAGCTTGTTGAGCATCTGACGTGCATCGGCATCGTCTTTGGGCTTGCCCAGAATCTCGTTGTCTATGCAGACAATGGTGTCCGCTGTTATCAGCAGTTCTGAGTCCGTGAGCGTATAGGCATGGGCTTTCTGCTGACTGATATATTGGGGAACCTCTGCTACATTCATCTGGGCAGGGTATGATTCGTCTATTCCTGAGACAATCCTTACCTCGTAGGGGATTCCTAAACCAGCAAGCAACTCGCGCCGTCTGGGTGAGTTGCTTGCCAATATGATATTATAATTTTCCGTAGTCGCTTCTTTTTAGTTTACGCCAACTTTCAGACCGTTGATGACATAGACGCCACGTGGAAGGGTCTTCATTGCCTTGTTGATGTTTGTTCTTGACAATACCACCGCACCCTGAGTGTTGTAGATGTCAACCACAGCATCCTTTGCCTTTAGATCCTTGATGCATGTTTCTTCACCTGCGAGGTCTGTGATGTGCTTAATCTCAAGTGTTTGTGCAGAAGTATTCTGGCGGTCCCAGGTAAATCCACAACGGGTAGGCAGGAAGGTTTTGTCGCCCGTTGTGCAGATAAGGATGCTCTGCAGTTCGTCGGTTTCCTGCATAGCGGGGATGCCATAGCGGCCAGCTACCTGAACGCTTTCCCAACTACTGCCAAAGGTGATTTGGTTGCCTTCGGCATCTGTCTTGGTGATGCATTTCAGGTTGGTATCTATCTCTGATGCTTCTGCGCTTTTTGCACGTAGTGTCTGAACGGTAGGGGAGTAGATAAGATAGGGAACGCCTGCTTCGATACCCTCAGAGGTGCAATCCAGAAAATACAGGTTGAGGGTGCTTCCCTCTTGGCCGATAGAGATAAGGCGCTCTACCTGAACATCCTTTGCGGCTGCCTGTAGCTGAGCTGCAGTAAGGCTCATGGGAAGGCAGATGGTGTTATAACCAGCAAACAATGTGCGGTTAATCTGCACGGGTTGTTCGTTGTTAAGCATACTAACATTCAGGGTCTCGCCTGCTGTGTATAAATTCTTAACCCTATTCTGTGCAAATGCCTGTGAACAGAAGGTGGCAGCAGCCACCAAAGCGAGTGTAAAATGCTTCATATCTCTTGTTTTTTTGTAGTTTACGACTGCAATATTACAAAATCTCTATGGAATAACAAAAAGTTATTCCCTCTTTTTAACATCTTTAAATACTGCAGACGTGGTGGATAATGTAGGAGCGCATGATATGGATGGCCTGTTTGTTGGTGCCACCCAGAGGGATGATCAGGTCGGCATAGCGCTTGGTAGGCTCAATGAACTCTTCGTGCATGGGCTTCAACACCTCGCGGTAACGGTCAATAACCATTTGGGCGGTGCGTCCACGTTCTATGATATCACGCTGAATGACTCGGATAAGACGTTCGTCGGGGTCGGCATCGACAAAGATTTTCAGATCCATAAGGTCGCGAAGCTCTTTCTTCCAAAGTGCCATAATTCCTTCAATAATAATTACTTCGCATGGTTCGATGTGTATGGTCTCGGGAAGTCTGTTGCTTATCAGGTAGCTGTATGTGGGCTGTTCTATGCTTTTATGTTCGCGCAGGGCCTGAATCTGCTGGGTAAGCAATTTCCAGTCAAAAGCGTTGGGGTGGTCGAAGTTTATTTTTTTACGTTCCTCCATGCTAAGATGTGAGGTGTCGTTGTAGTAAGAGTCCAATGGTATTACGGCAACCTTGTCTGTTGGCAGGGCGTCCATGATTTTCTTCACTACTGTTGTTTTTCCAGATCCGGTTCCTCCGGCAATTCCTATTATATACATAATGGTAAAGTTTAGGTTATATCGTTATTTCGAGACTTGTTTCTTTTTTTTCGTTTTTGTCGTAGTTTTGTTTTGGCGACGGAATGCTTCCTTCCAATTGTTGAAGTCACGCTTGAACTGAATACCCAGGCCTTGAGTGGTGAGAGATGACTGTACAAAGTATCTGTCGTTGGTCTGGTTATAGGCTTTCAGCGAGAAGTCTCCGTTACGGGTGAGGATGTACTGAATGTCGAAGTCACCAATAAAGTTGTTGGTGCTATAGTAGCTCTCGCGATAACCGAAGTTTCCGTTTATCAGGAGTCTGTTGTTCAGCATTCTTCCACTTAGCATACCTTCGACATCCAGCTTGTCCCAGCCGGTCTCTCCTGTGCGCAGGTTGGTGCCGAAGGTCCAGTTGTTGGAGCCTACAGCACTGGAAAGCATCTGGTTGAACTGACTGCTCAGGGTACTACTCAGGAAGGAGTTGATGGCCATGCTGCTCTGCAGGCTGGAGCCACGGTCCTGCATTTGGGCTCCGTAGCTGTAGAAGCGCCCAATACCCAGCAGATAGATTACCTGCATGTTGCGTTCCTCCTCAGTGTTAATCATCGAACGGACCATCTTCTTTTCGTCCTCGTTGGCATTCGGCAGGTCAAAGTCGAAGGTTACAACAGGTTGGCCGGCAAGTCCGCCAATGTTCATGATACAATCGACTCTGGTATTAGCCAGACCTAAGCTGGAGGCAGAGAGGTCGTCGAGTGAGACATTGGGAACGGTATAGTTGGCTTTAAGATTCAGTGAGGCCTGCATGGGGTTTCCGCCAAAGACAATGGTTCCGTCGCGTTGGAATTGGAAGTCCTTGCGGATAACATCCTGCACTGACATCTTATATGTACCATTATCTACCCTGAACGTGCCATACATCTGGAATTTTCCCTTGTTGTAGAAATTTGCCAGGATGTGGCCGCTGCCTGCCAGGTTGATATAATCCCCAGAGCGGGGGTCCATTAGCAACTTGAGTGTGGCGTTAGGATTGACGTCAAGGTCGAAATTGATATGCAGGTCAGTGCTTGGTTTTTCTGTAATGACTGTCTCTTGCTGTGTGTTCTTGGTGGAGTCTGCATGCGAGACATAGGTGATGAAACCAGCCTCAGTAATAGTCTCTGGGGAGGCTACTTTGTAAACCAACGTAGATTTCTTTTGTGGTGTAACCTCGACGTCAACATTCAGTTCGCCAGGCCGTCCAGAGAGTTTCAGTTTTCCATCTGCAAAAATAGTGCCATAGAAGTTGGCGTCTCCGAAGTCGTGGAAATCATATCCCAGGATGTTGTTGGCAGTGGCATTAAACTGGTATCTCATGTTGCTGAAACGGTCGTATATCAAATGTCCGTCTAAGATGGCGGTATGATCCTGATCTGTGCCGTTGCTATATGAGTCGTGGACGGTGATGTTCTTTAGCCAGATATTCCCTGGACGCATGATAACGCTGTCTCCTGCCGTATGGTAGTCAACGCCAAGGGAAAGAACGTGCATGGAAGCTTCGTTGATAATAAGGTCTCCGTCCATAGCGAAAGTCTTGAAAGGACCATGCAGGCGAGTCCAACCACTCACACTACCAGAGAGATTACTGAAGATATCCTTTGTCCATTTGTCAAGGAATGCGATGTTTGTACGGTTGGCACGAATGTACAAGTCAAGGCCGCTACCTTCCTCCTTGCCTGGGGTTATGGTGCCGCTGACGCTGGTCTGTTGTTTGGTGGCAAGGTCTCTCATGTGAGCATCAAGGGTGATGGTTTTTCCTTTGCTTCCCCAATTGCAGTATGCATCGGCATCTCCCATAGGTGCGCCGTTTAAGGTGAAGTCATAGATATGCATGTAACCGTCTATGTTGGGTTTCTTTAAAACAGAAGTGGCGTAAACCAGTCCTGTGGCCTTGCCGTCGAATTGTACGGAGTGGAAGTTTACAAGGTCAAAGATATAAGCGAGGTCTATTTGGTTGAGGTCGGCAGTTAGCGTGTCTGTACTCTCCTTGGACATTCTTCCGTTTATGGCAATGTGCCTGTCTTCGCATCTCAATCTTACATTTTCAACATCCACTACATTGTCATGATAATTCACATGGGCAGGCAATAGCGTCCATACGGTATCATTTATAATGATGTTAGATGTATTGATAACTCCCTCTATAGCTTGATGGTCAGAAAGGTCACGGTGGAAATAACCGATTAGGTTGATGCTGCCTTTCATGGCAGGACTCTTGTGGTTGTCCCAGTCAAGGCGTGTTATCAGCTTATCTTGGTTTGCGTATGCGTTCAGGTTCAACTCTGTAGCCCTTCCCTTCATCATACGTTCCGTCTTCAGGCTGGTTTGTATGATATTCTTGTAGCTCTCGAGGTGCAACTCGGTGTGTCTGAGATTGTTATTGCCATAATAGAATTGCGGGATATTGGCATTAAGGATTATTCTTTGGGTGAAATTGTTCATCTCTCCCTGAATGACGGCTGTTTCAGGAATCTTGATTTCCGTTCCTGCCAGCGAGGCCAATAGGGTGGTGTCTTTGGCAGAGATGGCAAAGGCTATGTCATTCTCAGAGGAAACCTTGCTGCGAGGTTCTGGAAAGATGCTGGGGAGTGCCTGATGTGTGATGTTGAGGAACGAGGGCACCAAGTCTTTCCATTTGAAATGTCCTACGGCTTGAGCTTCCACAATGGGGCTGGAGATGGAGAAGTGCTGCCCTTCCTCGTCATACATACTTCTGATGAAGATGCTGTCGATAATGGCAGGTTTTTCCTGTCCGGAGTGAATGGTGATGTCTGTAACAGCAATATCTCCGTTTAGGTGATTCTTTTCCGTCAGGCTCACATCGGCATCTATCTTTCCGCTATATCTTATTCCCTCTTGAGATTGGGTAAGATTCAGGTCGTAAGGGGCAACGTTAGAGAGACTGCCGGAACATAGAATTGTCTTCTTCTGTGGAGTTATATCTGCTTCGGCTTTCAGTTGCAACGAGCCGTTGAGGTCTGCTATATCGATGTTTCCGCTATAAGTGGTACCCCTTGTGGTTCCGTTTATGGCAATGCCCCTATATTCATGATTGCGGAAAACGATACTGTTTATAATGCTTTCAAAGAAGAGTTCAGGCTTGTTCCCTTGTCCATGCAGGCGTCCGTTAATTTCGGCAGAGAATGCGACATTGCCTAATTCTGCAGGTTTGCTATCCGAAAGTAATTTCCCCAGGTCGAACTTGTCGGTTGAGAGCTTAGCCTGTATCTTGTCCTTGTCTATAAGTTTGCCCTGTAGGTTTACTGCGCCAATCTGTGTAGTGGTGGCAAGAGTCGTCTCGAGTGTGTTGTGGTGGTAGCTGATGTTGCCTTCGGTAAGGGTGCTGCCCGCATTTGTAAGGTAAAGATTAGGTTCGGATTCCACACCGCGTATGTTCCTAAGGATAAACTGATGAATGTCCTTGCTGGTTTTTAGTTGTATGTTATTGATGTTGGCAGATGGGCTTTCTGTGATGCTGTAAACAGATGCCATAGCTTCCAGTTGCAGATTCTGTCTGGCGTCAGAAAGTGTAATGCATGGCAGGTATAAGTCTCCTTTTTGGAATATACATTCGCTGGCAAGGTGAATTTGGTCTGTAAAGTGCTGCAGTTTGTCTGTAAAGCAGGAAAAGTCAGATGGCACAATGTTAGCCTCGACTATACCTCTTATATTTGTTTGCCTTAGCCATTGTTTGAAATCTCCTTCTGTAGGAATGTCTGGGTAGTTGGCTTGCAACTGGGCAATCTTCAGGTCGGAATGGCTTGTCCGCAGGTTAAAGTCTGAAAGTGTGGCTTCATGCTTGTTGGCATTTGCTATAAAGGATAGTTGTCTGACTTTAAGTCCGCAATCTTCTGTAAAACTGAGTCTCTTCAGGTTAATGCTCATGGTGTCTGGCATATTGAAGAGCACTTTCGCATTAACGTCTAAGCTTCTTACTGATAGATGGTTGGGGTTAAACCTGTGTGGGGTAGGGGCTGTGTCCCAAACATTGTACCGCAGGGTACTTCTTCTAACCAGGAGGGTGCCTATCTGAATGCTGGGAGTGGGCTTGTTGTCGTCTTCTTTCTTACTCAACTTGTCTATCAGGAACTGGCAGTTCAGCTGACTCTTTGCCTCAGTCTTGTACAATGATATTTTTGCGCCAATGAGTTGTGCGTTGTCTATGTGGATTTTCTTCTCGACCAGAGGGAGAATCCTTATTTTGGCCGCCATACGTGCCGCACTCAGCATCAGCGAGTCTTTCTGGTCGTATATTTTGACGTCATCGATTATGATTCGGTTGAAAAGTCCGGGGCTGACGTTCCCGATTTTAACTGTTGTCCCGAGAAAGTCGGTCAGGGAATTGGATACAAGTTCAGCAGTCCAGCTCTGAACGGCTGGAATTTTGGAAAGGGAAAGTCCTATCAAATAGACGAATAAAACGAGCCCCACAAAGCATCTTATGATGAATTTTAATGCTTTTATGCTTCCTTAATGTCTTGTTTACTGTACCTGTTTGTTATAATCGAGAACAAAAGTACAAAAAATATTTTGGAAAAGCTCCCTATTCGGTTAAAATTTTATAATTTTGCACGGCTAAAAAGTAACTATATATTTTTAATCCAAAGATATGGCAAAAGTAATCAAATTACGTAAAGGCCTGGACATCAACCTGAAAGGCAAAGCCGCTAAGGAAACTGCCAGCATCAGTTGCCCTGGAGAGTATGCACTCGTACCAGACGACTTTTGCGGTCTGAAACCCAAGGTGGTTGTTAAGGAAGGTGATGCTGTAAAGGTCGGGGATGCGTTGTTTGTTGACAAGCAGCATCCTGAAGTGAAGTTCGTAAGCCCTGTCAGCGGTACCGTCTCTCTGGTGGAGCGTGGTGACAGGCGTAAGCTTATGAGCATTCGCGTTAAAGCCGATGGTAAACAGGAGGCTCGTCAGTTCGATGTAAAGGGTGACGTGAAGTCTCTGCTGTTGGAAAGCGGTTTGTTTGGATTCTTCCGTCAGCGTCCCTACGACGTTGTGGCTAATCCCGATGACGCTCCTAAGGCAATCTTCGTGAGTGCTTTCAACAGTATGCCCTTGAGTCAGGACTTCGAGTATGTTCTGGCTGGTCAGGAGGCTGACTTCCAGGCAGGTATCACTGCTCTGAGCAAGCTGGCCAAGGTTTATCTGGGCATCAGTGTTAAGCAGACCAATGCTGCTCTGACAGCAGCCAAGGACTGCGAGGTAAATGTATTTGACGGTCCTGCACCTGCTGGTAATGTGGGTGTGCAGATCAATCATGTTTCTCCCGTCAACAAGGGTGAGGTTGTTTGGACACTCGGCGCCGAAGAGGTAATCTTTGTAGGTCGTCTGGTAAACAACGGTACAGTAGATTTCACACGTACTATTGCCCTTGCAGGTAGTGAGGTAAGTGCTCCCAAGTACTATAAGATGCTTGTAGGCCAGAAACTTACTACTCTGGTTGAAGGTAACGTAAAGGTGGAAGGCAGCCGAATCATTAACGGTAACGTTATGACTGGTGTTAAGACCACACAAGACGGTTTCCTTGCAGCTCATGCAACAGAGGTGAATGTTATCCCCGAGGGTGACAATGCCGATGAGATGCTGGGTTGGATTATGCCTCGCTTCAATACATTCAGTACCCACCGCAGCTACTTCTCTTGGCTGTTTGGCAAGAAGAAGGAATATGTGCTGGATGCACGTATCAAGGGTGGCGAGCGTCATATGATTATGAGTGGCGAGTACGACAAGGTGTTCCCTATGGATATCTATGCAGGTTACCTGGTAAAGGCTATCATCGCAGGAGACATAGACCGTCAGGAAGCACTTGGTATCTATGAGGTAGCTCCAGAGGATTTTGCTATTGCGGAATTTGTTGATAGCAGTAAACTGGAATTGCAGCGTATTGTCCGCGAGGGTCTGGATATCCTTCGTAAAGAAAATGCTTAATACATTATTATTTATATGAAAGCGTTAAAGAAACTTTTTGATAATATACACCCCTATGTTGAGGAGGGAGGTAAATTTCATGCCTTCCGTTCTCTGGTAGATGGTTTCGAGACTTTTGCCTTCGTTCCCAATACCACCTCACGTGTAGGAAGTGTGAATATCCACGATGCTATCGATAGCAAGCGTATCATGAGCTTGGTAGTGATTGCACTGCTGCCTGCGCTGTTCTTCGGTATGTATAATGTGGGTTACCAGAATGCCTTGGCTGCTGGTCAGCTGGAGAATGCGACATTCTGGGGTATGTTTTTGTATGGTGCCCTGGCAGTTCTGCCAAAGATTATAGTCAGCTATGTAGTTGGTTTGGGCATTGAGTTTGTTGTAGCACAGTGGAAGAACGAGGAGATTCAGGAGGGATTCCTTGTATCAGGTATCCTTATTCCTATGATTGTTCCTGTTACTTGTCCGCTCTGGATTCTTGCTATTGCCGTTGCGTTCAGCGTAATTCTGGCAAAGGAGATCTTTGGTGGTACTGGTATGAATATCTTCAACCCTGCTCTTATCACTCGTGCATTCCTGTTCTTCAGCTATCCCAGCGCAATGACAGGTGATGCTACCGTTTGGGTAGCTCAGGATACCATCTTCGGTACTGGTTTTGCTACTCCTGAAGCATATACGGCAGCTACTCCTTTGGGTCAGGCTGTTACAGAAGGCTTTGCTGGTTTTGACTGCGCAACCATCCAGAATGCCATCACAGGTCTTATTCCCGGATGTATTGGCGAGACCAGTGTAATTGCTATTGCCCTGGGTGCTATTCTGTTGCTTTGGACAGGCGTTGCCAGCTGGAAGATTATGCTGAGTGTATTCGTAGGCGGTGCTGCTACCGGTTATCTGATGCAGGCTGCTGGTCTGACAGCTATCCAGTGGTACGAGCACCTTGTATTGGGCGGTTTTGCCTTTGGTGCTGTGTTTATGGCAACTGATCCTGTTACCAGCAGCCGTACAGAGTGTGGTAAGTACATCTATGGATTGCTGATTGGTTTCATTGCAGTTCTGGTTCGTGTTCTCAACCCCGGTTATCCCGAGGGTATGATGTTGGCCATTCTGCTCATGAACCTCTTTGCTCCCCTGATCGATTACTGCTTTGTACAGAGTAATATCAATATGCGTGCTAAGCGCGCCATAAAAAAGTAAGGAGGAAGACGATATGAAACTGAACACAAACAGCAATGTATATACTGTCTGCTATGCAGCAGTAATGGTTATCATCGTTGCCTTCTTGCTGGCTTTCGTGGCTTCTGCTTTGAAGGAGACACAGGAGGCTAATGTGGCAAACGATACTAAGGGACAGATTCTTTCTGCTCTTGGCTATGACAAGGCTACTATTGATGTGGCTAAGGTCTATGGAGAAAAGGTGCAGGATAATCTTGTAGAGCAGGGTGAGTTGAAGCCATACGAAGGTAAGTTCAATACCACCTATGGTTCGCTTATCAAGAATGGCGAACTGCATGTCTTCACTGGAACTACAGCTAATGGAGAATTTGCTTATGTAATCCCTGTTGTAGGTCGTGGCCTTTGGGGCGGCCTTTGGGGATATGTTGCAGTGAACGAGACCAAGGACAAGGTGCTGGGTACTTACTTCTATCACGAAAGTGAGACTGCAGGTCTTGGTGCCCGCATCAGTGAGAAGTGGTTCCAGGATCAGTTCATTGGCAAGCCCATCTTCGACAGCGAGAACAATGTTGTTCTGACTGTTGTTAAGGCTGGCGCTGCCCAGAACGAGAACGAAGTGGATGGTGTGACAGGTGCAACCCTTACAAGTAAAGGTGTAGCCGCAATGGTAAACGACGGCCTGACTGCTTATAAGGACTTTCTGCTCTCTGTTAGTGATAATCAAGAAGTTGAACAATAAAATTAGGAGGAAAGAATATGAGTAAATTGTTTTCAGATGAGAATAAGGCCGCATTCTCAAATCCTATTAACCTGAACAATCCTGTTGCTGTACAGGTTTTGGGTATTTGTTCGGCTTTGGCTGTTACCAGCCAGCTGGCTCCCGCTATTGTAATGGGTCTCAGCGTAACGGTTATTACCGCTTTCTCTAACGTGATTATCTCTTTGCTGCGTAAGACTATCCCCAACCGTATTCGTATCATCGTTCAGTTGGTGGTTGTAGCAGCTCTTGTAACTATTGTAAGTCAGATATTAAAGGCATACGTATATGACGTAAGCGTTCAGCTTTCCGTATATGTAGGTCTTATCATCACCAACTGTATCCTGATGGGACGTCTGGAGGCTTTCGCCATGCAGAACAGTCCCTGGCCTTCTTTCCTGGATGGTGTAGGTAACGGTTTGGGTTATGCCTTGATTCTGGTTATTGTCGGTTTCGTCCGCGAGTTGTGTGGCTTCGGTAGTCTCTTTGGCTATCAGATTATCCCAGACAGCTGGTACGTTGCCAATGGTGGCTGGTATATGAATAATGGTATGATGGTGATGCCTGCTATGTCTCTAATTATCGTAGGTTGTGTAATCTGGGCTCATCGCTCAATAAATAAGGAGGCTAAGTAATTATGGAACATATGATTTCGCTTTTTGTCCGCTCTATTTTTGTGGACAACATGATATTTGCTTTCTTCTTGGGTATGTGCTCATATCTTGCCGTTTCCAAGAATGTAAAGACAGCTTTGGGACTTGGTGTGGCAGTAACCTTCGTGTTGCTCGTTACCGTGCCTGTGGATTATGCTTTGCAGACATACGTACTTGGTCCTGATGCGATTGTAGCAGGTGTTGACCTGACCTTCCTTGCCTTCATCCTGTTCATTGCCGTTATTGCTGGTATGGTGCAGTTGGTAGAGATGATCGTGGAGCGTTTCAGCCCCTCGCTGTACGCTTCACTTGGTATCTTCCTTCCTTTGATTGCTGTTAACTGTGCCATTATGGGTGCCAGTCTGTTCATGCAGCAGCGTATTACTATGGAGCCCACCAATGCTCAGTACATTGGCGGCTTTGGCGATGCGATTGCTTATGCACTCGGCTCTGGTATCGGTTGGCTGTTGGCTATCGTCGGTCTTGCTGCTATTCGCGAGAAGATGGCATACACCGATGTACCCAAGCCTCTGCAGGGTCTCGGCATTACATTTATCACAGTAGGCCTGATGGCACTTGCCTTTATGTGCTTCTCTGGTCTTAACATCTAAAAGTAGGAGGAATATACAATGGATATGAATTTGATTTTGGCGAGCATTGGCGTATTCCTGGGTATCATCCTCGTGTTGGTAGCCATCCTGCTCGTAGCTAAGGCTTATTTGTCACCCAGTGGCAATGTGAATATTACAATTAACGGAAAAGAGACACTCTCTGTTGGTCAGGGCAGCTCTCTGCTGAGTACATTGTCTCAGGAGGGCATTTTCCTGCCCAGTGCCTGTGGCGGTAAGGGCTCTTGCGGTCAGTGCAAGCTTCAGGTACCCGAGGGTGGTGGCGAGATTCTGGATAGCGAGAAGGGTCACTTTACTCGTAAGCAGATCAAGGAGAACTGGCGTCTGGGTTGTCAGTGTAAGGTGAAGGGTGACCTTCAGGTTAAGATTGACGATTCTGTTATGGGCGTTAAGGAATGGGAGTGCACCGTTATTGGCAACAAGAACGTGGCAACCTTCATCAAGGAGTACAAGGTGGCTCTGCCTGCTGGCGAGCACATGGACTTCGAGCCTGGTTCTTACGCACAGATTAAGATTCCTGCATTCGACTGCATCGATTATGACAAGGACTTCGACAAGAGCCTTATTGGCGATACTTACCTTCCTGCTTGGGAGAAGTTCGGTTTGTTCCCCTTGAAGTGTACCAATCCTCAGGAGACCATCCGTGCATACTCTATGGCTAACTATCCCGACGAGGGTGATATCATTACCCTGAACGTGCGTATTGCCACTCCTCCTTTCAAGCCAAAGGATCAGGGTCCTGGCTTCATGGATGTTAATCCTGGTATCGCTTCTTCATACATCTTCAGTCTGAAGCCCGGCGACAAGGTTATCATGAGTGGTCCTTACGGAGAGTTCCGTCCTGTATATGGTTCTGGTCGTGAGATGATTTGGGTAGGTGGTGGTGCCGGTATGGCTCCTCTGCGTGCACAGATTATGCACATGCTGAAGGGTCATGGCGTTAGCGACGAGGATCGTCAGCGTCCTATGCATTACTTCTATGGTGCACGTGCTTTGGAAGAGATTCCTTTCCTCGACGACTTCCTGCAGTTGGAGAAGGACTTCCCCAACTTCCATTTCCACCTGGCTCTGGACCGTCCCGATCCCAAGGCAGATGCCGCAGGTATCAAATATACTCCAGGCTTCGTAGCTCCTGTTATGGGCGATACCTACCTGAAGCAGCACGAGGCTCCAGAAGATTGCGAGTACTACCTCTGTGGTCCTCCAATGATGGCAAAGACCGTTCTGGACTTGCTGCATAGTCTGGGTGTTGAGGACGATATGATTCGCTTTGACAACTTCGGAGGATAATTCCTCAGTAGTCTTAAATAAGGGCACATTCCTTTTGGGGTGTGCCTTTTTTTGTATACCTTTGCAATATGAAACCAGAAGAGATTATTCATCGTTATTGCAAAGATAATTCTGCGCTCGAAAACGTTTTGCTGAAACATAGTTCGGATGTGGCAAAACGTGCTTTAGGAATTGCAGAGAAACATCCTGAATTTGAGATAGATAAGGAGTTCTTGTACGAGGCCGCCATGCTTCATGATATAGGTATTTTGTATGTGGATGCACCTGCTATCTATTGTTATGGTACGGAACCTTACATAAAGCATGGCCTGTTGGGTGCCGAGTTGTTGCGTAAGGAGGGGCTGCCTGCGCATGCCCGTGTGGCAGAGCGTCATACAGGAACAGGGCTCACCCGCGTAGAGATTCTCAAGCAATCCTTGCCCCTTCCGCCAGCGGATTATGTTCCGGAAACATTGGAAGAGCAGATTATCTGTTATGCCGATAAATTTTATTCCAAGACTCGTCTTTTGGAGGAGAAAACCTACGAGGCCGCTCTTGCCAGTTTGCGTAAGTTTGGCGAGGCAGGTTTGACCGTTTTTGAGGAGTGGAAACTTCGTTTCGAGTGAAAAAACTTTAATATTCCTTGTTCGCTCATGAAGTGTCGGCATTATTTTGTACCTTTGCAAATTGAATCAAACTGATTGGGAATTTGAAGACTAGGGTACTGACTTTTTTAATAGCGTGCATAGCCGTAATGGGCTTTGCATCCCGTCCGTATTGCTATTTTTATGCAAGCATGGATGACGATACAGATACCCTTTCTGCATCAGATTCTGTCTTACCTCAGGTTGTTGATACAATAGCCCGTTCTGCCCGCCCTGTCATGGGAGGGCGGTATATCAGCCGTGAGGAACTGGACTCCTTGCTTAAGGACTCCATGCCCGAGCATTCCTTTACCATCTTGCCGGATACTACCCGTAAGGATACTGCTCGTGTAGATACATCCAAGAATGAAAATGTACTGGATGCGCCTGTTAGATACGAGGCTAAGGACTCCATCGTTTTCGACTATAGTAATTCACGTGCCCATCTTTACGGAAGTAGTAAAGTCAATTATCAGAATCTGGAGCTGGATGCCGACGAGATTGATATCAGCATCGACAGCAGTCTGGTATATGCTGCAGGTCGCAAGGACTCAACTGGTACCATTCAGGGAAAGCCTTTGTTCAAGCAGGGGGCAGATGAATATGAGCCAGACAAGATTGCCTATAACTTCAAGACGCGTAAGGCTTTTGTTACGAATGTCTATACTCAGGAGGGCGAGGGTTTCATGCAGACCATCGACGGAAAGCGTGACAGTTCGGGCGTTATGTATATCCGTCATGGTAAATATACCACATGCGATGCCGAGCATCCCCATTTCTATTTGTCCTTATCGCGTGCCAAGATGCATCCTGGCAAGAATGTAATCTTTGGTCCTGCTCATCTTGTTGTCGAGGATGTTCCACTGCCTTTGGCCTTGCCGTATGGTTTCTTCCCTTTCAAGCAGAAGTACAGTAGTGGTTTCATTATGCCAACCTATGGCGACGAAATGAACCGAGGCTTTTATCTTCGCGACGGAGGCTATTACTTCGCTATTAATGACTATGTGGATGTCAAGTTGTTGGCTGATATCTATACCAAGGGTTCATGGTCCCTTTCTGCGCAGAGTACATACAGGCGACGCTACAAGTATAACGGAAACTTGTATATCAGCTATCAGTACACGCACGAGGGAGAGAAGAATTTCCCCGACGAGGCAACCAGCAAGAGCTTCAAGGTTACGTGGAGCCATCGTCAGGATTCCAAGGCTAATCCCACACAGAGTTTCTCTGCCAGCGTCAACTTTGCTACAAGCAGTTACGAGCGTAATAACCTCACCAGTATGTACAACCCCGAGAGCTATACGCAGAGTACCAGAACCAGTAGCCTTTCTTATAGCAAGTCTTTCCCTAACATAGGTCTTACCCTTAGCGGTTCTTTTAACTTGAGCCAGAATGTCCGTGACAGCTCAATATCAGTAACCCTTCCCAACCTTACTGTTTCTCTGAATCGATTCTATCCCTTCAAGCGTAAGAAGATGGTAGGTAAGGAGCGCTGGTACGAGAAGATTGCCATGAGTTATACGGGTAACCTTTCCAACAGTATCAATACCAAGGAGAATCTTCTCTTCAAGAGCAGCCTTATAAAGGACTGGCGTAATGGTATGCGTCACCAGATTCCTATCAGTGCATCGTTCAGTATCTTCAAATACATCAACGTTACTCCCTCGTTCAACTTTACAGACCGTATGTACAGCCATAAGGTCATGCAGTCGTGGGATCAGGATTTGCAGCGCGTAAAGAGGGATACCATATATGGCTTCTACAACGTTTATAATTTCAACATGAGCGTAAGTGCCAACACCAAGATATATGGTATGTACCGTCCATTGCCATGGGCAGGCGGAAAGAAGATTTATGCCATCCGTCATGTCCTTACGCCCACGGTAAGCTTCTCTTATGCTCCGGATTTCAGTAGTCCTGCTTTCGGGTTCTATGATTCATACGTCAAGACGGATGCCAATGGTAATGTCTCCACAGTCTCTTATTCCCCCTTCAGTGGTGCCGTATATGGAACCGTAGGTACGGGTATGACGGGTAATGTCTCTGTTGACATATCCAATAACATCGAGATGAAGTTGCGCACCAAGAAGGACTCTGTCGAGTTTAAGAAGGTAAGCCTCGTAGATGAGTTTGGCCTTAACATGTCTTATAATATGGCAGCAAAGGTTCGTCCTCTTAGCGACCTGAACATGCGTGTCCGTTTGAAGTTGACCAAGAGCTATACCTTCTCTATGAATGCCGTCTTTGCCACGTATGCATACGAGTTCGACAAGAACGGAAATGTGCGTGTGGGCGAGAAGACTGAGTATAGCCAGGGTCGATTCGGACGTTTCCAGGGTATGACCCAGAACCTCTCATATACGTTCAATAATCAGTCGTTTAAGAAGTTGTTGGGCATGTTCAGTAAATCGCATAGGAATCTGGATAAGGATGACGAAGAAGAAGACGATGACGAGTATGATGAGGACGAGACAGATCCCGAGATGCAGAACGTTGACCCAGAGCGCAAGAAGGGTAGGATGGGGGCCAAGGACAGCAAGAATTCTGGCGAGATTGACGAGGACGGTTACCTGAAGTTCTCTATGCCTTGGAACCTCTCTGTAAGTTATGGTATTACCATGCGCGAGAATACAGCAGCGCCCATTAACCCTGTCAGGATGCGTTATCCGTATAAGTTCACGCAGACATTGAACTTCTCTGGTAGCGTGCGTATCTCAGAGGGTTGGAATATCAACTTCTCTTCCGGCTACGACTTCAATTATAAGAAACTGAGTATGACTACCGCCAGTCTGAGCCGCGACCTTCACTGTTTCGCCATGTCGGCCAGCATGGTTATATTCCCATATACAAGTTATAACTTCACATTTGCTTGTAAGGCAGGAACGTTGGCAGATGCGCTCAGGTGGAGAAAGCAGAGTTCATACAGCGGTAATATTCAATGGTATCAATAATAAACAAACAGATAGATTAAACTACACGTATCATGAAAGGAATCGTTTTAGCAGGTGGTGCAGGTACACGCCTTTACCCCATAACCAAGGGCATTAGCAAGCAGTTGATGCCTATATATGATAAGCCTATGGTATATTATCCCATATCAGTACTCATGTTGGCTGGTATCAGGGATATACTCATTATATCTACTCCTCAGGACCTCCCAGGCTTTAAGCGTCTTTTAGGCGACGGTTCTGACTATGGTGTGAACTTCTCTTATGCCGAGCAACCCTCTCCAGACGGATTGGCACAGGCATTTGTGATTGGCAAGGATTTCGTCGGCAATGATTCCGTATGTCTGGTATTGGGCGATAATATCTTCCATGGCTCAGGCTTCACGGGTATGCTGAAGGAGGCTGTCCGTACTGCCGAGGAGGAGCACAAGGCAACCGTCTTTGGCTATTGGGTGAGCGACCCCGAGCGCTACGGCGTGGCAGAGTTTGATGCACAGGGCAATTGCCTCTCCATCGAGGAGAAGCCCGTAAAGCCCAAGAGCAACTATGCCGTTGTGGGTCTGTATTTCTATCCCAACCGTGTGGTTGATGTGGCTTCACACATAAAGCCCTCTGCACGTGGCGAGTACGAGATTACCACCGTCAATCAGGAGTTCCTCTCTTCTGGCGACCTCAAGGTGCTGACATTGGGCAGAGGTTTTGCCTGGTTGGATACCGGTACGCATGATTCGCTGAGCGAAGCCTCCACTTATATCGAGGTGCTCGAGAAGCGTCAGGGACTCAAGGTGGCCTGCCTCGAGAGTATTGCATACCGTCAGGGATGGATAACAGAGGAGCGCATGCGTCAGTTGGCCCAGCCAATGATAAAGAACCAGTACGGCCAGTATCTGTTGAAGGTTATCGACGAGATGAAGGAGACTGGCCTCCCTAACATTGATTTTTAATATATTGAAATGGAAATAGAAAAGACAGCAATAGAAGGGCTTTTGATAATCAAGCCACGAGTGTTCGAGGATGCGCGTGGATACTTCTTCGAGTCTTTTTCTCAGCGCGAGTTTGAGGAGAAGGTCGGAAAGGTGACTTTTGTTCAGGACAACGAGTCTATGTCATCATACGGAGTGATGCGTGGACTTCATTTTCAGTATCCCCCTTATACCCAGAGCAAGTTGGTGCGTTGCGTCAGGGGAGCGGTACTGGATGTTGCCGTGGATATCCGTAAGGGCTCTCCCACATACGGAAAGCACGTAGCCGTAGAACTTTCAGAGGAGAATCACCTTCAGTTCTTCATCCCTCATGGCTTTGCTCATGGCTTTTCCGTTCTTTCTGAGACAGCTGTCTTCCAGTATAAGTGCGATAATTTCTATGCTCCGCAGGCAGATGGAGGCATCTCCATTCTGGATCAATCCCTTGATATCGACTGGCGTATCCCTGTTGAGCGGGCCATTCTGAGCGAGAAGGATACCAAGCATTCCTTGCTCAAGGACTTCGATAGTCCTTTCGAATATAATGTAGAACCCATAAACAAGTTATAATCATGAAAAATATCGTTATCACTGGTGGTGCCGGCTTCATAGGCTCCCACGTTGTAAGGCTTTTTGTTAACAAGTATCCCGAGTACAACATCATCAATCTCGATAAGTTGACCTACGCCGGCAACCTGGCTAATCTCAAGGACATCGAGGGCAAGCCCAACTATAAGTTTGTCAAGATGGATATCTGCGACTTTGACGCCTTCTACCAGCTTATGCAGGACGAGAAGATAGATGGTATCATTCACTTGGCAGCCGAGTCGCACGTTGACCGTTCCATCAAGGACCCCTTTACCTTTGCCCGCACCAATGTTATGGGTACCCTTAGCCTGTTGCAGGCAGCCAAGCTGTATTGGGAGTCGCTGCCAGAGAAGTACGAGGGCAAGCGTTTCTATCACATCTCTACGGACGAGGTTTATGGCGCTCTCGAGATGACCAACCCAGAGGGTATCGAACCTCCTTTCACCACTAAGGCCTCTTCTGGCGAACATCATATGGCTTATGGCCGGGATTTCTTCTACGAGACTACCAAGTATAATCCTCACTCTCCCTATTCAGCATCAAAGGCCAGCTCAGATCATTTCGTCCGTGCTTTCCACGATACCTATGGTATGCCCACTATTGTTACCAACTGCAGTAACAACTATGGTCCTTACCAGTTCCCCGAGAAGTTGATTCCACTTTTCATCAACAATATCCGCCATCGCAAGCCCCTTCCCGTCTATGGTAAGGGCGAGAACGTGCGCGACTGGCTTTATGTCGTAGATCATGCCCGTGCCATCGATACCATTTTCCACAATGGTACCATTGCCGAGACCTATAACATTGGTGGATTCAACGAGTGGAAGAACATAGACATCATCAAGACCGTTATTGCTACCGTCGACCGTTTGCTAGGTCGCCCCGAGGGTGCCGACCTCGACCTTATCACCTACGTAACAGACCGTCTGGGTCATGATGCCCGCTATGCCATCGATTCCACCAAGTTGCAGAAGGAGCTGGGCTGGGAGCCTTCTCTCCAGTTCGAAGAGGGTATAGAGAAGACCGTGAAGTGGTATCTCGATAACGAGGAGTGGCTGGATAATGTCACCTCTGGCGACTATCAGTCATATTACGAAAATATGTACAAAGGACGTTAAAGGCGTATGAATATTCTCATAACAGGGGCAAATGGGCAGTTAGGCAACGAGATGCGAATCGTGGCCAAGGGTTCTGCAGACAGGTATTTCTTTACTGACGTATGCGATGCCAATGAGGAGACGCTTGCCATGCTTCGTAAGCTGGCAGGCGATGATGTATGCACAGAAACCTCGCGCCTCGATATAACAGACCTTGCTGCCATCCGTGCCTTTGTGGCTCAGAATCAGATTCAGGCTATCATCAACTGTGCGGCTTATACCAATGTGGATGCTGCCGAGGAGAATCAGGATTTGGCAATGTTGCTCAATGCCAAGGCGCCAGAGAATCTGGCCATTGCCATGAAGGAGGCCGGCGGCCTGCTCGTTCATATCTCTACGGACTATGTTTTTGGCAAGGAACCCTATAATGTTCCCTGTCGCGAAGACCAGCAGGGCACTCCCACAGGCGTGTATGGCTATACCAAGCTTTGTGGCGAACAGAACATAAAGGCTGTTGGTTGCCAGCACATCATTATCCGCACGGCATGGCTCTATAGCGAGTTTGGCAAGAACTTCTGCAAGACCATGCTCAGTCTTACAGCCTCCAAGCCTCAGCTTAAGGTCGTCTTCGACCAGGTCGGTACCCCCACCTACGCCTACGACCTTGCCAAAGCCATCTCCGTCATCCTCAACGACTATACACTGACTCTAAACTCTAAACTCTCAACTCTCAACTTTTCAAAAAATGGTGTCTACCATTTTTCGAACGAGGGAGTTTGCAGCTGGTACGACTTCACCAAGCAGATTCAGGAGTATGCGGGGCAGAAGGCATGCGATGTACAGCCCTGTCACTCGTCAGAGTTTCCCAGCCCTGTAACCCGTCCATCGTACAGCGTTTTGGATAAGACGAAGATAAAGCAGACCTTCTCTGTTGCCGTTCCCTATTGGACGGACAGCCTGAGATTGTGCATTGCTAATCTCAAGTAGTGAAGATGTTGTCTATTATCTGAAAAAGTTGTACCTTTGCGCCATTAAAATAAAACGGCACCATAGATGAAGAAAGCTATTTACCTACACGGATTTGCATCAGCAGGCAGTACTGGCACAGCCACTACGATGCGTAACCTGCTGTATGGGCGCGACGTTATGGTGCTTAGTCCCGATATCCCCGTATCTCCGCTCCAGGCCCAGCAGATGCTTTCTGACCTTGTCCAGACGGAGCAGCCGGATATCATCGTGGCCACCAGCATGGGAGCCATGTATGCCGAGCAGCTAAGGGGTGTCCCCCGCATCTTGGTCAATCCCTCCTTCCACATGGCCCGCTTGCTTACGTTCCGTGGTTTGGGACGACGCGAGTTCAGGAACAAGCGTCAGGATGGTGCAACGGACTTCAAGGTCGATAAGCAGCTCATCAGCGAGTTTCAGCAGGTCGAGAAGACATCCTTCAAGGGCATCACTCCGCAGGAGAAGGAGTTGGTATGGGGGCTGTTCGGAACGCAGGACAAACTGGTAAACTGTCAGGCAGACTTCAAGAAGAACTATGGCGCAGGGCAGATGAGGCTCTTTGAGGGCGAGCATTTCCTGAACGACAAGGTGCTCTCGCGTGTAGTCCTGCCCCTTGTGGAGCAGATTCTGCAGTTACCGCCTCAGAAGTAAAGAATAATGCATATATAATATATAAGGTATAAGAGAATATGTTCGAAAATTTAAGTGAGAGACTCGAAAGGTCCTTTAAGATACTGAAGGGTGAAGGCAAGATAACCGAGATTAACGTTGCCGAAACGCTGAAGGATGTACGTCGTGCACTCCTTGATGCCGATGTCAACTACAAGGTTGCCAAGAACTTTACGGATACCGTCAAGCAGAAAGCCCTTGGCCAGAATGTGCTCACGGCTGTTAAGCCCCAGCAGTTGATGGTTAAGATTGTGCACGACGAGTTGGCTTCCCTGATGGGAGGCGAGACCACCGATATGCAGCTCAAGGGGCATCCCGCTATCATCCTGATGGCAGGTCTGAATGGTGCCGGTAAGACCACCATGAGTGGTAAGCTGGCCAAGATGCTCAAGGAGAAGCGTCACATGAATCCCCTTCTGGCCGCCTGTGATACCTTCCGTCCTGCCGCTATGGAGCAGTTGCGTGTCCTGGGTGAGCAGGTGGGTGTTCCCGTTTATATGGAGGAGGGCGCTACAGACCCCGTCAGCGTTGCCAAAAATGCCATCCAGCAGGCCAAGGCCAAGGCGCATGATGTGCTTATCGTGGATACGGCTGGTCGTCAGGCTATCGACGAGGAGCTGATGCAGCAGATTCAGGACATCCGTGATGCCGTTCAGCCCGACGAGATTCTCTTCGTTGTGGATGCTATGACCGGTCAGGATGCCGTTAATACAGCCAAGGAGTTCAACGAGCGTCTCGACTATACAGGTGTTATCCTTACCAAACTCGATGGTGATACCCGTGGTGGTGCTGCCCTCAGTATCCGTACCGTTGTCGATAAGCCCATCAAGTTCGTTGGTACAGGCGAAAAGATGGAGGCCATCGATGCCTTCCATCCCAGCCGTATGGCAGACCGTATCTTGGGTATGGGTGATATCGTCTCTCTTGTCGAGCGTGCTCAGGAGCAGTACGACGAGGAGGAGGCACGCCGCCTGCAGAAGAAGATTCAGAAGAACCAGTTCGACTTCAACGACTTCTATTCTCAGATTCAGCAAATCAAGAAGATGGGTAACCTCAAGGACTTGGCAGGTATGATTCCTGGTGTGGGCAAGGCGCTCAAGGACGTGGATATCGACGATAACGCCTTCAAGAACATCGAGGCTATCATCCTCTCCATGACTCCCAAGGAGCGTACCAACCCCGAGTGCCTGAATACCAGTCGCCGTATGCGTCTGGCTAAGGGTTCAGGTACCAATATTCAGGAGGTGAACCGCCTTATCAAGCAGTTCGACCAGACCCGCAAGATGATGAAGCTTGTTACCAATAGCAGCAAGATGGCCCAAATGGCTAAGATGATGAAGGGCAAAATGCCTTCGTTGCCAGGAGGGATGCCAGGCATGAATTCATAATTTGGTTTACGGTTTACCGTTTACTGTTTACAGTTTCGCTAACCACTAACCGAAATACAAAACACGAAAATAAATGGAACTGATTGACGGAAAGGCTACGGCTGCCACAATAAAAGCCGAGATAAAAGAGAAAGTTGAAGCTATTGTAGCTGCCGGAGGCAAACGTCCTCATTTGGCTGCCATATTGGTAGGCCATGACGGAGGTAGTGAGACCTATGTCAAGAACAAGGTACTTGCCTGCGAAGCTTGTGGTTTCAAGAGTACCCTGTTGCGCTTCGAGGACGATATCACCGAGGCAGAGCTTCTTGCTCAGGTTCAGCAGCTTAATGAGGATGCTGATGTAGATGGCTTCATCGTGCAGCTGCCTTTGCCCAAGCATATCGACGAGCAGAAGGTTATCGAGGCTATCGACTATCGCAAGGATGTGGATGGCTTCCATCCCATCAATGTGGGTCGTGTTGCCATTGGTCTGCCAGCCTTTATTTCCGCCACTCCCAAGGGTATTCTGGAGCTCCTGCGCCGTTATAATGTAGAGACCAGCGGTAAGAAGTGTGTCATCTTAGGTCGTTCCAATATTGTAGGCAAGCCCATGTCGCAACTGATGATGCAGAAGGGCGTGGATGCCACCGTAACTGTTTGTCATAGCCGTTCCAAGACACTCAAGGAAGAGTGCCTGCAGGCAGACATCATCATAGCAGCCATTGGCAAGCCCGGCTTTGTAACAGCCGATATGGTAAAGCCCGGCGCCACCATCATAGATGTCGGCACCACACGTGTTCCCGATGCTACACGCAAGAGCGGCTTCCGTCTGAGTGGCGATGTCGACTTCGAGAACGTTGCTCCTCTCTGCTCTTATATCACTCCCGTCCCTGGTGGAGTAGGGCCCATGACCATCTGTATGCTCATGCAAAATACCCTTGCAGCAGGAGAAAAATTGTATTATTGATAAAAAAGGTCGCCAATAGTTTGGTAGAACCAAAATATTGTAGTACCTTTGCACTCGCAAATGAGAGATATGCTCTCAAGCGCTCTATTAGATGGTGACTATAGTTCAGTTGGTTAGAGCGTCAGATTGTGGTTCTGAATGTCGTGGGTTCGAGTCCCACTAGTCACCCAAAAAGCCTTGGCAAAAGCCAAGGCTTTTTTGTTTGTCAATCTCCGAAATTTCGCTAAAACAGTTCTTGTCGTCTAAAGTCTAAGGCCTATATACTATAACCCTTAGATGTGTAAATAATTTTCATAACTGCTATTGCACCCATGTTCTGTTTCCCCGTTGGAGAAAATTTACTGCCTAACCTGAGAAATTTTATTACCTCGTGTGGTAGATAATACTCGTAGGCTATAGGGTGGGGAGCTATGTTTTGGTATGGTGTTGTAGTGTCAAGATATTTTAAGGCCGTATTACGGTCGTATGATGGCAGAAGAATTACCCCAATCCTAATTCCGTGGCTCCGTAATTCTGTAGCTTCCTTACCTTACCCTCGTTGTTCCCATAATGTAGCAAGGTATTAGCCTCAGATTATGTGCGGTAGAAGTACGCTTGATGTTCGGTATATGTTCGGTTTACACCGGACATATACCGGATAAGTACCGAACAAGTACCGAACATCAATTTAGGGTGCTCCCTTTCTGCAACGAGGAAAGGGTAAGGGAAGCATCTGCTAAGCATCTGATATGTTTCTCTTCTTGGAAACAAAGGTCTAAAACCTAATGCTTTTTCTTGTGAAATATCCTCCCATACTCAATATATAGCTTTAATCTCGACAGCCATGGTTGTTTACAGGACGGGAGGTGTTGTTCCAAGACCTCCTGAAGACCTCCCGTATTTTTTTTGATGCCAAGATAAAAATGTCACTATGGATTTTAAACCAACGGGAGGTTATACGGGAGGTCTTAATGCAACACCTCCCGTCCTATAAGCCCGATAACCATCGGTCTTCATCGCTCTTTTTGTAATATGGGAGTTTAAAATATAGAGTCAACCTTTATTAATTATATTGTTTAACAGGGTCAATTTGTTCTAGCGTAAGACTGTTTACTGTTTTTCGGTTATCGGTTATCGAAACGTGAAACTATTATCTATCATCTATCATCTATTATCTCTCAATTGTCATCTACATTCCAGATTTAGGGTATTTAGTGTCTTTCGATGTAAATTGTTATATGCACGAGCGTGGCCTTTTTGCACCAAATTGGCGATAAAGTTTTGCCGCTTACATTATTATATATATATTTGTGGCAGAAATAAACTGTTAATACGCATGAAATACGCTAAAATCGTTTTTACATTCCTTCTTGCCATGTTCGCTGGCTTGGTTTGGGCGGCAGACCTGAGCAACGCTAAGTGGTATACTGTTAAAGTGGCTAACGGTGGCTTCCTGAGTACGGCTTCCGGCTATATGAACGGGGGTTACCTGACCCTGTCTAACACTACGGAAGATGCAAGTGACAATGGTCTGTGGACCTACATCGGCAATGATACGGACGGGTATTCCTTCTATAACAAGGCCAAGGGTGCCAACTATGTGCTGGGCATGACGGGCTCGGAGGCGCAGGGACGCGCCCAGATGGTGACGGAAGGCAATTCCTCGAATGTCACGAAGTTCGATATGGGACAAAATGGTACGGGGTTCTGGATTAAGGATCATGGCTCGGCCAACAAATACTGGAACAAACGCGGCGACTTCCTTGCTTACTGGGATAGCTCGGCTGGCAGCAGCGATACGGGCTCCCGCTTCGTGTTTACTGTTCAGAGTGTGCCTGACGAGTTCTTCAGCGCTGAAGGGGTGGAGGACAACTATTACTACATCGCATTTGGTAAATCTAATCTGGTGATTCAGGATATGGGGGCTTCCAAGAATGTTACAACGCAGGCGCGCCTGTATGGCGAAGATACCCAATTGTGGAAACTTGTTGGCAACGAAGCGAAATTCCAGCTTGTGAACAAAGGCTCGGGCCGCAGGGCGTACTACGACGGAAGTCGTGTAAAGACACGCACCAGTGATGATGCCAAGGGCTTTGCCATTAAGAAGACTACCAACGCCAGCTATGCGGGAATGTACGAGATTTCGTGGGTTGGAGCAGCCTCCCAGACCAACCGTTTCTTTAACCAGTGGGGTGGAACGGGCGTAGGCAAGGAAATTGGACTGTGGGAGGCAGGGGACGGTAACAACCCCCTCTACCTTGTTGCCGAAGCGGATGTGCTGCCTTCTGAGTTCTGTGTGGGGCTGAAGGGCTCCCGCCCAACGGACATACATGATTTCTCGCTCTGGTACGACACTCCCGCCACTGCCACGGGTGTCAGCGATACGTGGATGGAATATGCCCTGCCTATGGGTAACGGTCAGATAGGAGCCACCATACGGGGAGGGGTGCTCACGGACGACATCCAGTTCAACGAGAAGACGCTGTGGAGCGGCTATGCCACGAACGGCAGTTCCGTAGGGCAGGGGTACTTCCAGAACTTCGGCTCTATCCTGGTTAAGGACCAAAGTGGAACCTTCTCGGCAATAGCATCCGACAACAAACCGATAGAGAACTATAACCGTTTCCTTGACATCATAGACGGTGTGGCTGGTGTGAACTTTCAGTCCCCCGACCACCAGACAACCTTCCGCCGTCGTTACTTCGCCTCTGCCACCGACAAGGTCTTCGTGGCCAGATACGAGGCTGACGGGGCAGAGAAGATGACACTGGGCATCATCTATGCACCAGACGAACAGATTGGCGCCAGCAAGGTGTCCTATCAGAAGGAATCGGACGGAAAGGCTTCTGCCACATTCCGTGGCAAGTTGCAGGTGGTTAGCTACAACACGCGCTTCAAGGTTGAGAGTGACGGCACGGTGAGCACAAGCTCGGAGGGCGTAAGTGTAAGCGGTGCTACGTGGGTGAACATCATCATGGCTGCCGCAACGGATTACGATGCACGCAAAAACGGTTGCGTGAGCGGAGCATCGGCAACAACATTGTCGTCGAATGTGAACAGCCGTATCAACAAGGCTTATAACAAAGGATACGCCACGCTGCTCTCTGACCACAAGGCTGCACACAGCGAACTGATGAATCGTGTGAACCTGCAGTTGGGAGGCTCTTCGGCAATGACAACGGAGAACCTTATAAAGTTCTATAATGCATCCGAGCAGAACAAAACAAGCAGCGACGGGCTCTTCCTGGAAGCGCTCTACTTCCAGTACGGACGATACTTCACCATAGGTGCCAACTTGGACACCAGCATTCACGCACCCTCTAACCTGCAGGGTATATGGAACGACCGTAGTAATACCAATTTCTGGCATTGCGACATACATGCCGACATCAATGTACAGATGAACTACTGGCCTGCAGACCCCACCAATCTATCTGAGATGCACCTGCCTTTCCTGAATCATATATTGGATTTGGGCGCTACAGGCAGCAACTCTCCATGGTATCAGTTTGCAACCAAAATCAACAGCAGTGCCAACGGATGGACGGTGGCAGTGGAGAACAATATCTTTGGCGGTACCTCTACGTGGAGCAATAGTAGTATGAAGACACTGGGCGCATGGTATTGCTCGCATCTGTGGCGTTACTACAGATACACCATGGACCAAGATTTCCTCAAGAAGGCACTCCCCGTTATGTATCAGTGTGCGCTCTTCATCAAATCCATAGCTACCAAGGACACCAAGGGACTCTATGAGATTACAAACGAATGGAGCCCCGAGCACGGCCCCTATGACGTAACGGCCTTTGCCCAGCAGACAGCCTATGAGGTGTTGGACGAGGTGATGAAGGGGCATGCCGAACTGGGCAGTAATTCACCCCTCACGGCTTCGCAGATTGCTGCCATTCAGGATCTTTATGACAACTTCGACAAAGGGCTGTGGACAGAGACTTATAACGGCAAGACTTGTATCTCGGAATGGAAGAACAATGCGCTTTCCGACCCTGGACACCGCCATCTCTCACATCTGATGTGCCTCTATCCCTTCTCGCAGGTCAGTGCCTACGACCAGAGTGCAGAGGGTAAACAGCTCTTCGAGGCTGCCTATAACGGACAGATAGCCCGTAACGGCGATGTAACGGGATGGTCTATGGGATGGCAGACAAATACCTACAGCCGTTGCCTGGATGGCGACCGTGCCCGTAAGAACCTCTCACTGGCGCTGCGCCACTCTGGCAGTTATGTGATAGAAATGGGTAACTATGGCGGTTGCTATTACAACCTGTTCGATGCTCACTCGCCCTTCCAGATAGATGGTAACTATGGTTGCACCAGCGGTATTGCCGAGATGTTGCTGCATAGCTTCGACGGCATAGCTCTGTTGCCTGCTTTGCCTACGGCATGGGCTAACGGAAGTGTAAGCGGCCTGAAAGCCGAGGGTAACTTCTTGGTTGATATGCAGTGGAAGGCGGGGAAACTGTCCTATGCCGAAATCAAGAGCCAGGCAGGCGCTCCTCTAACACTCCGCAGCACAGCTTCCATAGACCTGAGCAAGGCATACTTCTATGTGAACTGCAGTAGGGTAACACCTGTGCAGAATCAGGATGGAACTTTCTCCATCGAGATGAAGAAGGCAGATACACTGGTTATCTCGTCAGAGAATATAGACGAGCAGATGACAGCCATAGAGGGTGTTCCGGCATGCCTTTCTTCTTCTGGACTGGTGTATGATCTGTCTGGCCGTCGCTATGCCGGCATATCAGGTCGTTGCGGTATACGCGTGGTGAACGGACAGAAACGAATGCTGAGGTAAGCTTCCCTTCAGCATAGCTTCCTTCTTATTCTTGCTTGTTGGATTGTTATCCTCGGCATTGGGTGCCTGTGGGTAGGCGAGTCCGTCTTTCAATACCTGAATGGCACGTAACACGGTGGGGTCTTCCTCGTTTAGGAACTGCAGGTAGTCCTGTATGTCGCGTGCATTGTAGATGATGGAGCCGAAGATGTTCTCTTCGAAGAGTGCCTTGCTCTTCAGCAGCATCAGGTTGCGACGCTTCAGGTCGTGCTCCTCGCCAAAGCGGGCAAAACGCTCCAGCAGGTTCTCCTTACGCAGGAATTTCTCTACGGCTTTGACATCGCTGAAGCTGCTTAGGCGTTGACGGTTCTCGTCGGTATAGGCGAATGCGAACTGTCTGATGAGGCCCGTGTAGGCTGCTTCCTTATAATAAGAGGTCACCCCCGATGTATCAACGGGAATGAAGATGTCTGGCATGATGCCACCGCCTCCATACACAACACGGCCTAAGTTGGTGTAGTACTTCTCTCCATCCTGATGTATGCTGTCCTGATAGAAGAATTCTCCACGCTCGTAACGTGCTATCAGCTCGTTGTCGTAATCCTCGCCTTTACCCTTTACATAGGGCTTCTGGATGCAGCGTCCGCTGGGTGTATAGTAGCGGGCTATGGTCAGGCGCACTACGCTGCCGTCTGAACGGAACTCCATGGGCTGCTGCACAAGGCCCTTGCCAAAGCTGCGTCGGCCGATGATGGTTCCGCGGTCGTTATCCTGAATGGCACCAGCAAAGATCTCGCTGGCACTGGCGCTGATTTCGTCCACCAAGACCACCAAGGGCAGATGCTGGAAGGTTCCCCTTCCGTCGGAACGGAACTCCTCGCGCGGACTCTTACGTCCCTCTGTGTAAACGACCAGTTGGTTCTTGTGCAGGAACTCGTTGGCCATCTGAATGGCGATATGCATGTATCCGCCCTGATTGCCTCGCAGGTCGATGATAAGGTTCTTCATACCCTTCATGTTCAGGTCGGCAAGGGCTACCAACATCTCGGCGTAGGTCTGCTCTCCAAAGTCCTTTACACGTATGTAGCCGGTCTTGTCGTTAATCATATATGAGGCATCGACACTGACTACGGGGATGTCTCCACGCTTAACGGTGAAGTATAGGATTTCCTTTGAACCATGGCGTTTGATGCCAAGCTTCACCTTGGAGCCTTTCTCGCCCTTCAGGTGCTTCATCACCTGATTGGAGTCCATTCCTACCAGCGAAGTCTTGTCGGCTGTTATGATACGGTCTCCTGCCAGAAGGCCTACCTTCTCGGCGGGACCTCCATGAATCACAGACATCACATTCACGGTGTCCCTCTCCATAATAAACTGGACACCTATACCGCTGAAGCTGCCTTTCAGTTTCTCGGCTGCCTCCTGGGCATTGTTGGCACTGATATATGTGCTGTGGGGGTCGAGCTCTAAGAGAATCTGGGGAATGGCATCCTCGACAAGTGATGTCATATCCACCGTATCCACGTAGTTGTTGTCTATCAACTGCAACAGATAGTTCAGCTTGTTGCTACCCGTGTTGATGATGTTCAGGCGGTTGCCTGAGTAATGACTGGCATAGAAGGTGCCAATGACGACACCAACAACCATACTGATTGCCATAAGTAATGGCGTAACGCGATGCTTATTCATCTTTCTTTTCTCCTTCTTCTGAGATTGGTAGGTTAATCACTTCTATGCCGGCACGGCGCAGCAGATCCACACCGTCCAGTATGCGATATTCGCGGTCGTAGATAACACGCTTGATGCCAGCCTGTATGATGAGCTTGGCACACTCGATGCAGGGCGAGTCGGTGACATACAGGGTAGAGCCGTCGCTGTTATTGCCGCTGCGGGCTATCTTGGTGATGGCGTTGGCCTCGGCATGCAGTACGTAGGGCTTGCTGACGTTGTTCTCGTCTTCGCAAACATTCTCGAAGCCCTGGGGCGTGCCGTTGTAGCCGTCGCTGATAATCATCTTATCCTTTACGACAAGGGCACCCACCTGCCTGCGTACGCAGTAGCTGTTCTCGCTCCAGATGCGTGCCATGCGCAGGTAGCGTATATCCAAATTATGTTGCTTGGTGTCAGGCAGGCCATTACGACGCAGAAGTGCATCGATGGTGGGCTCCTGACCACGGAAACGCTTGTATAGTTTCTGTGGGGGTTCTGTGCCACCCTTGGAGAGTACCTCGTTGCGGAATCGCTGCGCCGTCTGCTGGTCCATGATTCCGTTCTTCAGGAACATACTAAAGGCATCTGCATCCAGCACCTCTGCCCACTTGTAGCTGTAGTAACCTGCCGAGTAGCCGCCGCTCATGATGTGGCTGAACTGAACACTCATACAGGTACCCTCTATGCAGGGTAGTAGCTTGGCACGCCTCCAGGCATGCTGCTCAAACCGCAGGATGTCTTCCTGAAGCGGTTCTGTGCGGGTGTAGTAGGCCATATCCAACAGACAGAAGCTCAGTTGGCGCACGCAGGCATATCCGCACATGAAGTTGCGACTCTTGCGAATACGCTCTATAAGTGACGTAGGGATGGGTTCGCCTGTCTGGTAATGGAAGGCAAAGGTATGCAGGAACTCAGGCTCTACGGCATAGTTCTCCATAAACTGAGAGGGCAGCTCCACAAAATCCCAGAAGACGTTGGTGCCGCTCAGACTTTGGAAGCGTACCTTCGAGAACATGCCGTGCAGGGCGTGACCGAACTCGTGCAGGAAAGTCTCCACTTCGCCCAATGTCAGCAAAGAGGGACGCTCGGCTGTGGGCTTGGTAAAGTTGGTGACTATGCTGACGTGCGGACGGACATCATTTCCTTCGTCTGTGTATTGCTCCAGATAGCTTGTCATCCAGGCACCACTCTGTTTGCTCTCGCGTGGGAAGAAATCGGCATACAATACGGCTAAGAATGAACCATCCGCATCGAATACCTCAAATGCCTCTACATCAGGATGATAGACTTCGATATCTGAATTTTTCCTAAAGGTAATTCCGTATAGCTTGGTTGCCAAAGAGAAGACACCCTCCCGAACCTTCTGCAGGGGGAAGTAGGGGCGTAACATCTCGGCATCCAGGTTGTAGCGCTCCAGCTTCAGCTTGTGGCTGTAATAAGCCCAGTCCCAAGGCATCAGGGTGAAGTCGGGACCCTCTGTCTGACGTGCCTTCTGCTGCAACTCGCGCAGTTCGCCACGGGCCACGGGCATGTAGGCTTTCAGCAGTTGGTCTATCAGTTGGTTCACATGCTGGGTATCCTGTGCCATGCGGCGTGTCAGTACGTAGTCGGCATAGGTGTTGTAACCCAATAGCTGAGCTATCTCCTGACGCAGGTTGACAATGCGCTGTACAATCTGTCGGTTGTCGAACTCATCGCCATGTGCACAGATGGTCATTTTGCCCATGTAAAGCTGGCGACGCAGTTCGCGATCGTCGGCATAAGTCATGAAGGGCTGATAGCTGGGGAAGTGCAGCGTGATGAGCCATCCCTCCAACTGCTTCTCTTGTGCTGCTTGTGCGGCAGCCTCTATGGCAGTCTGAGGCAGACCCGACAACTGTTTCTTGTCTGTTAGGTGTAGTTGGAAGGCATTGGTCTGCTTCAGCTCGTTCTGGCTGAACTGCAGGGTTAGGGTAGAGAGCTCCACCTGTAGGGCAGAGAAGCGCTTCTTGTCTTCTGCATTCAGGCAAGCTCCATGACGCAGGAATCCTTGGTACACGTTCTCCAACAGTGTCTGCTCTTCTGGAGCCAGGTCTCCATGATGCTCGTAGACATACTTAACGCGTTTGAACAAATCCTCGTTCAGCATGATGCGGTTGGCATGTTCCGTCAGCAAGGGACTCAGTTTCTGAGCCAGCTCGTCCATCTCGTCGTTCGTGTTGGCACTTATCAGATTAAAAAAGATGGTGGTGGCAGTGTCCAGCAGCTCGCTGGTGCGGGGCTGTATGGTGTTCTGGAAGGTTGGCTCCTCGGGGTTGTTGATGATAGCCTGAATGGCTTCATCCTCCAGTCTCATACCTTCCATGATGGCAGGTTCGAAGTGCTCCAGCTTGATTTGGCTGAAGGGCGCCGTGCCATGTAGTGTCTTGAATTTATCTGTTAGCAATGGATTCATATCTTGCGTTTAATTCATAATTCATAATTCATAATTTAAATTTCAAACTTGAAACATGAAACTTGAATCTTGAAACTATCTATCATCTCTAATCTCTAATCTCTAAACTCTCCTCTCTCATCCTTCCAATATCTGGGATTACAATCAGCGAGCGTTTCAACTCTATGATGTCCTCCTTTTCCATTTGATTCAGAGCCCGTGATGTGTTCAGACGCGTCTCTCCGATGTAGTTGGCCAAGTCTGTCATCTTAATGGCTATCTCAACCTGTCCGCAGCAGTCGGTGAACAGTCTTTGCAGCAGGCTGCTTATCTTCTCTCTTACCGTCAGTCCCTGCACAGGTTGCAGCTGTGCCTCCTTCTTGTGAATGATGGCCGACAGCAGGTTGAAGTAGTTGATGCGGAATATCTCCGTCTTCATAAGATGCTGCATCACATCCCTCTTCCTAACGGTGATGAAAGATACATCTTGCAGTGGGGTGTACGAGCACCTGAAGCGGCAGTCCAGCCCATACAGGTTATGCGGTTCCAATATTGCTGGGGCCTGCAGGATGGACTTTGTCTGATAGAGACCGTCGTCGGATTTGTATTGGCGTATCATCTTTCCTGTAGTCAGAAATATAAGATGTGTGCATGGGTCGTTCTGGCGAATCAGCGGTCTGCTCATAGGCGGTACCTCGTTCACCTCCATACCAATCACACTCTCTATGTGTGCCAGTTCCTTGCCGCTTATTCCTTGCAGCAGAGGCAGTTTGGTCAGCAGTTCATATTTCTGAGTCAGTGATATCATTCGGGTTGTTCTGTTTCGTAGAAGTTGGGGGTGTGCCAGGTCTGGTACTGACCATCCTCATTAGCATAGATGAAGTAAGCCTGCAGTTGGGGATGTTCTTTCAGGAAATCCTGCGAGCGTTTCATGCCCATCACCATAAAGGCTGTAGCATAACCATCGGCCATGGCACATGAGGGAGCCTTGACCGTGCTGCTCAGTATGCTCTGTTGTGCAGGATACCCAGTCTTCGGGTCTATGGTGTGGCCAATCTTGCGTCCATTCTGGATGTAGTAGTTGCGATAGTTGCCGCTGGTGGCAAGGGCTCCGTCGTGGACTTCGATGACTTCCTGCAAATCGTTTTTGATGCATGTGGTATCGTCGTCGGGCTTGTTGATGCCTATGCGCCATGCCTCCCCCTTGGGGTTGGTGCCTTGTGCCACAATCTCGCCTCCTATCTCAACCATGAAGTTCTCTATCCCCATGTTGCGGAACAGGTTGGCTACGTGATCTACGCCAAAACCTTTGGCAACGGCGCTGAAGTCCAGTATGATACGTGGGTCATCCTTGCAGAAGTTGCCGTTGTGGATGGATATACGATACCATCCCACCAAGTCCAGCAGGCTGTCTATCAGTGCTTTGTCGGGGACCTGTCGTTTCTTGTATCCAAAGCCCCATACGTTTACCAAAGGCGCTACGGTTGGGTCAAAGGCACCGTCTGTTTCCTGGCTGATGGAGCGTGACACGTTCCAGACACTGGTAATGAGTGAGTCGGCTTTCATGCTCTCTCCTCTGTTGATACAGGAAACGGTACTTGCCGGGTTGAACATAGACAGGGAGGCATCTATGTCCTTCAGGCGAGCCAGTATGCTGTCGTGCAGGCTTTCCTTGTATTGGTATTTAATGTGATAAACGGTACCGAAGATAGAACCCTCCTCTGTCTGGAAAGGCGTGTTGTCTTGGGTGCCGTGTTCACGTTGTGCAACAAAGATGGTTCCTACAATCAATACTGCCAGAAGGGCAATATGGTAGGGACGGAAGCGATTTTCCGTCGGTTGGTCGGATACGTTTTGCATTTTCATATTAGGTGTTCGATTAGTAGTTTTATTCCTATTGAGATTAATATTATTCCACCCAGAATTTCGCTCCTGATGTTTATATGTTTACTTGCTTTGATTCCTATGTACAGACCCGCAATGCCGAATAGGGTAGAGCAGAGCCCAATGATGCCAGCTGCTGTCAGTACCATCTGAAGGGTTGCGTTCTGCAAGCAGGCAAAGGAGATGCCGACAGCCAGAGCGTCTATGCTGGTAGCCACGGAAAGGACTATTATGCCCACGGGTGTCAGCAGTTTTGTGGCAGTGGCATTATCTTTCTTTTTGAGCCCTTCCCATAGCATCTTCATTCCCAGGTAGAACAGCAGCACTACGGCTATGTACTCCAGGTGTTGAATGTGGTGGCTCAGCAGCGATGTGCCCATGTAACCCAACAGTGTCATGCCGCCCTGGAAGATTCCGAAGGACAGTACCAACGCCGTCATGATTGGCCATATCACACGTCGTGCCGACAGCCCTTGGGCTATACTAACAGAGAAGCAATCCATTGCCAGTGCTACTCCTAAAAGCCATATTTCAAGAATCGTTATCACTATTTGTTTATCGTTGAGCGGTTATCGGTTATCGTTGAGCGGTTAGTGGTTAGCGTTTTGCGCTACCTGAAACCTGAAACTTTCTCTTTTAATTTTTATCTCTTATTCTCTACTGCGCCCTTCTCTTCGCAGCTCTTGGCGTTGATTCTGTGGGGGAAGGAGTCTTTTCTTTGGGCTTAGCGTCTTCTTTCTCCTTGTTTTTCTTCTTGCCAAACAAGTTGCCGAATAGCGGCTTCTGCCCGTTCTTGCGTGCAGACTTACCAATATCGAAGGTCAGGTTTACTGTTCCACCGAAGGCTGTGTCGTCATTCCTGCCGTAGCCAGGCACGTAGTAGGGCGTTCCCAAGTCAGAGTAGCTCTGCATGGTGGGCATCTTGTAGCGGATATTGTATCCCAGACGAACGATACTCCATAGTCTGGTTTCAAAACCCAGGCAGAACTCCAACCATTGGTTGTTGCCTTGCAGTCCCTCCAGTTGCAGAGGTCTGACGGTGCCATAAACGGGGTCTGTGAAGTCTGGACAGGTGAAGTCGTATTTGTACGAGCTGAATCCATAGCGTACGCCCAATAGGAAACGGTTGCCGTTTACTTTCTTGTTTAAGTTGTAGTCCATACCAATGCGCCAGTAGGGTGCTCTGGTGCTGAAGACGTTGGTGGTCTCTCCACCGTAGCGGGTACAGTCACCTATACCAATCTCAAAGATGGGGAAGTATTTCTCCTTCAGACCGATGCGCCCGGATATCTCCATGTTGGCAAATCGAGCGCCTACAGCCTTCATGGCCAATCCGCAGATGTCTATGCCGACACCTACGCCACTCAACAAGGGGGCTTTCTCCTTGGGCTTGCTGTCTTTCTTGTTCCCTGCCCATGCTGTGGGGCAGAGTAGGCTAATCAGCAGCAGGATAGAAATGAATCTGCAGGTTCTCGTCTTCATAAAAATCTACGTCTGGACGGCTTATGGTTACTGAATCTATGAACAGGTGGGTACTTCTGACTGCAGTGATGTTGTGAAACATGTTCACAGGGCAGTCGGGGCTTTCGAAGTGATTGTATGATGTTTTCTTTATCCAGAGGGTATCTGTAACGGAGTAATCCTCGCTGCTTACATGCAATAGCAGGGTGTCCACCTCGTTGAAGAAACTCAAGGGCAGGGCCATGGAGCTGGTTCCGATCTTGCGGTTCAGTAGTGGGTTTTCTACGCCTACGGCAGTTATGGTAAGCGTGTCGTTCAACTGTACAACCTTCCCGTCCTGATAGAATTTGCATGTCATCGCCACCGTGTTGTTCAGGGTGCAGTCTATGGTGTCACAACTGCTTATACCCAGCAGAGCGGTGATGCATGCCAGAAAGAAAGTTTTTCCGTACCTCATTATATTTCCTTCTCAATGTGATAGTTGTTACGCTCAGGGGCGTTGCGGCTTATCAGTTCGCCCAGGAAGCCTGCCACAAACAACTGAGTACCCAGTATCATGGTGGTCAGGGCTATGTAGAAGTAGGGGCTGCTGGTTACCAGCGGATGGGCTATGCCGTTGCTCATGTAGTACAGCTTGGTAGCTCCGACAGCTATTACAGCCAGGAATCCTATAATGAACATCAGGGTGCCTACAAAGCCGAAGACGTGCATGGGCTTCAGTCCGAAACTGTCCAGGAACCAAAGGCTCAGCAGATCCAGATATCCATTCACAAAGCGGTTCCAGCCCATGAACTTAGATTTGCCGAACTTCCTCTTCTGGTGGTGAACGCGCTTTTCGCCAATCTTGCTAAAGCCTGCATTCTTGGCCAGATAAGGGATGTAGCGGTGCATCTCGCCATACACCTCAATATTTTTCACCACCTCCAGGCGGTAGGCCTTCAGTCCGCAGTTAAAGTCGTGCAGGTTATGTATGCCGCTTACCTTACGTGCTGTAGCGTTGAACAGCTTGGTGGGGATGGTTTTGGAAAGAGGGTCTCCCTTACTACGGTTCATCTTATAGCCGCTTACCAAGTCGTATCCGTCCTCCTTAATCATACGGTAGAGCTCAGGAATCTCGTCGGGCGAATCCTGCAGGTCGGCATCCATGGTGATAACCACGTCACCCTGTACACGTGCAAAACCACAGAATAGGGCAGGGCTCTTACCGTAGTTGCGGCGGAACTTAATGCCATGAACCACATCGGGGTTCTCTGTCTGAAGCTGTTCTATCACTTGCCATGAGTGGTCTGTGCTACCGTCGTTTACGAAGAATACCTCGTATGTAAAACGGTTCTCGTCCATCACTCTTTTTATCCAGCTGAAGAGCTCGGGCAGCGACTCCTCTTCGTTGAATAAGGGTATAACAACAGAAATATCCATAATTTCTTTTTTACTCTTCTGTTAATTTTCTTCTAATTTTGTTCTGGTCGGTTGATATCCCTTTTGCTTATGGTGGGAAGTGAGGCAACACCAGCTGTTATAAGCGAGACAGGTACAGACATCAGAAGGTTTGTAATGATGAAATTCACCATCAGTGTCTGAATGTTTATCTGTTGGAAGGCCTCGTTCCATTGGCTTTGGGAAATATCGGCAAAGGCGGAAAAGAAACGCTCTGTCATCTCCTTGTATTCTGGAGTTTCCATTATAGATGTCAGAGAAGACAGAAAGAATCCCTTGTCAAAGAACTGAAAGTAGGCATACTGTACCACATTGGTTAGCAAACCGGCAAAGATGCAGATTAGGAAGGCCATCTTCAGGCAATTGCCAAACTTGATGTCCTTTACCTGTAGCCTGTATCTCAGTATGTACTTGAAGATGTCGTATGCAGCCCAAAGTGCTGTAAAATGTCCTACCAGTCCCATGCTGGGCGATGCTATGCCTCGTATGCAGCAAACAAAACTGATGCTGCACAAGACGCCAATCTTTATGGCAATGTGCGATGCAGCCTGTACAATTGTGGGGCTTTGGTGTGGTGTATCGTTACTCATTCTCAGACAAAGATTCTTTTCCTTTTTTAGCTTTTTTCAAAAATCATGCAAAGGTATAAATTTATTTCTTGTTATGTACGTATGTGCGCGATAAAAAATTGAGATATAAAAAAATAGGGCCAAAATTTGTGTTTTCCGTCAATAATATCTACCTTTGCACTCGCAAAAAACGGGAAAGTCCTGTACGGCATGCTCCCTTCGAATCCCCCAGGGTGGGAACGCAGCAAGGGTAGTCGGTTGTAGCGGCGCGATGCAGATCGCTTTCCCACCCGCCTCTTTAGCTCAGTTGGCCAGAGCACGTGATTTGTAATCTCGGGGTCGTTGGTTCGAATCCGACAAGAGGCTCAAAAGATTTATCCCCAGATGTGAACGAAAGCTTTCTTTCAAATTGCATCTGGGGATAATTGTTTTTAAAGCCTGTAGCTCTTGACAGAATCTAAAGAAAAAAATCTCTCCAACTTCACAGTCAGAGAGATTGATCTTTCAAATTAACCTAATGAAATTTTTCTATATTAACCTTATCCACATGTTTGGTGCTTCACAGCATAACAATAAAACATTTATTTAACGGGTGCAAAGATATGAATAAATTGTGTAGGTTCAAAGCTTAATGAGGATAAAATGTGCAAAATCTTCAAAAAACATTAATAATACCTATTTATATATGCTGATAGTGTGTGTTTGTGTATTGAATGGAAACAAATAATCCCCGCCGTGGACTTGCCGCAGCGGGGATATATGTTTTGTGTTAAGTTGTTGTTTCTTACTTGAGGATGCCTTCTGCTGTGTAGTAAGTACTCTTGCTCATAGGCAGAATGCTACCAAACTCGTTCCACTTCTCGTCAGCTTGGAACTGGCTCAGGAATACATCGGGTACGTAGAGTGTACACTGCTTGTTGGGTTGGCAGTTCTTGGGCATGGGGTAGAACTCGGTAGTAAGGAGGTAAACCTTGCGGAAATTGTCGGGATTTGGGAACATGCCAAACATACGGTTCTTGAAGTCGTTGGGGATGCTAAACTCTTCCATTGCGGTACAGCCCTCAAATGCTCCGTCCTCCAGTTTACTCATGGTGTCGGCAAGGATGAGCTTCTTTAGGTTTTTGCAACCACAGAAGGCACCAACGCGAATCCAATAAGCATGCTCGCCCAGAATAACACTTTTCAGTGAGGTGCAACCCTTGAAGCCATCAATACCAACGGTGTAGACATCGCCCTTCAGCTCTTCCAATGAAGTGCAGCCTGTGAAAGCACCATCGTTGATAACGGGCAGAGGACCAGCTAGGTGAATCTTCTTAAGGTTTGTGCAACCCTCGAATGCGCCGTTTGCAATATGCTGAACCTGTTCGCCAATCCAAATCTCCTCGATGGTGGTGTTTCCACTGAACTCGTTGGTGTTGATGCTGGCCAGTTTCTTGCTGATGAGAACCTTAGCCTTGTTGGGTTGTGTATTACTTTTTCTGTGATCGCCAGTGTAGATGAATACGTCACCTGTTGGCTGATCATCCTTTACTTTCTTTTCTGTTGTGTTCTGGTCGTCGGCAGATGCGCCATCTTTCTTCTCTCCTGAACATGCTGTAAGCATACCCATTAAGGTCATGCTAAGCAAATAATACTTTACTTTCATTTTTAGTGTTGTTTATTTTGTTTGTTAAACATTATGCTAACCTTTAATCATGCTCTCCTCTTTGTTTGAGTAGGGAGGGGGTAATTCATCGCACTTTATTCTTTGCTCTTCATTTAGCAAGGGCAAAGATAAAGAAAAATACGATTCCAATGCTTATATTTTATAAAATATAGACCTAAAAAGGCAGATTTTTATTACCTTTGCAGGCAAAAGTAAATATTTTACATGATTTCTATCGACAATTTGTGCGTTGAATTCAGTGCTCGACCTCTATTTAGTAATGTCAGTTACGTTATTAACGATAGAGACCGTATTGCTTTGGTCGGCAAAAACGGAGCGGGCAAGAGTACAATGCTGAAGATTATAGCCGGGCTGCAAGAGCCTACCAGCGGAACAGTTGCCGTTCCGCGTGATACCAGCATCGCCTATTTGCCTCAGGTGATGATACTGGCTGATAACTGTACTGTACGTGAGGAGACGGAAAAGGCCTTTGCCCATATTCATGAGATACAGGCTGAGTTGGACCGCCTGAACAACTTGATGGCTGAACGTACGGACTACGAGAGTGCTGAATACATGCATCTGGTGGAATGCTTTACACATCTGAACGAGCACTTCCAGTTGATGGGCGGTATGAACTATCATGCCGAGATGGAAAGAACATTGCAGGGTTTGGGCTTCAGACGCGAGGATTTTGACCGTCCTACCAGTGAGTTCTCGGGTGGATGGCGTATGCGTATAGAGCTGGCCAAGCTTTTGTTACAACATCCAGATGTGTTGTTATTGGACGAGCCTACCAATCACCTGGACATAGAGAGTATCCAGTGGCTGGAGCAGTTCCTGAGCACTCGGGCTGGAGCCGTTGTTTTGGTAAGCCACGACCGTGCCTTCATCAATAACGTCACCAATCGTACGCTGGAGATCAGTTGCGGAAAGATATATGATTATAAGGTAAAATACGATGAGTATGTTAACCTAAGAGCAGAACGCAGAGAGCAGCAGTTGCATGCCTTGGAGAACCAACAAAAAGAGATCGCAGAGGCTCGTGCTTTCATAGAACGCTTCCGCTATCAGGCTACCAAAGCCATCCAGGTACAACAGAAGATAAGGCAGCTGGAAAAGATTGTGCCCATAGAGGTGGACGAGGTTGATAATTCGGCTTTGCGCCTGAAGTTCAAATGCTCACTGCGAAGCGGTGATTATCCTATAATTTGCGAGGATGTAGCCAAAACATACTATGGGGAGGAGATGTCTGGTGACGAGAAGGAACACCCAGTGTTCAGTGGCGTGAACCTAACCATAAAAAGAGGTGAGAAAGTGGCGTTTGTAGGCCGTAACGGTGAGGGTAAGTCCACGTTGGTGAAGTGCATCATGGGTCAGATTCCTTTTGACGGCAAGCTGACTGTGGGCCATAATGTGCAGATTGGCTATTTTGCACAGAACCAAGCACAGTTGCTGGATGGCGAGATTACAGTCTTCGATACCATAGACCGTGTGGCCAAGGGCGATATGAGACTGAAGATTCGTGATATCCTTGGTGCCTTTATGTTCGGTGGGGAAGCCAGCGAGAAAAAGGTAAAGTTCCTGTCTGGCGGAGAACGTACTCGTCTGGCTATGATAAAGTTGCTGCTGGAGCCTGTAAACTGTCTGATTCTGGACGAGCCTACCAACCATCTGGATATGCGGAGCAAGGATGTGCTGAAGGACGCTATCCGTGATTTTGAAGGTACTGTGATTCTGGTTAGCCACGACCGCGAATTCTTAGACGGATTGGTAGAGAAAGTATATGAGTTTGGTGATGGAAAGGTTAGGGAACACTTAGGTGGTATCTATGATTTCTTGAAGTCCAAACATATAGAAGAACTGACTGAGTTGAATTCTTCTGCCATGTTACAGCAGAAGAGCGCATCCAATGATACTAACGCAGAGGGAGGTCAGAAAGATTCGGCTCTGACATACGAACAACAGAAAGCTGCTTCCCGCTTGAGGAAAAAACTGGAGAAGGCTGTGCAGGAGGCAGAGGAGAAGGTGGCACAACTGGAATCTGCCGTAAAAATATTGGAGGCACAATTGGCAACCCCCGAAGGCAGTACGGATATGAGTCTGTATGAGAAGCATGGCCGGTTGAAGACACAACTTTCGGCTGCAGAAGAGGAGTGGGAGAAGGCGATGGAAGAATTTGAGGCCCTCTAACTGTTTTTGGTGGGCGCTCTCATTTAAAAGTAGAAATGACATCATAACGAAATAAAGACAGTATTAAATATATTATTATGAAAACGAATAACATTTTTGCGGTAGTACTACTTGCTGCTATGGCAACAGCATGTACAGGAAATAAAGAATTGAAATCGGGTATTAATCTTGCTAATTTGGACTCTACGTATCAGGTTGGAGCAGATTTCTATATGTATGCTACGGGTGGTTGGCAAAAAGCTAATCCGCTGACGGCAGAGTACAGCAGGTACGGTAGCTTTGATGTGTTACGCGAGAATAACATCAAACAGTTGCAGGAGATCATAGACAGTGTATCGACCCTCAAGAACCTGCAACCTGGTAGCATAGAGCAGAAGATTGCCGACCTCTATAATTCAGCTATGGATAGTGTAGAACTAAACGAGAACAGTGGTTTTGCATTGGAGGGCTTCCTGCTGTGTGATGGCTATCAGTGTGAACCTAAGATTACAGAGGATTGGTTGCGCGATGTTTGGCCACGTATGCAGCGCCAAGGCGTTCCAGGATTATTCAGATACTGGATTGGTGCTGACGAGAAGGACAGTAAGAACAACATTGTCAACATCATGCAGGGTGGCCTTACTTTGGGTCAGAAGGACTACTATGTAGAAAATGATGAGGCAACCGCAAAAATCCGTGAGGCTTATAAAAAGTACATTGTTGACCTGTGCATGCATGATGGCTTCTCTGAGAAGGATGCTCAGCGAATCATGCAGGATGTTATGCGCATAGAGACACGTATTGCCGTGGCAAGCAAGAGTATGACAGAATTGCGTGACCCAGAGGCAAACTACAACAAATTTACTTATGACGAGCTGAAGAGCCAGTTCTCTGGTATCGACTGGGATAATTTCTTTGGTGTTTATGGCATCAAGAAAGGCGAGGTGAAGAATGTCATTGTCGGTCAGCCTGATGCTATTCATGAGGTAGAGAAAATTCTGAAGGAAGAGAAACCCGAAGCACTTCAGAATATCTATCTGTGGCATGCTATGGATATGACGGCTTCTTACATCGATGATGAGGCTCGAGCTATTGCTTTTGCTTTCAGTGGTACCGTTATGAGCGGTAAGACAGAAGACCGTCCACGTTGGAAGCGTGCCGTAGAGAGTGTAGAGGATGGATTAGGTGAAGCACTCGGCCAGCTCTATGTTGCCCGTTTCTTCCCTCCTGCCGCTAAGGAACGTATGGAGAAGCTGATCAGAAATCTGCAGATTGCTCTAGGTGAGCGTATCGACGTTCAGGATTGGATGAGCGACGAAACGAAGAAGGTGGCTCGCGAGAAGCTGGATGCCTTCTACGTAAAGGTGGGCTATCCCGACAAATGGAAGGACTATAGCAGTCTGGAGATTGGCAAGTGCTACCTGGATAACATGCTGGCCATTAACGAATGGGCTATTAAGGATATGATAAAGACCAAGCTAAACAAGCCCGTTGACAAGGACGAGTGGTTTATGACACCTCAGACGGTGAATGCCTATTACAATCCCACTACCAACGAGATTTGTTTCCCTGCCGGCATCCTGCAGCCTCCTTTCTTCGATATGAATGCCGATGATGCGTTCAACTATGGTGCTATAGGTGTGGTTATTGGTCATGAGATGACACACGGATTCGATGACCAGGGTAGCAAGTATGACAAGGATGGCAATCTGAAGACATGGTGGAATGAGGAGGATACCAAGCGCTTCGAGGAGCGTATAAGTGTGATGCGTGAGTTCCATAATAAGATAGAGGTGCTGCCTGGCTTGTTTGCCAATGGCTCTCTGACATTGGGCGAGAATATGGCTGACCACGGAGGTCTGATGGTTAGCTTCCAGGCTTTCAAGAATGCTACGGCTGGTGCTCCGTTGAAGGATGTTGATGGCTTTACACCTGAACAGCGCTTCTTCTTAGCTTATGCCAACGTGTGGGCTCAGAATATACGTGACGAGGAGATTCGTAAGCGCGTGAAATCCGATCCTCATCAGTTGGGGCAGTGGCGTGTGAACGGTCAGTTGCCTCACTTGGATGCTTGGTACGAGGCTTTCGGTATAACAGAGAAAGACCCCATGTTTGTTCCAAAAGAAAACCGAGTGACAATTTGGTAAGAGATGAGATTGCTGTCTTATTTACTTTTTTGAAATTTGAATCTAGGATTTTTGAAATATAAAATATGCCATTAAGACTTCCAGATAAACTGCCTGCCATAGACTTATTGAAAGATGAGAATATCTTTGTCTTGGCAGATTCAAGGGCTAATACACAGGATATTCGTCCGCTGAGGATTGTTATCCTGAATCTGATGCCCCTTAAGATAACAACAGAGACTGATTTGATTCGCATCCTTTCCAATAGCCCTCTTCAGCTGGAGATCCAGTTCATGAAAGTGAAGGCTCATACCAGCAAGAATACACCCATAGAGCATATGAAGGCGTTCTATCGTGACTTTGAGTTGATGCGCGACGAGAAGTTTGACGGTATGATTATTACAGGAGCTCCCGTCGAGCACCTCGAATATAAGGATGTGAACTACTGGGATGAGATTAGCGATATCTTCTCATGGGCCCGCACCCATGTCACCAGCACCATGTATATATGCTGGGCTGCTCAAGCAGGCCTGTTTTATCATTACGGAGTGCCCAAGCATCCGTTGCCAGAGAAGATGTTCGGTATCTTCCCCCAATATCCTTTGGACAAAAAACTTCCCATTTTCCGTGGGTGCGATGATGTCTTCTTTATGCCTCACAGCCGTCATACAGAACTTAGGCGAGAGGATATCTTAAAGGTGCCAGAACTCAGCCTTATTGCTGAGAGTCCTATGAGTGGGGTCTCTATGGTTATGGCACGCGAGGGTAGGGAAATCTTCATTACGGGACATTCTGAGTATTCGCCTTATACCTTGGATACAGAGTACAAGCGTGACTTAGGAAAAGGACTTCCCATACAGATGCCCTACAACTATTATAGGGATAATGACCCCACGAAGGAACCGCTGGTGACATGGCGTGCCCATGGCAACTTGCTGTTCCAGAACTGGCTGAACTATTATGTATATCAAGAGACGCCGTACGATATTAATGATATTCATTAAGCATTGAGCATTGAAAACTATTGAGCTACTTTCTCCTGCACGTAATCTGGAATGCGGTATTGCTGCCGTAGACCATGGAGCCGACGCCGTTTACATAGGTGCCGCCAAATTCGGTGCTCGTGCTTTGGCGGGTAATAGCGTACAGGATATAGCCGAACTCTGCCAGTATGCCCATCAGTATGGCGTAAAAGTATATGTTACGGTTAATACAATCCTATATGATACAGAGCTACAGGATACTCAGGACCTTATATGGGAACTTTATCGTGCAGGAGCCGATGCGTTGATTGTGCAGGATATGGCATTGCTGCAATTGGATTTGCCTCCTATTCCCCTGCATGCCAGCACGCAGATGGATAATCGTACTCCAGAAAAAGCACTCGCACTGAAGAAGTTAGGGTATGAGCAGATTGTACTGGCACGCGAACTATCCATAAATGAGATTCGTGCCATACACCAGGCAGTACCTGATGTTCCCCTTGAGGCTTTCGTGCATGGAGCTCTTTGTGTTTCGTATAGCGGAAGATGCTATGCATCGGAATACTGCTTTGGAAGATCTGCCAATAGGGGAGAGTGTGCTCAGTTCTGCCGTCTGCCTTTCTCTCTGGAAGATAGCAATGGTGAGACCATTGTGGAGGAGAAGTTTCTTTTATCCTTGCGCGATATGAACCGCAGTCGTTATCTTGAGGAGATGATGGATGCAGGTGTAAGGAGTTTTAAGATAGAGGGCAGGTTGAAAAATGCTTCATACGTTAAGAACATAACGGCGTATTATCGCCAACAGATAGACGCAATCCTGCGTCGGAGAACAGAATACCAACGCTCATCCCAAGGTCGGGAGGAGTTCTTTTTTACGCCCGATCCAGCCCGTAGCTTCTCTCGAGGCTTCACAGATTACTTCCTGCATGGACGAACGGATGATTTAGCTTCGCCTGATACACCCAAGAGTAGAGGACAGTTTGTGGGGCATGTTAAGGAGGTAAGGCGAGGTTGCATCATAGTTGCAGGAACTACTCCTTTCTGCAATGGAGATGGATTGTGTTTTCTTGATGCTCAGGGCAAGTTGCAGGGTTTTAGGGTAAATAGGGTAGAGGGTAATCATTTGTATCCTGCCGAGATGCGTGATGTTAAGAAAGGTGATACACTTTGGCGCAACTACGACCAGCAATGGGAGAAGTTGATGGCCAAAGATACGGCCGTAAGACGCATCCCTGTAATTCTTTCTTTGAGTGAGGTGGAGGATGGTTTTATGTTGAAAGCCACTTTGCCGAATGGAAAGGAGGCCTCTCAGCGATTTAAAGCTGAACATCAGTTGGCACGAACCGATCAACAAGCGGGCATTACGGAATTGTTGAGTAAGCTGGGGGATACCATATTCTATGCTGAGAAGGTGGAGATTTCTTTCTCACAGCCGTGGTTTATTCCCCGAAGTCTTCTTGCAGAATGGCGTCGTAGTGTTGTCGAGTTGCTCGTTGCGACTAGAGGTGAGCGGGTAAAGGAGTTTTCCGAGAAGTCTATATGCCCAGACTCTGAGGTTCCATCTTCCTGCTTCAACTTTAATATCAGTAATCGTCTGTCAAGTCAGTTTATTGCCAGCAAGGGTGGGGCAGAACGAATAAATGCATTAGAGGTAACTGGAAAATTGAACGAAGGACAGGCGTTGATGACATGCCGCTTCTGTCTGCGTTACCAGATGGGATGGTGTCCACGTCAGCGTGGTGCTAAGAGTCCTTATCAGGAACCCTATTACCTGTGTTCAAGAGACGGAAGGAAGTTCCGTCTGGAATTTGATTGTAAAAACTGTGAAATGAAGGTGCTGCATGCGTAGGTTGTTATTCTTTCTTCTGCCTCTGTTGCTACTCTCGGCTTGTTATTATCCGGCTGAGCAGTCCACACTTTATGCAGTGAATGATAACTTCCTTCTTGCTGTCGATTCAATTTCGTTACAGAAGCAGGAGCCCTTCCATAATATGCCTATTGATACTCTGTCGGACAGTATCGTACTGTATTGTAACGACCCAATCGTAGTGGCGCAGATTATGGTGATACCCGAGGATTCGATAGATAGTGTTTGGGTGAAGGTGGCGCGTGATCAGTTCTCCCAGGGCTGGACGCATCAAAGCACGTTTCTGAACAGCGTGGTTCCAGATGACCCTATCTCAGAGTTCATATTCTTGTTTAGTCAGAGCCATCTGTGGTATTTCTTAGGAATGGCGTTTGCCGTGGGCGTTCTTGTGGTATGGAGGCAGGCAAAACGTTGGCATTTCTACATGATATTTGTTCGCGACATCAGTTCCTTCTATCCAACCTTGCTGACCCTGACGCTTTCCAGCTCTGCTATTCTGTATGCCAGTATTCAGCGTCTGATACCAGATACGTGGGTGCTATATTACTATCATCCAACGCTTAACCCCTTCGATTTGCCTCTTATTCTGGGGCTGTTCGTTGCTAGTATCTGGCTGTTGGTGGTGCTTATTATTGCTACTATAGACGAGGTGTTCAGCCTGTTACCTATACCAGAGGCCTTACTGTATTTGTTCTCCCTCTTGGGAGTTTGTGTGGCTTGCTATTTGATATTCTCATTGGCTGCGCTTGGTTGGGTAGGCTATCTCTTGTATGTCGTCTTTGCTATTGCCTTTGTATGGAGGTATGCCAGATGCTTTCGAGCACATTGTGTATGTGGCAGATGTGGCGCCAAGATGCATGCCAAAGGACGATGTACCCGATGTAAGACGATAAATGTTTAATTATAATTCACAATTCACAATTCACAATTCACAATTCATAATTCGATAACCGATAACCAATAACCGATAACCGATAAGCCCTTCCCTCAGAAAGGAAGTTTCAATGCAAATAATTTATAAATCATAAACCATAATTAAAATGTTTAACTATTCACGTAACCTAATTTCTTTGTTGCTGTTCCTTTGTTTTGGAACGATGACCTATGCTTTTGAAGGTGGTCAGGTGGTTCGACTTGTCAGAGACGGACATTCCCTGATGGTAGAGAACTCCTCGCTTGACGCAGCTAAGAACGCTGTGCTTTGGACGGAGACTAACACGCATTCCCAGCGTTGGATGCTTGTTGATACAGGCAGGGGAACTTTTTATCTGCAGAATGTTTACTCGCAGCTTTATTTGGGAGGAGTGTCATCAGCTGTCAATAAAGCGGTGGTGGGACAGATTGCAAAAAGCAATGCAGCATCCAGAGGTACATGGGAATTAGTTCCTATAGAAGGTTCGGACGGCAAGTACAATCTTTTCATTGGAACGGCAAGAAAGTATGCCCTTTCTTCTGTGGCTGAGATTGCAGATGGTACAGGCGTAACCCTTCTAACAGCATCTACTGCCGACCCTGCCTTGATAGAATGGACAGTTGAGGTGGACGAGAATGTTGAGCCTTATGGATTCTCGAAGAGCATGCGAGATGATATGATGGAAAAGTTCAAGGCTCGTCATTATAAGAAGCAAAGCTCGGGCTACAGTATAGACAATGGTGGTTGGTGGGGTGATGCCGAAATGTTCGAGACCATCTTGGATGCCTATGAGACAACGGGTAATCAGGAATATGCTACGATGTTCGAGAACTTATATACTAACTTCATATCCCGCAATAAAAATACCTGGTATCAAAGCGGCGTGAGTGGTTATAACGAGTATAACGATGATATTGCTTGGATGTGTATAGCCTGTGTTCGTGCTTATCTGCTAACAGGTACCTCGAAATACCTTTCTACTGCCAAAACAAATTTCAATGGTATGTTTGCTCGTGCCGATTGCTACGGCAACGACCTGCTACAGTGGAAGCATAATTCTGGTACGGGTACTAATGCCTGTATCAACGGACCAGCTTCTGTCTGTGCCTGCTATTTGGCTATTGCTACAGCAGATATGTCATATTACGAGAAGGCAAAGAAAACTTATCTGGCTAACCGTAACCGTTTGTATGAGTTCTCTAACGGGCAACCTACGGGTAAAGTATGGGATTCATATGATCAGGGAAAGCAAACATATAATTACTGGGCATCGACCTATAATGAGGGAACCTGTCTGGGTGCTGCTGTTATGTTGTACGATTACTACAAAGACCCTATGTACAAGACGGATGCAGATGCAATTATCAAATGGTCGGTGAAGGAACTGGCAGATAGTCATGGTATAATAAAAGTATGTCAGACGGTAAGGGGAGACTTGTGCGGTTTCAAGGGCATCCTTATGCGATACATACGTCGGTATGCCGAGGATATGAACCATCCTGAGTATTACGATTGGTTGGCGAAGAACGGATACCATGCATGGAACAATCGAAATTCAGGTGGTATTACCTCTTCTGCATGGCTGACAAAGTCAGAAGAAAACTATCAGCACCAAGAGGGGGACGAGTTAAAGACCTTTGAGTCCTTTGGAAACAGCACCTGTCTCTCTGCTGCCTTTAATGCCCACTTAGGTGTGGTAGAGCAACATAATGCTTATGAGCCAATACAGGTTGAGCACTTCAACTTCATAAAAGGTGCCAATGTCCTGGATGAGGGTAACACAGATGATGGTACGGGTATGGTTTCCAATATGCGTAATACTAACAATGTGGGTTACAGAATGGTTGACTTCGGTAGTAAATATGCTACTCATGTTACGCTTAGAGCCAATATGTTGCGTTCGACTGCCAGACTTAATGTCTATATGGATGCACCAGATGCCAAGAATGGCAAATTGCTGTGTACATTCTCTGGTGCGGACAGTGATATAACAACAAATACATGGGGTACATACACCAGACCGTTGAACATTCCTGTTATAGGTTCTCATAATATATATCTTGTAGCTGCAGGAAGCGCTAATATAAATCTGGCGTCAGCTAACTGGTTTCAGTTCAGTTCAGAAACATCTGTATATGGTGATATGACCAACATCGAAGGAAAAGTTACTTCTTCGTTGGCTGTTACAGACGGTTCATTGCAAAGCCTCATTGATGATGATGTGCTGACAGGCTTCACCGGCTCAACTGATGCCTCTGAGGTGTATGTGCAGTATCAGTCTCCTGCACCTATCTTGTTGCAGGGCTATTCCCTTTGTGCTGGTTTAGAGGCTAACGACCCTGTGGCATGGACACTGAAGGCTTCGAACGATGGAGAGGAATGGACTATGCTTCATGAACAGACAGAAGCTGCCTTTGCTGCCCGTGCCCAGCAGATGCGCTTTAATGTCGAGGAATCTATACCTTATATATATTATAGACTATGCTTTACCCTTCCAGAGGGAACGAATAAACTTTCTCTCTCAGAGTGGCAGTTGTTGGGACGCGGCATATCTGCGACAGATATCACTGCTGATGGCGGAAGCATAACAGAGGGCCTGGAGGCACTCGTAGATCATCAGGGAGAGACTGCCACGACAGCTCCCTTTACGGCTGTTTATAAGTCGGTGGGTAACTATGCCGTCACTTCTTATGCTGTTACCAGCACTACAGGTAAGGCTCCTACGTCATGGACGTTGGAAGGCTCTGCGAATGGGTCAAGCTGGAAGACGATAGACCAACAGACGGATATTCAGTTCCCGTATTCTGCCAGCACTTATGTCTGCAGCCTGGATGCTGTGCCTACCTATCAATATTATCGATTGAAGGTGTCGGAGGAAGGTGCGGAAGTGGCTCAATGGCAACTGTATGGAAGTCTTGACTTTGGCACATTCTATGCAGATGTTACTTCCTTTGCCAAAGTATTTACTGGTGCAGGAGATGATGCCAGTATACTTGTGGACAATATGGGAGAGACCTCTTCAACTGTTCAGGGTGACCTCATGCATTGGGATTTCGTTATGCCGGTACCTGTTAAGGTGGTTGGTTTCAGTATGACTTGTGCCGATGACCCTGCCCTTGATCCCTCTAACATCACTCTCTACGGCATTAGTGAGAATGGCGGTAAGACGCAGATTACAAATCGTACTGTTTCGTTTAGCGCAAGAGCAGGAAAGGTTACGGCAACACTTACTACTTCACAACTCTATAAGAGCTTCCAGTTGTATGTCAACCAAACTGCTTCAGGTGGAGATGTGGCTCGCCTGGCTGATTTTGAACTCTTTGGCACTGCTATAGCAGAGGCAGGCGAAGATGTTCTGCTCCTCCCTGCAAATGTAGAGGCTTCCGTCCAAGGCGTTTCATCTACGGAAGGCGTAGAGAAACTTTCCGATCAGGGAAGGACAACACGTTACCGCACCAACTTCACAGAGCCGGTTTCTGTTACATATACTTACGAGAATCCCATTTCCATACATTATTATGCTATTACTGCAGCCAAGGATGGAGCTGCAAACGACCCGAAAGAATGGAAACTTGAGGCCAGCAGTGACGGCACGAATTGGGAAATCATAGATGAACGTCAGGATCAGCTTTTCTCTAACCGTTATGCAACACAGGTTTACAAGGTTTCTGATGAGTTGGAGCCCGCTGCCTATAGTCAGTATCGCCTAACCGTAAGTGCAGTGAATGGCGGCACGCAGATGCATATAGGTGAATTCCAACTTGTGAACCTATATGGTTGGTATCTGGATGCAGAGAAAACGACCTATATTTCTGATATGGCAAAGCAGACTGTGATGCCAGATACACGAGTCTATAATTTGGCTGGTCAGATGGTTGGCACTTCTTTTGGTCAGGTATTTGACCGTCTTCCCAAGGGCATCTATGTTGTTGGAGGTAAAAAAATACAAAAAAAGTAACTTGTAATTTGGTAGTTTCGCGGAAAGTCCGTACCTTTGCAGCGCTTTAAGACCAAAAGCCTCTCACATGAGAGTTCGGAGAGATGGTAGAGTGGTCGATTACACCGGTCTTGAAAACCGGCGTGCTGAGAGGCACCGGGGGTTCGAATCCCTCTCTCTCCGC
>ODAJ014782955.1_pt1 | contig 52705 bp, 34 predicted proteins | sample 1539241 | NCBI WGS metagenome assembly ODAJ01 (sample SAMN02144231, study PRJEB22623) | gut metagenome | biome: sheep rumen | host: Ovis aries | place: New Zealand | reverse complement strand
TCAGCCATCGCCCTTGCCGCCTTTGCGGCAAATCGGGCGGGCAATATAAATTCAGTATAATAACCGAATTTATACGGTTATTATAACATATAAAAAATACAAACACAATACGAAAAATTAAGATAAATATTACTATTTGTGATTAAAACAGCAAAATTGTCATAATTTGTCCGCAAGTTAGTATATGACTGAAATTGGAAAGAAAAATATGTCGAATTTTTTTAATTTCTTTATTGAAAAATAATAAATATAGTGTTAAAATCATATAGATGAATTATATAAAGAGGTGCTGTAATGCTTAGGGATTTATATCCTACCGACAATATTTGCGGTTATGACGTAAGACCGGGTTATTATGACAGCGAGGGCGCAATGCCGGTGCGCGGCGGAGTTAACTTTACGATCAGCTCATTCTACGCTACCTCGTGCACGCTTCTATTATTCCACCCCGGAGAAAACGAACCCTACGCGAGAATTCCTTTTCCCGATTCGTACAGAGTCGGCAATACATACGCCATAATTGTCTTTGGACTTGAAGTAAATAAATTTGAGTACGCCTACTCCTTTGACGGTCCTCACGACCCAAAAAAAGGACTTATTTTTGACAAGAGCAGGATTATTCTTGACCCCTACGCAAAGGCTGTTACCGGTCAGAGCGAGTGGGGCAAGCATCAGCAGGAGAAGGTCTACAAGGCGAGAGTTGTGTTCAACGACTGGGACTGGGGCAACTTCAAAACCCCGTCTATTCCCCTTGAGGAGCTTATTATCTACGAGCTGCACGTAAGGGGCTTTACCCGTCACGAATCCTCGGGAGTAGAGCACCCGGGCACATTCGCGGCTATCCGCGAGAAAATCCCCTACCTTAAGGAGCTCGGAATTAACGCCGTTGAGCTTATGCCGATTTTTGAGTTTGACGAGTGCGGAGCCGACCGCCACTATGAGGGCGAACAGCTATACGATTACTGGGGCTACAACACGGTTTGCTTTTTCGCGCCGAACACCAGCTACGAAGCCGACCACGAGCATCACCGCGAGGGTACGGAGCTAAAGGAGCTTATCCGCGACCTAAAGACAAACGGCATTGAGGTTATTCTTGACGTTGTGTTCAACCACACCGCCGAGGGCAACGAGATGGGACCGTTCTTCAGCTTTAAGGGAATTGACAACAATATCTACTATATGCTGACTCCCGACGGAAAATACTACAATTTCAGCGGCTGCGGCAACGTGCTAAACTGCAATCACCCGATTGTGCGCGACTTTATCAAGAGCTGTCTGCGCTACTGGGTAACCGAGTACAAGGTTGACGGCTTCCGCTTTGACCTCGCGTCGATTTTGGGACGTAACGAGGACGGCACTCCGATGGATCAGCCGCCGCTGTTAAAGAGCCTTGCGTTCGATCCGATTTTGAGAAGCACAAAGCTGATTGCCGAGGCTTGGGACGCAGGCGGACTTTACCAGGTCGGCAGCTTCCCCAACTGGAACCGCTGGGCTGAGTGGAACGGAAAATACCGCGACGATTTGAGAAAATTCCTAAAGGGCGACGGCGGCTTGGCATGGGCTGCGGCTCACAGGCTTACAGGCTCTAAGGATCTGTACGACCCGTCCTACAGAGGAGCTTGCGCTTCGGTTAACTTCCTCACCTGCCACGACGGATTTACGCTTTACGATTTATACTCTTACAACCAAAAGCACAACCTGAGAAACGGTTGGAACAACACCGACGGCGCTGATGACAACAATAGCTGGAACTGCGGCTTTGAGGGTGAAACCAACGATCCGAACATAAACGCGCTGAGAGTTAAACTGATTAAAAACGCCTTTGCAACCCTGATGTGCAGCCGCGGAGCGGCGCTGTTCCTGTCGGGAGATGAGTTCTGCAACACGCAGTTCGGCAACAACAACCCCTACTGTCAGGATAACATTATATCGTGGCTTGACTGGAGCAGAAAAGAAAAGTACAGCGACGTTTTTGAGTTCTTTAAGTATATGATAGCGTTCAGAAAGCGCTTCCACGTTATCACAAAGAACAGGCGTGAGTGCACCTGCACTCTGCCGCCGGAGAGTATTCACTCGGCTCAGCCGTGGAAAACCGACTTTAACGGCGAGTCAAGGATGGTCGCGGTTATGTACGCAGGAGCTGCCGACGACGACCCGGCAAGGGACGAGATTGTGTACTTCGGCATTAACGCCCACTGGGAGAGCTGCGACGTTGAGCTGCCCGGGCTGCCGACAGGCTATGTTTGGAAGCTGTACGTTGACACCGGCAAAAATGCCGACAAGGTAATTTGCGAGCACAGCAATATTTTGCTCCACGACAGAAGAATTAAAATGCAGGGCAGGAGCGTTATCGCGCTTGTTGCGGAAAAATTATGGTAAAAGTAAAATCCACCGGAATTTCCGGTGGATTTTTTGTTTGGAATTAATTTACTACATTCACTTCAATCGAGCTCGACTGACCGTTGTAGGTGGTCACGCTCACCCTTGAAGTTCCGGGCGACTTGGCTGTTATTACGCCGGTCGCCTTGTCTATTTTGCAGACCGAGGTATCGCTTGACTTGAACACAAGCTCGTTTGAAGCTGTGCCCTCAGTAAGCTTTGCAACCAGTTTAATCGTCTGACCGGTTTTTATCTTGATATTTGTCGAGTTCAGTTCGATGTTATCAGGGGCTTCCTTAACCGTAACCGTACACTTTGCGGTCAGTCCGTTGAAGGTCTGCGCCGTGATTACCGCCGTGCCGAGTCCCTTCGCCTTAAGTCTGCCGTTTTCGTCGACGTCGACTACGCGCTGATTGTCGGAGTACATTGAGATACTTGAAGCGGAGTTGTCGGGGATAATCGCCTCGAGCACAAACTCCTCGCCCAGTCCCATATTCAGCTTACTGCGGTTGAGCTTTAGGCTTGCAGGAGCTTCCTTGACGATGATATTGCAGTTGTCGTGCAGTCCGTTAAAGAGGCTTGCGACAACGGTAGCCGTACCGATGTGCTTAGCCTGAATTACGCCGTTGTCCGAGACAAAGCCCACGGCGTTTGGATTGCTGGTGGTGTAGTTGACCTTATGCACGGACGAATTCTCGCTTAGTACCGTGCCGAGGTTAAACTTCTCGCCCTTGCCGAGAATGAGCATTTTCTCCCCTACCGCGATATTTTTCGGCGCGGGATAAACCGTCACGGTACAGCTTGCCTTAAGTCCGTTTAGTGCTGTCGCGGTAATTGTGCTTTTGCCGGGTGAAAGTCCGAAAACATTTCCGAGCCTGTCAACCCTCGCGACGTTGCTGTTTGACGAAACCCAGTTGAACTTAGCCTTTGCTTTCGACGGCGTGAGCGTTGTATTCAGTCCGAACGCCTCGCCCACTGCCAAATCGGTAAAGCCGTAGCTGAGTGAAAACTCAGTCAAATCGAGGTTTTCGACGGTGTTGCTTCCGAGCTTCGCCTTTGAATTTTTCCACACGTCAATGCGGTTGATTTTGTTATCGTAAAAGTAGTTGTTGCCGATGTAATCCGCCTGGGATATGCTTTGAATTGACATAGCGTTTTTGCCGGACGACTTGATGTAGTTGTCGGAAATTTCAGCGCTGTAGCTGTTGTCCCACAGGCAAATTCCGCAGTCGCCTGACTGGTCGATGGAATTGTTGCGGATAACGGTAACCTTCGCGTCCTCGACGTCAATTCCAAAGTTATCGCTTCCGTATATGCTGTTGCCGTCGATAAAGTTTATTTTGCTGTTGTCGTAGACTTTAATTCCTTGGTAAATCGACTTGTTAAAGTCGTTTTCACCGCAGTTGATTACGTTGTCGGTGAAGGAAGCGTTGCGGACGTTTTTCGCGCGAATTCCGTGACCTTTAACGCTGATGAAGTTGTTGCGGACGGTCACGCCCTCGAGGAAATATTCGCCCTTTGGCAGACCGCCGCTGCCGTCGGAATTTTTATCGTATTCCTTTTCGAGCCTTGCGCCGACAAGCGAGATACCCTCACATTCGTAGTTCGCGTAAACGTCCTCGACCGCGCCGCAGTGGTTGATTGAATTTTCCGCAATCAGGATGTTGCCGTTGCATGGCTCCTGATAGCTCTCGGAAATATTCGTTTCGGTCTTGCCCTCGTCCGCGAGAACTCCTGCCAAAAACGTGCCGTCGCCGCCGTCCATCATTGAGTAGAGCGTAATGCCCCTCGGGGTGTTCTCAATCGAGTTGCCGACAATCTTGACGTTCTTCCAGTTCATTCCCTGAATCGCCGCGCTGCCGAGGTTTGTGAAGCGGTTGCTCTTGATTAATATTCCGTTGAACGGTGCGTTATAAATCGCGGTGTGAGTGCCGATAGCCCTTGGGCAGTCGTCGAACAGGCAGTTTTCAATCCTGACGTTGTTCATCGGCAGAGCCTCGGAACGGCAGTCGTAGATATGACCTTTTTTAAGGATGTCGAGCTGAATCGCCTCGTAGCCGATTTTTTCGCTGTCCATATGCTGGTTTTTGAACGAGCAGTTCTTGACGGCGAAGCCGTCAATACCTGCGATTTCCATAATATGGCTGTTGTTTACGTTTCTGAAATTCGTGCTCTGAATTGTGAAATTAGTGGCGTGAGCCGCCTTCAAAATAGTATTTTGAGTTCCGCCGCCGTCGAATGTGCCGCCCTGAATTATGATGTTTTTGTATGCGTCGTAGCCCGAAGCGCCTGATTTTTCGGTGTCGAAATTGCCGATTCTGAGCATATTTGAGGTGCTCGCCTGACTGCGGTTAAGTGTTACGTCCGTCAGCACAAGGTGGGTGTTGCTGAAAATCATCAGGGTTTTGGTAATGCTGTACTCGCCCGGCTCGACCTCAACAACATAGCGTTTTGAGTCGGTCGCGTTTTTACGCGCGATTTCAAGCGCGTTTTGAATGGCGATATACGTGCCGTCCTTTTTGATTTTTTCGGCGGTTACGGTTATTTTTTGCTGATTTGAATTTGAATTTTCCGCCGCGAAGGCGCAGCTAAATACGCCTGCCGCCGTCAAAATCGACAGAGCAAGCAACAGGGATATAATTTTGCGCGGCAGGTTCACGGCAAATTCCTCCAAAATTCATTATAAGAATATTGTAGAGTATTTATCCACAAAAGTCAATATTTAGAGTGTAAGTTTTCATAAAATTTTCACATAGATAATTCTTATGCCGAAAAATACCGAAAAATGGTAAAAAACAAGAGACAACCGCGAAGGCTGTCTCTATATTTCTAATATGGAATTTTAATTATCCTTGCTTAGCTCGGCAAGCGTTACTTCATAGCCCTTTTTCGCGAGTTCAAGACATTCGCTGTTTATATTCCCGCCTATAAGCTGTTTTGCGAGGTACTCCGCGAAATGAGGATTTTTCACAACCACGGGCCCTGTGAGGTGAGTTCCGATTAAATTTTTATATTTTAAGCCCTCGGTCTTATCGCTCTCGTTATCGGCAAGTCCGCGCTTAACGGTAAATGCGTGGTCTGTAATTCCCGTAATTTGAGAGCACTTGTTTACAAAGCCGACAAGCGGTCTGTCAAGAAAGTCACATTCGGAAATCGCGTCGGCGGTCATCCTCGTTTTGTTCTGCTCGGTCACGGTAAAGTCGAACATTCCGAGACCGCTGTGCTCTCCCCCGTCGCAATCGGTTATGGTTTTGCCGAGCATTTCAAAGGAATTGCCCGTAAGCAGTGCAGGCTTGTCCGCTTCGACATACGCCTTGAAGCCGTCCGCAAGCCTTTTAAAATCCTCGAGCACGAGCTTTTGGTTTTTCTCGGTTCCCGAGCCGATGAACACAAAGCCGTAATCGTTAAAATCAACGTCGTCGCCGAGGGATTTTTTAACAACCTCGCAGTCCGTACCGCTCTGCGTGATCACTCTTTCAAGCACGCTCACGTTGCCGTAGTCGCCGTAAAGATTCATAATATCATAATAAAAATGCAGAATTTTCATATCATTCACCCTTTACCTTCGCCAAAAATTTACCCTTGTCCGAGAAGCAGGTAATCGCGTAGATATACCTTCCGCTTCCGTTGTCGAGGTAATCGACAGCCTCGGGGATATCCTCGAACAGCTTGATTTTGTCAGACGGAATATCAGTGAATGAAAACCTCATTCCGAGGTCGTTTACATACTTTCCTGCGAGGACAATCTCGCCTACATTCGGAGAATTGAGCATATCGAAGTCGATATCCCACAGCCACGAAACATCGCTTGTAAAGTATTTTCTGCTGACCGCGTCGACAATAATCAGCACGTCGCAGCCGTCCTTGTAAGCCGAGGCTACGCGCAGGCTTTGGTCGTAAGAAATGCTGTTCTCGTGCTTTGAGGTGAGCAGAGTTCCCGTTCTGTTGCCGAGCTCAAAGGTGATTACCCTGCCGTTTTTGAGAACGTAGTCGCCCATATCGCGCGCGATTTCCGCGCCGTCAATGCCGACGATTCTCGCGACAGTGTAGGCTGAGAGAATATTGTAGATGTTATAAAGCGATTTGAGCGCGAGTGAAATTTTATACTTGCCGTCAATCTCCATAACGCCGTTGTCGAGGTCGACCGCTGTGATTGTGTAGGCGGTATCATGGCGCTTGTAGCCGCACTTTGTGCACTGAAAATGACCGATATGGTTGTAGTGGTAGGTGCTGTAGGTCATCGGAGCCTTGCAAACAGGGCAATATGCGCCGTCATTGTAAGCGCTGACGAGATTTTCGGTATCGGTCGAGAGCTTGTCCGCGCCGAACCATACAACGTTTTCCCTGCCGATTCCAAAGCGCGAAACGAGCGGATCGTCGGCGTTGAGGATAAGCTGAGTGCCGTCGTAAATACTGTCGGCAATCGCGTCGTAAACCCACTCGGGATGGCCGTTTCGGGTAAGCTGGTCGCGGTAGAGGTTGGTGATTACGTAGTGGGTAGGCTTGATATATTTAAACGTATATCTTGCAAAGCGTTCGTCGCTTTCGATAAGCAGAATGTCGCTCTTGACCTTGCCCGAAAGCGTAGAACTGCCGAGCACAAGGGTGGTAACGCCCTCAATCTGGTTTGAACCCTCGCGGTTCCACGCTACGGTTTTGCCGTTTTTCATCAGAATATGGGCTATCATCTCAACCGTAGAGGTCTTGCCGTTGCTGCCTGTTACGGCGATGATAAACTCCGGCAGCTCTACCCTGCTGAGAATATCCGGACAGATTTTAAGCGCAATCTGACCGGGGAAGCTGCTGCCCTTGCCGATTAGCCTGCCGACAAACCTGAGCAGCTTGCAGATTAATACAGTGATAAAAACCTTCATAACAATTCTCCGTAAATAAAATATAGTTACATTATAAGCCAAAACGCTGTGTTTTTCAATAGCAAATTGCTTTTTGCGCTTCTCACTCCGATTATACAAGTAGAAACATCGTGAAAACGGCTTATAGCGGAAGATTTTTCGGTAAAAATAATCGCAAAAAATCACAAAACAATATAGTATATATATTGACTTTACCGTCAATTAGTGATATAATATAAAAAAATGTACATAAACAAAATAATTTGTTGTTTATGTACAAATTTGACGCAAAGGATGTGTCCTAATGAAAAAGACCGTTGCAAAGTATTTATGTATCATTTTGTCGGTAGCTATGCTTGTTACGGCACTGCCCCTGACGGTATATGCCGAGGATAATGTAACTGAAAAAAAAGTAGGCTCAGCAGCAGAACTCGAAACTGTTTGTAAACAAATCAACACAAACGGCGGAAAGTATGTAATTAACCTGACCGGAGATATCATCGGTGGTCAGGTTGATATCACAAAGAGCGGCGCGGTTGTCACTGTTAACGGTAACGGTCATGCTATCACAAAAAACAATGTCGTAGTATATGTAAGCGACGGCGCAACTGTAAATCTCAGCGGCGGTAGTTCAACCTTGACCTTGCAGGGCAGTGTTGAACCTCATACAACTCTTAAAAACAATGACGATCCCGGTCTTATATATGTTCTACCCGGTTCAACTTGTACTATGAGTGACAATGTTACACTCAAAAACCACAAGGGCAACAACTACCTTGGCGGCGGTGTTACGGTTCAAGGCGGAACATTTGTTATGAACGGCGGTACTATCGAAAACTGCGGTATTGACGGCGGATCTGTCTGCTACGGCGGCGGTGTAGCCGTTTTTAACGGCGGCTATTTTGAGATGAATGGCGGCACAATAACCAATTGTTATGCTTATGCTGATCCTATTATACCGGACTCACGGTATACAAACAGCTACACAGGTATGGGCGGAGGCGTTTTTGTAACAGGCGGTTCCGAGTTTGTTATGAACAATGGCGTAATTAGCAATTGTGAAGCAAGCAGTTTTGGCGGCGGTGTAGCGATGGTGCTTTCGGAGATGAAAGACGTTGTAGATAATGTCGGCAAGCCTGATTATGGAAATCCGAGAAGTAAAGTCGTAATAAACAAGGGCGTTATAAGCAATAATAAAGCTAAATACGGCGCAGGCGTATTTGCTTCGGGCTTATTGTACGCTTACACCGATATAATTTCCAAAGTCCCACTCGGAGACGGCGAACCGAACGACCCCGGAATGTATATAAACGGCGGTGAGATATCTTCAAATAATGCCGATGATATGGGCGGCGGTGTGTTTGCTATAGGCTTAAAAAATCCGAAAAAAGTGCAAATTAAAAACGCCGCAATTAAAGACAATACCGCAATCAAAGGCGCGGGCATTATGAACTACTCTTACTGGACTAATCTCGATATTGACGGTTGTACAATTTCAGGCAACAAAGCAACATCGAACGGCGGCGGAGTGTGTGCGATAAATAACAAAGATAACGGCGCTAAAACCATAATAAGAAATACCACTATTTCCGGCAATATCTCCGGCGATCGCGGCGCAGGCATTTATTATGACGGAGATTCAGAACTGCATATATCCGGCAAAGACATCGTTCAAAACAATACTTACAACGGAGTATTAAATAACCTGAATGTATTTGACAAAGATAAACCTGTCTATGTAGACGGCGATTTGACCGGTTCGCAAATCGGTTTGTCCGATCCAACTCTTTGGAATGACGACAAGGAAGATATCGACGCGGACGCTGTTTCAACAATACGTCTTACTGATGGTTATAAAGCAAATAATGATACTCTAATTCCTTATAACGCCTTCACATCCGACCATGAAAGTTGGGTTGTAGATTACGGCGAGAAGAAAACAGAGAAGGGTGCTGAAATTGGAAGGACATATACATATACTGCTGAAAAATATCACAATGTAATTAATGTTACTGATGGCGGTCCTATTGTAATAGAGGGTAGCAAACGCCATATACGGCTTAAAGCTGTAACACCCAATCTAAGCAAAGCTGACAATTTAGATACCATATATGAAGATATGATGAATCGATATGAGAAGAAATATGAGTATAAAGGTATTAATAGCTGGAATTATCCTTACTATTATGATAAAACAAGCGGCAAGTACGTTACATTGTTCAATAATAGTGGTTCAGTTATTATGATTTTGGTCGGTGACTATGACGAGATATTCGGTATGGATTTTTATAATGTTGATTGCTGGCTTTTAGCAGGTGTATCACATCAGAAGTTCGCTCAAGATGGTGAGATAGCATACCAATATCAGGGGAAGAAACCAAACGAAAAACTATTCACCAATCCCGAATATGAATCAACTGCACAAACAGTTAATCTTGTATATGATAAACCCTTGGATTTTAATGGAGAAGATACACTAACTCTCCTTGAAAGAAATGATCTTGGCATTATTACTGATAAACTTGTAGTTGAAAAGCAGTCAGAAAATGTTGATATCCAATATGATACCGTAACAACCGACTACACCAACGAAGTCCGTCTTGTCCGCAAAGATATTAATTACCACATCAACAATGATGAAATAGACGACAATTACAATAATAAAGATATTTTCACACCATATGTTAAAGATGCAATCGGAAAAGATATTAAGTTTGGCGATACCATTGAAAAATTTTACACAATTCCCGAGGTTAAAGCTACCGAGAGCAGCAGCTGCCCCTACATCTTCAAGGGCTGGTATTACGACAAGGATAACGACAACGACAGCAATCCGGTAAATTTCGGCACTGATAAATACTCCAAGGACATTTACGCCCACTGGATAAAGGTTGAGAACGTCGCAAAGCACGCTGATGACGATAATGAGCTGCCTCCAACGTATAACAACAGCTACGGCGGATTTGACCTTGTGGGCGTACAGATTCGCGAGGGTATCAAGGATACAAACTTTGGTTATGAAAAAAAGCCCGGCGGTCTGCGCTTTGTCACCTCGCTTAATATGGATGTTGTCAACCAAATCAACGCTATCAAGCCGAACAAAGACAACATTGAGTACGGCTATGTCGCCGCAACTAATGAGGGCTGGATAAAATACCACAAGGCTACCGGCGGAAAGTTGCAGTATGTTAGCAAAACCGCCAACGGTATTGATACATCATCCAATGACGCGGATGATAAAAACTACTTTGGCTTTGCAAAAAACATTAACTGTACTTCAAGGGTATCTAACGGCAGCGGCAAGGTCAAAGAGGATCACCGCAACTTTAACGGCTATCTGCTCTATACTCTTGTTATAACCTACGAGAATGTTGAGGAATCAGCTAAAGCTAAAGACACAAACGTCCTTGCACGTCCTTATATTAGATATTCGGACGCGAACGGCTTGGAGCGTGTGGCGTACAGCGAATACAGAGGAACAATTACTCTCGGCGGCTGCTACACCAGCTACAACTTCATCGCGAAAGCAGTCACTAATTAAAGCGGAGGTAGTAAAATGAAAGAAAAATACGACAGAGCTGAATTTACCGTAACTGAGTTTTACGAGGAGGATGTAATCACTACCTCGGGACCAATTGACCGCAACAACGCGTACAATAATATTAATGATTTTGATAATGGTAGTTCAAGAGTAGCTCCTGTTTAATAATTATTCAAAAACAAAAACCGCCCGGCAGCGTAAAAGTTGCCGGGCGGTTTTGTTTGGTATGTATAGCTTTCTAAAGCATTGTACGCAAGCGGAATTATCCGAACTCCGCAAGTAAGTAAGGGACAAGACTCTTGACCCTCCTCCGTTCTCTGAAAAATTGCCGCAAAAACCATAAAAACCTTTTTCAAATCTAAATATACCGTAAACACCGCACCCGGCATCAACTTGCCGGGTGCGGTGTTTTATATCTAAAAAGCTATATTATTTGTGCCTATGGGATATTCGGACGGATACTCCGCGAGGTACCTTTGGAGCTCCGTCGCATCGGTAACGTTTACCTCGCCGTCCGCGTTTACGTCGGACGCTTTCAAAAGTGCGCCGTCGATGATTTCCAGCTCGGCGTTATGCCGCTGAATCGCGGTAACATCTGAAATACTGACATCGTAATCGCCGTTTGCGTCGCCGAGAATACATTCGTCGGTGCAGACATATTTGATGTCATACTCCTTGGCATACACAATCGCCGCGCTGTTTGAGGGCGAGTAAATGACCGCGTCCGGACTGTTCTTAAACGCGTTGTCGCCGATAACCGTATTGACGCCGGGGATTTCTATTTTTGTCAGCTTTTTGCACTGCGCAAAGGCGTTTTTTCCGATTTTCTCCACCGAAGGCGTAAGAGTCACCCTCTCGAGCTTTTCCGCGGCACAAAACGCGCCCTCGCCGATTACGGTATTATTCTCATGCAGCGTAAGCTTTCGGACGGTTTTATCAGCCACAAACGCATAGGCATTTACCGCCGCGACCGGATAGCCGCCGTAATCGCCGGGCAAGGTAACTACCGCGTCCTTGCCGTCATACGACCGCACGCCGAACACATATCCGTCTGATCCGGTTGTGGCGCTGAGCGTCCAGTTACCATAACGGTAGACGGATTCCGCGCTGACAGAAAGGCAGGAAATCATAAACGCCGCTGTCAGTATTGCTATTGTAATCAATCGTTTCATAAAGCTACCTCAAAGGTGCCGCGGCTTGTAACAGCAGGCGGCACCTTTATTGTTATGTTGATGAGAATAAGTTAAGGATCTACCAGCTCGCCGCCGCCGCTTTGTTTGGGGTCTACTTCAATAACACCGCTGGTGGTAATTACGTCGTCGGTTTGAAAGGTTATAATCTCCAATTCGGTTGAAATATACTGTTCTTTAATCATAGTAAACACCTCACTTATTCAGCAATTCTTGGACATTGATATCGTTGTTGACATCGGAATAGAAGTAATTTTCGCCGTCAACAGTGATATAGGCAATTACAGAAAAGCTGTGGTTTTCCGCCTTGTCAGTATCCGAACGCAGCGTATAGAGCACACGGTTATAGTTGGAAATCGGCTTTGCCGAATCTGACGGTTTGCCGTACTCAAAGCGGTAGGCAACAGACTGCTTGCTATCGTCGGTATAAACCGCCGTGCTGTTGTTTGCTATCATCGAGTTGGCAAGAGCAACCATATCCTCATATTCAGGGGATTCGGTATTGATCGGATGCTTAACGATAATCATGCCGTAGCGGATGTTTTCGTCACCCTCGGCAACCATATCCTGTACAATCTTACCGTCCTTGCTCAGATAGTTTACCATATAATCGAGGTAAACCCAGTCGTTATTATCCTCAATCATATGCGTAAAGGTAACTTCCTCAATCAGCGGATTCCAGTCATCTGTCAGCTTATTGTCGTACTGCGCGTAGACGTTGACTACCCTGTCGGTTTCCGACGCCTTATCCATTTTGCCGTGCAGGAGCATACCAAAGGTGCGGTTAGTGGTAATCGGAATCAAGCCTTCTTCATCGGCTGACCAGTAGCAGAAATTCTCCTCGGGAATGTCATTGTTGATAAACTCATACTTTGACGGATCGGAGAATGTCGGGTCGAAGGTAACGGGCTTGCCGTAGGGAACGTCCGTTTTCGTGCCCTGATATTCCGCATTTCCGTCCTTTACAATGAAATAATTGAAGGTGAAGGTATACGGCTTTGTCTGCGCCAAAACAGTCAGCGATTTTTCTGAGGAATCGGGCGTCATATTTGCCGCGTCGGCGGCGGAGGATTTGATTAAATCCCACTCGACGTCGTTCTTGTAAACCGAAACATCCTTTTGATGTTCTTCGTTGCCGTATACGGCAAGTGACGCCGTAACAAGCGGGTTTTTGCTGTACAGCTTTTGCGCGTCGTCTGTCCAAAGATAGGTCGGGACTCCGGGGTTATAATTGTTGCCGGAATAGCCCAAAATTTCCTGATGCTTTAGCTCAACCTCAACGGTTTTTGTCCTTTCATCGCCGTTTCGGTCGATATGCGTAAATTTGTAATAACCCTTTGCCTTGACGTTGGCCTTGAGCGTATTGGTGATGTTGAAGCCGTCGTATGTAGCGTCATAATCATCGAGCGCTTCTTCCTCAACGGTATATTTGATTTTAACTTTTTCGCCGTTTTCGGTTTTGTAAATCGGTTTATTGAGGAAATTGTATTTCCAGCCGTTCGCGGCTGTTACCTTGACGGAATCCACTTTATTACCGTCCGCCAGCAGATTAACTGTAATCTCGGAAGGACGTTTAAGCAGAACATTGTTGCCGTCAACCCATGTCTTTTGACCTGTTATATTGGTTTCGAGCCAGCTGTTGTAAATTGTGCTGCCAAATACGATTGCCGCGTAGTTGCCGCTGTCTTTATAATCGGACGGGAACTCCTCAGCTAATATCAAAGTGTTTTTGTTAACGCCCTTGTCAAGCTTGATTGTTCCCGAAATCCAAATATTAGAGCCGCTAAAGCTGCTTTTACTAAGCTTAATCGGGGAGCCGGTTATCTCGGTAACGCCGTTATAGACGTGAATTTTGAGATACGAGGGACGGTCGGATTCTGTATCATTTAACCAGACTTTGGTTACCACCAGGGTTTCCTGAGGCTCGGTAGTGGGCTCGGTTTCCTCGGTAGGATCTGACGGATCGTCGGGGTCGTCCGGATCGTCGGGATCGCCCGGAGTATCGGGGCCGACCGGAACATCAGGCGGATCGACTATCGGAACGGGAATGATAATGATTCCGGGATCATCGTCGTCATCGTCATCATCATCGTCTCCCGGCGGTTCGGTCTTGGGCTCTGTCTCTTTGGTTTCTACAGGGTCGGTCGCAGGCTCTGTTGTTATAATCTCTGTAGGCTCTGTAGTAGGCTCTGTTGTATAAACCTCCGAAGGCTCTGTCACGGGCTCGGTAGTAGGAATTTCTGCCGGCTCTGTTGTAGGAGCTTCGGTAGGCTCTGTCGAAGGATCGGTTGACGGGTCTGTCGGCGGTTCTTCGTTAGTCTTGGTGTTGATTAAATCCAAGCCGATGTACTCTGCCTTGTAGCCGTTCAGTGCCTCCTCGCGGATATAATATTCTTTACCGCGGTCGGGGCTGCCGACGGGTATTTCGAGACTCCACGTCCAGCCGTTCTCGCCGTTAGTATCGCCCTTTGTCACCGTCACGGGCGAGCCCTGCACTTCTTTTTCAGCTCCGCTGTCATCCTTGTAGTAAACATGGAGTTTTATGCTGTCGGGGCGGTCTGCCGCGTTATCGCCCTTCCACCACTTTGTACCGCCGATTATCTGAGGACGCTGATCGGGATCGTCGGAGTCGGAGCCGGAATGGGTTTTGATATTGATAACGTTGCAGGTGCGCTCGTAATCATGCAGCAAGGTCAGCGCATAGCCCTTAATACTCCAGTATTTCTCGAAGGGTTCATACATTACGGGTATGCTGAAATCTAAACCGCCCTGATGAATCAGCGCGTCGATAATCATTTCCATCATACCGGTCACAAGCTCCGCGCCGGCGTAATCCATCGGGTATTTTCCTTCTGTTCCGTACTTTTTGACAGTGAACTTCACGCGCCAGCGGGTCAGCGGATTTTCAGAATCACCCGTAGCTTTTCCGACCGTGAGACCGGTAGCAAAGTACTTGTTAAACAAAGCGTCCGCGCCCATGGCAACCGCTTCGCTGAACAGATTACCGCCCAAATTTTTGCTGATTCCATCCTTGACCACTCCTCTGAGCGTTTCTCCTTCGATTGGGATATCAGACAAATTCAGGCTGCCGACAACGGCGTTGAATGACGGAGTGTAGAAGTTAGTTTCTGTTAAGCCGAATTTCGTGGCATATTCCGTCTGCACCTTGCTCTCAAGCATCAGGTATACGGATTCGGGCTTTTCGCCTTCATTAAAATTAATCCAGCGCTTGTAAACCGTGGTATCGAGAACCGCGAGGTTGGTGATGTTTGTCTTGCGCTTATTTTCCTCATCCTCCGCGTAGGACGCCTTATACTTGGTGGTATGTCTGGGAACGCCCTTTACACCGTCGAAATACGAGCCAATCTCAAACATTACAAACGGAGGTGAAATCACCGTGGTCTTTGCGAGCTTTTTGACCCAGTCGACATTCGGCTCAAACTGCCAGATCACCTCGGGATTCTTCGCCTGGTTGATGATCTGTGTAATGACCGGTCTATCATAATCCCAGGTGTCATAGACAAGGCGTTCCCTGACCTTCTTCTGGAAATCCTCCGCGTTCGGGTCGAGCTCGTCATCACCGTCTTTTTTCGGACCGAGCTCGCGGATACGGTATTTATATTCTACATACCTGTCGTTATCTTCATCATAGTATGCCGAGGGAACTTCGTCAAATTCCGTCTGCCAGCCGTTTGCCTCGCTCAGCGTAATGACCTGCACGGTGTGCCACTCTCTGGTGCTGATTTTCCGCTGCAGGGCGACTTGGATTGATTCGGGCTTGTCCTTTTCGGCAAAGTCGATATCCCACGTCTTGTCAACGGAATAAGTAATTTCTTCAATTTCTTCGGGATCAAGCGGAACAAAGGGGATATCGTAAGTCTTCATCTTTGCTTCAACAGCTGTGTTGCGGTAGCCGTAGACAGTGACATTATCACTCCCGTCAAAAGCTGAATTACTCATAGTGAACTCAGGGTCAACCGAATAAATCGTGACCTTCGTCAAAGCCGGACAGTCTCGGAAACAAAAATTGAGGTAGGATAAGCCTTCGCCGATGGTAACTTCCGTTAACTGAGTACATCCATCGAACGCATATGCAGCGATATGATGGATGTTATCCGGCAAAATAATCTTTTTCAGCGTTGTGTTATTTCTGAAAACCGCTTCCTTGATGATATAATATTCCTTGCCGCGCAAATCTTCATCGGGATAGTCTTCCGGTACCTTATCCGGAACGATAACATTTTCGTCTTTGCCGTTATAATTGAGCAGCTTTAAGTGGTCACCGTCATAACCAAAGGTGAAAAGCGGCAGGACGGTATCAGCCTGTGTTATTTCTTCCTCTCCGTTTTCATCAGCGAAGAGCTTGCCGCAGTCGGGACAGCGCCAATATTCAATATTGCCGTGTCTGTCCTCGGTGGGATAGACCTTTTCCACACGCTCCAGCTTGTGCTTCTTGGGCAGCAGAGCCGTTTTTACATCGGTATAGGTATTACCTTCAAAGGTGACGGTCGCGGTGTATGTGATCTCTCCCTCTTCTGTACAGGTCGCCTGCTTGGTGACCTCAGAGGTGACTTGTGCTTCTACAGTCTGTGTATCGTCTTCATGAGTGCAGGTGAACGCGGCGGTCGCGGAGGAATAGTCATCACTCCAACTCCACTTAGGATCGCCGTAAGCGTGACCGAGCGATTCACACGGGATGTTATTTTCATTCATCTTCATTTGAACTGCTGTACCGCAGTAACCGTAAACAGTGACATTTTTACTGAGAGAAAAAGCGGTGAAATGCATATCAAAACTGTCTTTCTTTGAGCAGATGGTGACTTTTTCCAGCTTGGGACAATCCGCAAAGCAATTATTTCCAAGATGATTGAGACCTGTTCCGATATCCACAGTTTTTAAATTGGCGCAGTTTCGAAAGGAATCGGTATCGATATTCACGATGCTGTCTGGAATTGTGACAGATGTGATATAGGTATTTCCATTGAAAGCCCCTTCATTGATGATGGTGACGGTTTCCCCGCGGAGAGATTCAACCGGGTAATTATCAGGTATAACACTCGGGATGGTAACATCTCCATCATTGCCGTTATAGCTTATAAGCTTATAAAAATGGTCATAGGTGTACTCAAATGTAAAATATGGCAGGATCGTATCTTTTTCATCGATCTCTTCCTCTCCGTTTTCATCGGAGTAGTACTTATTGCATTCCGGACAATACCAGTATTCGATGTAGCCGTTTTGCTCCGGCTTCGGATCGACCTTTTCAAAATGCTGTAATTCGTGTTTCTTAGGAATAGCCTTTGTTTTTACATCGGTATAGGTCTGTTCGTTAAAGGTGACGGTCGCGGTGTACGTGATCTCGCCATCTTCTGATACAGTCGCTTCCTTGGTAACTTCATGATTGATTGTCGCCTGTAAGGTCTGTGTATCGTCGCCGCTAACGCAGCTGAATGTGGCAGACGCGGATGAATAATCATCGCTCCAGCTCCATCCAGGCTCGTCGTAGTAATGTTCAAGCGATTGAATAGTGATACTGTTTTCGTTCATCTTCTCATGAACCGTTGTGCCGCAGTAACAGTGAACAGTGACATTCGGGCTGCCGCTGAAAGCGTCCGATTTCATATCAAACTTGTCATATTTCGAGTAAATGGTGACGTTTTCCAGTTGGGGACAATCCGCAAAGCATCTCCATTCGAGATAATCAAGACCTTTTCCGATTTTCACCGTTTTTAGATTGGCGCAACCGTTAAAAGAATCTATGCCGACATGCGTGTAGCTATCGGGTATTGTGACGTTTACGATTGTCGAGTTGCCTGTGAAAGCAAATTCCCTGATGACGGTGGCGGTCTTGCTGCGCAGCGACTTGTCAGGGTAATTATCGGGAATTGTTCCGGGCAAGGAAATGTATGCGTCGTCTCCGTTGTAGCCTGTCAGCTTGTAAAAGCCGTCATTGCTGTACTCAAAGGAGAAATACGGCAAAATGGTTTCTTCTTCGGTAATCTTATTCTTCGCCTGTCCGTCTTTAAAAAATTCTTCGGTATCTGTATAATACCAGTATTCGATGTTTCCGTTTTTCCGCGTTGTAGGGGCAACTCTGTCCTCATGGCGCAGCGTGTGGTCAATCGGCACAAAGGTTAATCCGGTTGTGAAGGAGGATTCTATTTCCCTTTCCAAAGCCGTACCGCTGTAACCGTAAACGACGACATCTCTGTAGTTGTCAAACACATACGAATCCATATTAAAGTCATTACTCTTTGAAAGGATTCTGACCTTTTTCAGCGCTGTACAATTATCAAAGCAAAAACGGCCTAAATAAGTAAGTCTCGTTCCGATTCTTACTTCTGTAAGCGCGGTGCAATTTGCAAAGCATGAAGCGGCGATATGATCGACATTATTCCCTATTGTCACCTTTTTCATCACGGTATTACCACTAAACGCGGATTCCTTTATGATAGAAAAGCTTTGACCGCGCAGGCTTTCGTCGGGATAATTGTACGGCACCGTTTCGGGTACGATGACCTCCTCGTCATTGCCGTTGTACTTAATCAGCTTAATCAATCCGCCCTCATTTGCAAAGGTGAAATACGGCAATATGGTATCTGCTTTGTCCATCGGGTTTTCCCCATTCTCGTCGGAGAAATACTTATCACATTGCGCGCAATACCAATATTCGATATTGCCGTTTGTAACCGTAGTGGGAAACTTCTTTTCCACATGGGTTAATGAGTGTTCGTGTGTTACCGCGTTTACGGTAAACGGCGTGCTTGTAAAAACGGTAATCAGCATAATCACCGCCAGCAACGCGCTCAACCCTCTTTTAAACTGTTTTTTCATAATCTGTCCTCCTTAACCCCCCGTATAGCAACAGCTTTCCGGGTATAAAAAATCAAAATTTACCTGATTTTGTATAATTATATAAATTGTACCATAATTATTAACTTTTATCAATAATTTTCAGCAAATTAATTGAATATTTTTCCAAATCCCAATTAAATTATACTTTATAGCGGAAAACAGACTTAATTACTGCGGCATTTGCGCTTTTTGCGGTACATTTGCTTCTATGTTTTTATCAAGAAAACATCTTGACAAAAGCGTGTGTCTGTGTTATTATAATTTCTGCAAGTGACACGCGTTCATTTGCAGCGATTATATATTTAGGGGTATAGCTCAGTTGGTAGAGCAGCGGTCTCCAAACGTGAACGCCGCAACGATTATCCGCATAAACACTGAACTTTCAAGGCTTGGAACGTCCGTTTCAAGCCTTTTTTCGTGTTTTCGGTTTTGCAAGTCGTTAAAATGGTTTATGCAAAATCGAGGTCGGAACTTGCAAAAAATCTCGCAATAGCATCAAAAGACCAGCACTTTTTCATTAGGTTGAAAAGGACTGTTGCGTAGTATCTCTATACGGCTGACTGATACTTTTTCGAGTTAGAACAACTCCTATTTCAAAGCTCTCTCACCCATCGAAAACCAATTTAATTTACCACTCATCATAAATCTAAATTTTATCCCAATAAAATTAAAACGCTGCACTCAACAAGTAATGTCAAGTGCAGCGCTCATCGATTAAAATATAGATGCTCTCAACCTGCCGTCAGCATTTTCTGCACAGCAAAAAACAGCTTTTCTTTGTTTATGCGTCGCAAAAATTGACCTTTAACTCTGAGGTTTTTCCACTACTACATGCTGCTAAATATACAAAAGAATTATTTAAACTTTCACAGTAATAATCTATATATTCTTAAGAAATAATTGCTTTGTCATGTACTGTTATCCAACTATTAGCTGCTGAAAGTTATTCGATCACCGTCAAACTCTTCTCTGCTTTTTTGACGGAGGTTTTGTTGACTGCTACAGCAATCACAAATATAAGGAGCGCAAAAACCGCGGCTGAGACAAGGGCAATCGTCACCGTTGTGCTGTTAAGGAATATCGCGGAAAGCTCCGGTATCATCGCAATGATAATGAGAACAAACAGAGCGATATACATCACAAATCCGACGATAAGGGCAACGGCGTTTATACCGCCCAGCTTGCGTGATATTTCCGTTTCACTGTCCCGGCTGAAAACCGGACTTTTGGCATTGCTCACGAGCATACGGTTGACAAAAATCAAGTTGCAAAGGACACAGACGAACGCGCTGTACAGGAATACCCAGCTGCCGGTGATCGGAACGATACCGGTCACCATGCAAACGATACCGAGGATCAGGATGTACGAAACGCTTCCGAGCGAACAGATCAGCATGGAAAAGCGGAGCTTGCTCTTGTAGTAATCCTTAAAATCAAGCGGCATGGCGCGTAAAATAAAGAAGCTGCCGCCTTCGCGCGAAAAGGCGGTTCCAGCCAAATTGTTTAAGCCGCAGGCAAAGCAGGACGCAACAACACCGAGAAGCAAAGCGCAGATCAGCGCGGCGCTTGTGTCAACAGAGCCATTTGCGGAGCTGAAAAGCGCGTTTTTGCCGAAAGCGAACGGCAGAATAAGAAACAGCGGCCAGATAAAGGTCATGGCAAAACCGTAAATCATATAAGACGGATTCCTACGCGCATTTTTCGCCTCGTAAGAGGTCAGCGCTTTCAGTACGCTGCGCTTCTTTCGAGCGGAAAGCATGCTTTCTTCGACAGGCTTTTTTGCAGAGCCGGTATTTTGCATGGAAAGCGCTGTGGACAGATAGAACAGCTTGATAACAAGCAAGGCTAAAGCGATAGCTGCAGCGGTAATACCGAGGCTGATTAACAGTCCCATGATATTTCCGTCGAACATAAAGCCATTCATAAATGCTACGTTCGGGAAGCAGTCAGATAAACCTGCAACCATCGAAAGGGCGCTGAAAGCAGCGTCAGGGGAATCATTGCTGCTGAGAATACTGTTGACGATCAAATAGCCAACCGTCAGCACGATCGTCAGGATACCGCCGATCGCTACCATGATATCGCGATTCCGGATAAAGCCGCAGCACTTGAATATCACGACCGTCAGCAGCGCGGCGACCGCAAGACCGGTCACAGGAATAAGGAAGCTTGAAAGCACCGTGCCGATGTAAAACGCTGCGCCCATTCCTGCCCGTAAGCCGAAGCCGAAAAAGCTCGCGTTGATCAGAATTAAGCTTAGAACTACCGGGAACTTCAAGGTTACCGTCAGCTTGGCTACCACGATCTGACTTGCCGAAAAAGGCATAGGCAGCAAAACGGGAAGATCGTCCGCCGTGTACAGCACAGTGACGATGTTTTTGACCGATAGCACAAGGCTGAACAAAAGCAGTATAAGCATCAAAAATTTTGTGAAGTCACTCAGGGAGATGTACGGTGAGATGAAGGGTTCCGCAAAGAAAGCCGCAGCAGCCAAAGCCGCGGTCAGGAATACCAATCCGAGAGCGGCAAGGATCTTTGCCGCTCTCGGTGAGATTAGCGCTTCGCTGCCGCCGATCTTTGAGTTTCCGTTGCATTTTTCCAAAACGGAAATGAGCTTTCTTACCTTGGAAAGCCCGCCGGTTACATTTTGATCACTCATTGTCGGTCATCTTCTTGCATTTTGACGCGACAATAAAGTAAACAATCACCATAAGAATAATGGCGCCAAACATAATCATTTTGATCAAAAAAACATCGTTAAGAATTTTTTGGAATTCGAGAAAATCGGCAATACATTCCCCAATCAAAAAGAGACCGGTAACGATATACATCACTACATTGATCAGCTTATAAGTGCGTGCGCCTTTCTTTGAATACGAGGCGATTTTCGCCTCCTCGCTTTTTGTAAGTGTGCCGGTAAGAAGAATTTTTATGCCGAAAATAATCAAACCGACTCCTATTACACCAAACACAATAGACATAACCATTTTTACTACCTCCAATTATTCTTTTGTTTCTGTTAATTCAAGAAAAATGTTTTCCAGTGAAGCATTTGATTTGTGCGTAGCCCTCAGTTCATCAAGTGTTCCGCAGTACAAAAGCTCTCCTTTTTTGATGATGCATATCTCGTCGCACAGCTTTTCGGCAACCTCGAGCACGTGTGTTGAAAAGAACACCGAGTTCCCTTTTTTTACGTGCTCGCGCATCATCTGTTTGAGCTCAAATGCCGACTGCGGATCGAGGCCGGTCAGGGGCTCGTCTAAAATCCATACGGACGGGTTGTGGATCAGCGCGCCCATGATCATTATTTTTTGACGCATTCCGTGAGAATACGAGAGGATTGTGCCGTTCAGTGAGTCGTAAATGCCGAAGCGTTTGGCGTAATCCTCAATGAACGCGGATCTTCCTTCTAACGGCGTATCATAAATATCCGCCATAAAATTCAGATATTCGATTCCGCTGAGCCTCAAAAAGTGATCGGGGCTGTCGGAAACATAGCCGAACTGACTTTTCGCCTTTTTTCCGTCCTTCTGGATGTCGATCCCATTGATCGTAATGGAACCGCTTGTCGGGCGAATAACGCCCGTGATCGCTTTGATCGTTGTTGATTTACCGGCTCCGTTGTGACCGATAAATCCGGTGATAGCGCCGTCTTTTGCGGTGAACGAGATATCGTTCACAACGGTTTTATCGCCGTACTTCTTGGTATAGTTTTGTACGCAAATCAGACAGATCATCTCCTATAAAAGTTTTAATACCAGTTGTAATAATAATAGTTTCCGCCGTGATTGGTGATAAAGTAATTTATCATCATTGCGTATCTTGACGGGCTGATCTCGGTATCGTTATACTCGAAAACATATTGTTCATAAGGCTTCCGCTCGCCGCCGCTTGGCGTGTATCTGGTGATCTCGGTGATCCTTCCGTTTTCCTTTTTGACCTCAAATTTTCCCTGCTCTTCATATCCCGTATCCGAATACACCGCGGACAGGAAGCTGACAATACCGTCGTCGTCATAATCGGCGGAATATATGCCTCTGAATCTCACCCAATTCTTTTCTTCACCCTCAGACCATTTCGTGTAAATGCCGGTGTTGGTAGTTCGCTTCAGCAGACCGTTTTCGGTAGTAACCGAAACAGAATCCATTTCCTCCTTCATAACGTCGGGAGTATATCCTTCGCCTGACATAAAATCATCATGAAGAACCATTGTAAAGTATTCTCCGCCGTTGCCGTACTGGTACATTTGTTTTTCCGTACTGCTGCTGTTGAGATGTTTCATATCATAATCGTAAACTCTGCCGTCGTTGTATTTCACAGTGGTTATTGTATTATTTGTAAGATCGGTCTCGGTTCGGGTCGCGGGCTTTTCGCCGTCAAAAGTGTATTCAAATACTGTCTTTACAGGTACGGCATCCTCGTAATTTTCGAGGTTTTCAATCATGACCGGATAGGCGTTTTCATATTCGATCGACGTTGTCTGCGCCAGCTGCCAGCCATCGTATCCGTAGTCCCAGCGATAGCATTCGACGCTTTTTACAAGAGTGTGCTCCGCGTCGGTCGTCTGACTCATTTCTTCGCCAGTTTTGCCTGTCTTTTTTGAGTAGCCGGCGATATATCTTTGTACGCAGCTCGCGTCGAGTACATTAACCTTTCCGTCGCCGTTGACGTCGGCAAGCTGCTTTTGCAGGTCGGTAAAGCTGACAAGGTTGATTGCCGCCTTTTGAATCAGCGTCGCGTCTGATATGGTCACATCGCCGTCGCCGTTAACATCGCCGAATACCGGTCCGTTATAAAGAGTGTCGGTCTTGCGGCTGATATCCTCCAAATCATAAAGACCGGAATAATCGATAGATTCATTCTCCTCGTCATCGGTAACGCGCTTTGTAAGATCAAAGTCAAGCTCTGCGCCGTTATCAACGTCCTTGTTGTTCTTGGTGATGAACTTATTATAACTCGACAGCGTGTCCTTTTGAGGGTCGATAACCATTGTTCCCTTTGGATTGGTTATCGTGTAGGTACCGTCCGCGTTCTTTACTTCGGATGGCTTGTCAACATAGATGTGTTTTAAGAAATCCACCGTAGAGATAAACGCCATATCGGGCATAGAGCTTTTGAACAGACATTGCATCGTTTCGGTATCGTCCATATTATAGATATGCGCCGTAAGGTCTTTCACTGTGATCTCGTCGCCGGTCGCAGACGCAGTCATCGGAGCCGCCGTGCTCAGCAGCATAACAAGGGCAAGGATCACACTGACAGATGATAGTAATTTTTTCATTTTCATACCTCCGTATAAAATGGACAAGGCGTTACCGCGCCGCAAGGACGCAGTAACACCACGGTCAATGTTTTTAGTTTTCTGCCAGCATCTTCTTCGCTTTTGCGAGATAGATGAGCTCGAGAACGTAGATGAACACGGTAAACAGCGCCGAAAGACCGGACAGCCAGTTGATAACTCCTGCACCGAAAGAGGATGTATATGCGCCGAAGCGAATCAATATACTGAGGGCCAAAGTGATAAGGTAGGAAACGACGATCGTGGTAAGGATGCTATGACCTCTCTTGACCATATCGTGTCTGTTGCACTTCGCGGACAGATTCATCAGACCGCCGATCATGAAGAGCGCAACAAGCATATTCAACACAGTGGCAATCGACGATAAAACGGTGCCAAGTCCGCCGAGGAAGCCGGTCTGATTCTCAAAGAACGCGGCAACGAACGCAAACAGAGCGCTGAATACCGTACAGAGCACTGCTCTCTTGATGCCTTCCTCATCCTTTGCCGCCTGAATAAAGCCGATGATGTTCATGATCCCTGCGACCAAAAGCGCGATACCGGAAACGATCAACAAAGCGCCCGAAACGGCAAGCAGAGTTGTACCGGCGGACTCGTAGGTTTCGTTCGAAGCTCCGATCAAACCCAGAATGAGTCCGGCTCCGCCGATCAAGGCGGCGATCAGTGAAATGATTTCGGCGTTAAAGATTTTTTTCACGCCTTTTGCTGCATTGGGAAATTTCATGTTTTTCTCTCCTTAGAATGAAATAATTATAATAAAACGTGAAACGTTTATTACCTATAACAGATGAATATAGTCGTACTGTACAGAGCAAGGCGCTTGTTTTGCGTAACCATTACTTCTTTTTATTTCTGAGAAACAACAACCAGCCTACTGTGATCGCCAAGGCAAGCGGAACGACCAGATCGATGATCGGCGAAAACTGATAGCCGCTTCTTGTAATGAAGGTGGTGTAAAGGAAGTCAAGGAGCTGCCACAGGGCAAAAAACAATACTAAGAATATACAAAATGCCACATACTTGTTCTTTATCATCAAATCACCTTTTCCGATATTTGTTTTTTTCTCTCCTTAGAGAAATTAAGAATAATAAACCAGTCTCCTGTTTATTACCTGACCTTGTAATTCTATCATAAATACGCCATAAGACAATAAGATGTGTCAGAGCGTGACATCTTCTTTTGGAATGGTGTTGTATTTCAAAGGTACTTCCCTTATAATATAATAGATACAGTATACTTCCATGAGAGGAAAAGCACATGAAGGATTCCTTTGCCGATACCCTGAAACAATTCAGAACTGAAAAAAAACTGTCCCAGCAGCAGCTCGCCGATATGCTGTTTGTGGAACGCAGCACGATAGCAAACTGGGAGACGGGACGGCGGATCCCCGACGCTGTTCTGCTGCTGCGGATCTCCAAATGTTTAGATATGGACATCAACATTTTATTGGAAACGATCGACAACACCGTAGAGGAACCAAACATCATTATGGTTGATGACGAGAGTATCATTCTAAAAGGCGGTATGTCGGTGATCGGTCATTTGCTTCCCAACGCTTTGGTCACAGGCTTTACTTCTCCGACAGAAGCGCTGTCATTCGCCAAATCCAACCGCGTACATTTGGCTTATATCGATATCGAAATGGGCAAGCTTAACGGGCTTGAACTGTGCCGTGAGATGCTGAAAATCAATCCGCGAACAAACGTGATCTATTTGACCGCCTATCCCGATTACGCGCTGGAGGCGTGGGATACCGGCGCCTGCGGCTTTGCCGTAAAACCCCTTTCCGCAAAACAGGTGCGCGATCACCTCACGCGGCTGAGATTTCCGATAAGGGGGCTGCGGCTATGATGGATTGGACGACATATTTTTCTGCTGTGATAGATTTGACGACCTTATTGCTCGGTGTGCTCGGAATACTGATCACTTTTATCCTGCGTGATACCGAAAGTCAGTGGCGGAAGTTTTGCATTGTATTCTTTTCCGCGATGATATTAAAAACGGCTGCCGCTCTGATCGGTCAGCTTGCCGCTCTGTATTGGAAAAATATACCGCTTCAAACAGCGTGTGATTTCCTCGGCGTTTTGTTTTCATCTACCATTATTCCGCTGTTGACGCTTTACATCTTACGCTGTTGTTCGCAGGAGCCACGCAAGTCTTTCCTGTGGAAGCTTATCCTCAGCCTTTGGGGATTATCCGCAGCGGCAGCCGTCGGCGACCTGCTGACACGCACGCTTTTTGCTGTTCCGACGCCGGCCGGCACAGAGCAAAAGCGCTGGTTGATACTGGTTTATCTGCTTTTTACGGCAATCAGCCTGATCGTTTGCTTTGTCGCGGTGATCCGCAGGAGAAAACAGCTTTCAAAGCTCCAATTCATTCTCATATTGGTATATTTGATTGCGCCTGTTTCTGTCATGCTGCTCGCGATGGAACTGATGCTGTTTGTCAATCAGGGAAAGCGGTATGTCAAGCAAAAGGAAGAAATTGCTAACCAGAAGGTAAGACTTGCCGTACTGCAAATGCGTCCGCATTTCATCTACAACACAATGACGAGCATTTACTATCTAATCGAGCAGGATGCGGCTAAGGCACAGAAGGTAACGCTGAACTTCACCAATTATCTCAGAAAGAATTTTACGACGATCGCCAAGGAAAGAACTATCCCGTTTACCGAGGAGTTGGAACACACAAAAGCGTATTTGTCCGTTGAGCAGGTGCGCTTTGAGGGTAAGCTGTTTATGGAGTTTGATACTGATTACACGGATTTCAGACTTCCTCCGTTGACCCTGCAGCCCATCGTGGAAAACGCCGTCAAGCACGGAGTTGACCCCGACCTTGATCCGCTTACCATCTATATTCAAACCCGAGAAGTAAAGAACGGCGTTGAAATAACCGTTGCCGACACCGGACCGGGCTTCGGCGCGAAGGACAACGACGAGCCGCATATCGCTTTAGGGAATATCCGCGAAAGGCTCGAAATGATGTGTAAGGGAAAAATGGAGATCGCTCCGCGCGACGGCGGAACCATAGTCAAAATATATATACCTCAATAACGAAGCTGCATTGAAAGCAAAACCGTTATTTCGATCCTATTGAAAGAAACCCGAATCAACCGAGAGTATAACGAAGCGCTTGACGGGGATTTAAAATATTCAGACTATCTTATAGTAAAAAGGGCGTCTGCTATAGGCAAAAATGGATATGACTGCTACACCTGACAAAACGGGTTGTCTCCCACAAATTGTGACAAATGCCCAACACCGCGCAAACAATCCGGCCGGGCACACACTTGTCTTTGCTCAACAAATCGCACACAGGGCGATACACGGCGAAACAGGGCTCTAATCTCGCTGTTCACATGGACATGCCGTAATACTCATCCTCGTCATCTGTATCGTCCTCATAAAGACCGTCATCAGTGTCGTTCAGATATTCCGCATAGGCGTTGTCGAAATCATATTCATCTTCAGTTGATACAGATTCTTCTTCAGCATCTTGTGTGCTGTCCTGATTGCCGAGCGAAATCAAGTAGTCAAGCATAGTCAGGATACCTTCCGTGGCTTGGCTGTCGTAGACTTCATCATCAATACCGTTGCTGTCTGCGCCTTCTTTCTGCCCGTGAGCCAGTTTTTTCTCACGAATCTTTGAGCGCTCTTTGCTGTCCGATTTCGGCATCATCTTGTTGAGTTCGTCCAATCTTTTCCCAGCGCTGTTTACGATTTGCTTTGCCAGCATAGAGAAAAGAAAACCTATTCGAGCAGTATTCACAGTTACTTGTGCATTGAAATTTATACTCAAAGCAGTCCGTATCAACATATTCTTCAGCGAGCGCAGCTCCGGATTCTTCTCAATCGGCACGTCGGGCTTGTCCTTTGTATCGTAGTAGAGGCTCAATTTTTCTCGGTTGACCTCATTCCATTTTGCATAGACTTCAGATAAAATATCGTCTTTAGCGAACTCATGCAGAGCGAAATCTACCAGCCGTTTCATCTTTCTTGGCAGGTATCCATAGAGCTTCTTCCCTTTCTGCTGTTGTAATTCGTCCTTGATTTTTCTCAACAGAAAAAGATAATACTCGGCGTTGGGCAGCGATTGCCGCGCTTGGATTTGCTGTAACAGGCCAGCCAAATTATCTTTCAACTCATTGCGATAGCCTGTTTCTATCGTCGCCAGCTTGTATTGCTCGTCACGAAATATATCCTGACCGAAGGCTCGGCGCAGTTCTTTGATTCCCTTTTCGGAGAGGAAACCTTCCTGACCTTTTGAGAAAATCACAAGATGAATATGCGGATGGTGCGTTGTATTATGGAAAGCACCGTACCACTCCAAGTCCTCCACCTTGATTCGATGGGCTTTGGCAATCTCATTCATATTGCGTCGCACGAGGTTTTTCCACGCTACGGCGTTGTTAAAGTGCAGTCGTTCTGCATCCTCACGGCGCAGACTGACCACCTCTGTCCAGATAACGCCGTCGTGAGCAGCTACTCTTTCAGCGACAGTATCGAGGTCAATCGGCATATCAAATTGCGTAAACAATCCGTGAGAGCCGAGTTTTTCAACGCCGGGACGGTTGGAAATATAGCTGACTAATCCCTTCAATTCATCCGCACGGTCGGCATATCTTTCAGCGACAGCGTCGAGAAATTCATTCGCATTTTCCCTCGTGGGCATTGCATAGTAGTCATCATATTCAAGAAACTTTTTGCTTTGAGGGAAATGCTTTACCACAGAAAGAATAAGGTCGTGCTGTTTTTGAGTGGCAATCCTATATTTCATGGCGTCAGGAAGTCTTTCAACTCCCTCACGAGTCGCCATGTATCTTATGAGGTCAGCCATATCTTTTGCGCTTTTTTGGAAGCGACATGAGACAATAATTTTAGCCATTTTCTTCTCCATCAACGAATTCTCTCGCCTTTTCCAAGTCGAGAACACCGTTATGTTCAGCAACAAGCTGTTCGGACACATCATTCAAATAATTCAAAGCGTAGTCGTTCAACTCACTGTTACGCGCAGAAAGAATATTACTTTTGCTCACCTCAACCGCTAATTTGAACAACATCTCACTCAGATTTTCTTCAAATCTACCGAGCACCAGCTTGATATTTTGACTGATGATGGGTGATAGATAGCTGACACTTCCCTTTTGAGCGAGGTAACCGAGGTAGTAATCCACCGCTTCACGCACCAAAGAACTGCGCGTATAGCCTTGCTCCTTTGACATGATTTCGTCTAACTTTTCTAATTGGTCTTTCGTAAAACTGATAGTAACCTTCTTAAATTCTTCCATATTTTCCTCCTGAAAATTTCTTGTTCACACAAACGCCGCAAACACCGAGGACTCCCTCAACAAACACTGCGCGTGTTCTCCTAAAACTGCACAACGGTCGGCTCTGCCGTCCGATGTCCTTCGCGGGCCGTCCCCCAAAGGACGGCTCGCTTTTACCTGCTTTCAATAATCAGCGGCGTTTTTTGCGCTTCTTTTGCTTGATGTACTGGATCCCGTTTCTATCCCACATTTGATGATAGTAATAAACGTCCCACGCACTTCTGATGGGTGCAATTCCAAACATCAGATTTCCATTCCACACCTTACCATCTTTGGTTACCACAAAAGTTTTGTGCTTTGTAATCAACCCTTTTTCCTCAAGCATATTCACATACTTGATGACGGTGTTTTTGCTTTTCCCGATAGCTCTACCAATCGTTTTGTAACTCGGATAGCAAGTGTAGGTTCGCCTGTCCTCGCACTTCATCAGAAAAGCATAGACGGCAATTTCCTCCGCCGTCAACCCGAGGTCGAAAATAGCATTCGGCAAAGGAAAGAAATTACGCACAGGGAGAGGGCCGTGATACATTCCCTGCGGTGTTTGGCTATATTTAGACATTTTTGTTCCTCCGATTTCTTTGTTTCATGTGGTTCATATTTTATAACCAAAGAGAAATGGCGCAGAGCAGAGTCAGCGCTCTCTGCTCTGCTTTTGCGTTACAGATTGAAGTTATCAGTCAGTCCGGCAAGTCTTGTTGTGTCACGCTTCACATAGTAGATTTCTGTAATTTCCGAAGTGGTATGCCCAAGCAGCTCTGCGACCTGTTTTACAGAGAGCGCTTTCACACTTCCGTCGGGTTGTGTTACACCATTGATAAGGCGTGTAGCAAATGTGTGTCTAAACGTATGCAAACCTTTATGCTCCATGCCTATCGCGTCAAGTATGCGATAGAAGCGGTTGCGCATATTGCGTGGATTAGTGAAGTTGCCGTTCTCGTCAGGTATAAGCGGAGCGTCCTCACCAAGATACACTTCCTCGCGCAATTTCTGTATCATCTCAATTGCGTTGTCATTGAGCGGCACGTCACGTTTGCTCGTTTTGCTTTTCAGCTTGCCGACCTTGACCTCCAGCTTTGGAACATATTCTAAGCCGTCACGAACGTGTACTTCTTTTACGCCGCGTTGCAAGTGTATTACACGGTGTTCGAGGTCTATGTCGCTATTGATGATACCGCACAGCTCTCCTGCTCTCAATCCTGTGTTGAGCATCAGGAAATACGCCGCCGCTTGTTGGTAGACAGGTTTGCCATTCTCGAAGCGTTTGAACGCTTCTTCCTTTATTTTCTCCAATTCTTCATCGGTGAACACTACCACTAAATCACACTGCGGTTTGCTTTCCTTGTTTTGCGCGGCAAGGTAATTATCTTTCTTTGTCATGTCAATCATCGCCATTGGGTTACTTGGAATCGCTCCCTCCTGAAAGAGTTGCTTGAAGAACATCTTTAGCAGCGAGTAGGCTTTCTTGCTCGTTGTGAAGGCATAGCCGTTATTCATGTGCTTGGTGAGCAGTTTCTTAATGTCGGCAGGTGTCACATCCCCGACAGGTTTGTTCCCGATGTAGGGATAGATTTGGTGCTCTGCGGTGCATTCATAGCGATCATAGGTAGTGCGTTCCACTTCAGGGTACTTATACACGCGCAGCCAGTTTTTCATACTTTCTTTGAGTGGCTTGCGAGATTCATCTGAATTGGCAATCTGATCTTGGAAATTCTTGACGTACTCCGTCATCTTCGCTTGAAGCGTTTTCTTTTTCTTGCTCGAAAAACTCTTGCGTTGGGCGACTCCGAACTCGTCCTTGTATCGTACCATGCCAATCCACCTGCCATCTGACTTCTGCCAAATGTTTCCGTTGTCTAATAATTCTCGTTTCATGCTTTCAACCTCCTATTTTTTTAACCAAAACAATACCACAAGCAGTGTTCAATATCCAGCAAAAGCCCGAACAAAAATCAGGACAAAAACTTGTGAAAAACCAACTATTTCAACTTCTCATACTCCAATTCTACACGATTCAGTGGGCGATAATCCGGACAATGCTTTTTCGGGCATAAAAATCCCCATAACTCGGCATTTGTCAAGCTATGGGGATTTCTTCAATTTGGCAGCCACATCGCAGCCGCAGAAAAAACTATCCCAGAACGTGTTGTTGAAAACAAGGTTGGGCAGTGGTCAAAGACCACGGAAAATGCGTGCGTTAAGTGCGGCATAGTTTATCATAACCACGTTACTTGTTGCGTGCGAAAGCGGCAGATTCCCAGGCAAAATCTTTTAAAAAGAATTGCGATTCCGCGTTTTTATCGAGAAAACATCTTGACAAAAGCGTGTGTATATGCTATGATATTTCCTGCAAGTGAGCGAGGCTCGCGTGCAGCGATAAAATATTTAGGGGTATAGCTCAGTTGGTAGAGCAGCGGTCTCCAAAACCGCGTGCCGAGGGTTCAAGTCCTTCTGCCCCTGCCATCCTAAAAACGGCTTAAACAGTGAGTTTAAGCCGTTTTTCTGTTATGTATTTTTTCTTGTTTGCAGCACTTTTTCTACCGTTTTTCTACAAAAAAATCGCATGAAATGCTTTAAAATCCACCGTTTTCGTCTGGTACATCATCAAAAGAGCATCACTTTTTTGGAGCATAACCCTCCCAAGAATCCGCTGATATTCTAATAAAAACTCCGCAACACCTACGTATGGCGTTGCGGAGTTTTGCGTTATCTTTGTTTACAGCGTCGCAATTTTTGATTATACCCCAACTTGCTACTCTTTCAAAGGCTGTTTTTTCTAAAAAACTATTTACGTTATAGAAGCAAAATTTTATACCAGCGTCCACGACACTGATACTTCTAATAGATACTCTATATAAGCGCAGAAATATCTAAATAGTTAGAAACTCTAAATAACAGAAAACTTCTCTTGTACTGATATAGTCAAAGACGGTATCCGTGTCAACGATTCTTTAAAGCAAATAGTAATAAGTTAACGAAAGAGAAAACATGCCAATATTTCAGAATCAAATAAAAAGTTACTCCGCAGTACAATTGTTTTTATAGGAGTTTGATTGTAATATGCGGTTTGGTAAACTTAATAGATTAACCCTGCTTTTTTCGTTTAATCATTCGTACCAGGAAGAAAGCTAACGCACCACATCCCAGAACGCCTACAATAATACCTATAATTATCCAAATGCGATAGTTACCGATAGCCAAGTGTTGCACCTCTTGGATGGAAGTAGAGTTACCGGCACGATCTACCAACAACAATCCAGCTCTGTGGCTGCCCGGCTCCAAGGTAAGAGAAAGCTTGTTCTCCGCTTGGTCATAGGCATAATTCACACTGCCTTCTGTTTTCATATCCTCAATAGATACAGTTTCACCATCCACATAAGCAACTGTTGATTCGGAATCCAGAATCTCACTGACATTTGTAAATTCAATGGTTTTGTTTCCTGAACCGCCAATCCATGCCCAGTCGGCAAAGTTTTCGGGAACTACACAAGTGGGATTTGTGTTGTCGATGTACATTTCGCCTAGGTCAAGCACCTTTTTTCCGTTGTTCACACGCAAATAAAGGCTAGTGTCGGCATCGGCTGTATAGTGTTCGGCAAAATAATTACCGGAAAGCGTATATCTGTATGCACCTACACTATACATCTTGTCATCAAAAATCGCATTGGTATCATCTGTGATTTTTGTATCGGTTATATCATTGGTTGCCTTGTCTACCAAGGTAACGCGAATATCGTCATCAAGCTTGGAAAGAACCACTATGCTCAAATCGCTGAAACTGGTCGGCTGTTTACTGATGGGTCCGTTTTCGTCCTCAAAGGAATACCAACCGGTTTGTGTTTCTTGGTTGCTGTTTTCGATATAGGCAAGTACCTTGGTATGCACCATTCTGATATAGGTGTTCTCATTAAGTTCACTTTGGTTGCCTGCCTTATCATAAGCAATTATATTCGCAGAATAAACACCGTCGGTCTCGAATTCCTTGAGACCGAAAATCATTTGTGACTTGTCGGAATTGTTTGCATAGGTTCTTACCACATCTTTTTTCTCGACAGGCTTAACGGTTTCAATCTCTTTGCCGTTGACATATTCGGGAAGATAGGTTTTGAGTGTGTATTCGATTTTTTCGATATTGGTATCCATGAACACAACATTGGGCGCATCATCTTTTCTGCGCTCATAGTCATATACGTCCATGAATTGAATATCCTTTGGTTGTGCCGCACTGTTATTTCGTGCATATACAACCGGCGCAGTGAAATCCACCTCAAAAACAGCCGTCATGCTATTGGAACCGGACGCAAAGACACCTGTGTTACTAGCGCGGTCTACAGGCGACATGGTGATTTTGTAGACACCGTCCTCTGAAAAAACAATCGACAAAGAATGATTGTTGCCGGATGTTGTCCACGAAACCGGCACAGGATATTCACTCCAGCCATCATCAGAATGACTGCTACCGGGCACTTTGTAGTATATGTTCAAATGCATATCTTCTGAAAGGAAATTGACTTCCGTTACACTGATATTTGCAACCGCCTTGCCCTTATTCTTTATATTATAATATATTTCCGCGTCACCGGCATTGCCAAAATCGGCAAAGTTATTTGTAACAACCGGATTCGTTCTGTCAATAACAAATTCTGGCTCGTTAAACGCCGTTCCTGCATTTCCTGCCATATCGGTGTAGCTCACACTGAAAATATAGCGATTGTCTTCGGATAGTGTAAAGGTGCCAGTGTGTACCGTGTCATCCGTTGTAAACGAAGGAGCTGCGTCATTCCATGAAACAGCCTGTGCGCTTCCGTTAACAAGTACAACTGCATCTGACGGATTAAAGTTACGTTCAGTAATCGACACTGTTACTGTTTGCGTTGTGTTATAATAGTTGCCGTTTGCCGGATTTATATTACTCTTGACAGCCGTGATTGTCGGAGCTGTTGTATCAATGCTGATTTTTGTCTCTGCTTCTGTCACGTTTCCGGAGCGGTCAGTCAGCTTGACATGTATTACATTTCCGTTAGTGTTGCTGTCAACAGAAAGTGCGAAGCTGAGCGTGGTGACAAGGTTTTCGTCTCGCTTGACAGAATCATTGTTAATCACGGCTGTAGTTGCGTTGCTAGTGCAATTGCCCTTTATATCAACAGAAACCACGCCGCTTTCATTGTCATTAGCTATTGACCACTCGACTGAGGCGATACCTGAATATGTATCGACAGCAGTGACTGTAATCGGAACAGATGTATTATACAGCGGAATCTGGTTGGCGTCATTGGCAGAGGCTTGGATATCCGGTGTGATGGCAAGAGAGGAAGTGCCACTATGAATTTCACCTGTTTCCAAAACACTGCCATCCGACTTAATATTGCCACTGGTATGCATAACATTATCAGTTACCTCTGCATACATCTCACCCTTAAAGCCTGCTGGAATAACACAAACCGCATAGACTCCGTTTCCATCAGTATGCAAGTCGCTGCCATAGGTTGTAAAGTGGTAGCTCTTCATATTTTTTTGTGTGGTATTGAGATAAATATCCACTTTGTTGAAGCCAGAAGATACGCCTTCATCTGCTACATATACGCGGAGCTCTGTGTCTTTTTGGAAGAAATATCCGTAATAGTTATTAAAGAAAGGCTCGTTGCGATAGGTGTCTCCAACGCTAAATGCAACTACCTTGGGAGCATTCAGGTCAATATGGAACACATCAGAATCCAATTTGGAATTACCCGCATTATCTGTTACCGTAGCGGACACCAGATAATGGCCCTCTTTGTATACGGGGTAGCTGAACAACGCGCTTTCTGTGTATGCCGAATCCTCAAATTTCGAACCGTTGTACGATTTTTCGGAGGTAGTGGATGTTGTTTGTCTGCCTAGGTCGCTGAGGGTGACGTCCACCTTGTTTAGTCCAGACTGAAGCTGCGGTTCTGCAGTATCCTCTGCATCCAGCGCATAAACCATGTACTGCACATCGGTTCCGTACCATGCCTCGTTTCCGACAAGATGCTTTCCGGCAGAGTATTTGTCGGAAACATATACTTTTGCCTGCGGCGCTTTGTCCTCAAGCATCAAAATGACGCCTTTATCTGGACTGTTGAGAATCAATTTTCCGGTTTCCTTACCAGTAACAAAATAATAGCTATTGACATTGCCGAGCATATCCGTTACTGAAACATGCGGCTTTCCGGTTGCATTGACAGGCAAAGCTTCAAATACATATTTTCCGGTTTCATTATCATACTTTCCGTCGTATGGCTCGGCTTTGTCCCAATATAGCAGAATTTCTCGAATAGAGCTGTTTGCATCGGAAGCGCCCACGGAAATATCAATTTCCTTGCCGCCGAATATGCCAAAGGTCATGTAGTTTAAGATGGTGTTTTTCACAGTATATTCATTGCTGTTAATTGTCGGCGCGTCAATGTCTATAACAAAGGAGCTGTGGTCAAAGCTGATGTCACCATCCTTGCCCACAACATCCTTGCCGGAAAGAACATTGCCCGCGAGGTCGGTGGCTTCGATTTCAAGTGTATAACGTCCGCTCTTCCACATTTCACTGTCACTGAGGTAGATTACCTGCTTTTTCTCCACAGCAGCGTCCTTATTCTCTTTATTCTCGTCCCTAAAGCTCCATGCTGCCGTGCGGACTGCTGTACCCTCATCATTTTTTATGGTGATGCTGTATTTTTCTAAGCCTTTGTTATCAGAGAAAGTAAAAATTAGTTGGTTATTGTTTTCTTCTTCAACACGGCTTTTGCCGAAGTAGAGTGTCTTATCATCCTCCGTCAAACCGATTCTGTATGACTTATTTCCGTCAACCGAGCCGGTTCCCGCAGGTGTTATCTGACACTGAGGGGGCTCACTCTCAAGTGTTAAAGCTACATCGGTTTCTTCATCGAAGAGAAGCCGATTGGGCTTTTCCTCCGCACCGATAACTGTTGAGAAGTAATAGTTGCTTTCATTTTCGAGGCGGTCGGTAAGCGTAATATACGGTTCTCCGGTATTGTCGACAGGAAGGTTGCGGAACTCATACCAGCCATCATTCAAAACCGCAGTATAAGGCTCCTTTTTGTCCCAAGTCAATTTGACTTCATTAAGGTCAAAACCAGCGCCAAAGTCTTCGTCGGTTATCTTAATTTTGACAACAATGCTGTCATTGCCGAAAATACCAAATGTAAAATAGCGAAGAATATCCGGCTCTACTTTATAGCTAAAGTCTTCAATTTTCGGAGCAGCGGTGTCCACGATATAGTAATGCGAAATGCTTTTTTCGTTTCCCGCCAAGTCGGTGACGGTAATATCAACCACATATTTTCCATCGTCCTTCAAAGCGAGGGGCAAATTCTTTACCTCTTTGCGCGGCATAACATATTCAATACTTTCCGATTTCTCCGATGTGCGCAAATCCTTGCCCGACAAGTGGTTAATCGTTGTTTTTTTATTGTCGCTTGTCAGCTTACTGATAACAACCTCATAGCTTTGCAGACCGCAATCATCATCGAAGGTAAGATTTACCGTCGACGGACCCGAGAAATACGCCGCCACATTCGCTGACAAGCCCGGTGTATCGGTAGCCGTATATTTTTTTACGTCTCCATAATCAAACTGAACTACAACATCCTCGTCCGCTTTGTATCCGTCGTAAAACAAATCGGTTTCAACAATGTTCTTATCTGTATCAGAAGTGTGGTGGTGTGTGTCCTCCGCACTGACAACCAGCTTATTAATCAGGCAATCCGTCACATTATTTTTACGTAAGATCTGCCCCAAGGCGGAAATGGGAATATAATAAACACCCTCTTTTTTGGAGATGCCTGCAGGCGTTTCCATTTCTTTTACGCTAACGGTTGCAGTGTAATCCGTTTCACCAACCGTCGCCTTGAGCATGACCTGCTTGAGATGCTCTTCCTTGATGGTCGCCTTGATATAATCGTTGTCAGAAATATAATAATACTTTGTCAAGTTGCTTTTCGGCAATGCGTCAGAGCCAAACTCAATTCTTCTTTTTTCTGCTTCCTTCGGATTGTTTTGACTATCCTTTTCAATGCTAATCAGTTTGTGACTGACAAATTCAGGCTCGTCCAAATCAGCCGTTACTTCCTTGCCGGAAGACACACGGCACACATTGCCTGCAGTATCAATAACATAAACAGTGACTGTTTGCAGCTTCATATATAAATTCAGCGGAATCGAGAAATTGACCTTTTGTCTGCCCTCTATCTCCTTGACATCCGTTTGGCTTGCGTTTTGATGAATATCTTCCAAGGTTCTCAGACGATCATTATTTACAGCATAATAGATATCCTGAACCCCCGAACCGCTGTCAACAATCGGCTCTTTGGCATTCATGTAGAAAAAGGATTCTTTTATTTCAAAAGCTGAGGGCGGTGTGCAATCATATTGATAATGCCCTATTTTCACGGAATCGTTGACCGGTCTCTCAGAATCGGGAAAGACTGCCCAAAATTTGATGTAGTTATTTCCTTCGGGAATATTGCTGCCGCCATTCCACAAAAGCGCATCTGCGTCTGTATAACTACCCCAATCATCCGGGACACTGCTGCTGACTTTAAAGTACACCTCAGCGCCTTCGGAAGCTTCTACCGTCCAATCTTCCACCGTATTTGTCCACATATACCAGTTGGGAATTTTGATTTTAAGGTCCGGAGGCGTCAAATCCATCACAGGTTCTTCGGTAGGCTGCTGCGTTCCTTCAGGCATCGGCTCTGTTGACGGCTGTGTTTCCTCCGCAAAAACCGATCCAATGTTGACAAACAATGAACAGCAAATGACAGTAACCGCCAAGAGAACTGCCGTTGCTCTTTTTAATACCCTCATTTTAATTCTCCTCTCTTTTTACATATGCAAAATTATTACCGTTTAAAATCGCATGCAAACAGCATCCAAATAACGTCAGCGATAAAAATACTATATAAGCCAAGCTGCGTGTTCCAACCGAAAAACGCAGCACAATCAAAACAACCGCACACAAAAGCCAAAGAACATCGCAAATAGCTGCCGTCTTGTTTTTGAAGAAGCAGACAATGCCGGGAAAAGGATATGTCTTTTCTCCATCGGTTCTTCTTACTGCTCCCAGTATCAGCGTCAACACCATTCCGCCTGCAAAGCCAAGCCAAGCCAAGAGACTTACCAAAAATGTTTTTACGTTTTCGTCTATCCATTTGACAGGAATCAGACACAGTGATGAGGCGGATACCGCAAAGCATACGATGCTGAGAACAAGCAAAACCAAAGACCTAGATTTCATTTTCAGCACCTTCATTGCTTTTTTTCGACGAACCGATTGATTCATGCAGTGCAGCATAGGAATTTCCATGGCTGTATTTGGGATTGATGAAGCCGGTTGCACCGGGGCGTTTGTATTTCTTCAAGCTTAGAAAGATGCCATAGGAACACGCGCCGACTTGCACCGAAAATACGATAATGGCGAGCATAATCAGCTCAGGGGAATTATATCTCAGATTAAAATAAACAATAAAACTCTCCAGTCTTCCGCTAATCAACAGCACCAATACCCCCAGCAAGACCAAGCCGCCTGTGATAATCATTGTTACCAACCATGGCTTACGCACATACTTCAAAATTCTTTTTATTTCTTCTCGCTTCCAAAGCTGTTTGGGAGCTTTGTTGCCTGCCATTATACCACCTCACTTATTATATCATCCAAGGTACCGGCTATTTCAAACTCAATCTCTTCCAAATCTTTGTTGTCCGGATTTGTATTTGCGATTTCTTTTGCAATCACGCTGATTTGCGCATCATGATTCAAGTCCTGTGCCAGACGCACAACAAGAGGACGATAGCGGCTGTCAGCTGCATTTTCAATAAGTGTGTTATAGCACACCAACAAATCCTTGCGCTTTTGTGCGTTGTAAATTTGAACAGCAAGGCGGTAGCCTGCACCATCCGACTCTATAGAACTGGTTACAATGTTTTCAATACATCTACTCAAATCTCTTTGGCTGACATTCAGCAGCATATCATCGACAGATTGGCTCACAAATCCATTTTCGCGCATATTCCGCAGCATTTCTGTCAGAACTGTTGACTCCGAATAATTCAACTCATTCTCCTCAGACCGAAAGAATTCGTATATTCTTGTGTAGAGAGTATGTTTTTCGACTTCGGTGGATGAATTCATCTGTTCCAAAGCGGCATCCTCAAGCAGTTCAATTTTAGTTGGATTATATGTGCTGATAATACTGTTAATCTTTTGCCCGGAAAAATAATTGGAGGTCAGCTTCAAAAATATACCAATCATCAATAACACGCAAAGCAGTCCTGCCATGACGCCCACCACGCTAAAAGAATTGCGCACCTTTAGATTTTCGGATTTCACCAGCGCCGGAGCGGACTCCTTGGCATACTGAATGTCCTGCCTGAGACTGTTATAGTCGTGATAATAATCGGGGCTGTTCAAGTAACCCGGTTGTCGTTTTCGGGTGCATTTTTTAATGATTGCCTCAAGCTTTTCGTGATAATGCGGAGAGGTCAGCGACAAATCTCTGTCACAATACGCCTTGTCATTGAGCATTTGCGTTCGATAAAAATTGTAAGAACCGCCAAGGCTTTTGTCCGTTGCAAAATCTCGGCTTTTAGTGTAAAGCTCAAAGACATTCAGGCACTCCCAAAAGGTGGCACCAAAAGAAAAAATGTCACTTTCGATGCTCATGCGTCCCAATTCAAAACAACTGTTGTCAAACGGCAAAGCAGAACCGCTTACTGGTTTTGCGTAGCATTCCGGCGCAGCATAGCCGAGTGTGCCGTACTGGAACATGCGCGCAATACTTTCTTCTGAGCGATAATCTGCTTCTCCCAAATTGCTTCTGACGGCATGCGTGCCTGGATTCATATACTCTGACCTGCCAAAGTCAATCAGCACCAGCTCCTTGCCGTACTTGGTCACCATGATATTATCCGGCTTGATATCCAAATGCAGAATATGCTTTGTATCAGTGATATATTGCAAAATCTCGCAAAGATTCAGCATATAATCAAACATTTCGCTTTGATAGCGAATGACCTCATCGTAGTCGCGGCTGTAGCTTTCCAGCATTTGCTGCTTCTTTTCATCATAAAACTCGTGAAAAGGAATTTTCTTTTTGAGGTTGTTGCCACAATCTACCGTTTCGGTAAGCTTCCAGTATTCATCACGGCAATACTCCTCAAGAGACCAACCATCAATATATTCCTCCACTACACAGAAAAAATTATCTCTATTTATTGAAATAGATTTTTGACCTGCGGCAACGTGCGTATCTGTAACGGAAAAGTCGCCCAAATCCTCAATAACATCAAAAATGCGCACCACGGAGCGGCAATCTTGCAGGTCATCAAAAATTTTTAAATCATGAGTGCGGAACCTGTCGTACACATTCACAATACGACTGCGTCCCTCTTCTGCGCCGACTACAATAGCTTTTAGTTTGAACTTTAGAACACAAGAGAGGATGATATCGCCGGATTGAGAGATTTTCAGGCCCTTGTATACAATACTTTCTGTACCGGTTGCGATGTAGCCATCAGCAGATAAGCCGTGTGATGTGTCAATTTTATAGTTAAACTCAGAACCAATTATTATATCATTCGGCATTTGTTTTGTCCTCATCATATTCCATAATGGCAATATTGAAAATTGTATTCGGATTATCTTCGCTGAGTATTTCCAGCGAAATATTGGCGGTTCTACTTGTCACTTTATCTGCAATCTGCGCACCTGTTAAATCCGGCATGTCAATCCTCCTCGCCGCTGTTCGGGTTTCTGTTGAACTCCCCCAGTTCCTCGTCAACCTTGTCGTAGTTCTCCCGAATGTTTTTGACAGCGCCCTCGTTGATTGCCTTCAACACATCCTCAACACTGCCTATTTTTTCCAAAATATGGTCGGTTTCGTATTGATAAGCATTTGCACCGGCGCCCTTCCAAGCACTGAGCAAATCTCTGTTAATTCTGTTAAACTCTTCTTTAATATCGGCAAATTCCTTGATTGCTTCTGCGCTTTGTGTTTCAAAATCCGCAATTTTGGATGTATCCGCCGAAACAAACAACCCCTTTTTTCCCATAATACATCTCCTTAAAGCATCTTGATAAATTTGGCTTTTTTCAGTGAATCTGCCTCAACATTGTAGTAATAGCCGTCACCCAATTCACATTTGGCATATTCTTCCTTCAGGCTCTTCTGATCCATTTCACCGAATACGGTTTTCCCGCCGCGTTCAGAGGCAAATTCCGCAATATTGTCCAACAAAAAAACTGTTTTTAATGTGCTGTTAAAAATTGAATTGACCTCTGGATCGGTGATTTTTTTTACGTCGGTGAAAATAAAGACAAAATCATTTTCATCTGCAATATCAATTAATTCCTGCAAGGTATAGTGAATAAAATCCGCATTTGTTTTGGTATTGAGGTAGACCGATTTGCTTTGAATCACAAAAACAGTAGCCGGTGCTTCTGCTTTGTCACAGCCGGAAGGCATATCTTCAAAATTCACCTTGTCATCATCCACACCGTAAATCTGTTCCATAATCGGGTTGTCAAATTCGCGGTTCAGGCTGAGATATTCCTCATGCAGCAGCTTGTAGAATTGCTGCATAGGCGACAGCTTTCGCTGCACCGTCTTACCGTAGTTCAGTGAAACCGACAAGGTCTGATATTCCGAAATATAGCGGGACTCTGTCTGTTGTCTAAAGCTTTCATAAAAGGTCTTGAGCTGTTTTCTTCCGTCATCAAAGAACACATAACGGGAATATGGCTTGCATTTCTTCAGACGGTCAAGCAGCATTTTGAGAAGGTTAGTTTTTCCGAATTCCTTCTTGCCGTAAATTGCCAATACTCTGGAATCATCAAAATCAACACCGACAGGGCGAAAATCCACATAATCTAAACCAACCTCTACCCACGAGTTGCCATGGCGTTTTTCGTCGGCTTCAAACGGTTGCCTTAGAACTTCATAATCCGCCGGCAAAAGCTCAGTCGGAAATGTTTTGTACTTCTTAACCTGTCTGAGGAAAGTCTTTGTTTTTTCATCGTAAATAAACTTTTTCCGCAGTTTATGTACAAACATTGTCGTTTCGTCCCTGATATCATCACACAGAATCGTCTGCACTTCATAGGGAGAGTTTAGGTTAAAGGTTCCGATAATATCTTCCGGGCGTTCTGTCACATTGGCATGACCACGCCCTTGTATGTTACCGACAACCTCAGTTTTTTCACCAAATATATCCATGCATTTGTCTGCGGGAAAATTAAAGACAATCTTTTGTTCAAAAGAGAGCAAAAATCTGGTAACGCCCTTTGTGTCTCCTGCGGTAAACACCACTGAAATACCCCTTGAACGTCCATCCCGGCACAAACGCGCAAATTTCTCGTGATAGGAAGCATATCGAGTCTCATCAATAAAAGCATTGAGATTGTCAATGATAAATGTTGTGTGCGGAAGCAAAGCGTTTCTGCCAGCGCTAAAGGTCTTGCTGCCTAACTCTTTTATATTTCGCTTCAAAATAGCTTCCAAAATCACAAATACGCGCTTGACATACTCTTCGCTGGTGTTGTCAAAATAAGCGGAAACCAAGGGCATATCCCGATATTCCAGCAACGCGCCGCTAAAATCTAAAATAAAAATCTGCTCGTTTTTCTCGTTACTTCTTTTGTGCAGACAATTTATCAGCAGCTTTAGCAGATTGGTTTTTCCCGACATGGCTGAGCCGAAAACCGCTATATTGGAATGAATCAAATCAACCCTGAAATTCGACTGCTTTTGCTTGCTGGGAATATCGTATTTTCCCAATGTACACATTTCAAAATCTTCCAAAGTGATTCACACCTCATTCCATTGATTAAAGACGTCTCCGCTGTCCGAAAGCAATAACGGCAACGGATCGCGAAAAATCTGCTCCGGCGTTTCAAATGCGGGCTTTCCGGACTTAGTTCTCTGTCCTGCAAGCTGCACAATCTGCTCAACTACATATTCCAGCTGTGTAACACCTGTGCTGAGTTTCTTGTTCCTTGCCATCATACGTGTATTATGTTTGGAGGAATTATAAAATTCACTGTTATATTTCCCGGTATTGGTGACATAGGTCATCTGCGTAGGCGGCTTGATATCGGTATTTTTGTTGGCGCCAGTGTATGCCGATTGAAAATACTCATATCTACTCCCGGTTCCGACCAGAATATATGCTCTGCCATGTCCGGGCATCGTCGCAGCAGCAGCGTCGGTTGTGCCGAGCATTTCCTTGGAAGCCTGCTTGGTTGCCACCTTCAGACAGATTTTTGATTTTGTGTTGACGCGTATATCATCATTAATTGCACCTTCAATATTTTGAGATACAAGTATGATATGCAGTCCGAGGGTTCGACCAATACGCGCTATTGTTGTAATTTCTGAGATAAAGTCAATATCATCAGACTCGTTGGAAAAGCGCTTCAACTCCGTGAACTCATCAACAACAAGAATCAAATGCGATAACGATTTCAGCCTACTGATATCACCGTCAATATAGCGAATTTGTTTTTCCTTTTTACCCTCACGAATTTCATTAATCAGTTCATCGCGTTCGGCCCTTTTGTCGGGCTCATATCGAAGCGCATGAATCCGCTTGATTTTTCGAAGCACACGAATATAAGAATCCGCGTTGTCCACATCCAAATCAGCCAAAATAATCTGACGGTTCTTTACCTCTGCATTGAGTGATTCCAAAAAACGCTTCAACATATAGACAGCCGAAATGCCCTGACTCTCTCCGGCGGTATTGGTGACGGTACCAACACAGTGCGGCAGTTTGCCGAGACGTTCCGAAAATCCGCCGCCCTTCATATCGACCAGCATGAGATTCAGGTCAGCCGGCGCATACTTTACGCACAAACCAATGAGATAAGTTATGATGGTTTCCGATTTACCGGAGCCGGTCGTACCGGCGACCAGCATATGCGGACCGTCAGCATTTTCATGCAAATCCAAGTAGGTTATTCCGTGTTCGTTTTTGCCCAACGCCACACGCAGATCTTTGGTTACATCGTTTTTCTTGACATCCCGCCAATTCTCGCTGATGGTTTCCGTTAATCCGTTCCGCTGAATTTCGTTGTTGCTGACAGAATATATATCGTCAAACAATTCAAAAAGCGTCACCATTGAGGGTACTTTTCCGTTTTCGGCTACGCGTGTATAATATATTGAACTCAAGCGTTTAAATGCAAGTGAAAATTCACTGTTTGGGTGCAGGGCGGTGCCGTCGCCAAAAATGTAGTCATTATTAAAATCAGTATATTCGATAATATCGTCGGTTGTCGCCGAGGAATCAGTTCCCTTTGCCAGCTTGTTGAGCGTTTCGTGGCTCAGCAAGTTATATCGGTTGCTGACACGGTGTAATGTGTCGTCTAATTCAACGATGCTGCCGCAGTATTTAGGCAGAAGACCCTTTTCTTTCTGGATAAACACAAACGTCAATCCGAGAGAATTGACGTAATCGTCTCCTTCTTTCGGCGCTTCAGGAATATATTTGGAAAAAGCTTTCTCCTTAATATCATAATCATCCATCACAAAGCAGATGATTTGCGTTTGCTTTTCCGTGACAATGTTTTCCTCCGAATTGTCGCCACTATGACCTTTGTCTCTCTCTGAAATAATGCTTTGTAGTTTGCTGAACACTTCGCCGGCGCTATCCTCGTCAAAAACAAACTGCGACAGATTGTCAAACAGCTCATTTACATGCGGCAAGAACATATAGTCCCGGAGAATTTCGTCCTGTTTTTGTATGCTGTTTTCCTCCGGAAAGAAGAATACCATCTGCAAATCCTCCGGAGAATGGTAAAACGACAATTCAAATGCTAAATGCCGGATGAACTTCAGCGACACGTTGTCGTTTTTTGAGATAACGCCCAGCGTTCCCATATTTCTCAGATCAATCAGCAACGGCGGCTTTTCTGCCTTTGGCGAGGAATCACGCAAGAATTTAAAGCCGGTCAGCTCCTTTTGTCCGTTTTCGCCTTCGCTCTCCTGCGTAGTCGCAAAAATATAGGGGAGCTCGGTGAGCAAAAACTGATTCTTCAGTTCATTTGCTGTTTCCTGATAGCCCTTTTTGCGCTTCTTTTCATCGGGAATTTCAATCGTAATATACGGAGTATCATGCTCTCCTTTGACGGGAGGATGCAGCTTGTATCGCACATCATAAAAAATCTCATCCTTTGTTTCTGATTTGATTTCAAAGGACGGCTTGATTTCATCAGAATTTCCGAGTGAAATTCTCATAAAATCGTTGTCGTTTTGAGAACGCGCAAAAATAGCCGTTGAAATCTCCCCAGTCTGGTTAAAAAGAATCCCCATCTCAGGATAGACTTTGTTTAGATAGACGATTTCATCCTTTTGCCATTGCACTATTTTCTTTTTGATAATGGTTTCGTTTATATATTTTTCGTACTTTTCTTTCCACTCAGACACTGACTGACGGTGTTCCTTAGACTGTCTGACTCGTCCGTAAACCGAATTAACAGCAGACATAAAAGGCATCGCTATCGTCATTGCCAGCATTGAATCGTTAAACGAAGAATTGCCCGAAAACCTTGATACCAAAAATCGCAGGCCTACCATACCCAAACCCGTAATCAACGGCGGTGCAATCGTATCCATAAAACTTCCCTTTGATTTGGCAGGCATTTCTCCGGCAGGCAAAATATCAATAACCGTCGGCTCAATCACATTGAGTCTGCGTGTGCTGATGTTATATTCCAATGTATTGTTGTCGCGCAGAATATATGATTTTTCTTTGTCGGAGCGATCAAACAGCTGCGGAATATAGTTTACCGTCGACTTCTCCGTGATAAGAATCTGGCTCGATGTCACAATACCGAGACTGCTCAGCGGCATGTCGCAATTCCGTTTTTTTCTTTTCTGTTCATCAAATTTATCCGTTGATTCTGCTGCAATATCAATATGAGCAAACTCGCCCATGATCGTATACAATACCAAGAGCTCTCTGTGCGTTTTGATATACTTTTCAAACGCGTGTGCGCACTCTCCAATACTCAAAGTGCCGTCAACAGATTTTTTACTTTCGCCTGTTTTTTTGTCCGATTGAACAGCAAGATTCTTTAATCCGTAGTAAACGCCCTGCACAAATGCCTTGAGCGAAATATCCTTCAAAGCCAAAAAGGTGAGCGTTCTTTCCTTGTTATTAACCTCAAACCTCACAGACAACAGGATTTCATTGTTTTTCATATTATCAACCTAATGTTCCTAGTATTTTTTCAATTTCTGCCGTTTGATTGATAACCGGCACAGTAATATTTGCCATGTTTGAATATCTTTTGATCTTTGGCGTTTTGCCGTCAACATGAAACCTTTCCGAGTTTTTTTTCGGAATGGAAATCGCTTTGGGCTTGGAGACATACACGCTCGGCAAAGGCGAAAGTACTGGCGGCTTTGGTTTGAAATCATTTCTCGTAGCACCAATAACCGCCACAGAAGGCAATGACTTCATCGTCGGTGCTTGTTTTTCATGGTTTGCCGCAATAACCGGCGCAGAAATAATCTGCTGTTTTTGTTCCGGAGAAATACGGATGCTTCCGGTGTTCACTATAATTTTTCGTGCAGGTGCAACGGGAACCGTGCCTTTTACCGCCGGTGCAATTGGCTGTTTTTCCTTTATAGCAACCAGCGGAGCTGTCACAACAGTTTTTTCTGTTAATGCTACCGTGTGCTTTGGCACCTCGACTGCCGCAATCTGCGGTTGCTTAATTTGTACGGCGGGAGCTGGCTGCACTTTGGGCGCTTCCATACGGCACGGCACCGCTTCAGCCGAACGATACGCAACTTTTGGCAAAACCGGCTGTGTCCTCTTTGGTGCTTGTATTTCGCCACGTCTTGCCTTTGCCAGAACAACACTCGACAGCGACGTTATATTCACAGTTGGCTTTGCCCGTCGAATCTTCGGTGCCTCTTTACAGAAAACACTGCCAACAGATGCTCGCGCTGGTCTAAACGCAAACTGCTGGGCTAATGGCTTGACAAACGGCACCCGACTCAGCTTGGGCGCTTCTCTCTTTGGCGCGGCGGCCTGTATTCTTCTGCCTTTGGCAACCCGCACACCCGGCACAAGTACATCCGCACGAATAATTTGTCTTGTTTTCCCGAGGCGCTCTGCCTGCTCTGATACGTGCTTTGTGGTATTAAAAAGCTTATCACTTGCTTCTCCGAGCTGAACTCCAAAACCATCAAATTTGATTTGTGAAGATGACGGACGGCGAATCCGCTTAATGGGACGCTTTTTTATTTTAAATTTTGGGACCCTGATATTACGTTGTCTCTCAACTCTGTTGACAAAAGCTTCACGCTCCCGATATTCTTCATATGCAGCGCGATAGCTCTCCTGCTGCCGCGGTGTGAGCCTGCTGATTTGCTCCTCCGATAAGATTTTGAATGCCACAAAAACACACTTCCCCTAACACAATGCAGCTCTGTTTGTTACTGCGCAAATAGAGCTGCATTGTTTGTCTCCATAATAGATTATCCTTGTCCGCCGTCTCTAATGCTCTGAGCGATCTGTCCGTCAACTTCCTCAAAGTTATGGCGATTTGATTCAAGCAAAGTTGATAAACCCAAAATCATTCCGGGTAATCCCCCGTCCAAGCTGGTGACGAATTCCTTATAGCTCTTGTCAAAAAGCTCAATCATTGCGTCCTTGGAGTCGCCTTCCATTTCTGCGATAGCGGCTTTGAACGCGGATTCAAAGTCTGTGCCTGCCTGCTGATATTTTGTAGCTAAGTTTTTTATGTTTTCTACGGATGCGGTCACTGCTGCGTTTACAATTCTACAATCTGCCATGGTTCAATTCCTCCTTTTATGCCTGCGCGCCTGCGCCTTGATTTCCCTGACCAAGCTGGTCGTCTACGCCCTGTTCTTCTCCCGGAATATAGCTCTTTACGTTGTCACAGATGCCATCGAGAGCCTGTAACATTTTGGTTAAACCGTCTGTGACATTTGGCTGAATGTTAGTCTCATAGAAAGCTTTGAAACCGTTTGCCGCCGAACCCGAAAAATTGCCGGGAATAAGTCCGTCAATCTCCGACTGCAATTCACCGTTTAATCCGTTAACGGTTGCCTGATATTCGCTGATTGCCTGTTTTGCAGCGTCTATCATTGCATGTGTGATGTTTACTGTTCCTGTTGAGCCCATGTTTGCCATTATTAATTACCTCCTAAAGTAAATGACTTAATTCTTCAAAACCTGTGAAAACATCCTTATAGTAGCCTTTTCCGATTATCATATTTAACGTTTCGGAAATATGACCCACCACCAAGGACATATTTTCAACCGGTTCCAACAATACTTTTTTTGCTTCCAGCTGTGCTTCTTTACCTGCTTCGGTATTCATAGCGCCGGCAAGATCGTCATACATATTTTCCAACTTAGATTTCAGCGCAGCGGTTCTTTTTTTTAGCGCCATCATATCGGCTGATGCAGCATTGAATTTTTCTTCGTCAATGACCAAATCCTCTGACAAATACGCCGCCATCAGGTATCACCTCCGGTTTGTGCTTCTCGAATTTTTTCCAATAGCGGTTTTTTGAATTCGTCCGACAACAAATCACACAAATGCTCTGCCTCGTCATATTCACCGAGGTCAATATGACACTGAACGCGAAAGCTTAAAGCCATCAAATCGGACGGATCCTTTATCATTTCGTTGCGGAAGAATATCAGCAGCGAACGGTATTCCTCGTCAGCCTTTTCATAGCCCTCATCCCTGAGTGCCTTTGTAAGGCTGTATTTTCCGATATATTGGCTGTGCTGATCGGAGCTGTTGGCAAGTTTGGATGCGTAAGCTTTTATGCAAACCGTATCATTTTTCATCGTATAGGCAGCAACGTACAGGCGATAAATGCGGTCAAGAATTTCTTCGCTGTATGTAGCCTGTGCGCCCTCGTCCATATGAAATGAAACAGTTTCTTCCTGCTGCTCGACCGGGGTCATGTATTTATCTGCGCCGGGCGTGCTGCGCCTTGCCTTGGCAGTCATCTCTCTGCCCATGGTTTCAAGCCGTCTGTCGCCGTATCTGCGTCTGACCGTCTCAACGGCGTGATTGATTTCACGCTCGCTCGGACGACCGGAAGGTCCGGGAACTAATTCGGGCATTTCCTTGACTGAGAATCCCATATTATACGATTGAACAGGGTTTTCCGCAGCATTCAGGCAATGGATCGCCATATCGGCATTTTCGAGCGTCACATAAATCTCTGCCGCATTCAAATAGCTTTGAACGGCAAAATTCACATTCGGCGGAACCACGCACAAGCCCTCATAGAGCTTGTCGATCGCCGTGTACAAATGCGACTTGTCGCCGTCCAGCTCATAGCGCGCGTTTTCATACGCAACCCAGTCGTTGAAGATCTCACCGTTCGGCTTTGCGAAACGCTCGGCGCGGTCAAGCTCCTTTTCGGCTTCCTCCAAGCGTTCCTCTTGGAGCAGCACGTTAAAGGCGATGCGGTAGCCTAAATAATCGGTCGGTGCCAAAATTTTCATCTGGTTGGCGACCTCGATACCTGCCGCTGTCTGACCGCTCATACTGTAGCTTAACGCCTTGCGCTGTAAAACGTCCATGTCGATACCGACGATTTTTTCGGACTTGATCAGGTTAAGAACCGCGTCATCATACCGCTGCAAATCAAAGCAGAGCATACCCATGATTTTATAAAGCTGACCCACCACGTTGGGCGAGCACCCCACCTCGTCTGCCTTGGCGAACATCTCCAGCGCCTTGACGGGCTGATTGTCGGTAGCATAGGCATAGCCGAGATTAAAGTAGCGGTCGCCGTTGTCCGCGTCGTATTCTACAGCTTTTTTGTAAGCTTTTATCGCGCTTTCGTAATCCTCGCGCGACATATACGCGTTGCCTGCGCACTGGTGCGCGTCGGCATTTTTGCGGTCAATGTCAAGTGCCTGCTTGGCAAGCCGCAATGATTCCTCATACCTGCCCTGCATAAAGGCAAGTCTGGAATCGGTAACGATTAGTTTGACTTTATCTGCTAATACTTGTTGCATGATTTACTCCTCATATTTCTCCAACAAATTCATAAATCATAGCAATATGTTCACGAATTTTCACTTTTTTTAGATTGTTCACAGATTCCTTTCCGCCTAATGCAAGTAAGGGGACATATCCGAAACATTCATCATATTCTAAACATCCTAATTTTTTTACTGCAGACTCATACTTCTTTATTGTGAAATAATCCGATGCACATTCTTCATCCGCTATTATATCAAAGAAATACTCAAACCTACTCGATATGACATCCGATTCTCCGTATCTATACTTTATAATACAAGCATAACCATCAGATTCCCATGTAATAATATCACCAAAGGCAGTAACCATTATTGGAATAGAAATATTCCCTTTAAAATATGATTTTTTGACTATTTCTAAATAATCATCTGGATTAATCACTTTTAAGTAGCCGTTATAAAAAGTTCCCCACCCCAATTCTTTCCATATATCGATGACTTGATTTGGTAGTTTTCTGTTATACTTTTCAATTATATCTATATCAACATTGCTAACCTTTGTAAAATCATTTAAAATTCTATGTAACATTATCAGCGTCTCCTTTCTTTATTTAAGGACAAACTCAATATCCAATTCGCTCAGCTTTGTAGAACCAGGTAAACTTGTAGCTTTATTATCAATATAGCTATCTAAATCGGAAACTCTGGATTTCCATTGGGACCCTATTGATGAGTTGATTTTGCTATCTCCCAATCCGGAAATATTGTCAGCACGTCCTCCAACGATTTGATCCGGTCCGTGCAACGCAGCTTTCCCTTTAGCCCAGTCCTTAGCCATTCTATTTGCCTCAGCAGCGGGCTTGCCTTGTGCTATGTACTCATCCCTCTTCTGGGCAATAGCATTTTGTCTTGCTCTTTGCTGATATTTAGCACTATTTGGATCTCTTCCGCTTCCTGTTTCTGCTTTTCTCTGATTGTAAGCTTGCCTATTATTGCGATATTCGTCAATCGTTAAATCTCCTAATCCATCCTGTTGATCTTTAAGCTGTTGCTTAAACTCTTTTTCATCAAGTCCGGATTTATTTGAAAATTCGATAGTGCATTCTGCATTGTGAACCCAAACGCAATTATTTCCAACAAAATATGTGTGGTAATCTTCAACCTTAAAGTTATAAACAGTTACGGAAACTTCACCAAGATTCTCATGATAAATCTGTTCAACAGGATGAATAACACCCTTTCGGTCAATCAGCTCCGCGCCAATCCACAAGTCACAAGCATTGACGAAACCACGATTATTTACATAATACGGGTGATCGTGTGTTGAAACGATTGTTTCGCCGTTTACTGTTACGTGTGCAAGTTTGTTTGCTTGGTTGACAAATGAAACTTCTACCTTTTTATAGGAAATCTCACCAGTTTCGGGACTTCGGGAGAGCACCTTATCTCCTGCTTTGATATTTTCAATTGCGACAAGTCCCTCTGCGGTCAGAATCATCGTGCCCGCAACAAAGCACTTCATGGTTGATGTCATTCCGCCGGTAAAAATAGCCAAAGCCGTTACACCTGTTTGGAAAACATTATACGCCGTGCTTTCGTGCAGCTTAGAATTCAATGCGGCAATGTCTCCGTTGCCGAAATATCTGTCTGCCATAGCAAGCGTATCAAAGCCGCCCATGCCAATGCTTAGAACCTTTGTAACAGCCGCTGTTCCTTTTATCGCTTTTCCAAGTGCTGTGCCGCATTTGACAAAGTTGCCTGCCGCACCGCCGAGAGCGCCTAAACCGGCGCAGGCAGCTCCGGTAATCGCGCCGGAAATTGCGCCTGAAAACGCGCCTTCTTCAAAACCGTCCAGAAACGAGCCGCCGTTTGCCATGCTTTCCAGCCCTCCGGCAACACCGCCGATACACGCGCCCATAATTGCGCCCCAACATGCGCCGGCGAGTAAAACAGCTCCTAATCCCGAACCAACTCCGGTACATAACAACACTACGGCAACCACAACAATAATCGCTGTCACAATCAACTTCCAGTGCTTTTTGCACCATTGGGCAGCTGAAATAATACCGTCGCAGATATGCTCAAGCGCATTCTTCTCGCACTCCGGTTTCAGGTAGGAATATTTTGAATAGAAATCATTTTTAGATCGCTCAACCGCGCTTTTTGCATCTGCGTCCCTGCGAGCAGTCATGGTAATGAAATCGGTCAGCTTGCTATTCAGCCGTTTCAAGTCCGCAACCTTT
>ODAJ012117859.1_pt1 | contig 52894 bp, 57 predicted proteins | sample 1539241 | NCBI WGS metagenome assembly ODAJ01 (sample SAMN02144231, study PRJEB22623) | gut metagenome | biome: sheep rumen | host: Ovis aries | place: New Zealand | reverse complement strand
CGTTTGCTACAATGATGGTATTGAAATGCTTGTTTTCACAGTATTCATTGATGGTTCCCAGCAGCTCTACCCGGTCAAGGAGAGACCGTTCCATATCATCAAAGACCAGGACGACCTTTTTTTTCTTGTGGGGAATGGAGAGATGATCTTCTACCTCAGGAGTTATAGGTATCATGTCTAAAAAGTTGACAGCAATCATAGCATCGGCTACATTGCCGGCCAGGGGATTGATGACCTTGATCATGGGGGTTAGTACGGAAAGAGCCTTTTTTCCATCGTTAAGTTTGTCCAGATCCTCATGAAGACTTCCCACAAAAGGCATACAGGAACCGAGCCAGGCATTTTTTACGGCCTTGTTCAGGTCATCGATACTATTTACACCAAAAAGGGATATACGGACAATGATATGGCTGTCCTTGAGGGCTTCTGTCAGCTCCTTTTCAATGATATGGGTTTTACCGCAGCCCCATTCACCGGTAAGGAGAAGGGCACCGGTAGGGTTCTCTTCTTTACAATAGTAAGCTAATTCTTTTAATGTACTCATATTAGTTAATCTTCCTAAGATGCAATATTGTTAATATATTAATTTTTGATTTACAAGGAAATGTCTTTTGAAATACTAGTTGATAATAATGTAATTAAGTTATTTATTACCTTTCCTAGAATATCATAAAAAAAGTCAAAAAGCATCTGAAAAAAAATAACAGCCTGCCTAAAAATCTTGGGTTTATCGGGTCCGGCTGTCTGAGCTGGCAGCCTTTATTGCCATGCCGGTAAGAGTGCAGAGAGTCACGCAGGATATGATGGTCCCGGCTATAAAGAATTTTGTCGTGATTAATCTGGTCTGAATCAGTGAAAATGATTTATTCATGACAAGTTTTCTCCTATTGCTTCTGTATTATATTTAGCAAGGGCTGGTTACCTTTCTTATGATTATTTCCTTATGGATTGAGTATAACATACATTACAGCTAGTGAAATAATGAAAAAAATGGTATGCTCTATTTTGAAAGATTTTAATTTTAAGAAGGAAAAGAAGAGGGAAGTTATGATGATGACCAAAGAAGAAACCTACCAATACCTGACAGACCGGGAGATATCCTTTGAGATTACAGACCATCCGGCCGTGTTCAATATGGAGGAGCTGGATGCGGTGGATCTGCCTTATCCCGATGCAGATGCCAAGAATCTTTTTGTCAGGGACAGCAAAAAGAAGAACTATTACCTGATTACGGTTAAGGGAGATAAGCGGGTGAACCTGAAAGAGTTCAGGAAGAAACATGGCCTGAAGAATCTGTCCTTTGCCTCGGCAGAGGATCTTATGGAGATCATGGGTCTGATTCCCGGTGCCGTGACGCCTCTGGGCCTTTTAAACGACAAGGATAAGAAAGTAATCCTGTATCTGGATGCTGCATTTTCTGATGGCCTGATTGGCATTCATCCCAATGACAACAGGGCGACGGTATGGATGAAAGCGTCAGACCTTGTAAGGCTTATTGAGGATCATGGGAATCAGGTGGAGATTGTTGAAATCTGATTCATTTATATATATTGATTAGCAATCATATTTCCTGTCAATCTGTCTGACTATTTATAAATAGAGATTGTGTTAAGCCTGACAGCTATAAATAGAGATTGTGTAAAAGCCTGACAGCTATAAATAGAGATTGTGTAAAAGCCTGACAGCTATAAATAGAGAGTGTGTAAAAGCTTGACAGCTATAAATAGAGAGTGTGTAAAAGCCTGACAGCTATAAATAGATAGTATGTTTAAGCCTGACAGGATAATGGACTATTAGAAAAGGGAAAGGAATTCTACAGGCTTTCCCTTAGATGGAGGAATCAGTCATGGATGAAAGACTCAAAAAACAGTTGGATTTCTCTCTGGAGATTGACAAGGAGAAAAATATATTCCGCCAGACCCACCTTTCCGGTCATGGCAGGAGGGAAAATGATGCGGAGCATGCCTGGCATATGGCCATTATGGCCTACATTTTACGGGAGTATGCCAATGAGGAAGTGGACATCGGCAAGGTCATGCTCATGTGCCTGATCCACGATATCGTGGAGATTGATGCCGGGGATACCTATGCCTATGACCAAGTAAATCTTAAGACCCAGAAAGCCCGGGAAGATGCAGCCAAGGAGAGGATATTTTCCCTGCTTCCAGAAGACCAGAAGGAGGAACTGATCGGCCTCTTTGATGAGTTTGAGGCTTACCAAACCGCCGAATCCAAATACGCTCATTCCCTTGATAACCTCCAGCCCCTCATGCTCAATAACAGTAATGACGGCGGGGACTGGAAAGAACACGGCGTATCGGCGGACATGGTCTACGTCCGGCAGAGAAAGACCCGGCTGGGCTCGGAGAAGCTCTTTGAGGTTACTGACCGGATTATCAAAGACCATATCAGGAAGGGCAATCTGAAGGAGTCCAGCCATGACTGACGACGAGTTATTGACGACTGGTTACTGACGACTGGTTACTGACGACTTACTACTGACGACTGGTTATTGACGACTTACTACTGACGACTGGTTACTGATGGCTGGTTACTGATGACTGGTTACTGATTACTGATGACTGGATATTGATATCTAATATATCGGTGAGTAATTACTGATGATTGATTATTAATTACCTGTCCCTTTTTAAACCAGGAGTTTAATGCCGGTTCCACTTTTTTCTGTTATCATAAGGTCGTCCCGGAAAAAGAGCTTCTTTTCCCCGGGCAGCCGGCCATAAAGCCGGTTTGTGACCAGACAGGTTTTCCTGCCGGATTCAGGCGCATACAGCAAAGCGATAATAAGATGGGTCATTAGATTAAAGGAAACTGCCAAAGTACTATTTAAGATCAGTCCAGTCAAAGCGTCTGCACCCAAATATCCGGTAATTTACCTGTTCATGGATCTCCCCTGACACAGCTTGTGTCTTTTATGGGGAGGTCCATAAATTTTGTAGAAAAAAGGAGGAATTGAGATGGGTTATCTGAATCAATTAAAACTGGAAGCCAGCTGCACCAGAACTTTAAATGGGGCAAAGTCCTATGCCAGTAGTGGTCAGGCCTGTCTTGATTTCTTTGCTGTAGCAGGAGGGATGAGCTATCGTAAGGCTGATGATCAGATCCGGCTTTTCGACAGGGCTTATATAGAGACACCGGATTTAGCCATGAAACTATTATTTCATCTGCGGGATATCCGGGGAGGTATGGGAGAGAGAAAGCTCTTCCGGACCCTTCTCAGACATGTGGCCACCAGCTGGTAGAAGTTCATGGAGAGACTCTCCGTGATAAGCTTAAGTACCTCTCCACCCTGCCCTGGGGCGGCAGCACCAACCTGGAGGCGGTCTTCAGCCTGCTCCTGGAAACTGCCGTCAAGTGGCAGGCAAAGCAGGAGGAGATGCCCCAGGTAATCTACATTTTCTCAGATATGGAGTTTGACTCCTGCATGGAAAATGCGGACAAAACGGTCTATGACCAGGCCAAAGAGCGGTTTGAGGCCTCCGGCTACCGGATGCCTGCGGTAGTATTTCAAAATGTTAACAGCTGGCACATGCAGACGCCGGTAAGGGCCCGGACCAAGGGGACAGCCCTTGCCAGCGGTGCCTCCACTGCTACCATGGGCCACAAATTTGATGGCAATATCACTCCCATGGACCATATGCTTCGGGTCTTGAATAGCGGCCGCTATTCCATGATTCACGCCTGAGGCCGGCCCTGGATTGCCGGGCCTTTGGGACTCCGTCTTAACTGGCCTCTGACTACTCTTCCTAGTAACCCTTTTTTTCACTGGTCCAGCTTTTTCTCCTTGATAAATCTGTGGAAATTAGATATAATACTTTTTCTATGAAACTATTTTATATTCCTATATTTAAAAGGGAGGATGGTGCTATGGCTGTAACAATCGCATATCCTGTGATAAACCTGCCTGAGACCGGCCGCCGTATTGAATGGCAGCGCCGCAAGGCAGGTATGACCGTCCGGGATCTCCAGACCTATTTTGGTTTCGAGTATCCCCAGGCCATATACAAATGGCAGCACGGCGAGTGCCTGCCCACAGTAGATAACCTGCTGGCCCTGTCACGGCTGCTGCAGGTATCCATGGAAGACCTCCTGGTGTATGAGGACCAGGGGGTCTCTCATTTTATAGACAGGATTTACTGGCAGATACTTTATGATTTCCAAGCTTGTTCTTGAGAGATTTTTTAATTAATGGTATTATTAATTGTTATTTGGTCTGTGATCTTCAGGACAAACCAAATTTGTTTTGACTTGTGGATTTCAGGAATGATTCGATTGATTTAGACTTGTAGACTTCAGGAATGATTCAATGAATATGCATAAGGCAGGCATGTCAAACTAAAATATAAACTTGGAGGAAAGACTGATGATAGCAGGTATGACATATTATGAGATGGCAGGATATTTCCTGGTATACTCCTTCCTTGGATGGTGTCTGGAGGTGGTCTACCAGGCAGTAAAGAGAGGCAAGGTGGTTAACAGGGGTTTTCTTTGCGGTCCTGTCTGTCCTGTCTACGGTTTCGGAGTCCTGGCTGTCTTCATACTGACCAAGTCACCCCTGGCAGAGAGATTGGGAATCACCGGAGCCAGTCTGGCCCAGGGCAATGACCTGGCAGGTATCCTCATTCTCTATGTTTTTGGTGTGCTTCTGGCTACGACAGTGGAGCTGCTGGCCGGCTGGCTGCTGGATGTGCTTTTTCATGCCAGGTGGTGGGACTACAGTAAAGAACCCTTTAATTTCCACGGCTATATCTGCCTCTGTTTCAGCCTGATCTGGGGAGCAGCCATCCTTTTCGTAGTTCTGATCCTTCAGCCAGTCATAGAGATGGACAGCCGTCTGGAGATACCCCCGTCTGTGGGCTGGGTCATCCTGGCCGTCTGCTATGCGATCCTGGCTTTGGACCTGTTGGTTACTGTCATGATTGTGGCAGGATTTAATAAAAAGTTATCTGAGCTGGATAAGCTGCAGCAGGAGCTTAGGCGGGTCAGCGATGGTCTCAGCCAGAAGCTGGGTAATGATACCCTCAAGGTCGAAAAGAATGTGAGTAAGGTAAAAGACCAGGCGGAATTGAAAAGACGTGACCTGCAGACCAGGATCAATGAAAAGAAGCAGGAGTTGATGAATTCCGATGCCTTTTTCGGGCCAAAGCGGCTTTTAAAGGCCTTCCCTGATATCAGGCACCGGGATTACCAGGATGCTCTCAATACTTTACGGGCCAAGGCCTTTTCCAGAAGGCCCGGATCACCGGATAAGAAAGAGATGGAAGACCAGGGCTGACCTGGACCTGACTGGGAATCCACCTGGATCTGACCGAAAAGCCAGGATTCGGCCGGGAATTCACCCAGGCTGGCCTGTGAACAGAGTGACCGACATTTTTTCATTAAAAAGAAGGGGTTAGAGGATGTTAATCCTCTAATCCCTTCAGTGCTTTACGGAATTGTATGAAGAATAATATACTGGTAAAGGTCACGGCCAGGACGTCGGCTACCGGCTCTGCCATATAGACGGACATGGCCTTGTCCCCCAGGATATTCAAGGCGGGAAGCAAATAGATCAGGGGGATCAAAAGTACAAATTTCCTCACCACTGCAACGATAATGGAGCAGAGGGCATAGCCGATGGTATTTTCACTGGCTCCGAAGACCAGCAGGAGCTGGCGGTTGAAAAGGACCAGAGTCAGAGTCAGGAGGGCTGAGATCAGCAGCAGCAAGGTGAGACAATTGGAAAGGATATGGTTGGCTTTCTCATAATCCTTCTTTCCCATGCTGATGGAAGCCCGGGGCGCTCCATCGGAGCTTACCAGGGCGGCAAAGGCCGAGATGACCATGATGAGGGGCATACAGACGCCTACACCCGTCAGAGCCAGGGCCCCCTCTCCCGGAATGTGACCGATATAGATCCGGTCCACGATGTTATAGAGCATATTTACCAGCTGGGCGATAACCGTAGGGACAGCCAGCTTCCATAATAGTTTGTTGACCGGTTCCCTTCCCAGAAATTCTTTGTCTGTGTTCATGATATGGTTCTCCTAAAATGTTTCTGCTGGTTTATTTGTGTCTAAGGTCTGAAATGGCTAATCATTTGTCTGCTTATAGAAAGTCTTTATCTTTCTGTCAAGGAGATGGACACCATTTTTACGGTAATTCTTTTCTTCTGATAGTTTCTGATACTTTATTTTTTCCAGGAAATCTTTTAAAATGGATGAATGACTATCCGGAAAAGCTCATGAAAAGTCAATTGATATATTGTTAAGCATTAATATATGGAATCGGTAGTTAGAAATGACGGTATCACAAAGAGGAGTGAAATAGATAAAATGAAGCAAGTGATTGATCTGCATATGCATAGTACAGCGTCTGACGGGACAGACACGATTCCCCAGCTTTTAGGGAAATTAAGAGAAGCAGGCATAACTACTTTTGCCGTTACTGACCATGATACCATGAACGGGTCCCGGGAGATGGAGGCCCTGGTTCCTTCCGATATGCATTTCATCCGGGGCATTGAGTTCTCCTGTATTACTCCTGCCGGTAAATGTCATATCCTGGCTTACGGCTGTGACTGGGACCATGAAGCCTTTCAGGCTGTGCTGGAGGAGGGTAAGGCTCTCCGCAGGAATAAGCTGGAGAGAAGGTTGAACTTTCTTAAGGATAATTTCAACATTGTACTCACTGAGGAAGACATGGCTATCCTCCACAAGTCGGGCAGTGTGGGCAAGCCCCATCTTGGCAACCTCCTGGCCGCCAAGGGCCTGGCCCCGGACAAAAATGCGGCCATAGACAAGTATATTAACCCCTGTAAGACAGAGTCAGACCGTATCGATGGCATAAAGGTAATAAAGGCGATCCTGCAGGCAGGAGGAATCCCGGTCTGGGCCCATCCTTTCGGAGGAACCGGGGAGAAAAGGGTCTCCTACGAGAATTTCCGCAAGCAGCTTGATCTGCTGACGGCCGCAGGCCTTGAAGGGCTGGAATGCTATTATTGCATCTATAATGATGAACAGATTGACCTGCTCCTGCAGGCTGCCCGGGAGAAAGGCCTTTCCATCAGCGGCGGCAGTGACTACCATGGCAGGAACAAGAAGGTTTCCTTAGGAGAGCTTAACGCAGCCTGCAGGATTGTAGACCAGGAAATGCTGACCATTCTGGCCAGACTTTAAGGTCTTAAGTCCTTGACAGGGACAGGCCGGATGCATAAAATAAATAAGTCTGAATATTATCATTTTAATAATTTATAACTCGAATCTTTATTTTAGCCACAGTTTTTTTCTGTGGCTTTTTTAAAGGGGTATTTTTTATGGAGTGGTATTTTATAGGAAGAGTGTTTTCCAGGACTAGTAATATATAGGAAAAGTGTTTTCCAGGACTGGTATTTTATAGGGGAAGTATTGGTCAAAACCAGTATCTTATAGGAATAATAATTTTCAGGAGAAGCATTTTCCAGCAGAAATTATTTTACAGTAATAATATTTTGCAACAGCAGTATCTTACAGGAGTAGTAATATGTTCGAACTTAGTCCAAGAACCTTTCTCATCGTGTGTCCCCTTCTTTTTGTGGCCGGTCTGGTAGATGCCATAGGAGGAGGTGGAGGCCTTATTTCCTTGCCGGCTTACCTTTTTGCCGGCCTGCCCATCCACTACAGTATTGCCACGAATAAATTGTCCTCGGCCTGTGGGACAACCCTGGCCACCAGCCGTTTTATCAGGCATGGCCTGGTCAATTACCGGCTAGCCCTGCCATCGGTGGCCTGCGCCATGGCCGGGTCTTCTCTCGGGGCCCAGCTCTCTCTACGTATGAGTGACCAGGTCATGAGAAATGTACTTTTTATCATACTGCCCCTGGCGGCATTTTTCGTCCTTAACAAAAATATGTTCCAGGACCGGGGCGGTCAGGCGAAAGAGGACAGGCGGACCTATCTGGTGGCGGCTTTAGCTTCCTTTGTGATCGGAGCCTATGACGGTTTTTATGGACCCGGGACGGGAACCTTTTTGATCATAGCCTTCACTGTCTTTGCCAGGATGGGGGTTAAGGCGGCCAATGCCCAGTCCAAGGTGATCAATCTTACTACGAATATTACATCTCTGACTATATTCCTGCTCCATGGCCAGGTCCTGATTCCTCTGGGTCTGGCAGGAGCCTTCTTTAATATGGCCGGCAATTATATCGGAGCCGGCCTGGCCATGAATAAAGGGGCCAGGGTGGTTCGGCCGGTGATTCTGTTTGTCCTGGGCCTGCTCCTGATCAAGGTGGTTTCAGCCTGAGAGACTGGGTTTGTCCCGACATTTTCAAAATATATTTAGCCTATGAGATTATATAAATATATACAGCAGACAAAGAACCTATGTTACAATAAATATGATAATAACTGATTTTTACAGGTCTGTACAAGGATAAAGGCCTTTGTAGATGGGCTAAGATTCTGTTTTGGGCAGGAAGGAAGAAAATCCTACTGTCTTAGGGAGGTTACAATGTTATGAAGGCTTACCAGTTAAAAATAACAATCAAGGATTCCCATCCACCCATTTGGAGGAGGTTGATCGTGCCTTCCGGCCTCAGCTTCTCTCAACTGACCCTGGTCATTAATACGGCATTTGGCTGGTGCGGTTACCATATGAGTAACTATTCCTTCCATCAGCTGAAGCTGGATCTGGACGATGATTATGATGAAGAAGATAGCTGGGCTGTTTTCGACCATGAAATCCTGGACGCGGCCCGCCATATCATTGATGACTTTTTTGACCTTGTCAAGTCTTTCACCTATACCTATGATTTCGGTGATGACTGGCGCCACCAGGTCCAGATTGAAAAAGTGATTAAAGATTATGAATATAATTACCCTCAGGTGATAAAATATAAGGGAGATACCCCCTATGAAGACTGTGGCGGCATCTGGGGCTATTATGAGCTCAGGGATATCTTGTCCAATCCCGGCTCACCGGAATATGAGGCCATGAAGGAGTGGACAGATGCCCAGTTTGATAACAGCTATGACATGGAATATGTTAATAGTGAACTGGAAAGAATGAGATTGATTCCCACCCAGGCAGCCCCCATGTCCAGGACAGAGCTCTATGAACGCTATTTTAGCGGCCAGGCCGATTTCTATACCATTGTTCCTGTCAGTGAGGAAGAGAATGAGGAGTTCCCGGATAATGAGGAGGCCCTGAAAGAAAGGGCAGATTCTGCTTTGGATTCATGGGGACTGGAGAGGAATGTGCCAGCAGGGCAGCCGGCTGGATCTTTTCAGGCAGAGCCCAGGTCCATCGTCGTTCTCGGTAATTGGCTGGGCAAGGACCACAAAGACAAAATCAGCCGGCTGGCCCGGGAAAAGGGTTTCCTTTGTTCTTTTTATAATTTTGAACAGGAGGAAGGAGCTAAGGCTGCCCTGGCTAAGGCAGAGGTGGTCTTCGGTCATGCTCCGGAGACAGCGGCCTCTTCCAGGACCTTGAAGTGGCTCTGCCTTCCCTCGGCGGGAGCAGATATTTTTTTAAGGCCGGGGGCTCTTTTGTCCCCCAATCTCATATTGACCAATTCCTCTGGTGCCTATGGGACCACCATGGCAGAGCATATGATTATGCAGACCCTTATGCTGCTGCGCCGGATGCCTGAATTCCAGGAAGGAATGCGGGAGAGGGGCTGGCCCCGGCCCAGGGCCCAGGCATCCATAAAGGACAGCCGGGTGACCGTCTTAGGAGCCGGTGATATCGGCTGCTGCTTTGCCAGAAGGGTCAGGGCCTTTGAACCCAGATCAATTATTGCTGTTAACCTCAGTGGAAAAAGCAGGATGCCGGTCTTTGATCAGGTTCTTCCCTGGACCAGCCTGGACCAGGTGCTGCCAGAGACAGATATCCTGGCCATGAGCCTGCCTTCCACGGACCAGACCAGGGGGATTCTCAATGCCCACCGGATCAGTCTTCTGCCGGAGACTGCCTATATCATCAATGTGGGCCGGGGGGACGCCATCGATGAGGCGGCCCTTGTCAAGGCCCTCAATGAGGGCCGGCTGGCCGGGGCGGCTTTAGATGTCATGCAGCATGAGCCCCTGCCCAAGGATGACCCGCTCTGGGAGGCAAAAAATATCTTGCTGACACCCCATGTGGCCGGCAATATGACCATAAACTTTACTAAAGACAGGGCAGTGGATATGTTCTGCGAGGATCTGAAGAATTACAGCAGAGGATGGCCCTTGCTTCATACTGTGAATAAAAAGCTGGGCTATTGAAATCGTTTTTTTTTATATGGATTGGTATATATTTTTTTAGAAGAGAAGCTGGAAGGATGAGCTGCTTATGAAGCAAGGAAAAGCTCCTGTGAGAGGATCCGGGATCCCCAGGGAGGAAATCAAAAGGCTGCAGGGCCTGGGTTGCCTCCGGGATAAACGTTACAAAGATATCTTTAATGTGCGGGTGGTGACCAGGAATGGATTTGTATCAGGCCGCGAACAGGCCGTCATCAGTCAGGCCGCCGGCCAGTTCGGGTCCGGTGAATTGAGACTTACACCCCAGCTTGGCATAGAGATCCAGGGGGTGGCTTATGGTCAGCTTCAGGACCTTCTTGACTATCTGGATGGACAGGGCCTGGTGACCGGAGGGACGGGACTGGGTATTCATCCGGTCCACTCCTGTAAAGGGACGGCCTGCCGTCATGGTCTCTTTGATACCTTTGCTCTTACAGAAAAGCTCCACCAGAGATTCTTCCTGGCTTACCGGGCTGTCAGCCTGCCCCACAAGTTCAAGCTTGTAGTCAGTGGCTGCCCCAACAACTGTGTAAAGGCCAGCCTGGCCGACCTTGGAATCATTGGCCAGAGGATTCCCCTGCCCGATCTTTCCGGCTGCAGGGCCTGTAAAAGCTGCCGGGTGGAGACATCCTGTCCGGCTGGGGCCGCCAGACTCAGGGAGGGCAGGATCCATCTGGACCCTGCTGCCTGCAGGAATTGTGGGAAATGCAGCGGGGCCTGCCCCTTTGGTCTCTTTGACCATTGGCAGGATGGTTTTAAGATATATGTAGGCGGACGGTCTGACAAATGCGTCGCCCACGGCCGGCCCCTTAGCAGGATTTTCCTGTCGGAGGATGAACTGATGGCCGCCATAGAAAGGGCTATCACCCTCTACATAGAGGAAGGATTGCCGAAGGAAAGGTTCGCCCAAACCATAGACCGGCTTGGCTTTGACTATGTCAATGACCGGCTGACCGCTGGGGCCGGATGAAAAGATTCCGTTAGAAAGGTCTTCCAAGAAAGAGGCCTATAGAGGAAAGAAATCCCGGCAGAAAGGACTTCTAAGATAGAGCCTGGACTATAGAGCAAGGAAGCCTGTGAGGTTTAGAAGCCTATTGAGTAAGGAAGTCTTTGGAGAAGAGAAAGATTAAGAGCAAGGAAACCTATAGAGAAAAGAAGTCGATAAAACAAGGAAGCTGATAGAGAAAAGAAGTCGATAAAACAAGGAAGCTGATAGAGAAAGTACGTGGAGATGTATTCCGGTCACCAGTATGCGGCGGTTAAATATGGTTTGAACCCGGAGACCTTTCAGCTCACGGAAGAGCCTAAAACAATAGATCCACTGGAGATTGACCTGGATGATTCCGCCTATGGGAAGCTTCCTTCCCTGCCTTGAGAAGAAAGATGGGGATTCCCGGAGAAAGGCTGCGACAGCCTGACAAAGTACGCTATGGGAATACTAAAATTGTAAAGGCTTTTTAAAGATGCTAAAATCTTATGTATACTTTAGAGGATGCCTTAAAGGCAGAAGACGGAAAAGGAGACCAGCTGAATTATGAAAAGAAGAATCAAAAACTGGAAACTGATGAAACAGGTTATTAAGGACTCGGGTGCCAATAAGCTGCTCGGAACCTATATGGCATTTTTTCTGATTTCCTCTGTGATAATCTGGCTTGTGGATCCGGAAATCCAAACGATGGTTGACAGCCTCTGGTACTGCTTTGCCGCGGCCACCACCATAGGTTTCGGGGACGTTTATGCCAAGTCCCTGATAGCCCGTATTTTTACAGTGGTTTTATCTTTGTATTCTATTGTGATCGTTGCCGTGATCACTGCTGTAATCACTAATTTTTACATGGAGATTGCCAAGGCCAGGGCCAATGAGAGTATCATGGCTTTCCTGGATGATCTTGAGAACCTGCCTGAATTGAGCTTAGATGAATTAGTTGTCCTGTCAGAGAAAGTCAAACATTGGAAGATTGAGAAAAGTATAACTGGACGCCATATTTTCCAGGCAAAAGAAGAGCCAGGAGAAGACCGGGATGCTCCGGAAAAGGAAAAGTGTGCTAAGGACCAGGAGAGCCTGGAAGAGGAAATAAGCAGTGAAGTCCAGGAGGGCCTGGAAGAGAAAAAGCTTAGTGAGGCTCTGGAGAACCAGGAAGAGGAAGCGTCTGGTGAGTGTCTGGAGAGCCTGGTAGAGAGAAGGTTTAAAGAGGATAAGAATAATCCAGATGAATGAAAATGATTAGCCGACGGTAGCATTGAGAGGAAAATGATTATGGAGAAGACTAATATCAATAAGACCGAAATTACTAAAACTGGTATAAATGAGCTTGATATAAAGAGAATGACAAAAGATGTCCCCTATGTCCTGGATGCTTTTACTGAGAGAGTCAGGGAGGACCCTAAACAATTAATGCTGGTTAATCCCCTGACGAAAGCCAGGGTCAGCCGCAGGGCTGCGGATCATATTTCAGCCAGGCTTTATGGCTTTTTGAAGGCCAGAGGTCTGGGAAAGGAGTCCCGGGTCATGATCTGTCTTCCCCGGGGTGAGATGCCCTTCCTGGCAGTGCTTGGAGTTCTCAAGGCCGGCGCGGCCTTTACTGTGGTGGAGGATACCTATGCCCAGGAACGAATCGCTCTGATCCGCAAGGATTTCGAGCCGGACCTCTTCCTTGATACAAAGGCCTGGCATGAAGCTATGAAGGAAAAACCTCTGCCGGGTTATGAGAGGGCTGGTGACCGTGATCTCTGCCTGGCCGTATATACCTCCGGAACCACCGGTACTCCCAAGGGTGTTCTTCATGAGTATGGTAATATCAGCCTCAATTATCTTTCCTTCCTGGAGATGCGGGGGCTGCTCGGCAACAAGCCGGTAACCATGGCTATGCCGGTACCCCTTAACTTTGTGGCCGCCACAAAATTTATGGTGGATTTTCTCTTTTGGGGAGACACCATCCATGTCCTGCCCTATCAGCTGGTCAGGGATGTGGCCGGCCTGGCCCGATATATCGTGGATCAGAAGATAGAGTTCAGCTTTATGCCGCCATCCCTCTTCCGGGTTCTGCCCAAAAACGTCGAAAAAGTGATGAAGCTGATCCTCCTTGGCGGTGAGCCGGCCCACGGCCTCTACGACAGTAAAATACAGCTCTATAACGGTTATGCCATGAGTGAGAGCTTTTTCATGTTACTGGCAAAACCTATAGACAGGGCTTATGATATCTGCCCTTCAGGCAAACCGGTTTTTGACTGGCCCGTTTACCTGCTGGATGAAGATGGCAGCGAGGTGCCTGAAGGCCAGAGTGGGGAGATCTGCTTCCCCAATCCCTTCTTCCGGGGCTATGCCAACCTGCCTGAGAAGACCAGGGAAGTTATGCGGGGGGGACTTTACCACAGCGGAGACCTGGCCAGACAGGATGACCAGGGAGAATACTATATAGAAGGCCGGGCTGATGACATGATTAAGATCAATGGCAACCGGGTGGAGCCGGCGGAAATAGAGGCCGCTGCCAAAAGGATTCTGGGTATCGACTGGTGCGGCGCCAGGGGTTTTGTGGATCCTGACCGGTCCTACCTCTGCCTTTACTATACGGCAGATATTCAGATTGACCCGAATAATCTCAGGGAGAAAATGGGGAAATATTTGCCCTATTATATGATACCTACCTATTTTATCCATATAGCTGAGATTCCCCTTAACGCCAATGGAAAGTTTACCAGGAAACTGCTGCCCAAGCCTGATACGGCCGACTATACGGCTGACTATGTGGCCCCCCGGACGAAAATGGAGAAAAGGCTCTGTTCCCTTTTTGAAAAGATCCTTCATCTGTCCAGGGTTGGTATCAAGGATGACTTTTATGACCTGGGAGGGGATTCCCTGTCCACCATCGCTCTGGCTGCAGACCTGTCTGACCTTGGCCTGACAAGCAGGGAGATATTCAAGTACAGGACACCGGCCAGGATCGCACAGCATTGGAAGGATATGAAACCGGTTTTCCAGGAAGATCCTGTCCTCAAAGAAGAGAAAGCCCGGAAGAAAGCCTATCCCCTTACGGCCTTCCAACTGACCATGTTTAATTACCAGCTCTACTATCCTATGTCCTGTATGTGGAACCTGACTCTTCTGTTCAGCTTTGACAAAGACAAGCTGGATGTAGGCCGGTTTACACAGGCGGTCAGCAGGGTGATAGACCATCATCCTATTTTCAGGACAGTCCTCACTTTTAATGAAGATGGCTTTATTGTCCAGCATATGGATCAGGAACTGGATGTCCACCGGGCAAGCAGGAAAGTATCAGAAGAGGACTTTGAAAAGCTTAAACAAGGATTTAATAAGCCCTTCCATCTAATCAATAATCCGCTGATCAGAATCCGTCTTTACGAGACACCGGAAAAGCTGCATTTTCTTATGATCAGTCACCATATGGTCATGGATGGAGTGGGAATCAATGCCATATTAAATAATATCTACTCTGCCTATCAGGGGGAGGAGGACCTTCCTTTAGATACCTTCTATTCCTGGCTGGAAGACCAGCGGCAGTTCAGATCCACACCGGAATATGAAGAAGCTAAGCGATATTTTGATGATACCTATGGCAAGGTCGACTGGTGCAATAATCTGTCGGTTGACCATGAACTTGTTGACAGACACCGTATGTCCAACGATAAGTATGTAACAGGAGCTTCCTATTTGATCGTTCCTCCTGAAGACCTGCTCCCAAGGATGGAAAAGGAATTCCACCTGTCAAAAAGCGGTTTTTGTGCGGCGATTGCTTTGCTGGGACTGCATGACTGTGAAGGCAAGGATAATGTTATGTTAAACTGGACATTTTCCAACAGGACCAGTCCTGCATCACAAGCCGCTGCCGGCATGATGCTGAAACTGCTGCCCTTAGGAGTTGAGATCAGGCCGGATACATCCACAGAGGATGTGTTCAGGCAGGTGGCCCGCCGTATTAATGAAGGCATCGCTAATTGTGACTGCGACTGGTTCCAGGACCATCCCTCGGTTTATGTCAATGATCCCCTGTTTTTAGTTTATGAGGCGGATATACTGGATATGCCGGCTATGGAGGAGCTGGGGGCCGAAATGGAGATGCTCTTTGATTCCAGTAATATCATGGTCAGAAGAACAACCCTCCAGGTTATGGAGACGGAGGAAGGCTTTGCCGTTGAACTTTACTATGTGGATGGCTTATTCGATGAGGCCCATAGGGATGCCTTTCACAGGGCTTTAAAAAACAGACTGAAGGACCTGGGCTGTACCGACATCACTATTACCGAAATAATCGACTAAGAGGGGATCGTCCTTCAGGCTGACAAGATGGTATCGGTGAAGGATGTATTATCTGACCGGCCGTCGAAATAAAAGCCAGTTAGCCTGCCGTTATAAAAAGCTATTATGAATCCGATCATTCCGGACAATGATGCCTCCGGGGAGAATACTTATATCTCAACAAAATCGAAGGGATCTTCCTCTGTAGAGAAGAAAACGGTCTCCGACATAAAAAATCTTTCAGGCGAAAAGGTGACCGCTGCCCAGCAGGTTTCAGAAAGCTCCAGCAAAACCCTGACCAGCAGCATCTCAGGAAGTAAAAGCCATACCATTTCTAACTCTGTGAAGGTTGGCACAAATGTAACCATTGTTCCTGATATCTGGAGTTCCAGTGCCGAGTATACCCGCTCCTGGTCAGATCTTGTTACCAATGGCTGGACCAAATCAGAAGGAACAACGGTAACAGACAGGAATTGTTGAGAAAGAATAGGGTGTTAATATCCCTGTCCCAGGTTTTTTCCAGTGGAAATAAAGAAGCTTTTGTTATACAATATGAATCGTAGTAAATTTAAGTAATTCTCCCAAAAGGAGTCAAAGAGATATTCCGGACCAGATCCGGACCATAGAAAGGAACTAAACTTGGCAAATTATAAGATTATTAACGGCACCATCCTCACCTGCCTGGAGAAGGGGCTGAAGACAGAAGAGAAGACGGTCTTTGTCCGGGATGGCCGGATCAGTTTCCAGCCATTTTCTGAGGATGAAGACTTTGAAGTAGTTGACGCCAGAAGAAAGCTTATCATGCCGGGCCTCATCAATATGCATACCCATTCCTATATGACCATGATGAGGAACTACGCAGATGATGTCCCCTTTACGGACTGGCTTTTTAACCGGGTTATGCCTGTGGAAGATAACCTTCCTGTGGAAGCAGCCTACTGGACCTCTCTCCTGGGCTGCCTGGAGATGATTACCACCGGAACCACCTGCTTTGTAGATATGCATATGTATCACCGGCAGGCTGCCCTGGCGGCAAGAGACGCCGGTATGAGGGCTTATATCGGCAGGGGTCTGGTGGGAGAGGACCTTTACGGGGACGGCTACAGCCGTTACCAGCAGGCCATGGAAGAAAAAGAAGAATTTGCCTCTGACAGGCTGAACTTCCTCCTTTCCCCCCATGCCATCTATACCTGCTCGGAGAAACTGCTGGTCCAGATCGGCGAAGCGGCTAAAAAGGATGGTTTTTTGAAGCAGATCCACCTGTCTGAGAGCATGACGGAGATCGAGGATTGTTACAAGGCCCATGGTAAGTCTCCGGTAGCTTACTTGAAGGATATCGGCTTCCTTGATGCTGATACGATCCTGGCTCACTGCGTCCAGATGCAGGAGGGAGACCTGGACATTATCCGGAACTGTGGCGCTACTATTGTCACCAATGTGGCCAGCAATGCCAAGCTGGGCAACGGAATCGCTCCCCTGGTCGACATGAGGGAAGCAGGGATTAATGTCTGTGTGGGAACCGATGGGGCTGCCAGCAATAATACCTTAAATATGTTCCGGGAGATGGGACTCCTGTCTCTTATGCATAAGGCCCATACCAGGGATTGTCTGGCTATTCCATCAGACTATATCGTACAGATGGCCACCTGTCATGCCGGCAAGGCTCTGAAGGATAAGAATATTGGAAGTATCCATGAGGGAGCCAGGGCGGACCTGGTATTTGTGGACCTTGACAGTCCGTCCCTTTTCCCTAATAATAATATCATCTCATCCCTCTGCTATTCCGCGAATGGATCTGAGGTAGACTCCGTGATGATCAATGGCAGCTTTGTTATGAAAAACCGTGACCTGCTGACCATCGATAAGGAGAGAGTATTCTTTGAAGTAAGTAAGATCGTGGAGGCCAACCTCATTCATTGATGGGCAGCTACGTGAAATCATCTAAGTAAGGAGATTATAAATGAGCATTATCAAAGATTCTTCCCTGGCTCCTGCAGGGATGACAAAGATTAACTGGGTCCGGTCCCATATGCCGGCTTTATCCCAGATTGAAAAGCAGTTTGAAGAGGAAAAGCCCTTTGAAGGCCTGCGGATTGCCGTGTCCGTCCATTTGGAGGCAAAGACCTCCAACCTGGGTCTGGTTCTGAAAAAGGGAGGAGCTGAGGTCTTCCTGACTGGCTGCAATCCTCTGTCCACCCAGGATGATGTGGCGGCAGCGGTCGCAGAGCTGGGCGTAGAAACCTACGGCCTCTACGGGGTTAACGAAGAAGAGTATGAGAAGCTCCTGGTGGAAACTCTCAAATGTCATCCCCACCTGATCGTCGACGACGGAGGAGATCTGATCAACCTTTTAGGGGGAAAATGTAAAGAGTACGGCGACCAGCTGATCGGCGGCTGCGAGGAGACCACCACAGGAATCATCCGTCTCAAGGCCAGAGAGCGGGAGGGAATCCTGCCCTGTCCTATGATGGCGGTCAATGATGCCAAGGCCAAGCATTATTATGATAATAAGTATGGAACCGGCCAGTCTGTGTGGACAGCCATCATGGATACCACCAATCTTATAGTGGCCGGCAAGACCGTTGTTGTAGCCGGCTATGGCTGGTGCGGCAAAGGCGTTGCCATGAGAGCCAAGGGAATGGGAGCCAATGTGATCGTGACGGAGATTGATCCCTTTAAAGCCCTGGATGCCACCATGGACGGTTTCAGGATCATGAAGATGGATGACGCCGCAAAGCTGGGAGATTTCTTTGTTACCGTAACTGGCTGTAAGGACGTCATCGTGGAGAGACATTTCCTGGAAATGAAGGATAATGCCATCCTTTGTAATGCCGGCCATTTCGATTGTGAGATTGATGTGGCCTGCCTCAGGGACATTGCCGTATCCCAGAAGCTCCAGCGCAATAATATCATTGGCTATACCTTAAAGAATGGAAAGACTCTTAACGTTCTGGGAGAGGGCAGACTGGTTAACCTGGCCTGCGGTATGGGCCATCCGGCTGAGATTATGGATATGTCCTTTGCTGTCCAGGCCTTGAGTCTTAAGTGGCTGGCCGACCACCGGGATTCCCTGGAGAAAAAGGTCTACCAGGTTCCTGACTCCATCGATGATACTATCGGCAGATATAAGCTGGAAGCCATGGGACTGGAGATCGACAAGCTGACGGAGGACCAGGAGGCCTACCTGTCCGGCTGGTCTGTGTAAAAGACATATAAAGTAAAAGAGGAAAGGAAGCCGGCTTCGCTGAGGCCGGTTTTCCTGATTCCATGAGTAAATAAATATATTTTAAATAATCAAGGAAGTTCCGAAACATAAAAAATGGATGCCAGACTGTTTTCTGCAGTTGACATCCATTAATTGTTTTCATTTTAAATTATAAAAATTCATTTGAAAATACATTTTTAAAGATTGCAGACGGCTGTAACTAAGGCGATCCTCATCATGTCGTTAAAGCCTTCCCTGATCTCTTCGGGAGAGAGGACCTCGCCGGTGCTGACATTGTCAGAGATACTGAGAACCGACAAGGCCTTTTTCTTATTTGCCTTGGCGCAGAGGTAGAGGCCGGCGGTCTCCATCTCAACGGCCAGCATGCCCTTGGCCTTTGCCTTCTCGATGGCCTTGGGGTCCGGATTGTAGAAATAATCCGTGGTGAAGACACTGCCTACCTGAATGGGAACCTTAAGCTCCTTAGCTACCTGCTGGGCAGTAGCGAGAAGCTTCGGGTCTGCCGTAGGTTTCAGGCTGCCATCGGGACTAAAGACCTGGGGACAGGCAGAATTGGTGATGGCGGATTCTGTGATGATTACATCCTTGAGCTGGATATCATCCTGGATGGCTCCCGCGGAGCCCACGCGGATAATCATGTCTACGCCGAAAAAGTTATACAGCTCATGGGCATAGAGGACCATGGAAGGGATACCCATACCAGATCCCATGACAGAGACCTCCTTACCCAGGAAGGTTCCGGTATAGCCCAGCATATTGCGGACATCGTTAAAAAGAACCGGATTCTCCAGATAGTTTTCAGCGATATATTTTGCCCGGAGCGGGTCTCCCGGCATCAGTACACATTTTGCGATATGTGTTCCTTCTTTTAATTCAATACAAGCAGATGGTGAAAGTTTCATGAAAGATAATCCTCCCCTTATTCTTTATCTCTTTTTCATCTTAATAAACATGGCAGCCAGCAATTTCAATGTATGAACGATGGCCTTGTTTTCAAATTCTTCTACCAGAACGACGGCATCATTGTCCGCCTTATCGGAGATGGCCCGGATGATAACAAAGGGAACCTTGTTGAGCCAGGCCACCTGGGCCATAGCCGCTCCTTCCATCTCTGCGCAGTAACCGTCAAAGATTCTGACAAGGTCTGCCTTTTTCTGGTTGTCGGAGATAAACTGGTCTCCTGTCAGTACCCGGCCCAGATAGCAGCCGATCTCAGGATTCACAATCTGACAGGCCTCCATGGCCATGGCTGCCAGCTCAGGATCCGCCGGGAAGACAGAGGTCTTCATGTAGGGAATCTCACCGGGCTTGAAGCCTCTCATGGTCACATCCACATCATGCTGGACCGCGTCGGAAGATATGACAATATCGCCAATCTCAATGCCCTTGTAAAGGCCGCCGGCGATTCCGGTATTGATGAGGAGATCTACTTCGTAAACATCGATAAGAAGCTGGGTACAGACGGCGATATTTACCTTGCCGACCCCGCTTTTTACGATCACTGTCTCAATATCCCAGAGTACACCCCGGTGAAAGGTCATACCCGCAAGGGTTTTTTCTTCCACATTTTCCATCTCATGGATCAGGCAGTTGACTTCCTTGTCCATGGCACCGACGATACCAACGCAAACCATTTCTTTTCCTCCAATTCTCCAGATATTTATATGCAGGAACCGCTTGCCATATGCCTGCGATTCCGTAAATCAGACCATTTATCAGGTTTACCCACAAAAACAGATTGTGGCATGTCTGCGATTCCAGGGATTAAAGCCCATAGTCCTGCTTAAATATATGATAACATACATCCCTGTCAATTGCACACGGTAAATTCTAGCTTTAAGGTGCAAGAATCTGACAAAAACCAAGGACAATAATCTCTTATTATGCCTGCTTTTTCTCCAGTGCTTTCTGCTCGTTTTTGATCTCCCAGTGAATCAGGAAGGTCAGCAGACCGCGCAGGGTAATGACAGCCCCAAGAATCAGGAGCTCAGACCATTCCCGGACAGCCAGGGTCCGCAGCACCTCGCCGCCCATCTTGAATTCCAGGGCCAGGGCGATGCCCTCCGCCAGCACCAGCCGGCAGCTGCCGTCCTTGTGGATCCATTTTAAAAAGCAGTGGATTGCAGTGGAAACGAGGACACAGACACCGAATAACTCCAACAGTATGGTGCAGATTAATGCAATATCTGTGAGCAAATCTTCCATTTGTGTAATCATGTTTGACATATTCTTACCTCTTGATTTATCTGATATTACCTATATAGTATCATTACCTGTATATAAATGTAAATATTGTTATAATATTCATAAAGTAAGTTATATTTTAGTTACCTTAACCCTACCAGTAATTGATAGGACATCAACTTAAATTAATAACAAGGACTGATGGGTGGGAGGAAAGACGGCTGCCTGGCTTGCCTCCTGTTTTCCATGGATAGGGAGAGGGAGATTGTTTATGTTAGGTCAAAAATTATCTGCATTGCACGAGTTGTTGGATGATCAACTGAAAGAAATAGATAAGAGAAAACCATCTTTGACCTGTTTTCAGGAACTGAAGGATATGGAAGAGGAGAGCCTTCATTGGAAAGAGGAGGATACTGCCGGTGGAAAATGGATTAAGATGCCCTTCCTCCATCATATGATCCCGGATATCCAGTTTAAATGGGATCTCTCTGATTTTGATCCCGCCAGGCCTAATGATGTTCCTGACATAAACCTTGCTGTCCTGGGCCTGGTCCTGGCCACCAATATTGAGATTTCCGAAGGAACCCATGCCTGGAGCAGGATAAAGTACAGCCTTGAAAGAATGGGCTTTACCAATTTCATGCACCATTATTTTGAGAAGGAAGAAAAGGTCAATCATCCTGCTATGGCATTTGCCAGAAGCGCAGAGACAGTAAAGGGTAAATATGTTGTGGCGGCAGTTTACCGGGGAAGCATGTCTTATCGTGACTTTATCTCTGATATGGGAGCAGAAACCGATGGTTTCTATAAATGCAGGGATTCATTCCACAGAAGAATTGAGAGCCTATTGCAGCTCCCAGAAGCTGACAAAAGAGAATACCATCCTTTTTATTACCGGCCATAGCTATGGGGCCGCCTGCGCTTCCCTGGTCGGCATTAACAGTACTGACATGGCAGAGAAAGATTCCATTTTCTGTTATACCTTTGCCAGTCCAAATTATATCAGGAAGGGTCTGACGGGGGAAGGTATGAAGATGTTCAGCTTCAATAGCAGTGAAGATATCATACCCCAGATCCCAATCGGGATAGATTTTGGCAAGGAAGGAATCAATATCGGTCTTGACAGGTTGGATATAGAGTCAGAGCACCCGGACCAGTATGCCCGCTTCCTGAATCTCTACAGACATTTCCGTGACTGCGATTTCGATGCTGACTATGATTATCTTCCTGCTTCCTATGTCTTCAATCCTTTTGTTAAGAGACCTGCCAATGATCCGGTAATCAGGAACCACACGGCATATTTCTATATCCATGGTTATTATCTGACTATGGATTAAGAAAAGAATGCGGTACTGAGATATATTTCCCAATACCGCAGACACTGTTATTGTTCAATCAGGTTGTTTGTTATGGATTGAAAAAAGTCTTTGCTCCATATATTAAGTGACGCTGGGTTTCTAATAAAAGGAAGTACATCACTCTTTGCCTGTATGTAATTGATACTTTCAAAGCGTTTGAAGAGAATCTGCTTGATTTCTTTTAAAGATAAATCGTTTCTGGCACCTTCAAATCCTGAATCTACCAGCCTTGCGTTCAGATGTTTCAGATTCACCGGGGTTCCTTTGGAAAGATAAAAGACATAATCATAGAGATCCCTACCTTTGATTCTATTTTTCCATGCGCGGCAAATCACGGCATGGAGCTTTCCCGCGAAGAGAGATGGCATATCATACAGATTAATCTCATACGGGATGGGAAGTAATCTGAACTGGCGTTCAAATCCGGCAAAGGGTGGAGGTGTAGTATCTACTTCAAACTTGACTTTAATTAGTTCGGAACCAACGACTGTTCGGGCAAGATTCTCATCTGCATAGCACAGCAGAATATGCTCGCGGGTGTTGCCTTTCACAAATGCGGACTGTATATCAGAATGACTGGCTTTCACTTTTGCTTCTGCTTTGAAGTGGAATCCATATGCATTCAGCTCTTTTTCCAAAATAGGAAAATACCGATCAAAATGATAATCTAAATCTGGAGTCATTAAGGAGAAATCCAGATCTTCTGAGAAACGGTCAAGCCCATGGAAGATTCGCAAAGCGGTGCCGCCGTAAAATGCTGCAGTCTGAAAAAAGCCTGCTCTGGACAAGCCGCAAAGAATAATCTCCTGAACAACTTCTTTGATACTGTTCTTTTTGTCGCCGAGAGTTACTGATTTATGTTGAGAGAGCATTTGTTCAATGATATTATTCATGTCGTTTCATTTCCTTAATCATAGATATCAACAGGTGATGGTTTGTTGTCCGATAGAGACCTGCAAGTTCTTCGATATCATCCAAATTAGTATTGCGAAAAGCAGTTTCATCGATGCGCAGGTCATCGAACAGAAGCGATCGCAGTTCTGCTCTGTTAGAACAAGGTGAATATGTATATAATTGGTCACAAATAGCCTTTTCTGCTGATGCGATCACAAAGCTGTACTTATTCTCTTCGTGGAGTTCGGTTCCGTAAGGGAAAACGGCAATAGGTACATCCCGGAATGTGAATACACCGAAAGGCGTCTTATATATTTTTTTCTTTTTTTTACCACAGGTTGCTGACGTGAATGTGTATACCGCCTCGGGAATCAAATCATGCCATGCCAATGCAAATTCAAATGACAGATAAGATGGACCATAGATAATCCCGGCTAAATAATGACCTGGTATATAAGGATCTGTTTCATACAGACCTTTGATGATCGGTATCAGAGTTCCTTTTTTGACTAATCTTCCAATTTTTGCGGCCGGGTTCGCATAGGAGTTATATTGTTGGAGCAGCATTGTTGTTGAATTTACCATATTATCACCACCAACTGCAATTATACTGTATTTATTGGAGATAATCAAGGTATATTTGCTTGTATATAAATTAAAGAAGTATAAGTGAGTTAATATATGCGATTATTTTTTATTATTATTGTTTTGTTTTTAGTAGCCTTATCTTTTGCCATGTCAAAAAATCTGAAGAGTGGAAAGGATTTCCTTGTGCCCAGTGGCGGTCTTCCCTTTGTAATTGTCGCTTATAGCATGGCAGCTACCCAATTTGGAAGTAGTTTTCTGCTCGGAGGTATACAGCAGTCCCAGCAGCAGGCTCCGGGACAAGGCTTTTGGCCTGCCATCTATATCCTTTTGGCAGCCTCCCTTTCATGTTTTATCAACATTCTGGTCGCACCGCGCTTTCGTAGCTTTGGCGATTCGGTAACACCTCCCGATTTTATCGAGAGGAGATATGGTCCTTCTTCTTTTATGCGGGGATACCATGCGGTTGCCTATATCTGTTCGATTACGGCAATCCTTGCCTCCCAGTTCATAGGCTTTGCCGGCATGGTGTACTGACATCCGCTGACTCTGTGCTGACATCCGCATCCGGTATTGTTGCCCGTGACATATACGGCGGCTTAATGAATAAAGAGAAAAAACTCTCAGAGATTAGGAATTTTAAAGGGGTGGTCATAATTTCAATGGTATTGGTCGCTGTGGTCTCATCAGCTATTGCCTTATATTATGACCAGATACTTAGTGTGTCTTTCTTTTTTTCCCCATTTACTAGTGGCACTATGTTCGCCCCGATGATTATAGGACTTTTCTGGAAAAAAGCTTCCAGAAAAGGCGCCATAGCAGCCATTATTTGTTCTGCCACCAGTGCCTTGCTCCATGTGACCGGCGTGATTACTTTGTTTGACCGCGTTGCCGGCCCTGCTCTGATCGGAACAATTGTAATCGTTATTGTCAGCTTATTATATCCGGATCAGACAGGTGAGAGATAGAGAAGTTGACGGACCCATGGGGAGCAGAAAATATGTTTTTCCAGATAGAGAATCTTTCTTGTGAGAAAATATAAAGAATGATATAATTATCTTACAGATAATCCCTACCGAGACAATGTAAGAGAGAAATATATTATGACAGCTGACCTGGAAACGGGTTTAAAATAATTATTTAAGGGCTTTCAAGTCATAATACATAATTAATATATAGACTGGATCTTATGAGGCAAGACTAATAGTAGCTTGCCTCTTTTTTTAATAAATAGTTTTATTGACAAGGGAAAAGGAGATTATTATTTTAGGTCGGAAACTATCTGTATTACATGATTTAATTAAAGTATTATTTAAGGGGGTAGCATATTAATGAAGAGGAAATTAGCATTATTGTTTACAGTGGTCATAGGAATCTTTCTTCTCACATCCTGCGCAGGTACAGAAGTGGATTATGAAACCCTTCGTGATGTATCCTGGGAAGGAACTGAGCTTACCATCAAGCTGGGGGAAAACAAGAGTACAGGATGCGTGTGGAAGACACATCCTGAAGATGATTCTGTTATTGACTATTCACTGAATCGAACCTTCAAATTGGCAAACAGTAACGAGAAAAGGAGCAAGGCAATTGGAACCCTGGAGGCAGGCTTTAAGGGTAAGGGCGCCGGGACCACACAGATCTTGTGTACGACACCTGTTGGTTGGGATGGCAGCGGAGACGGGCTCACCTACATCGTTACGGTAACTGTAAATGAAGACGGAACGATCAAAGAAGCAAAGGGTGAGGAATCAGAGTCAGCCCCAGAAGCCGAGACTGAACAGACAGAACAGACAGAACAGGAAAGTAAAACTCTTGAGGATTACTTCAATGATCATCCGGATGTGTATGATGAAACTAAAAGATCAGTAAAGAATAAAAACACACATAGTGACTTTATGGATATTGATTTGGAAGTGGAGGGAAATACCCTGTCATACATTTACACCCTTAAGAAGACATATTCGGATGAAGAGGTCAAAGGACTGAAAGAGCATCTTGAGAATAGTTTTAGCCAGGTAGAGTCCGAGAACAAAGACAAAATCAAGACTCTGGAAGAAGCTTTTGGTGTCGATAATATTAAGATCCGTATGGAATACCGTAATGGAGACGGATCTATGATTTGTGAAACAACCATGGGATAGGAAGACCCGGACAGACTGGTGAAAAGAATCAGAAAAACTAGATATTAATGGCCCCAAATATACGGGGATCATGTTTGTTCTATAAAGTCCTCAGTCATATTTTGGCTAGGGGCTTTTTGTGAAGGAAATAGAAACTTCTTTCCCGTCAACCCTCCAATCCATGCTATAATAAGCCTGAAGGCTGCGGATAAACCGACAGTAGTAAAAGCATCCGGTTTTTACTACGTTCTTACTACGTTTGAAGGGATTAACTTGCTGCATTATGCCCGGTTCTGGTGATTTCGTTAATTCCGGGACAATCCGGCACGGTTCCGCAGCTGCCGCAAAACACTGCAAAACAGGCCGTTTTACAGCGTTACAGGAGGGGGTTTCATTATGATTAAAATCTTGTTTATCTGCCACGGCAATATCTGCCGGTCTCCCATGGCCGAGTTTGTCCTTAAGGACATGGTAAAAAAGAGGGGGCTTGCGGACCAGTTCCGTATCGACTCCTGTGCCACCAGCCGGGAGGAGATAGGTAATAACATCTATCCGCCGGCCCAGCGTAAGCTTCGGGCAGAGGGGATCCGTTTCGATCGGAGATCGGCCAGGCAACTGACCAAGGAGGATTATGCGGATTATGACTATCTGATCTGTATGGATCGTTATAATATTAATAATATTTTACGGATTATCGGCAAGGACCCCCAGCGTAAGATTCATATGCTGCTGGAATTTGCCGGCATGGACAGGGATATCACTGATCCCTGGTATTCTGATAATTTTGACGCAGCCTACGATGACATTGAAGAGGGTTGCAAGGGACTGCTGGAGCAGCTGGGACTAGAGGCCTAGATCCCGGCTGGCGGCTTTGCCAAGGTTGATAGTTTGCCAAGGTTGGCAACTCTGTCCAGGATTGGCAGTTTGCCCAAGCTTGGAAGACCGGCAAAAGACCCGCAGAAGACAGCAGACTAATAGTGATAGACAGGGAGGAATGGTCATGGAGGGCGGAAAGATTCCCATAAAGAAGAGTTTTTTATATGCCTTTGAGGGGATTAAGACCGGTATTGTAAATGAACGGAATATGAAGATCCATTGCTTCATGGCGGTTCTTGTGGTGATCTGCGGATTCATCTTTCACATTTCAAGGATGGAGTGGTGTATCTGTTGTGTTCTTTTCGGTCTGGTCATGAGTCTTGAACTGATAAATACTTCCATAGAGGCAGTGGTAGACCTGGTGACGGAGGACTACCATCCTCTGGCTAAGATTGCCAAGGATACCGCTGCAGGGGCGGTCTTGATTGCCTCCATCATGGCAGCCATAGCCGGCCTCATTATCTTTGTTCCCAAGGGACTTGACCTGTTGGTACGTTTTTTATGATAGGCTTACCGGACTTGCTGGTAAAGGTAGTTCAAAAGACCTCATAAAAGACAGTTTAAGGTTATTTTGCTAGAAAATATTTATAGTTTTTCAGTAAAAAGTACCAAGAATTTCATGCATTTTCTCCTTTGATATGCTACAATAGATATATATCAGAGGTGAATTACCTTAGTGGGATTACCAGTCTGATTGAGAAAGATGCGGGCTTGTCTTGCCTTGGGCGGACAGGCTGTCTATCTGCAGGTTGTCGAAGTTGGAAAGGAGTATGTGTTATGGTATTTAGTGAGACAATAAAGAAGATTTTACTGGCAGGTGTAGGAACGATTGCTACAACCGCTGAGAAGTCATCAGAGATTATTGATGAACTGATTAAGAAGGGTGAGATCACAGTTGAGCAGGGCAAGATTCTTAACAAGGAGCTGTCCCAGAATGTGAAGGATACCCTGGCACCAGGTAAGGCCAAGGCACAGAAAAAGGCTGCTGATTTCGCAGAGATGATTAAGGGTATGGAGGCCGACGAGCTGGCCAGCCTTAAGGCAGCGATTGCCGATATGGAGACTGCTGATCCTGAAGCACCGGCTGAAGAGGCAGTTACACCGGAAGATGTAAAGGAAGCAGTGGAGACTGTTGCTGAGGCAGTAAAGTCTGAATAAGCGGCCGCTTTTCGTTAGAGGAAGAATTGTCATTACCACCCCCGCCTGCAAGAGGAGGGGGTGTATTGTTTGAAGATTAGGGAGGTTTCCCTATCAGGAGATAAATAACACCCAGGACCATGAGTAAACAACAATCCAGGACCATGAGTAAACAACAATCCAGGACCATGAGTAAACAACAATCCGGGACCATGAGGTGAATGACATTTCAGGATTATGATTAAATAATATCCCGGATTCATGAGACAAATAGCAAATACAACATTAGTAATCGGTAAAAGATATGGATAATAATCAAAATCTGCAGCTGCATATGGATGATAAGCCGGAAGAATCCTATATTGATGATATCAATATGGCCAGTTCTCTTAAAAATGAAGAAGAGGAAGCTCAGGAACGTCACGCTAAGGAGGACCGCCCGGAGGAGAAGGTTCCTGAACGGGGTTACGGCAGCCGCTTCCGGGAGATTATGGGGGTTCTTCATGCCCATCATATCACCAAGGGTATGACACCGGTAAAGTTCCGGCATATTCTGGAGGACCTGGGACCTACTTACATTAAGATAGGTCAGATCATGTCATCCCGGTCTGATATCCTTCCCCAGAGTTATTGTGATGAATTGTCCCGGCTCCGGTCTGATGTTCCACCCATGCCTTTTGAGGATGTAGAGGAGGTTCTCAACAGTTCTTTGGGCTTTCACTGGAAGGAAGAATTCCGCCGGATTGACCAGGAACCCCTGGGGTCAGCATCCATTGCCCAGGTCCACAGGGCCCTCTTAAAGGATGGGACCAAGGTTGTCATAAAGGTGCAGCGGAAGGGTATATACCAGACCATGTCCAGGGATATTGGTCTGCTCCACAAGGCCGTAGGCCTCCTTCCTCCCATCAGCATCAGGGATATGGTAGACCTGAAGATGGTGCTTAAGGAGCTTTGGATCGTCACCCAGGAGGAGATGAACTTCCTCATGGAGGCGGCCAACATGGAGGAGTTTGCCCGGCTTAATAAAAATGTGGCCTATGTCAACACGCCGACGTTGTTCAGGGAGTATACCTCCACCCATGTTCTGGTTATGGAGTATATCGATGGTATTGCCATCGACCAGAAAGACCTGCTGGAGCAAAAGGGCTACGACCTGAAGGAAGTCGGGATGAAATATATCGATAATTTCATCAAGCAGGTCATGGATGACGGTTTTTTCCACGCCGATCCTCATCCTGGAAATGTCATGGTCAGGGGCGGCCAGATTATCTGGATGGATATGGGTATGATGGGAAGGCTTACAGAGCATGACCGGGAACTTCTGAGCATGGCTGTCCAGGGCATCGCCCGCCATGATATCAGTATGATCCAGGATGCTATCCTGGGTCTGGGTGAATTTAAAAAGAAGCCGGATCCCAGTAAAATGTATGAGGATATCCGGGAGTTGATCGACCGTTACGGGGCAGCGGATTTCGGCACTTTGGACATTGTAGCTCTTCTCACTGATATTATGACCATCATGCAGGATAATAAGATAATCATGCCCCATGGCATGACTCTGCTGGTCAGGGCCCTGTCCCACATGGAGGGAATCCTTGCCCGGATTTGTCCTGAGATCAACATGGTGGAGATTGCCATTCAGAGGATGAGTTCCAGGCTTCTGGAGCCGGGTAACCTGAAAAATGAATTGAAGGGTAATGCCAAGATTCTCTACCGGTCTCTGGTTAAGGCCATGGAGATTTCCTCTCTGTCTGTAGATGTGATGAAGGGTCACATGAAGGGGCGGACCAAGGTTAATCTGGAGCTGCACACGGCTTCAGACCTGGCCATTCTTTTGAGGAGACTGGTCCGGAATATCGTTATCGGCCTCTGGGTTATGGCTCTGCTGATCAGCTCCAGTATAATTTGTACGACCAACATGAAACCCAAGCTGCTGGGAATTCCCGCCCTGGGCTTTTTTGGCTACGTCATAGCTTTTATGATCGTAATCTATGTCTTAATAAGACATTTCCTGTCTGATCGCTGACAGGCCTTTGGAAAATGTCGGTTTCGCAGGGAACAAATGGTCTTGAATAGTCCTGTTATATACAAGCAACCTTTGGAAAATGTCCGCTTGGCAGGGTATAAATGGGCCAATGAAGGAAATAAATGACAGGAAAATATTGGGCAGGTAAAAGAAGTGGCCGCTATAAACTGACAGGCAGATACAATAGTTGCCAGGAAAAAATGAAAATATATAACAAAAAAGATCAGCTGGTGTGTCGTCCGCTGATCTTTTTCTATGGAGAAGGTATATCACCATTACGGTGATTGTAAAAAGAAAAATGTAATGATATTGATATTGGGGGGTGTTCCAATACATGTATTAGAACGGGTATTTTTCTTTTTCCCAAAAGTGCTTGGCCTTTGGATGAGTCTAATATAAGCCAAAACCGTTATATTTTCCTGCCAATTTCCCAGATATTATAGCCAAATCTTGCAAATCGATGAAAATCTGCTATGATAAGAGCCAAAGAAGAGTGCTGAAATGGGCAGACAAACAATCATTTATGGTGGCAAGACCAGTATAATGGTCAGACAGGCCATCGCTTATGGTGGCCAGGAGGTGGGAAAATGTATCCCTTGTATAACAGTAAGAAGGAATTTGAAATATATAGCCGGGTTTCAGGCCATGTGGGACCCCATCTCCATAATTCCATGGAATGTGTTTATGTGCAGGAAGGGACTCTGGAGCTTGGTGTGGAGCGGGAACTTTATCACATGGAAAAGGGGGACCTGGGTCTGGTATTTCCTAATACCATACATCATTACCAGGTTTTTAGTCCCGGACCCAACCGGGTCCTCTATATGATTGCCGCTCCGTCCATGTGCGGCAGCTTTCTTTCCATGATGAAGGACCAGATGCCGGAGAATCCGGTGATTCCGGCCGCTGCCGTCCACAGAGACGTCCTTTACGCCCTGGATGCCCTGGACGACCATTTGAAGAAATGGAAAAAGGAATATGGCGGCAAAGGACATGAGGCAGCTAAGGCCGGCTATGGAGTCTGGGAGAGGAAAACGGAAAAGAAAAAGGGACAGGAGAAGAATGAGGAGAAACTGGTTGAGGGTATTTCCCCGACAGAGGTGCTTCTCCAGTCCTATACCAGGATCATCCTGGCCAGGACCCTGCCCCAGGTCCGGTTGATAGACAAGGGGAAGGGAACGGAAGGCAACCTGATGGACCAGGTGGTTAATTATGTGGCCAGTCATTACCAGGAGGAGATTTCCCTGACATCAGTATCCCATGATCTCTATATCAGTCCCTATGCCTTATCCAGGGTATTTTCTAATCATTTCCAGATGAATTTCAACCGCTATGTCAATTTGACCCGGCTGGAATATGCAAAGCAGATGCTGGAATACACGGATAAGTCTGTGACGGATATCTGCCTGGATGCCGGTTTTGGCAGTCAGAGGACCTTCAACCGGGTCTTTAAGGAAGAACTGCATATGAGCCCGGCTGAGTACAGGAAGACCAGCCATGGGTCGGTCCTGGAACATGCCTGATCCGGCGGATCTGGTTTAAGCCCAGGCCAGAACCGGCATTGGAGGCCAGGATAAGTGGGATCAAGTAAGCAGGTAGGAAAACAGGAAAGGAAATTCTATGATTAAAGCTGTATTTTTTGATATAGACGGGACCCTATTTTCTCATTTTACCGAGCAGGTGCCCCCATCTGCCAGGCTGGCCCTGCAGGAATTAAAATACCAGGGGGTTTTGCGGGTGGCGGCCACGGGCAGGCATATCCTGGAGCTTGAAGATATGGATCTGCTTAAATATGATTTTGATGGCTATGTCACTATGAATGGCCAGATCTGTCTTGACCGGAACCTGAATGTCATCTATGGCAATCCCTTTACAGAAGCAGACCGGGATGTCCTTATCCGGTTTTTTAACAATAAGGATATGCCCTTCATACTCATGGAAAAGGACCGGATGTACATCAACTATGTGGATGACAATGTAGTCCAGGCCCACAAAGATATCCATACCAGGATTCCAGATATCAGCAGCTATCGGGGAGACACCCTTTACATGAGTGTCGCCTACTGCAAAAAGGACCGGGAGGACTTTCTGACCAGTCAGATCGGTGACTGTATCTTCACCCGCTGGAGCCGGCACGGTGTGGACATCGTTCCAAAAGGGGCGGACAAGGTATCGGGAATCGAGCATTTTCTGGCCTATGCCGGACTCCGCAGGGAGGAAGCCATGACTTTCGGTGACGGGGAAAATGACATGGCCATGCTGGAATATGCTGGCATCGGCGTAGCCCTGGGTAATGCCAAGAGCCAGGAAATTAAGGATGCAGCCGACTATGTGACCGACCATATCGACGAGGACGGCCTGCGCAATGCCCTGGTCAGGTTTGGGGTTATTAAGGAATGATGATAGAATAAGGGCTGGAAAGAGACAGATGATCTGAAGAATAATTATTCCTGCTGCCAGCTGACAGGTTATATGAAACTTTTTTATAAGTATAGAAACTATCAGGTTTTTTTGAAAATATCTCATTAATCAAATTGGGTGCTGATATGAATAAAAAGAATAAGGATAAATACCAGATTATCAATAAGGATTTTCCTTCCCAGAAGGAAAAGATTAAATATTTCCACAGTTTATCGGAGGAAGACAAACTGCAGGCTTTCCTGGAGATCATCGATGTTTCATCCCATATCGTCTTTTTAGGTGGGGCGGGCGTGTCTACAGAGAGCGGTATTCCGGATTTCCGGGGTAAAAACGGTCTCTACCGGAAGAAGGAGAAAAGATTCAGCCGTTACCGGCCGGAATATCTCTTAAGCTATGACTGTCTTAGTAAGGAGCCGGAGATCTTTTTCGCCTATTTCCGGAAAAACCTTGACTCCAGGCAGGTGGAGCCCAATGACGCCCACCGGGCCCTGGCCAGGATGGAAAGCCAGGGCAAGCTTGACGGTGTCGTCACCCAGAATATCGACGGCCTCCACCAGAAGGCGGGTAGTGTCCGGGTAGATGAGATCCACGGCAGTGCCTTAAGGAGCTATTGTATCTCCTGTAGAAAGGCCTATGGTCCGGATTATATATTTGACAGTCCAGAAGAAATTCCTCTATGTCCGGATTGCGGAAAGATAATCCGGCCTGATGTGACCCTCTATGGAGAGTTTCTGCCGGAGGAGGCCTATGACCATGCGGTCAGCATCATTAACAGGGCAGACTGCCTGATCATCGGTGGTACCTCCTTAGAAGTCGGTTCGGCGGCTCAGCTGGCCCATCTTTTTCACGGGGAATACCTGGTCATCATCAATAAAGGAAAGACCAGGCTGGAGGGTAAGGCCAACCTGGTCTTTCATGACAGCATCGGGAAGATTCTCAGCCTGGTGGTATGATTATCTATGGTTTCGTTGTAAAGAAATGACATTTAACGATAGTCTTTTTAATAATAGTAAATGATGATCAAGGCTGGTAAGTAATTATCGAGGCTGGTAAATGATGATCAAAACTGGTGAGTAATTATTAAGATCAGTAAAGGATCAGCATTAAAAAGTATTCAGTATAAAAAAGCATTTATCCCTTCTCTGATCTGGAGACTGGATAAATGCTTTTTTCTTTTGGATGGATGAGGTTTTCTAACGATGGCTATATGGTAAGAATAAAGCCCATCAGGTAATCCACCAGCTCTTCCGGGGTCTCCTTCTGGCCGTCGTCGAGCCAGCGGCTTATGGTACTGTGGATGACTGACAGCCTTGAAGAGATACTGTATTTTTCTCTGATGTTATTATATGGGACAGAATTAGATATATCATGGGCGAAATCAGCCATTTTAAGGAGGAGAAGAGATATATTGGATTTCTCACTGAGGATGATCTTGCCCTGGTACTCATCGGCAAAATAGATAAAGCGGAATAAAAAAGCGCGCCAGTCCCGCTTATTCTGGGAACTGAGTACAGGGAGTGCCGCCTGGCTGAACTGCTGGAAAAGGTTCTCCAGAAAGCTGTCAAGGATATCCGTAACTGGTAGAAGATTATTGACAAAAACGTAACAATATGAGTAAGGCTGATAACTAATTAACAAACACCAGCATTTTATTAGGAGCTGTCTTGTTGCCGGGCTGAATTTGTCCTATAAAAAGTCTGGCTATAATGATAATGATACAATAATCCAAAGGAGCCCTTTGACCGGGTATCCGATGAGTACGGTATCGTGTTATACCGGGGTATGAAAGAAACTTATCCGTTTTATAGTTCTGTCTAATATTTCCCGGTTTTTAAGGAATAGGAAAATGTAATCCGCCTTTTCCATTGTATATTATTAAGGGGGTCGGGACTAAAATAGTAGTTATAAAGATCGTTTAAAATATATATGGAGGAGGTAGAAGCTATGGTTAAGATTTTTTTAGATTTTGAAATGAATCCGGTCTCCGGGAAGTATCCTGAAGTGAGAAAGATTTGTAAAAATGAGATTATCCAGATTGGTGCTGTCAAATTGGATGAGACCAATGAGGAGATTGACAGTTTCTCCTTATATGTATTTCCCCAGTATGCCCCTGACATCAGTAAGAAGATTCAGCGGCTGACAGGTATCAGCTATGACCAGGTGAGAGAGTCGTCACCTGTAGAGACCGCTATTAAGGTTTTTGCAGACTGGTGTGGTAGTGACTATGAGATTTATGCCTGGAGCGATAATGATCTCAGGCAGCTTTCCAAGGAACTGGCTGCAAAGAAGATTCCCATCACCTCTGACCTGGATTATATGATGTCTCACTGGAAAGACTACCAGCAGGAGTTCGGCAGCATGTTTCCCTTTGAAAATCTTTTCTCCTTAATCAATGCGGTTAACATCACGGGAATCGATTTTAAGGGCAGAGCCCATAACGGACTGGACGACGCGAGAAATACTGCCAACATCTACAGGATGACCCAGGACCCGGTCCGGTTCGAAAACTTCCGCAGGCAGGTTCTCTCCCTGGTAAAACCCAGCAGGGCTTTTACCCTTGGGGACATGTTTGATTTCTCGTCCATCGCAGTCAGCTGATGCATATGATTGGGAAAAAATTAGGAGATTGATTGACAGAGAATAACAAGTTATGTCAGGGATTAATAGGGAGACCAATCATATGAGATTATGAAAAAATGTATAGAAAAGGAAGTGGTCGCTGCATACCCGGCCGCTTCCTTAATTTTTTAATGAGAAACTTTCCCTAAGATGGTATGATTGATGATAGAAGAGATACAAAACAATACTTTCAGGAAAGAATACACACAGACAAAACAGTATTATCAGTTAATAGAATTGACAGACAGTAATAGAATTGACAGACAGAAATACTTGCAGGGAGAGAAAAAGACTTGTATAGATTTGATGAGATACCAATTCATGAAAAGCCCCGGTGGACTTTTACCTATGACAGACTTAATAAGCTGTGGGACCGCTACCCCCAGTATCATAATATGGCTACCTTCTCAAGCCTTGATGAACTGCTGGAAGAACACCAGTCCTACCAGAAGGATTTTGAAGAATTGAGAGAGGAGTATGTCTCCAACCACTACGACCGCTTTCTGGTAAACCTGTCCTGGACTGACCTGCCTTACCGTTATGAGACCAAAAAGCAGATTAAAACCGCTGGATCCTTTGACAGGAATCCTTACGTGGAGGCTTTCATGGACCAGTTTACCGGTCTGGATACAGACCACAAGGCCTACTTTCTTTTTCCGGAGAGTTATGTATCCCAGTTTTTTGTGATTATGGAGATTTGTAGAAGGGCAGAGGCCCTCCATCCGGTAAAAAACATTTTCCCGGATGAGGATAAAGTTCATTACCTGGCGGTTTTTGATAAAAGGAATATGGATGATGTTCTCCTGATGTATCACCTGCTTTATACCAATAACAGCAGCCAGGAGATCTCAGGGGGCTATTCCCTTTATGATTATTCCTTGCCCTGGTATCATAATCATCTGCAGGAGGAGGGCATCGTCCTGCGGTCTCCCTACCTTCCTGACAGGATCGCCAAGTATCAGGGCAATCTGCCTTATTACCATAATCCTGTCAAAACAGTTTATGTCAGAAGAAATATTGAACATATTCTGAAATGTGGTTATTTTTCTTCCGAGCTTGAATTCTTCCTCAATCTGACAAAAATCATCATGCCTTTTTTCCAGTGGTGGTACAGAGACCTGGCCCTCTATGAAGAAAAGGACGGATTCAAAAGCAACTGGAGGCTGGAGAGAACAAAGATCAGGACCAAGCTTACTGCGGAAGGAATCATAAAACCTAAATGGAAAAATGAGCTGACCCTCTTTCATCTTTTAAGAAAAAAATATCCAGACATTTTGTATCAATACCGGCCTGAGTGGCTGGGCCGGCAAAGCCTGGATCTATATATTCCATCCCTGCGGACGGCCATAGAGTATCAGGGGATCCAGCATTATCATCCCATTGAGTTCTTTGGAGGAGAGGAAGCCTTGCTGGCCAGAAAAGACCTTGACCAATTGAAAAAGCAGCTCTGCCTGGAAAACCAGGTAAGGCTGCTTGAATGGCCCTACAGTCTTGACCCTGTAGAGAAAAATGTTGAGATGATTATCACTGGCCAGTAAAGCGATATGCTCCCTTCCAGGTAGACAAGAGAAAAATAAAACTTCTTACTAACTGGAAGAGAGCATATCAAAGAGGTAGTCACTTTCATATACGTGATAAAAATCATATTAAGACTTTTACAGTTATAAAATGCACTATTTCCAATGGCTTTCACACTATTGGGAAGGATAATCTTCTTAAGACTGGTACAGTCAAAAAATACTCTTTCCCCAATGGTTTTTACACTGTTGGGGATGGTAATATTTTGATTCTATAATTATGGATATGATTTATAATATAAATATAGAGACCATAAAATTCGTCAAAAAAAATAAAAATTATATATTTTGCTAGATTGATGTGAACGAAAAGGAATATTTTTCCTTTCTTCAGGCAGCAGATATCTTGAGTCAGCAGATAATGGAAGGAATGAACTATGACTAATAAAATGATGACAAGATGGGGTAAAGAAATAGATCCGGAGCATGTTCTGGAGGAGTATCCGAGACCGGGAATGAAAAGAGACGGATATGTAATCCTGAATGGATTCTGGAACTATGCTATAACGTCATCTGCCGAGTTTCCGAAAGAGTATGACGGCCGGATACTGGTACCGTTTTCTCCGGAGTCGGTACTTTCCGGTGTGAACAGGGTAGTCATGCCGGATATGTTTCTTCACTATAAAAGAGAGTTTTCTCTGAGCAGAACAGAGAGCGGAAAACGTCTGCTTCTCCATTTCGGGGCGGTGGACCAGTGCTGCGAGGTATATGTAAACGGGTATAAGCTGGGAGAGCATAGGGGCGGTTACTGGCATTTTTCCTATGACATTACCGCATATGTACGGGAAGGAGAAAACCTGCTTCAGCTAGTCGTCTGGGACCTGTCGGATACTTCTTATTATGCAAGGGGGAAACAGTCCCTGGAACGCGGCGGTATGTGGTATTCACCCCAGAGCGGAATATGGCAGAGTGTATGGATGGAGTATGTGCCGGAACATTACATCGATGCGGTAAACCTGAAACCGGATCTGGACAATAAATGCCTGGAGATCCTGGTGATGATGCATGACTCACATCGGCTTCCTGTGGAGATGACGGTTCTTTTGAAGGATAAAGTAATTCTTCAGTCTGATGGAATGACAGGAGATGTTTGCAGGCTTGACCTCCCTTCATGTAGACTCTGGTCGCCGGAAGAGCCTGTTCTATACGATATAATCATTCGGGCAGGAGAAGATGAAGTCGTTTCATACTTTGCTATGCGTAAGATCTCCATGGAGAGGGATTCAGAAAGGATACTCAGGTTCTTCCTGAACGGAAGACCATATTTCCACAATGGTATTCTCGACCAGGGATATTATCCCGATGGCCTCTACACCGCTCCTTCAGATGAAGCCATGGTGAATGATATTCTTCAGATGAAATCCCTTGGCTTCAATATGCTCCGGAAGCATGCCAAGATTGAACCGGACCGCTGGTATTACCATTGTGACCGGCTCGGGATGCTAGTCTGGCAGGATATGGTCAATGGCGGGGAACGTTACAAGGGCTTATTAAATATAAATGCGTCCAATCTGTTGCCGGAATTCCTGAGAGCGGGTCGGGATGAAAACTTCAGGGTTTTTTTGAGGGAAAAAGAAAACAGCCGGGAGGCCTTTGCCAAAGAAGTCACAATGACCATCAGGCAGCTTTATAATTATCCGTCGATTGCGGTCTGGACTGTGTTTAACGAGGCCTGGGGTGAATTTGAGGGAAGCAGGATAACGAAACTGATCAGGGAAATGGATTCTTCGAGGCTGATCGATGAAGCAAGCGGCTGGATAGATCAGGGAGATGGAGATATCCACAGTATCCATAATTATTTCCTGCCGCTGATAGTAATACCGCAGCAGGACAGATGTGTTGCTTTATCAGAATTTGGCGGTTATTCCTGGCATATACCGGATCACAGCTGGACCTCCAGTGAGTTCGGTTACAGGAAGTATCATAGCCGGGAGGAATTGACTCTGGAAATTGAGAAACTCTGGAGGCATGATCTGCTGGAAAATATCAAGAATGGCTTAAGCGCCATTGTCTACACGGAACTGTCTGACATTGAAGATGAAACAAACGGTCTGCTGACATATGACAGGGAAATACTCAAGATTGATCCGGAAATAATACGCAGAATCAACAAGGAACTTCTGGAAACCTTCGAAAGCCTGACCGCAGAATGATTGACCCGACTTTTGGTCGCATGGACAAGAAATTGTGCATTTCTCACAAATAAAGAGGGGGAGATATGTGCATAAATACAGATAACTATTCGCAAAACCAAACTTTAACGCAGAGTATGGCCTAAAATAAGAGAAGAGGACTGGCTGCCGGATTACCCGGCATTCCAGTCCATATTTTTTATAATCTGGAAAACTTCCCTTAAAATCTTTTTCTGTTCTTCAGTATATCCAGTGGATTCAAAATCATACCATCTGCTGTCCATGTCCAGATACTCATAGCTGAATAAAGCGATGCCCTTTACGGTCTCATTCTTTCTGATATCATCGAACATGTACTTCATTAAAACTGCCTGCTGGAATTCAAAGCCTTCGAGACCTGGTATATCTGTGGAAGCCATCCGGTATAAAGGCAAACCTATATAGAGCTTAACCTGGGAATCTTTCATCAGGCTGACCCACTGGTTCAGCAGATCTTTATATGGCGCGTAAGGATCAAAGTAACTCCAGTATAGCTGTGGCATCAGGTAATCTACATAGCCCGGTTCAGTGACCCAGTGGTCGATGTCTACATAATACTGGTAATTGCTTCTAAGGTCCTCCAGATTGCCGCTGGGACTGACCCCGAAGCTAAGGTTGGGATTGGTGGCCTTTACAGCCTTATAGATATCTGAAACCAGTTTGCTGACATTATTTCTACGCCATTCAAAAATACTGTCCATACCGCTTGGGTAGATCCGGTAAGGGGCTGAAGCATAACGGCAATAAGTCTTATAGTCCTTATAATCAAAGGTCTTTGTTACGGTTTCCGGGTCGAAATCAGGATAAAAATAATCATCCATGTGGATTCCGTCTACCTGATAATTGTTAATTATTTCACATATACCCAGGACAATTAGTTTCCTGACAATGGGCTTGGCCGGATTATAATAAAAGGCTCCATCATATGTGAGGACCCGGTCCCGGATCTTTTTATCCTTGGATTTCATCCAGCCCAAGGCAAGGTTTTTCCAGGAAAGTATGGAAGTATCTGTGGTGGATAAAATCCGGTATGGATTAATCCAGGCTTCGATGGCCAGACCTTTTTTGTGGCTGATCTCCACCATGATCTTCAAGGGGTCATAACCGGGATCTCTGCCTTGCCGGCCGGATATACAGGAGGCCCAGGGGAAATATTTGGAGGGATAAAGGGCGTCGCCAAAGGGTCTGACCTGGACGATTATGGTGGTCATACCTGCTTCTAGAGCTTTGTCCGCGACCCTGTTGTAGAAAGCCCTGAAATTCTCTTCCGTATTCTCTTCCACAGACTCAAGATACTCCATAAATTCTATATAGGACAGCCATACAGCCCGGTAGCCGAGTCTGGCAGCTGAATCATTTGCCTCCTTCCGGGATTCAGCTGGGCCTGAAGCAGCTGGTGCTTCTGTAACAGCCTGGGAATCCTGACTTGAAGTGGCCGGTGTTTCTGTGGCTGTCTGGGAATCCTGACCTGAGGTGGCCGCTGCTTCTGTAACAGCCTGGGAATCCTGATTTGAGGCTTCTGTGGAAACCTGGACTGCTGCCTGTGCCGTATTCTGGAGGGAAGCTGCCTGGGTTGTCCCTTCTGCCGCAACAGGGTCAGTTTCCGCTGCCTGAACCCTGAGGACTCCGGGACTCCTGCTTTCCAGTGCTCTGACAAGGGCTTCCAGGGACCCGGTTTTGTTTTTCTGGTCTTCCGGAGTCAGGTATTCTGTGGCAGTGTCCTCCACCCATTTTTGCAGGTGCTGGACCAGACCATGGCTCTCTATATAAGAATAGGAACACAAGATTAGAACGGTCAGTATTAAGATTTTTAAAATATTATGTAGTATTAGTCTCATGATTCCATTATCTTATCATTGGTTTTTACAATAGTCAAACCTGTAAAAAATAGCTTGGGAACTACAAAATATATATGTTATTTGCTTAAATACTAAATAAAATCTGAATATTTTCTTGAACCGGTAAGTTTTTCGTGCTATCATATTACTGAGAAATTATGTCCAGCCTGTGTAGGGATTAACTTTATATCCAAAAAGGAGGCAGTTACTTGCAACAGTCAACCTATAATGACAAGGTAAATATTGATAATGAGAAGCGGCTTCGTCGACTATGCAGAGATCTTCCGGGATTCTGCAGAGAGTTCTTCCGCGGCATAGAACCGACAACCTCTTCCCGTACCAGAATCGCTTACGGCTATGATCTCCGAGTCTTCTTCCGCTTTCTGGAAGAAGAATATCCGGAATTGGAAGAAGGTCCCGTCAAATCCTGGCCGGTTGCTGTTTTGGACAAGATTACCCTGTCACAGCTTGAGGAGTATCTGGATTATCTCAGACTTTATGAGGATTCTGAGAACAGGATCCACACAAATGATGAGCGCGGCAGGATGCGTAAAACTGCGAGTATCCGCACATTTTACCGTTTTTTCTACCGCAAACAGATGATCCGGAACAACACCGCAAGTCTCCTGGAGCTCCCAAAAAAGCATGAACGTGCTATCATCCGATTGGAGCCGGATGAAATCGCTAAACTGCTGGACGCTGTCGAACAGGGAGACAAACTCACCAAAGCCCAGAAAAGATATCATAATAAAACCAGGGTCAGGGACCTCGCGCTTCTGACTCTGCTTCTCGGCACGGGTATCCGTGTCTCGGAGTGTGTTGGCCTTGATATCACTGACCTGGACTTTGAGACCAACGGGATGAAGGTCCACCGCAAAGGTGGCGCCGAGGTGATCCTTTATTTCGGTGACGAGGTGGCTGAGGCCCTTCTTGATTATCTGGAGGAAAGAAAGCGGATCATCGCTAAAGAAGGCCATGAGAATGCCCTCTTTCTCTCCATGCAGAAAAGCCGGCTCAGTGTAAGAGCCGTGGAGAACCTGGTCAAGAAGTACTCACAAACCGTGGTATCATTGAAAAAGATTACCCCCCACAAGCTCAGAAGTACTTACGGCACACAGCTTTACCGGGAAACCGGGGATATCTATCTTGTAGCTGATGTGCTGGGCCACCGGGATGTTAACACCACCAGGAAGCATTATGCGGCCATGGAGGATGAACGTCGCCGGATGGCAGCCGGTAAGGTACAATTGAGAGAAAAAACTGCAGACTAGCACTAGTGAAATACACCCGTCTATGGCAGATGGGTGTATTTCCTTTTCTGGGCTTTTTCAGGAATCTTTATCTAAGAAAACAGGAGACTGTCCCTGCGGCTGCACCGGCATAGCCGGAACAACCCGAAAGCAAATCTCCTGTCTTCCATCTATATTACATCAAACGTATCATTCAGTGCCTTTTACACGCCTTACTACTACTTATTCGTGTCTGCTTCTGAAATCCCCGTATATCTGTAGCTGTGTAAATTTATCTAATAATCTATAAAGTATCCCCGTCAGCGTATTCGTAATAAGGAATCATGAGGTAGCCGCCTGTAGTCAGACGGTCCGAGGTCATCTGGTTGCAGTCCATGATATCCGAGATGTAGGCATTAATGCTGTCATATCCAGGATTCATGTTATCTCTGGCAATAGACCAGAGAGTGTCCCCATAGTTGATCTCGACCACCTTATACTTGATGTCGGATAAGGGAATCCCTGCATGGACATCTGTGCCGGACATCATAAAGGCCTTGAATACAAAGCTGCAGGTAAAAAGCATAAGAAGGAGGAAAACCAGAATACTGACCTTGCCGGCCGAAATCATAGTCCGGCTGTTGGTTCTCCGGCTGCAATTAGCGGCTGAAGTCCTTGCAGGAACCTTCTTTGTGTGCTTTGTGCTGCTTTTATGGCTTTCCTTGTTCATAGCCGTCAGAGCCCTGCGGTTTGTGGGCTGGCTGGTCCTGGGACCCGCAGATCTTTCCGGCCCGGACATGTCCGGGGCCTGGTCAAACATGCTGAAGGAACGGAAATTCATGATGCATAATGCCTGATCTCTGTTCCGGTCAGCCTTGAATCTTCTGTACATATCTTCCTGGGCATATCTTCCTAATAAAACACTTCTTCTGTAACCAGATGCTGTAGCACTGCTCATATATCCAATCTCCTTTCAAACTTATGTTCGCCGAACTTGTGTTCGCGCCTGTATTATATCGAACAGGAGTTCTTTTGTCAACAGCATTTGGAAAACTATTTCGAATGTTTGTTCAGGTGTCGGTCCTGACAGACATTTAATGTAAAAAAGGATGAGGGTCTCTGAACTGCTTATGACCAGCTTCTGAAAACCTTAATCTTCTGCCTTTAGTATTAGCTTCCTAAAAAAAACCCCCTTTATAAAGGGGATTTAAAAAATAATATTAAAGCAGGTTATGTCTTATTTGCCGGTGTAGAATTCTGTGTTGGTTTTGTTAGCCTGGATCAGGATCGAGGACTGGCCAAATTCTTTGATCATGTCGTCAGCCGCTTCCCTGACCTTTTCTATATTGGTATCACTCAGATAGATTACAAGGGTATTTTCCTCACAATACACTCCCTGGTCATCCCGCCATCCACCGTAAGCAGTCTGGATGGTAAAACCTGAAAAATGTTTGACCAGAATGGGCTGGAGTTTTTCTTTTCCTTCTTCAAAGGTAAGCATGGAACCATCGTCAGGTCTGCTCAGTCCCAGGTATAGCACATACTGGATATCTCCTTCTTCTTCCCCGACTGTGTCCATGGCCTCTTTGGCTGTTGTGGTTTCGGTTACTTTGGCAGTTTGTTTCCCTGATTCTGGATCTACTGTATTCTTACCGGATAAGAGGGTAAATATTGAGAGTGCTATGGCGAGGATCGCAAGGATCAGGGTGGCAATACTTAATTTTCTGGACATGATTTTTTCTCCTTCCATATGTGATAAGCCGGGATCAGGCTTCTAAGTATTGGTTTTACCCGGGTAACTAAAAAACTATTTATTATTTTATCATGGAAATGATTCTTATTCTATGAAAAGAAACAAAAGTGAAAATATAATCAATAGTTTTTATGGATAAAAAAAGCGCCCACTTCCGGAGAAGTAAGGCGCAAAATCAGGAGCAAATATTGATTTTTGCAAAGGTTTATGAAAGGGGCTCGCCGGCAGAGGTCTGATCCTGCTTTTCCGGCATGGTTCCGATGACTAATCCGCTTTCACAAAGGTCAGGTCCGATCCGCCAGTGTGGCTGTTGTCGTGTAGGTAGAGGATGATTTCCTCCGGATCGTCTGCCGAGGCGTCCAGGGCGAATAGGCATTTGCCTTCGTCGTAGAGGAAAGCCTCCTGGATACAGTCGTGTCTGGCTGTAAAGGTATAGGGGGTAGTTGCGGCGGCATCCTTGTCACCGGTCAGGATGCAGTCAAAGCCTTCTTCAGGATTCTGGCTGATCTCCAGACTTATGGCACCCTTGTCCTTTTCCTTCCAGGTTCCGCAAAGGACGGAAGAGAACTCATCGTCACTGGTGGGCATGCAATTGGAGCCGCCGACAGCTTCGCTGATCTTACCATCCTTGATACTTAAGGTGAATTCCATATATTCATCCGTTACTACTCCGTCGGTGTGGACCAGCCGGATGGTGTCTTCCAGGTCGCCCTGGTCCTTGCAGTCGTCCGTAGCTTTGAAGCTGCCTGCGTAAGCATAGCCTTTCTCCTCGTCGGTCTGTGTGATTAATTCTATAAAAGTGGCGTCGCCCTTATCTCCGGTGTAATTCTGCCAGCCATAGCCGGTCTTGTCTTTGCCGTTGGACAGGATTCTGATAGTATAAACACCCTCCTCCAGTTCGGTTTCCACCTTCCATTGAGGCTGGGTCTGGGTATCTGTCTCTGTGGATACCGCTGCCTCAGTCTTTCCGGTCGAGGATTCTTTAGGGAGCTCTGTGCTGCTGCCTTTTGCGCTGACCGTAAGGATCATAAGGCTGGCTATAAGGAATGTACAGATACTGGCTTTCAATAAATTGTTTTTCATGATTAAGACCTCCTTTATACTGGATTCTTGCTATCTTCTATTATTGACTGGATTTAGTGACCGGATGTTTTTGCAGGTCCGGTGCTTATTTTTATGTTTGCTTTTTCTTATTATTGTTTTGCTATATGTTATGGATGAAGAATATCACAGGAAATGTCACAGAACTATCACACCTGTTTGCAGGTCAGGATAATACTCTTCCAAAATTGGAAAAGGGATAACCGGCGTCTGGGGTGAGACATGGTCACCCAGCATCTTTTCCATCCAGACCATATGGTACCAGCGTCCAAACTTGTAGCCGCAGTCATGAAAGGTGCCCACAAGCTTGTAGCCCTTGTTTTCATGGAAACTTACACTGCCCAGGGTTAGGTAGGGGTCCTCCTCCTCTTTTGGAATGGATATACAGGCGTTGACATTCAGGATGCCCTGGAGGGTCAGCAGGTACTCCAGGCTGCTTAGAAGCAGACTGCCGATTCCCCTTCCCCTGGCTTTTCTGGCTACGTAGATGGAGGTCTCCACGCACCAGTCGTAGGCTGCCCGGCCCTTGAAGCTGCCCGCATAGGCATAGCCCAGCAATCTTCCCTGGTCTTCCGCCACCAGGTAGGGGTAGCTGGTCAGGGTCTGGCTGATACGGTGGGTAAATTCTTCTAAAGAAGGCAGGTCATACTCAAAGGTGATGGCCGTGTCTGTCACATAATAGGCGTATATATCCAATAATTCTTTTGCGTCCTCCACGGAAGCGGTTCTTATGATCATTTTCTTAATTCCTTGTTACTTATAGAATATGAAATACGTAGTATGGTGGTTGCCGTGACCAGGGGTTTTTTTGCCTGTTAACGTAGATAAACATGGCCAGGATGATCAGTTGTCACCGATATTTTTACTATAACATGATTTGCCAGTCCTTTCATCTGTTTTACCATACTCAAGAAAAAGACGCCCCAAAAGGAGCGCCTTATCATAACAGGTCATATGCTACAGGCCCGGAAATTTATTACCATGAGAACAGGGCCAGCCGGTTGTTGATGTTCTTTCCGATGATGGCAAATAGTTTACCCCGGATGCTGTATTTTTTCATCTCTTCATTGTAGCTTTTCTCAGAAAGATAATGCAGTCTGGGTTCCAGTGCTAGATACTCCTTGCCGCTTTTGGTACCCCAGCCGAAACTGGCATTTGTGTGCTTAACAGCATCGTGGTGCTGGCCGTGTTTTTCCAGGAATGGTGAGTGAAGTTCGGTCAGCAGATAGCCCTGGGGGAAGCTGTCACAAAGCATGTTGAGGCAGGTTTTTACCTGGTCTTTTGAGAAATATTCCATGACCCCTTCCATGATGACGATATACATACCGGCTTTCATGACATTTTTTGTCCAGTTTCCATTCAGGGCGTCCCCGTCAAGCATGATGCAACGGTCCCGGTCTTCATATACCTTTCTTCTGACTGCAATCTGATCCGGAAGATCCACGTCGTACCAGTGCAAACGACCGTTATCCACCTGGGAGAATTTATCGTCAAAGCCGCAGCCCAGGTTAATGCAGACCGCATCAGGATAATGGTCCAGCAGGTCTTTAAGCTGGTTCCGGAACATGATGGTCCTGGCCACCACACCTTCGTGGGACAAAAAGGGATCATATTTGCTGACGTCCACGCCAAGAGTATCAATAATCTCCTTAGCCTTGTTGTCTTTAATTCTGGCATTGGGCCTGCAGGTCTCGCTGGCCCGGATGGCCAAGGTGATTAGTGCTGTTTCCTGAATATCACCAAATTTCAGGTCCATATAAATATCCTCCTTGTCGTGTATTTCAATATAGTTAGGAATAGCTAACTACCTGCATCATACTATGAAAAGGAAAGATTTTCAATGGCCCTTAATGATAAAATTATCTTCCCAGAGAATAAGCTCCGTCCCAGACGATTCTTTTATAGTTTTCCCGGTCTGTGGCACCTTCTGTGGAAAAACAGAGAATCCGGGAATCCTGGTCAAGACCCAGGTCCTCCTTCAGCTGCCTGAGGTCCGGGTTACGGAGGACTTCCGCCACCAGGCCCAGTGTGGAGGCACCGCTCTCCCCGGAAATGATCCTCCGGTCCCCCGGCAGGGGGCTGCCAAGGATTCTCATGCCCTCTGCGGCGATACAGTCCGGCATGGAGATGAAATGGTCTGCATGGTCCTTAAGGACTTTCCAGGCCAGGGAGCAGGGCTCCCCACAGCAAAGACCGGCCATGATGGACTTCATGTCTCCTGTGACGGCGTGGGTCCGGCCGTCGCCGGCCCCGGCTGTCTTATAGAGGCAGTCAGCCTGGTCCGGCTCTATGATGCTGATGACCGGCCTGTCTTCTCTGCCATAGAGGGAGGCGAAATAAGCGCAGACGGCTCCGGCCATGGTTCCCACACCGGCCTGGAGGAAGACGTGGCTGGGCTTTTGGCCCTGCAGCTGGTCCTTGGCTTCAGCGGCCATGGTGGTGTAGCCCTCCATGATCCAGCCGGGAATCTCTTCATAACCGTCCCAGGCCGTATCCTGGACGAGGACCCAGCCATTTTTCCTGGCATGCTCCCGGGCCAGGCGGACTGTGGCATCGTAATTGACTTCTGTGACAGAGGCCTCTGCCCCCAGGGACCGGATGTTTTCAAGGCGTTCCCGGGCACTGCCCTTGGGCATATAGACCACACATTTCTGTCCCAGCTGGCTGGCGGTCCAGGCGATGCCCCGGCCATGGTTTCCGTCTGTTGCCGTGATAAAGGTGACGGGACCAAGCTTCTTCCTGACCTCCCGGCTCAACATGGCCTCATAGGGAAGGTCAGAAATATCCAGTCCCAGCTTCCTGGCGATATAGGTTCCGATTCCATAGCTGCCCCCAAGGACCTTGAAGGCATTGAGGCCGAAACGGAAGCTCTCATCCTTTACATGGAGGGACCTGATTCCCAGCTCTCCTGCCAGGCCATCCAGGCTGACCAAGGGAGTTGGCCGGTAGCCGGGAAAGCTTTGGTGGAAATTTCTTACTTTGCGGGCTGTCTCAGGACCAAAGGAGTCCGGGGAAGAGGGGGAGGGTCTGTCTTTTTTATCATAATGGACTGCTCTTATAAGCTGGTCCTTTGAAAATCTGTATTCTGAATGGGTCATGGCCTTGCCTCCTTTTTCAGGGATATATCTTTAAGCGATATTAATGCTCTTAAGATTAGATGGTATCATAAGTATGTTTTTATCATTATAACATCTGAGGAATGGCATCTGAAGAACAGCATCTGAAGAATAATATCTGAAGAGCAGCATCTGAAGAATACTGTCTGAAAAACAGCATCTGAAGAATAATATCTGAAGAACAGCATCTGAAAAATAACATCTGAGGAACAGCATCTGAATAATAATATTTGAAAAATATCATCTGGAAAAAATTTGAAGAATATCATCCGATAAAACTTGAAGACTATTTATTGTCCGAAAAAAACTGAAGAGTATCATCTGAAGAGGCCTTGCAAGTACAATAATATCTCAGGCAAGTCATCAAATGCAAAAACCCGGCAACGGCTGGTGGAGGCCTGCTACCGGGTTATTTTTTTCATTTCTGTGGCAGCGGCTGGTGGAGACCTGCTACCGGGTTGTTTTTTTCATTTCTGTGGCAGCAAAGCTGGTGGAAGCCTGTCTGTCACTGGGAAGATAGAATTTTTTTTCTTTTGAGATTTCTGATAGAATGAATTTTTACTGTATCTTGCCGCTTAAAGCATGCTGACGATCTGGGCCTTGGGTCTGAATCCTACTGACGTATTGGTTACCTTGCCATTTTTCATTACTACGACCATAGGGATACTGGAAACCTGGAAGGTGGATGCAAGTTCCATCTCCTCGTCCACATTGACCTTGCAGACTTTTACTTTCCCTTCGTATTCCTCAGCGATCTCAGCGATTACCGGGGCGAGCATTCTGCAGGGGCCGCACCAGCTTGCCCAGAAGTCGATTAATACGGGTATATCGGATTTTAATACTTCTTTTTCAAAATTCTCTTTTGTAATAGTAAGTTCTTTCATTTTATTTTCCTCTCTTTCCTGTTCTTTTAACTGTATTATAGGGGAAAAAAGAACCGAATTCTGTGACCGGGTCACAAAAGTGGAAATAATTTATAAAAGATTTTCAAGACCCTCAGGATCTGTAATCAGGATATGGCCCCGCTTGACCTTAACCAAGCCCTCCGAGGAGAAATGGCGGAGCATTCTGGCCACCACCTCCCTGGCAGAATTCACATCCTTGGCAATCTCCTCCTGGGTCATCCTAAGGTCCGGCCCGCCATTTTCTTCAGAAGCTTTGAGCAGGTAAGCGGCCAGGCGCTGGTCGAAGCGTTTGAACAGGATTTCCTGCAGGACCCAGATGGCCTGGGAGAAACGCTGGGTTTCTGTTTCATAGATAAAGAGACGGACGTTCATACTGGACTTTGAAAGGTAAGAACAGACGTTGGAAGGAATGACCAGCATCTTGCTCTCTTCCGTGGCATAGACCAGAGTGTCAAAGGTGATCTGCTGGATGACACAGGAGGCTGTGGTCACACAGGGGTCACCTTCGCCCAGCCGGTAAAGGGTAATTTCCCGGCCTTCGTCGGAAAGAAGGCAGACCCGTATGCCGCCCTTAATAATATAAACGATACCCATACAGGAAGCGTCACTGCTGTTGATAATCTGGTTTTTCTCAAAGAGCCTTATGGTTGCCCGGTCAAGAACCATTGCTTTCTCTTCTTCTGTCAGGTCTTCCCAAAAGGGGAGCCTGGCCAGGTATTTTTCCGTAGATTTTAATTTCTTTTCCATAATTTTCTCCTTTAAATGAATCCTACACTTCCCGCCAGCAAGTATGGGTCATGCCAAGGCTTCTCATATGGTCAGCCATATCCCTGACATAGCGGTCTGTCCTGGCACCCAGGGTCATGGAGATGTAAAAGTTCCGGCCCGCCTCCAGCATATAGGTATGGAAGTCATGGCCCGGCATAACCCGGATACACTCCATATGGATCTGGCTGCCGTAGTCTCCCGCTGCCAGACGTCCGATAAAAGAAGCGCCAGTACTGATGTTGACCGAACTGTTATTCTCCCTGATCTTGTCGAGCATATTGGCTGTTATGGCCTTTTTGTAGGCCTCGATGATGCCCCGGTAGACTCCGCACATCATGGAGAGATTCTCCCTGGCGCTGAAACCTTTCAGATGGGTCCGGAAGCCCTGGTTCAGGTCTGCGGCCCTGCTGTCGTCCGTCAGAAGGTCAGGGTCGCAGTCGTAGGTCGTGTGAACCACCTGGTGGAGCAGGGATCCCGGATTGTCCATGGCAGTGCGGACACTGACCGGAATAAAGGTCCTTAAGGGAAGCTGATTGTCAGGATTCTGCCTTTGCAGGGTCTGGACAGTCAGCTGGAACAGAAGGGAACTGGGGCTTGCGCCTATGCTTTTGGCATAGGCCATGAATTCCTCTGAGGGGACCTCAATGACATAATGGCCGCAGTCTTCCAGTTTGTAGTCTTTTTTGTCCAATTGCAGTTCCGGATAGAGAAAGACCTCCTTTTTCCCAAATGCTTTTGCCGCAAACTGCTGGGGGTCTATGGCCGGGACCATCAGGTAGGCGTCGGTCTCCTGGTCGGCAGCGGGACCGTCTTCCAAACTTCTGACTCCCTGGGGAAGGGGGTAGCTTACCCCGTCCAGGGCGCAGAAATAGTAGTAGAAGAAACTTTCAAGGACCATCCTCCAGCCGGTCCCGTCCGTAATTACATGGTCAGTATAGAAATAAAGCTTTTTTCCCTTGTAGCAGATGGTCACCGAGTGGTAATTGCCGGCGGCCGTGGCCGGTTCAATGATCTCATCGGTCTCAGAGATTACAAAATCCAGGGGATTGTCTGCCAGATAGTAGATCCGGTTTCTCTTTACCACAGCCCTAGTGTAATAGGGATAGATCTGCATGGTTTTATCCCAGGCCTCTTTCAGGGCCTGGCCGGAGACCGGCTGGTCCAGTTGAAAGCCGGAGGTCATGTAGAAGGCCTTGTTCTCCGGATAGACAGACCTGGCGAAAATACCGGCAAAAAGTGGCCGGAGGGCCTTCCAGTCTTCTGTGGCCGGGTCCCCCGTAAGGCCTACGGTAAACTTGTACTCTCTCTCAAAACGGCCGTGATTGAAGGACCTGACCACGTCCCAGCCGTTGCACATGCCGGAACAGAGAAAAGCATTACATTTTGACAGGATATACAGGGCATAGAAATAGTTGACGGTGGTATCCTCCAGGGCGGCCTCATATTCCTGGCCGGACCGGAGCTTGTGTTCCAGTTCATAGATCAGATTGGCATCTTCCTCCTTGAATTCTGATATGGAATGGCGCTCCTGGGCGATGGCAAGGAGCTGGTCAGGAAATGCTTTTCTCATGGCGTCAAGGATATCCTGGTCTTCTGTGGTCAGGAAAATCTTCTCATAGCTGCCCTCTTCCATCCATTGCCGGATCCGGGGCAGCATCTGGGGCACTGTGGCATGGACCTTGTCCCCGCCCATATCCATGATCCTGTAGTCTGTTCCCCGGGCCAGGATACCCAGAACTCTCTTGCCGCCCAGGACTGCGTCGGCGTATTCATTAATTTGGGCGGCAAAGTGCTCATCCAGGATGGCCTCATCAAAGTCCGGATGGAACTGGCTGAAATACCAGGTGATACTATAATAAACGAACTTATCCATAAGAGCCGTGTTGTCTTCACTGGCATCATCCGGCTTGGTCCTGATATGAAAGTAATGGTTGAGCAGCCGGTCCGGATAGCGGGTACAACCGGGACTTAAATAGGCAGTCAGGCCCTTTTTGGCCAGGGCCCTGGAAAGGGCGTTAACATGGGCCAGGATGGCCCCGATGCCTGTGAGCTGGGTCAAAACGACTTCCGCATATTTGAGAGGGCCTGGTTTGCCGGCCTTCAGGACCTGCCAGAAAAAGAAATTCTGGAAGGCGATGACAGAGCTGATATAGGACCAGTCCAGCTTGGTTTTTCCAAGTTCCACCGGATTGGGGGTAACCCGCAGGGTTCCCTGGGGAATGGTCTCCTCAAAATGATCAGTGACCGTCAGCCTTGCCTCTTCATCCATAAACCAGAGAATCCGCTTGTCCTTAAAAACCACAGGCATATTTGTAAACTTAAGAATAATTCTTGCTATGGTAACTGTATATTCATCTACCCACTCGAATTCCGCCCGGTCAAACTGGGATAGAAATTCAAGACACAGATTATCCCTTGTCATCCTTATCGTAGTCCAGGAAATCAGGATGGAGGTCCTGGTCGCAGGTCATAGCCATGATGAAGGCTTTGATCTGGTCCGTGTAAAGGTCCATATTGCGGGTGTAGGCAAGTTCATAATCCTCTCCTGCCGGATTCACAACATGAAAGCGGGTCTCTCCTTTCTTTACAGGGCCAGGGCATCGTGGAAGACCAGGGGACTGTGGTTCAGGGTTGTAAGTTGCGCTGTGGATATTTCTTTGATCTGCAGCATATCATTCTCCTATTGGAAATTTATAAAATACTAGAAGCATTTATTTTTATAACTTAACTATACCATGGATTGCAGGTCTGTCGGGAAAGAAATTTAAAGGGAACAGGTTTATCGGCCTGGCTTTTTGACTCCCACACAGGGGAGATCCTGGATAAAAAAGTGCCGGATAAGGTTACCAGTAATAGTTCTGATGGTCAGTCTTATGATGAGGATGCCGTTTTTGATGCTCTCAAAGAGGCCTGTCCTGTGGATTATGCCACCGGAGAGAACTTGAAAATCAAGAAATCAAGTGATGGCGCCTCTTATGAAGTCAGCTTTAATACCAGTGACGGGGAATTTTTCTATAATTTTGACAAAGAAACCCTGGAAGTGCTGGAAAAAGAGAGCCTGAGACCATCACGAATAAAGATCAGGCCGGTGCGGAATCAGCGGATATTATGGAAACAGCTATCACGAAATGTTGTGAGTATGCTGATACAAATCCCGGGGAAGTAAAAGACATAAAGATAAAAGAAGTGGGTTCTGGAGACAGTAAGACTTACCAGGTAACCTTCGTTAAAGATGAGAAGAATTACAGCCTGGTTTTTGATCCTGTCTCTGGTAAAGTAACGGAAAATTAATTAAACCCTACTTATTAATCTGCATTGGTTGGGGACACCCGGACAAGGCCATAAAATGATGAGAAGCAGATGAGGATTTAACAAGATGATTACGGAACTAAATTGAATATAAGAATAAAAAAGGGCTGCCGTACTAAAGCGGCAGCCCTTTGTCACGTAAAAAGGCAGGAACCCTCATGTCCTGTGTTATGT
>ODAJ014735685.1_pt1 | contig 53034 bp, 45 predicted proteins | sample 1539241 | NCBI WGS metagenome assembly ODAJ01 (sample SAMN02144231, study PRJEB22623) | gut metagenome | biome: sheep rumen | host: Ovis aries | place: New Zealand | reverse complement strand
TGAAAAAGCTGAATTCGGATTTGCATTCGGAGAAATTTTATAGAACCTAACGGTTCGGAAAGGAAAAAGGATGAACGAGTATGAAAGACTCCGCAGACAGGCTATAGTCCTTCGGGATATGTATCCGCCCGGAACCCGTATTGAGTGCCTTTATATGAACGATCCTTTTGCTCCCGTTCCAAGCGGAACAAAGGGTACGGTATTTCATGTAGACGATATGGCACAGATCCACGTCAATTGGGATAACGGAAGTTCCCTTGCGTTAAACAGGGGTGAGGATTCATTCAGAAAACTGTCTGTTCAGGAAGTCAAAGCAGAAAACAGCGCCGCCGAGAATCAGGACGAGGCTCCTGAAACGTCAAGCGGTATGAAAATGAAGATGTAGAGGTGATGAAATAAACTTTCAGAATTTGAGATGACGCTAGAGCAATCAATCTGGATAACTTTTTCGATATTGATTATGTTATTAGTATAATCCAATGTCAATTTTATTTCTTGGATGTTTAGTGTATAAAATGGATTTCTGCTTATTGATGCTTGTGTGAGTGTAAATCTGTGTTGTAGTAATTGAGCTGTGCCCAAGCATTTGTTGGATATATCTGATATCAACATCTTCCTCTAGAAGCAGTGTAGCAAATGAATGGCGGAACATATGGGGAGTGATATGCTGGTTAATATTTGCTTTATGCGCGTAATCATTTATCATATATCTGACTGATTGCTCAGAGAGACGATTGCCCAATCTATTCTTAAAAACATAATCCTCATTCGAAATATTTATATTTGATATGTATTTGTCAAATAATCTTTGGACGTTTTTGTTGCAAATTTGAATCAATCGTTCCCGTGAACCTTTTCCGTAAATTTTAATTACATAATCATTTAGATTGATTTGACTCAATCTGAGTGAGCAGAGTTCAGAGATACGCATTCCGGATGCGAATAGCAATTCAAGGATAAGCACGTTTCTTAATGTTACTTGATAAGTATAGGGAGTAGAGGAACTTTTGTTATTTATATATGCGTATTTTATGATTGCTTCTATATCTTTAAGCGGGATGGTTTTTGGAAGTAGAAAGGGTTCTTTGTAATGAAGCTGTATCTTGTGAAACGGATTATTTTCAATTACTTCTTCAATTTCAAGATAGTGAAAGAAAGCTTTTATAGAGGCGGTTTTTCTTTTTACACTTTTAGGTTTATATTTATTGTGTAGTTGATCGATGTAATCTTCGATTAAGCTTTTATTACACCAAGATAAATTGTTTTGAGAAATAAACTCTACGTATTGATTTAAATCAATAGAGTATGATTTAATTGTTTTTTTATCAAGGTTTTTACGAGTAGCGCAAAAAGAGAGGTATGATTTTATCATTTGATTTGTTTTGCTTGTTTCTGACATTAGTATTATTCTCCTTAAAATATGATATCTATTATGTATCATTTTTAATTTGAAGTCTATAGATTGCTGATTTTTTTATTAATGTTTAGTACTGAAAAGTACAAAACAATTAGTGCATAATTTACAATGTGGAACAATAATGTTTTATAAAAGTGTCAATTTATATTTGAGATTAAAAGATGAAATCAGCCATGTTTGTTCTTTTGATAAACAGAAACAAGTCACCGATGGAAATCTATTGTTTCTATCGGTGACTTAATGTTTTAGGTAAATCATAAAAGTCTAAATATACGATTTTATGATCTAATACAATTGAAATGATTTATGTCTGTATATATGCGGAGACAAATATATTAATAAAAATAGTTTTTCTTAACATAATCAAAAACACGTTCCCATTCTTTCTCAGACATATTACATTCCATAGAATAGCGCAGTATATCACGAATCATGGGATAGCGGTAAATATATTCAACCAAGTCGTCGGCAAGAGCCGGCGGCTGTTTGCTTTCTGCTGCAAGATCATATAATCTATATCTTTCTTTACGGCTTAATTCAAGAACATCAGCTATTTTAGCAACTACATCATCAGTCGGAGCCGGACGAAGATAACGTTCAATACCGGAAAGATAGCTTAATGAAATTCCATACATTTTTGCGGCTTTTGTTTGAGATAAACCCATTTTAATTCTTTTGCTTTTTATGTATTCACCAAAATTCACATAAATCACCTCTAAAAATATCTAAATTAATATACTATTTATAGTTTATCTTACACAAAATAGTGAACAAATCGGAATAAATTGTAGAAAAAGATTGGAAAATGTAGGAAGGTGTTGTATAATAACCTTGGGGAGGGATGAATATGCCCAAGAGGATTGATCTTTTAGTTGTTGAAGACGATGAAGCTACTTGCTTGGAATATGAACAGGTATGCAAGCAGTATGACGACGTTTTTTTGATTGGAACATCTGCACATGCGAAAGAAGCGCTAAAGATTACCGAGGAATTCAAGCCGAACGCGGTAGTTCTTGATTTAGAACTGCAAAAAGGAAGCGGCAACGGAATAGATTATTTGACGCATTTCGATGATTATATGCTGAAGGTCAAGCCGTTTATTTTGGTTGTGACTAACAATGTCAGTCAGATTACTCAGTCAATTGTCAGAAATGCCGGTGCGGATTTTATAATAGTAAAATCCCAGGCTGATTACAGCGTCGAAATGGTAGTGAATTTTCTGAGGAGCATTATTTCGAAGATTCCGGATATGAATCCAAATTTTCCGACGAGCAGTCCGGCAATCAAGAAGCGCATTGAGGAAGATTATAATCAACGGTTGGTTAAAAGAATCACGACGGAGCTTGATATAATCGGTATCAGTCCGCGTTTTAAGGGCAGGAATTACCTGCGTGATGCAATTGAGATGATTTGCCACAAAGAGCAGACTTATATTTGCAACGAGGTGGCTAAAAAGTACGGCAAAACTTCCTCAAGCGTTGAGCGAGCAATGCAGAATGCGATTGATCACGCTTGGAAAACTACCGATACAACAACCCTCGAGGAGCATTATAGGGCATATGTAAATCCCGAAAAAGGAGTTCCGACGCTTACCGAATTTATCTACTACTACGCAGATAAAGTGAAAAACAACATAGAGTAATTAATTAATATTTATAAACACCCGCTCTGAGCTTTATGCTTAGAGCGGGTGTTTTATCTTTTCTTATTTTTCCAACAAAATCCGACAACGCCATCAAAACGATTTTTTCACCGGAAAATGCTACCTTTGTATTGTAATAAATCAATGCAAAGGAGGTGTAGTAATGAGCTGGTGGGAATATCTTTGGTGGCTTTTACGTGGGGGACATAGCTAAGGACTATAAAGAGAAGTGGGACTATTTTAGAAAGTTTTATTAGTTAGAAATGCTTATTGAAGGGGCTGTTTAAAAACAGGCCTCTTCTTTTTTTAAAATTCTGATTTTTCTTTATTATTCCATAAGTTTAATTCAGTATAAATTAAACTATAAAAAATTGATCTATGTGTTATTTGTTTAGTACTGCATTGCAATTTTACCTTGATTATGTTATAATATGCCAATAATTTATAAAGGAGGTAAAATGGTGAATTCAGAATTATTAGTGCTTATTGAGCCATTTTGTCGCCATTTTCTGATTAGTTATGTAGTTTTTATTAACGCATTTTATGCTTTTGTCAAAACCCAGAATCTTAAAGTATTAAAAAAACGCGGTGCAATTGTTTTTGGAATCAATGTTGGAGTATCTATTCTATACTCAATTTTGATGATTAAAGAAATGATTGCTCTTTCTCAAATGATATCATATGCAGGAATAGTTCTGACTTTATCGCTACTTTGTAGAGAGAAAAACATATCCCTTGTAATAGGACTAATTTGTGCTGGTTATTCTCATTTACTTAAATTATGCTCGTACTATATTTCGTCTATTATAATATATTTTTTATTTGGCCCCATTCTTAATATAATTCCACATATTATTGTTTGCGTTGTTTCTATTGTTTTGAATTTATTATTAATGAGAATTAAGAGGCTGAGAAATGGTATTCAATTCTTTGAGAAATCTGAATTTTTGGGTATAGGGTTAGTGATTTCCGGTCTTATCGTTTTATTTTCATTAATCGGATACGAAATGAATATGAGTGAGATTATTGTTTTTATAGTTGCCATTTGTATTATGATAGTAGGCTTTGGTTTATACCTTTGGATTAAAAAGGGCATTACTAAGCACTACCGAGAAAAGCAGCAATTAAAATTCGATATACAATACAGGGAAATGCTCGAGCAGAAAGAGGATGAAATCGAACAGCTTAACCGTTCCAACGAGTATCTATCAAAGATTGTTCACAGGGACAATCACCTTATGAGTTCGCTTTCAACAGCGATAGATACATATAAGAAAACAAATTCCGATGACGATAAAGAGAGGCTGCTTGATGAAATGCAAACGCTTATCAATGAGCGCGGCGAGCTTATTCAAACAGAGCTGAAAGAATCAAAACTGTTTCCGTCAACAGGCAACAACTTGATAGACAGTACTATAAATGAATTCTACATAAAAGCCGCTGCACACGGCATTGATTTTGATATATCCGTTTCTGCAACAGTTGACGAGGTCATAGGCAAATATATTTCTCAAACCGATTTGCATACGTTGATTTGCGATCACATCAAGGATGCGATTATTGCGGTAGACGCCAAGAACGAAAATAACGGAAAAATCCTCGTAGAGCTTTCTATGGAAAATGATAACTACACGATTACCATCTTTGACAGTGGTGTCGATTTTGAAATAGATACCCTCGCCAAGCTCGGCAAAGAGCGTGTTACAACTCACGCGGATAACGGCGGCAGCGGAATAGGCTTTATGACCACCTTTGAAACTCTCCGCAAATCCTACGCAAGTTTGATTATTACTGAGTTTGCAAACAAAACTCCGTTCTCAAAATCCGTCTCAATCCGCTTCGACGGCAACACCGCTTTCATCATCCAGTCCTATCGCAAAGAAGAACTCCAATCCGTTCTTAACCGTGATGATATTTTATTATTATAATAAACATATTTCCGATATTAGGGAATAATAGCACAAGGTAGCAACTTCTAGTCTCTGCCTTGTAATGTTTTAAAAGTAGAATTAAATTAGAATATACAATAATGAAACACATAATGATTCTTCGCAATGATAAGCAAAATGCGGAGAATTGCTTAAGCTTGCGTCACACTGTAAGACAATCAATAGGCACTACATATATGCCGTCTTTTCTTCTGTATGCAGGACCTGTAGCCGTTAATATCATTTGAAATGCAAGGTTATCCTCATTAACCGTTTTCTTTAATTTTCTTAGGCTGGCGGCTCCTTCTTCAATTAGTTTTTCTCCGCCCAGTTTGATTTCTATAGATGCCCATTTGCCGTTTCTTAAATGCAAAACAGCGTCACATTCAAGTCCGGAACTGTCGCGATAGTGTTTAACAGCACCGTCAAGATATGAGGCGTAAATCCCAAGATCTCTGACAGCCATATCCTCAAAGAATAAACCGAATGTGTTAAGGTCGTTGATTAAATCAGAAGGGGATACGCCAAGAACCGAGGCGGCAATCGAGGTATCTACGAAGTGTCTTGTAGGAGTTGTCCTGATGGCAGATTTGCTTCTTATGTTAGGGTTCCATGCTTCGATATCTTCGATGATGAACAAGTCTTTTAGCGCTTCTATATAATTAGCAAGTGTTTTAGCGTCAAGAGTGCGGTTGTTTGTTTCTATTACGTCAGTTCGGATAGTTTTAACAGCAGCTTCTGTTGAGATATGCCTTGCGTAGCTTCGCATGATCATTCTCAGTACATCCGGCTTTTTGTTCCTGAACTTTTCATTAGCACTGTACTCAAAATTGAATAAGCCTTCGTAATAGTTACGGGTGACATCAAGGCTGATCTCGTCTCCTGCACGAACCGAAAGCGGCCATCCACCGCGGCAAAGCAGGAATGCTGTCCGTTCAAGAGAGGAATCTTTGTTCTCCTCAAATATTTCCGCTTCATTGTTTTCAAAAAGCTCTTTCAACGAAACGGTACACGAAGATTCTTTGGATTCCGTCAGACTCATAGGTTTCATAGCAATTGTTGTAATGCGGCCTGCTCCCGAATGGTAAATGTCAGTCTTATCGGCGGGTGTAGAGCTTCCGGTCAGGATAAACTGACCAAAATCCGGATTTTCGTCGATCCAAGCCTTAACTTCATTCCAAATGTCCGGAACAGTCTGCCACTCGTCAATTACTCTTGGCATATCGCCCTTAAGAACATTTTTGGGCTGCATTCTGGCAAGCTCAATCCTTTGGTGTGTATTCAGACGAATATCGCTCTTGGAATATCTCAAAGCTGTTGTGGTTTTGCCGCAAAATTTCGGCCCTTCAATGGCGACTGTGCCCGATGATTTCATTTTTTTCTCTATTATTCGTTCAATCAATCTGTCATAATACTCAGCCATAATTACCTCCGAAAATAGTATCTGTTATTTGAATAATAACATAAGTGGCAAAAAATGCAAGTAATTCCTATGATTGTTGAAATAAAATTCCCAAGATTGTAGATTTTGGCTTGTAGATTAATTGTTCATTGGAGTTTAGTTTACGTTTCGTGGACAGGAAACAGAACATAAAGTGATTATTGTTAAGTTAGAATGGTACAGCATTGTTATTACTAATTAAAATAATATCGTCTAGTACTAATTGTGATTTTGAGCCTTATAATCAGTGGTGTGTACTAAAATATGTTAAAAAATTAGTCGATTATTGACAATACACAATATCGATATTTTACTAATCCGTCAATATAATGTTTGATTCTGTTATGTTATAATAAATAATAAAGAAGTTTATTAAATAAAGGATAACTTGGAATTAACACTAATTTATGTTTTGGGGGTTAATATGAATTCTTCGCTTAAAATTTTAAGGATTACCGGAATTAATGGCCTTTATAACGAATTATATTCGCCGAATCCTTTAACCGAAAAGGAAGAAGAGATTATTAGCAAAGGTGTTATAGATTTGGGTAGGCAATTTTGGAATAGAATACTATCTAGGAGAGAGTTAAATAAGATTCTTGATTATGTTAGATTAAATTCAGATAATGAAGTATCTATAAAAATTCTTAGTGCCTTAGCGAATACCGAAAAGTTTATTGAAAACGTAGCAATAGCTAAAACGAAGATATGTGATCAAGGAATAGATATTAGACAGTTTTACTCGTACTTAGAAACCCTTTCTATAGTTTGTGAAATATATAGCAAATATTTGTATAATGGTATTGTATTAACAATAAATGATGGATTGTGTACTGATGAAACATCTTCAAAAGTAATGTACGAAAACTGTACAAAAGTTAATACTAACCCTTCATTTCATTTTATTCAAAAAGAAGTAGTCCCAGAGATAAAGAAATATAACCCCGATATTATCTTTTTAGATGGAAAACCAAATTTAAGTCTATTCTGTGTTGCTAAATTGATCAAACAAAACGGTTTACATTCTCATATTTGTTGTAGTTATAATTCTTCCGAATACTATAGTTTAAGCAAAATCCGAGCTTATTTAAAAAACAATATGTTTTTATTTAAGGCTTATGACAGTGTGATTCTTGACGATTTCAATAAAGTTGAAGAAGAATTAGTGAATGAACTATCAAATAAGAAAGATCTATCAACAGTAAGGAATCTTATCTATTATGACGGAGATCATATTATTGAAACAAAAATTTCAAATAATCACTCTAGTAAGCCTATAGTATTAAAAAGGAATAGTAACTCCGATAATAGTTTTGTAATGTCACCAAAGCTTCTTGCAGATATCCATTTAGTTCCAAACCAAAAATGCTATTGGAACAAATGTGCTTTTTGTGGAATTAATAAAAAGTACTTATTTGATGACATCTGCAATGATAGTTTTTTTTATTATAATCTTTCTACTATCATTAACGAAATCAAAGAATCAAGAATTCAATATGTTTGGTTTATTGATGAAGCAATTCCTCCCAAGAGGCTAAAAGAAATCGCAAATGCTTTCATAGAAAATAATATACATATTATTTGGCAAGCAAGGTGTAGAATAGAAGAAGAACTTATTCTAACAGATCTACCAGAGCTATTATATCAGTCTGGATTGAGGGAATTAAGATTAGGACTTGAATCTGCTTCAGTAAATGTACTGAGATTAATGAATAAATTCCCCGAAGATTTCAAGTTAAGTACAGTTACACAGATTGTTTCAAAATATGATTCTGTAGGTGTTTCGATTCATTTTCCAATGATAGTAGGGTTTCCAGGGGAATCCAAAGAAGACAGGCGTATCACATATAGTTACCTGTCAACACTTCGAAAACGCTATCCATCATTAACTTTTAATATCAATATTCTATCACTGGATGTAAGCAGTCCATTGTTTAAAAAATGGTACAATTACGAGCTTGATAGAATAGAATTGCCCTGCCCTACGGACGAGTTATTAGGAAACATTGCAATATACAATAAAATGTACGATGATCTTGATAAGGAACGAGATACCTTTATGAAAGAACAGTTGTACCCATGGTTTCCTATTGATTCTATTATTTCACCACATATTTTTTATCGCTTATCAGAGACAATACGCAACACTCTTATTTGGAAAGAAGAAAGAATTTTTAATCAGTATCATAATAATGAGTTTATTCAAACAAAATATAAATTTATAAACAATATTTCTTTTCATCGTTCTAAAGATGTAGATTCATTTGCAATCATTTATAACTGGAACACTCATAGATACTTTAAAGCACCATTGGATTTTTTTGATTTATTAACCAGTTTTTCCATCCCAATCGAAATAAAAGAAATGATCAGCAAATCCATGTCTGGTCTATTAAAGAATGTGAGTTATGACGAATGCTATGCTCTTTTTATCAACTTAATTAAATTAGGTTTTTTAGTGCCTGTTTTCGAAAAATCCTTTTCGGAAATTAACTCCGTTTGTGAAAAGTATTCTGAGACTGCCCTATACTATGATGCTATGTATTTATCTGAAAGAATAAACTATATACCATCAGAAACATTTTTAGTAATGAAGTATTTAGAATCGATACCAAAAGGAAAGGCTTTAGAAGTAGGAATAGGAGTAGGAAAAAACATACAAAGGTTGCTTGATAATGGGTTTGAGGTTCATGGCATTGATATTTCAAAAGTCGCTATATTAAAAGTTAAAAAGCACAATCTGAAACATTGTCAGTTTGAATGTATGGATATAACAAATGCTCAATTAAAACCATATTCATATACACTAATTATTTGTTCTATGTCATTGCACTATTTAGATTTATCAGATTTCATACAAGTTGTTAGTAATTTGAAATCATCATTAGTTGAAGGAGGCTATTTGTATATCGGTGTATTATCTCAAAATGATGCATTGTATAATTATAACGATACACATATCAAGCATTTTTTTACAAAAGAAGAAATTCAATACTACTTTAGAGATTTAACACTAATTGAGATAAACGACTCTATATCTTATGACAATTCAAGGGAGATAACGAATTCTTATTGGGGCACAATAAATGCTATATATAAAAAGAAAGGAGGGTAGCTATGGAGCATGATAAGCTGATTGTTTTTGACTATGAGTTAAAAACAAATAAGGAACACAGCTCAACACCGGTCGTGAAAACAAGTGGAAACGGCGGCGGTGGCGGCGGTGGCGGCGGCGGTGGCGGTCACTAATGAAATGGGGCAAGGGTATCTATGGAAAAAAACCTTGCCTTGTTTTGGTTACTTAGTTATTAATATTAATGGTAATCTGCCGAGCTTGTTGTGGAATATTTGAGTTTGTTTCGCTTAAGGAATAGTATAGAGCAGTAACCTCTTTTCCGTTCACAGATGTTTTTCTTTGGCAGTTGTAACTTCTTTCTGCTTCGTTAAGTTTATTTATTAGGATTTTATTCTCAATTTCTTTGTTTTCCAATTCTTTGTTATTTAGCATTATTTGTAACTGTTTGTTTTTAAGTTCTATTTCATTCAATCTATTTTTCAATTTTTTATCTTTTAGGTCTTCGTGAAGAATAAGGATATTGTAAATCTCTTTAATGTATTTTGCAGAAACTCCAAAGCAAGCACATAACAATGCAAAGTATGAGACCAAATTTGCCCAATTTCCGTTTAGAAAAATATCAATTATAGGGGAGGAATTGTGCCTAATAGAAACATTCTTGGTTGTTTGAGGAATAATAGCATTTGACGCTTCATCAATAACTTCTAATATTTTGCTTAGATCCTTATAGTCATACTCGACTATTCCTGTTCTGATTGTAATAGTCATTTGAGTTTCACTTGATGGATTATAAATAAGAATGTTTTTTATTTCTGACAACTCATTTATATACCTTTTATACTCAAAGCGTGTCAATTTAGATGATATTTCATTTGATTCCAATGCAAAATACAGATTTTTTAAATCATTTCTAGAAAACAAAGGGGTTAATGCAGCAAGTTTACATAAATACCTTATTACTTTAAAATTTCTTTGTTCCAATTCATACTGCAACCCTAATAGTATGTACTTATACGCTTTTTGAGATGATTGAAAATATAAGTAGATATTTGCAAGAGCAAAAAAATCATTAATTGACAGTAAATAGGGTATCATCTTGTTTAGTGACTCAATAAATAAACTGCCAGTAATCTCTGGAGAATCATCAAACAGTTTTAGTTTAATCTCTGTTTGATTCTTTTTTATCATTTCAATTCCGTTAAAGCAATGAAGTATATCTTCAATTAGAAATGAAACGTTTTTTACTGTTGTTTGTTGAAATTCAACATATTGAATATCTATATCTAATGCCGAAAAATCTTCAAACGTGCAATTTGAAAAAATAGTACCAGTAAAATCACACGCTTCTAATTTTATATTTGCAATATCACAATTCGTAACTCGCATGCTTTGAAAATTGCAACCATTAATAGAAATGTCTTTGATTTTACTGTTTTCAATTACAGCATACTTGAATGATGTGTTTGTGAATTGGTTACTATTCTCAATACTAGAATCAATCATTCCTAAATAATCAAAACTACTGTTTTTCGCACAGCATTTTTCAAAATCACAAAGCTCAAAATAATAATCTGAACAATCAAAATTATTAAACTCAGTGCTATGAAAATGACAATAATAAAAATTTCCTCTCAATGTTTTCCTTAGATCAATATGATGACCAAAATTCTCATCAGTGATATTATCGAATCTATTTCTTGTTAATAGCCCTTTTTCCCCGCACAAGCTGGAAATAAACTCTTGTGATTCTTGTATTTCGAACGAACTGAATTCATTAATCTCATTTTTCATTAATGTGTAGCTCCCTTATCCTTGTTATACTTTTTATTATATTACTAGATAATTCCAAGTTATCCTTTATATAAAATCATTATTTTAATAAGCATTTATAAAATAGGAATACTGAATCTACTGCGATAGAGATTGAAAAAGCAAAGAAAAAATCATCGTAATAGCACTTGTTTAGTTTGAAAAGTGTAATCAAATGTGTTATAATTATTATCGAGGTGAACCGATAATGGCAATCCAAATGACAGATAATAATAACCAGTTTGATGAAATTATCCGTATCATAGAACAGTCACGCGAAAACGCTATGAGGAAAGTCAATGAAGAATTGATAATGATGTATTGGCGGGTTGGCGAATATATCAGCCGTGAATCCAAAGAAGCGTCTTATGGAGATTCCTATATACAGTCGCTTGCTGATTTCTTCTCGAAGAACTACCCTCAGATAAAGGGATTCAACCGTCGCGGGCTCTATCGTATGAAGCAGTTTTACGAAACATATAAGGACGACGAAAAAATGTCAACACTGTTGACACAATTGAGCTGGTCAAATCATCTTAAGTTGTTGTCTGCGTGCAAAACGAATGATGAACGCCTGTTTTATATGCAGCTTTGTGTTAAAGAAGGTTATTCTGCCAGAGAGCTCGCGCGTCAGGTGGACAGCGGATATTATGAAAGGTTATCTGATGTCAAAGACAAATCTTTCTCCTGTTGTTTCTCAGGCTCACAACGATACCGGCAATATCTTCCTTGATAATTATGTGCTTGATTTTCTGGATCTGCCAGAAAAGGTATCTGAGAAAGATTTGCAAAAATCCATTTTGAATAATTTAAAAAGCTTTATTCTGGAAATCGGCAAAGACTTTACCTTTATCGGAGAGGAATATAGAGTTCAAGTCGGCAACCACGATTATTATATTGATTTGCTGTTCTATCATCGAGGCTTGTCCTGCTTGGTAGCGTTTGAATTGAAGATCGGAGAATTCAAGCCAGAATATATTGGTAAGGTGAATTTTTATCTGGAAGCGCTTGACCGTGAAGTTAAGAAAGAGAATGAGAATCCAAGTGTCGGAGTTATCCTTTGCGCTTCAAAAGATGACGAAGTAGTTGAATACGCGCTTAGCCGCTCACTCTCGCCGACAATGGTTTCGGAATACACGCTTAAGCTGATTGATAAAAAACTATTGCAAGAAAAGCTGAAAGAGTATGTTGAGTTGACTGATTCGGTTAATCCAGATGATAATAAATAAACTTGTTGCCTCGTGTTTATAATGCGAGGCTTTTTTTATTATTCTTCAAACTGATAACGTTAAGTATATTGAAAATACATACGAAAAAAGCTATGGATACAAGTTAAGTGTTTTTGTTGACAAGTCTGGCACTTGGGATTAGTACAAAAAACTACATAAATCCATATTATAGTAGTAATAAGCATCGAAAATAATTAATCTGATAAAGGGCAAAACTACAATAGGTTATATTAAGTCAGCTGCGGAATATACGTCAAAACAAAAACTTTATTGTGAATAGAAACGGAAAAGAGGAAATGAGCGGGGCTGCGATTCTTTTATTTTAAGTGCAACTATAAAAAATGCCGCGAAAACTAATGACAGTGTAAATAAAAATGAATTAAAAGTTCTTGAACTGTTAAAAAAGAATCCTTCGTATACACGCGAAGATATTAAATCAATCATTGGTGTTTCTGTCAGTACGGTGGATCGTGCATTAAGGGGATTGAATAATAAAGGTAAAATAAAACGAGTTGGTTCTGATAAAACCGGACATTGGCAAATAATTGAGTAATTTAAAACAGTTTTATTATGATGAACTTGTTATAAGAAAGCGGATCGTCGTAATTAACCCGGCAGTCCGCCACCATAAAATATTAGTTGCAAATAATTCTTGACATAAAAATTAGGTTATTGTAAAATAATATTAAAGATTTGAATCTGATTCATCAGGGCTGGCTGAAAGACCCAGGTCCACCGAACGGCGGGAAATTTCCCCGCCATTTTTAATTTATGATGAAATACTATATGGCTGAGAATAATTTTAAGTGTTTTTATTGATGAGTCTGGCGATTTCGGTCTGTACAATTCTCATTCTCCATATTTTTTGGTTGCAATGGTTTTGCATAATCAAGTTGTTGCTATTAGCAAGAATACATTAGCTTTGAACGACTACATTAGAAATCTTGGATAAATACATACCGGACCGCTTATCCGAAGAAAATCAGTATATAAAAATGAGTTGATGGAGGACAGAAAAAGGCTCTCTAATTCACTGTTCAATTTTTGCAAGGAAATTAGAATTCAAGTATATTTGTCCAAAAAAAGAGCGAGTGTACAGATGTTGAGTTTAGAAAAGTTAAGCCTGTTGACTACAAACTGTTTCAAGTTGCAGATTTAGTGTGCACGATGGAGCTGTTGAGTGAAAAATCAGAAAACCGTTCCTTTTCAAATTCGGAAACAGAGTTCTTTTGCTCGATTAGGATTTTTAAGAAGAATAATCTAAAACCAATTCAAAAAAGAAGTTGTAGTACAATTTTTTTGATTTATGGCACATATATCTTGTGGCATATATATCTATTAAATACTTTATATTATTGAGAATCCCCGAACAGATCTTCAGATGAAGAAGTGTTCGGGGTTATTGTTGTTATTCGAGAAGTAGTTGTGAAGAATGAAGCTAAAAAACTTCATTTCTCCACAGCTACATTTTTTCTTTGGGTCTAAAAATTTCAAGTGATTTCAATTGAATTAGTTTTTAGTATAAGCTGCTATTACGTTGCTAATAATCACTGGTGTGTACTAAAATGTGTTAAAAAAATAGTCGATTATTGACAATATACAATATTGATATTTTACTAATCCGTCAATATATTGTTCAACACCGTTGTGGTATAATAAATAATAAAGAAGTTTATTAAATAAAGGATAACTATTAATTATCATTAGGAGAGAAAATGAAATCACTTATTCTTAATCCAACTGAAAACATAAAAATGGATATATCTAGGGAATTTGATATTCTTGAAGGATATTATGTATCTGATGAAATAAGAGAAAAAAACTCTAAGATTATTTTTGCAGGGAGAAATACTTACACCAAAGAAATGAATGATAAAAAGAAAATGTGGTGTTCATTATTAAATGCCTATGATATTGATTTTCGGTTCTTGTCCGGATTACATGCGCATATTATAACATTCATGTCGCTTGGGAATATTGGAGATAGAATATTACTGTTACCTGAACAAGCTGGGGGACACTATTCCACTGAGGCTATACTAAATCGATTGGGATATGATATTATAAAAGCTGTACCAGATAACAATAATTATTGTGTAGATATAGAAAAAACTATAGAAGCAATCAACAAATATAAACCCAGCTTAACTTTTATAGACCGCAGTGAAGGATTATATTATGAGGATTTTTCGTGGATTAAAGAGTCTAATATCCCCTATTCTGTTTTTGATACTTCACAGTATTTAACACAAATACTATCTAATCAATATACTTCACCATTTGATTGGGGATTTGATTTAGTTTTATCATCCACTCACAAGAATTATCCCGGACCCCAAAAAGCGTTTCTTGCAACAAAAGATAATAATAATTATTGGGAAAGAATCAAAGCAGGTAGTGCTACTTATATATCAAATTCGCATCCAAGGGATATGTTTTGTGTTCTACAAACAATAGAAAACTTTGAGAAAATAATAAATTACAGTAAACTGATGCTTGGAATAAGCTCAAAACTTGAAAAAGCGTTACAAAGAAACGGCTTTCCTGTAATTCGGAAAGATTATAGAAAAACTCCAACTCAACATATTTGGTCTAGATTTAATAACCAAAACGAGTGCTACAGAGTTTTTATTGATCTCGAAAAACTTGGTATTTACACCAATTACAGGTTGTTACCTTATAGCATCGGTTATGGATTGAGACTTGGAGTGGGAGCAGCTATACAATCTGGATTGCGAGCAGAACATGTAGAAACACTAGCCAATATTATGACAAGATGCTATAAAGATGGATACTCTGATACACTTTACAACGAATCACAAGAATTGATAAGGCACATGTCAGTTATTGGAAAATACTTATGATTACTGTAATACAATAGGATAATACTTAAAGAATCTTGCTATCAATTCCATCTTAATGTTTTTGTATTTAAGAATGCTATTAATCATCTCATATTCTCTGTTGTATCTTTCTTCTTGTAAATTGCTAATTGTTTCCCGAAAGGTTTTGATTGTTGCTTCTTTGTCATCATCGTTTTGAATACCCGAATACAAATCTAAAAACGCTTTGATAAAACAAATCCTATATAATCCGTAAGCATTTTCAAACTTAGTGTATAATTCTTTAGCTTTATCCAGAAGATCGTAGCACTCAGAAATAGTGGTTATCCATTCAATTTCAAATGGATTAAAAAACAAGTTTAAAAACTTAATCTTACAAATAATGCAGTTCACAAATGCTAAGTGTAGTTCATTGCTATTATTAATAAAGAAGCTTTTTTCAGATTCAAGTTCATCAATTATTTTTACAGGCTGAATACTTGAACAAACCTTTAGCTCATTTTTTCTTATTGAGATTGTATGCCAAGCTTTGTCTCCGTAACTCTTAAAATTTGATTCGCATTTTTCATATTCACTAATTGCTATAGAGAGCATTTCTTCAATTTTCGGATTCTCTCCATATTCGTCATCACAGTCATAAATAAATCTTCCATAAAACCCAAGCTGAAAAATAACATCATAATGTAAATAATGTGCTTTGGTCAACAAATTGAAAAAGTCCTCATATTCAGAATGATAATCGCTTAAGCCACTTTCCTTCATGGATAGCTTAAATTCAGTAAAAACAATTTTATCAATTTTACCTTGTAAAAAATAAACACGTGCTAAATCAGAAAACATTCTTCTTAAGATATGATAATAGTTTAGTTCATTCTGATACTGCTTGATTTGTAAGTATGAATTAGTTATTCGTTTCAACTCGTAAAAATTGAAAATACCTTTTTCTATTTCAATGTGCTTGAGCCAATATTCACTTTGAAGTTTTATGTAGAGATTATCAGACTCTTTTATGTATTCTAACTTTTTCGTGTTTTGGTTTACATGATGAATAATCTCAAATAATAACAAATAAATCTTTTGTCTTTCTTCTTCATCTTGCGAACTCTTTAAAAATCTATTTATGTAATCTATAGCATCTTGTCGGTTACCTGTTTTTTCGTATAGATATCCCAGTTCTTTATAGAACATATACTCCTTCGCTTTATTGCTGCTAATAATTTCTACTAATTCTTTTAGAAGAAAAGTATAGCATCCAGTGTTAAATGCCTCTTTAAATAATCTATTATTCTCTTTCAAAGTTGTTTTTGAGAGTCCAAGCATCCGACATTCACAATTTAGCAACCATCTTTCAATACTTCCACTTACAAAATATCCTTCTACAAAGTTAGAAAGCATTTCACCATATATTTGTTCCTTTCTGTATCGCTTCGCAAATAGTTTTGCTATGTCCGAATCTAAATAAAGAGTGTTTTTGATAAAAGGAAAAAATAGTACAAGTCTATTGTTTACAAGAGTCCTGAGATTATTATGGAACTTTATCCTAGTATATCCACGCGATAAATATAAGGTTTTTAAACTATTAATGTTTGTAACTCTAGAAAAAAGGCAAAGAATTGTTAAGCCAACAAATAAGCTTTTTATAGAATTATTCCTTGATTCAAGCAATAAACTAATTACCTTTTCACTGTCTTCAAAATATGATATTCTATTTAACCATATCATTACTGCTTTATTGTTTTGGGGGAAGAAATCACACTTACTAAATAAGTTGTAAGAATCAATACTGTTATTATGGTTTCTTTCGATAGGTAATAATACATATTTATTTTTATCTTCTAAAGAAATCTTGCTATTTATAACAGATCTGTTTTTATTTGAAATTAAAACTATAGATTTTGCGTTGCATTCATTATTCCTAAAAAATGGCAATAGAAGACTTCTCCAGATCCTTATTTGACTCAGATTTGATAACTCTCCTATATCATCAATAAAAATATAGTATTTCTTATATTGTCCATGATTATAACAATCAATCATCTTCAAAAAATAACTATCACTATAATAGGGACAAATATAGATGCTTTTTCTGTTGAGTTTCTTAAATAATTTGGTTGACTCTGTACATTGATCAAATAAAACTGCTATTGTGCTGGTCTTTCCGGTATTATAATCACCTTTGATATAAAATATGTTGCGATCGTCATTATTTAAACTATTAAAAAATATTTGTATAGCTTTTGACTGAGAAGGAATTAAATTTATTCTATCATTATTATAATTCGAAATATAATGGCTTTTTCGCCATATATTCATTTTTGACAAAGAGATATACTTATATACCTTTATTTCTGCTTTGTTATATAACATAATTGATAGTTTTCTGACTTTACTAATGGACGCTAAAGCGCATCCGATAATAGCTTCAACAATTGCTGAAATCCAAAATGAGAGTTTATTAATATCTTCTTCAGAAAGCTCATTAATTTTCACTAATACATATTTAGAAACTAAAAAAACTATAAAAAAGAAAAAAGCAAAAAGAATTATCAAGATAAAAACAATAATAATTCTTAAAAACGGTTTAATATAGTTCTGTTTGCTTGGTTTTCTTTTCATATTTGAACCTCAAAACACATTACGAAATGATTAGTTATATATTTCACAAGTACATAAGCTTAGGAGATAGGGTAGTATTAAGTTAATATATAATTGTTGCGCACTAGACAAGACATCTTCGATATACAGCTAAAGTAATAGAATAAGATAATTAATAGTTATCCTTTATTTATGTTAGAGAAACAAGGAGGAAAAATGGAAACACTAAAAAACATAATGGCATTTGTAGGCTTTTGTGCAACAATTATTAGTTTAATTATTGTGTTGATAAATCTGAGAAAAAATTTTAGATCGATTTCATGGAGAAAAGTAAAAAAGGGTGCACACCAATTAATCAAGAAAGTAGAAGAAGTCAACCCGGATTTGATTATCACATTTTCGGGACGTGGTGCTATATTCGCAAATCTTATCATTACAGAATTAGATAACAAGTATCCAGTCTACACCTGCTTATTGAATAATAAAAGTAATGATATCTTTCTCAGACCTCTAAACTGGAATGAATTTGAAACACAAAAATGGCTTGTTTATGTCCCAGATGAAATTCTAAATTTTAAGCATAATAAAATACTAATAATTGATGATATCACACGTTCAGGAGAAACAATTGAAAAACTAACAGCGTTCTTAACACAACTTGGTGGTTCAACAAAAAACATTTTCAGTATGTCATTAATGGCAAATGAGGATGTATTGGTCAGAAGTCGTATTCCTCAATACTACTGGAAAATAATTAATACTATAGAGTTTAGAATGCCGTGGGAATCAAAATAATAATGTATAACTGTTTGGAGAGTTAAAGATGAAAACAGAAGTTAAAATACATAATTGCAACAATATAGAAGAAGGTATTATTTCAATAGAAGAAAACAAATTGAATCTGAAATATGCATTTAACGGAACAGGTAAATCAACCGTTTCAAAATCTATTGTTGCAAAAATTTATAATAATCAGGCTGACTTAGAATCATTGAAGCCCTTTAAATATCGTGGGCAAGAAGAAGGTATACCTGAAGTTGAGGGGTTAGATAGATTTCATAGTATTGAAATCTTTAATGACGAATATGTAGAACAATATGTGTTTCAAAGCGATGAACTAATAAAGGGCAGTTTTGAAATATTTATAAAAACCCCAGACTATGATAACCACATGAGTAGGATTGAGGGATTAATCAAGAATATTCACGATACTTTTAATGAAGATGAAGAATTAAATAAACTAATTATTGATTTGGAAGAATTGATAAAAAGCTTCGGAAATGCAAAAGGAGGATACTCTGCATCAAGCGCTCTTGGTAAAGGCTTGGGTAAAGGAAATAAACTTACAAATATACCAGATGAAATATCTCAGTATAGTCCTTTCCTAAGGAGAAATGATATAAATGTGCCGTGGCTTAAATGGCAAAAGGAAGGAGTCAAGTATCAGGTTGATGATGAAATCTGCCCTTATTGCGCTACCGGCATTGCTGCCAAAAAAGAAAAGATACAAAAAGTAAGCGAAAACTTTGATTCAACAATTATAAAGAATTTAAACAGTATTTTGAGCGTGTTTGAAACTTTTAAATTATATTTTTCAGAAGAAGCAAATAGCAAAGTTAAGGAAATATCTCAAAATATTGCAGGAATTTCAACTGAACAAAAGAATTATCTTAAAGAGATTAAAGATCAAGCTATTGCATTAAGGCAGAAGTTAGTCAACCTAAGAAATTTAGGCTTTGTATCTTTAGATAACGCTGACAAAGTATCCGATATTATTGTAAAAAATAAAATAGACATAACATATTTATCTCATTTTAATTCTCTGGTTATACAAGAAAAAACTAATCAAATAAACCAGTCTATAAATAAAGTCTTGGAAAAAGTTGGACAATTGCAAGGAGAGGTTGCACAACAGAGAAATCTAATTAGAGACACAATAAGAGTACATAATACAGAAATTAATAACTTTTTGCTATCAGCAGGATATAACTATCATGTATCCATTGACAGCGATAATGAAAAATACAAGCTAAAACTCTATCACAATGATTATGATGAAGCTATTCCGGGAACCGAAACTCATTTGAGCTATGGTGAACGAAATGCTTTTGCATTAGCACTTTTTATGTATGGTACCTTACATAAAAATCCTGATTTAATTATTTTGGATGATCCTATTTCCTCTTTTGATGGCAATAAGAAGTTCGCAATCATTAATATGTTGTTTATGGGCTCAAATAGTTTTAAAGATAAAACGGTTTTGTTATTAACACACGAGTTCGGCTTAGTGATTGATTTGATTTATAATTTTAAGCATAAAATATTACCAACTCCAATTGCTCATTTCCTTTCAATGAATTCTGGCAGACTTAGTGAAAAAGAAATAACAAAAGATGATATTAAATCATTTGTGAAAATAGCAAAAGATAAATTTAGTAGTTCAATTGATATAATAAACAAATTGATATACTTAAGACGTTTATTAGATTTAAATGCTGAAAAGAATTTAGAGTGGAACCTTCTTTCTTCGCTATTTCATAAGAAATATCCTCCTACGAAACGTACAGAAAACAACGAAGTTGTTATGACTAAATCGGAAATCGAAGAAGCAGAAAATAAAATCAAGGAATATATCCCAGATTTCAATTATGAAGAACAGGTATTGCGAATTAATGATACAAGTTTATTAAAGGGTTTATACCATAATTGTTTATCAAACTATGAAAGATTACAAATATTCAGAATTGTATTTGATAAGGTTGAATTTGATAATAAAATCGATGATAGTGTTTTTAAGCATTATGTTAACAAAACATTTCATATTGAAAACGATTATCTGTTTCAACTTGACCCTAGTGATTATGATACTGTTCCTCAGTTTATTATCGACATATGTGATAAGACAATTCAAGAAGATAAACATACGAGTGGATATATAAAAGTCTGATTTGTATTAGATGTTTTGAATTCTATAAAATAACCAGCTTGTTTTTCCTTAATTGTAATCTTCAATGTGTTTGAAAATATGCCGTTTTATGTGAGATGTTTGATAAATAAAAAGAGGGATTAAAGATGGAACCATCAGTTGATGTGTTAAATAGGAAAGCAATTCTAAATACAATACTCGAGATTATTAATAAATTATCTAGGAATAAAGAGTCTGTTACTTTTGCTATTGATGGTGAGTGGGGATGTGGTAAGTCTTTTTTGCTAAATATGTTAGAAAATGAATTACTACCCATTCAAAATGAAAGTACCTCAAATACCAAATATCTTATTTTGCATTATAATTGTTGGAAGTATGACTATTATGAAGAGCCTTTGATATCTGTAGTATCTTTGTTATTAGAAGAAATAGACAATAGTGAAAACTTATTTTCAGAAGATCAAAAGGCAAGGATAAAGGGAATATTAAAAGCAGTTGGGGTGAATCTTATTTCTGTTATAGACAAAGTTATTGAAAATAAAACGGGAGTAGATTTAGAAGGAATACGAAAAGTTGTTATTGAAGGAAAGGATACAGCTGCAGATGAAATAGAAAGAAATCATAGTTATGACAATAATTTTTCATTTAATAAAGCACTAAAAAAGTTTCAGGATATAATTAATAAATTATCAGAAAAGAGAACGATAGTTTTAATTGTAGATGAACTAGATAGGTGTCTGCCCAGTTACTCAATTAAAGTTCTGGAAAGGTTGCATCATCTAACCGAAGGAACAAATAATGTAATCACAATCTTAGCCACCGATAAAAACAAATTAGAAAAAAATATAGAGCATATAGGTTTTAGTGATGCCAATCAATACTTAAAGAAGTTTATTTCATTCGAGGTGTCATTAGATAATGGAGTAGTAAGCAAGTTGTTTAATGACAGAATTGAAAACTATATATCGCTATTTGATTTTAATTATACTGATATAGATGGATTACATGATTATATTGAGCCGTTTTTTTCTAATATTGATATGAGGAATCGAATTCAATTAGTTGATAAAGCACATTTGATTCACAGAATGCTTTTTCAAAACTCAAAAGATGAAATTTTTATGTTAATGGAATTATTACTTGTAATTCTAGTGGATTTTTATGGGGAGAATTATTGTGATAACACAAGTGATATTCCATTTTATGCAGTATTACATAACGTATCATTTAGAAAAGAGAAACAGAAAGCGGGACAATTGATTGGGTTTATAGATAAAAAGAGAAAAGAAGATAATCTTAAAGAGATTAATTTTCCGGCTAATAATCCAAAGCGTCGTTTAGGAATAACAGATTACTATGGCGTTTTTGAATTAATGATGTGTTATTGGTTTAGGTTACATAATAATGATTTTTATTATCCAGCATTATCATCAGAAGAACAGAACCAAGTCAAAGAAAATATTGTTGATTTAGAACGTTTTGTTGAGTTAATGAAAATAATTAAATAGATTGTTTGAATCGAGATTTTTACTACTGTGTTAAAAAGCATTATATTATTAGTGGCACTTTTTTGTTTGATTAGTTACATAAGTCACCAAAAAATCATTTTTTATCGAATTTTTGGGGTTTTATGCTTGTGAATTATGGATAAAGAAATAATACAATTGAATATATACTAGATGTTGTATTATGAATGAGTGCTTTTCAAAATATAGTGTTATGGTATTCATAAATGATTTAGAGGAATTATAAAATAGAAAGCCTCATATAAATTAACCTTAAAAAATTTTTTGTCAACAGGAAATTTGAAATTTGTGCAAATTATTACTACTTTTGTATGGTTGCATAAATCATAGTGATTTTTTTGTGAATTTTAAATCTTGAAAATATCATGATTTGCGGTTATAATTGATATCAATGAGATTTTTGCTAATCAAGGCGTTTACTTTTGAATTTTATAGAAAAGGAAAAAATTAAAATGAAAATTATTATTTAATGTGAAGGTATTCGTTGATTGCTTATATTGAATACCTCTGCAAAAAATAGAGTCAGTTGGTATAATATATAAGCGGTAATTAATAAAAAATGATTTGAACGAGAAGATTACTGCTGCTTTACTTATTAAGGGGTTATACGTGGTAGTAGCTTCTCGTTTTTTATATAAATAAGTTAGTTCCCCCAAAATATTTAATACGGTTTATCATGAGAGTAAGTTGAAAGTTATAAAGGTGCAGAAGTTGTAGCATAGATTATATCTAATCATGTTATATAAAACATCTATATTATGATTGATAATAACTGAGGTCAGCAGTGGTAATATAAAAAAATATAGAAAGGACATTGAAAATTATGAAAAAAATATCTATTCGTGGTAAACCACCAAATAAAAAGAGTCTGCCGCCAACTTTACTAAGAATCATATTAGCAATAGTTTTTTCAACTATACTTATATTTTCTAATAGTTTATTGACGGTAGACTCAAATTCACAGAACATTTTTAGCCTAGCAAACTTAAACGTATCTGTGAAAGGCACTTTTAACAATATCATCTTCGGGGTTGTGCTTAACCCTGAAGTTTGGAGAGTGTTCTTTGATTGGCTCTTCAATGAATGATATAGTTAAAAGATTTTACAGGACATCCTTCTTGAGGATGTCCTATGTCTTTTATGTAACAAAAGATATATCATATAAAATAAATAAAACAAAAAAGATATATCAATTGCTTCCAGAATAACAAAGTTAAATGTAATGTAATATTATATCATAGTAAATCAAAAAATACAATCAAATTTTTCATATTTATATAATACAGTATATTCATTGAGAATTCAATTACTAAATGTATATAAAAAAAAAGATAATATTTGGTGATTATAAACAAAAGATAATGGTTTAAAATGATAATACTTATTTTTCTAATTAATACTATTTAGAAATATTTTATAAAGATTGAATTAATTAGTGTTGATAATGATTTTATAAATATTTCTACAGTTAAGATAGCCAAATTGTTAAAGTTATGCTTGTTTAAAACGCTGAAATTTCAATTATTTGAAAGAAATTTTTAAAAACACCCCCTCAAAACGCCTTTCCCACTACTTAATAGTGAAGGGGTAAATTCCCTTTCGTTGAATTACCTCAACTCGCCAAAGGTAATTCGGGGTTGTTATTTGAAAATTTCATATCAGCATTTAAAACACTTTCTTTCTGTTGTGAGCTACAGAAGCGGACGCGCAAGCCTCCAGGACTTCAACTCGAAGAGGCATACTTTGGGAAAGCCAAGACCGGCAGAGAGGATAATGATACTTCCGCATAGTCACAGTCCGAGCGTGAAAGTGCCCTTTAGGATATAGAACCGTCGCAGGCAATGAGTGCGGCCGCGAGAGAACCTCGCCGTAGCCGAAAGGCTAATGGAGTCAAATGCATGACCTTTTAAGTGTTCCCGTGTTCCGAGGGAGATTGAGGATAAATATCGGAAACCGGACAGTTCCAATGTAGGATTTTTCTGTTGTGAGAAGATACACATAAAGTTCTCTCAAGTTCTGCGACATTGTGTTTCAGAAAACAGCAGGGAAGAGGGACTGTCCAATCGTGCGACATTAGAAATAATGATTGATATCAAAGGCAACAGCTTCGGCTGTTGCCTTAGTTTGTCTAAAAACCCCAGCAAAGGCTGGGCTTTTTAGACAGGCTTAGTGCTGCTCAAAATAGCAGTTCTTGTAAAACGAATAATAAATCAAAAGCGAGGATGAAAATGTATAGTTTAATTCATAGCGATATGGTAGATAAAGAACACACAATTGAGTTTGAAGAACTCAACGCAACAGTATACTTCCTTAAGGAAAGTAAAAACAACGGTTTGAAAACAGCTGAAGGACTTTTGCTCGACGTATATGAGCAAAGAGTGTGTGCTTAAATATTAATTTCTAATGTCCCGATATGGTCTGGATATTTAGAAGATATATGATATAATAAAGTAGAGGGATAACCTCACACTCTAAAATTCAGTCTGGTGTCGGGACAGTTTTAGAAAGTGAGGAAGTAATGATAAATAACCCGACATTAGACAAAGAAGTCAAAACAGTTTATTGCTTATACAGAGTATCGACCAAAGGTCAGGTCGATAAGAACGACATACCGATGCAGAAACAGGCTTGCAGAGAATTCGCGGCTCGCCAACGCGGATGGATAATCAAGAAAGAGTTTCAGGAGAAAGGCGTGTCGGGCTTCAAAATCTCTGCCAATGATCGTGACGCGGTTCAGGAACTGAAAACTGCAGCGCTGAAAGGCGAATTCGACGTACTTCTGGTATTCATGTTTGACCGAATCGGCAGAATTGATAACGAAACGCCGTTTGTGGTTGAATGGTTCATTAAGAACGGCATCGAAGTATGGAGCGTAAACGAGGGAGAACAGAGGATGGACTCCCACGTTGATAAGCTTTTGAATTACATACGTTTTTGGCAAGCTAATGGAGAAAGCGAGAAAACTTCGCTGAGAGTAAAAACCAGACTCCATCAATTGGTAGAGGAAGGCTATTACACAGGCGGTTGTGCTCCATTCGGATACAAGTTAGTTAAAAGCGGAGTCGTCAATAAAAAGGGCAAAGAGCTTCTCAAACTTGAACAAGAGCCTTCCGAGGTTCAGATAGTGAAAATTATCTTCGAGAAAAGCGTGAAGGATGTACTTGGCTCCTACAAAATGGCTGAGTACATTAATGAACGCAAGATACTTACTCATAATGGCGCGAAGTTCCAATCCAACACCATTAAGAGAATCCTCTCAAATGAAATCTACTGCGGTTTTAATGTGAGAGGGGGAGTGAGATCGAGAAGAATCGAAGAACTCCAAATCATTGATGACGAGATGTTTGCCAAGGCTCAAAACATTCTTGAACAGCGAAAGTATACGCATGAAGAGAAAACCCAATTATCCAAGAAAGCGAAATCCTCGACATTGCTTGGCGGCAACATCTACTGTGCTCATTGCGGTCAATTACTTTGTGCCAACAGCTTTATGGACAAGTATCAAACCAAAGACGGTAAATGGCACAATGGCGGACGGAGATATCGTTATCTGTGTTCCGGCGCCGCTATGAAACGAAACGGCTGCGACGGTCAAACCGTTTATACAGCGAAAAAGGTTGACAAAGTAGTCATTGATGTGTTACATGAATGCTTCAAGAAGTTGAAGGTCACGCCAAAAGACGCTGCAATCGAGAAAAGATACAAGGCTCAAATCAAAGAGATTAAGCAGGAAATCAAAAAGCTCGAAAAGGAAACAGAAAACCTGAAACGTAAAATGCGCGACTTAGCTGCTGAAATCGCCAGTGCGCTTATCGGTGACAGCAAGTTTACTGAAGAGGCACTGTCATTAGCTATTGATACTGCAAAGGCAAAGATTGAGAATAATGTCAATCTGATGGAAGAAAAACGATATCAGCTTAACCATAAGGAAGCCGATATCCAAAAAATGGACTATTATTATCAGCAGTTCGTTAGTTGGGCAGATGAGTTCGATAATGCATCTGCGGAGCGCAAAAGAATGATTCTCTGTACCTTGTTCAAGGAAATCACGATTGGAAAAGGGTATAAAATTGAATTATTGATGGACAACTCCTATGAGCAATTCATTGCGTAAAAATACATTCAGGTATTTAAAAATACACGAAATTGAGAATGCGAGTGATTGTTAACCGAGTCCCGAAAAACTCAATAATAATCAGGGGATTGGGGACATTCAGGTATGTAGAAATACATAGTCGAGAGCGCATGACTGTTAATCATGATGTCACTGGTTCGAGCCCAGTTGGGGGAGCCAAAAACTCGCTGCAAATTTAATTGGTGTTGATGACGCTGAGGGTCCACCCGTTCCCATACCGAACACGGAAGTTAAGCTCAGTGGTGCCGAAGATAGTGCCTTGGCGACGAGGTGTGAAAATAGGGAGATGCCAATACTTGTAGCGAGTTTTCCTATATCTAATGAAGCTGACTTTTATAGTCGGCTTTTTTATTTTGCAAATTACACATTTTTTATTCCTCCTTTTGAACTAACCGCCTCTCGCTCAATTAAAGGGGAGTTGGTTAATATCAGGCGACATATTACAGATTTATTGTCCAAGAAAACCTCCGCATTTTCTTGCGGAGGTTTATGGACAATCATAGAGTTTTCTGTTATCATTAAGAAAGATAAATCGGAATTTAGGGGGAACTATTTAATGGAAATAAAGCTATATGATGATAGCTATAAAGAACGATTGCTTGCAATGGTTTCTGAAGCAAGGCTTGCGCTTGGTTTATCATCAGAGGTTAGAGCAGATTTGTATGATGTGAAGTCCAACTTTCTTGATAAAGGCGATATGTTCTGGCTTGCTGTTGAAGATGATGATTCAGTAATCGGTTGTCTTGGTTATTCCCGTATTGGTGATTCAAACGAAGCTTTCTTGCATCGTTTCTATGTCAAATCATCCAGAAAGCGACAAGGGATTGGTTCTGCTTTGCTCCAAAAAGCCGAAAGCACGATGAAAAGAGAGGGGATTGATATCTCAAAAGTGCATTTAGGATGTTCAAAAGAGCAATGGTTTGAATCATATTCTTTCTATCCGAAAAACGGATATGAAGAATACGAACCACGATATATGGTGAAGCAACTCTAAATTCTGATTTATACGATTAATTTGGAAATTGAGGTGACGGGCGTGAAAATAATACCCTTAAACAAGCAAAGTAAAAAAGAACAGAAGAAACACCACGCTCGCAGCCGTCGTGACTGGAATGGCTTGAAACCTACAACCAGAGTTGTCAAGAGCAAAAAAGTTTACGACAGAAAGAAACTGCAAAAGCCGGATTATGAATAATAACATGAAATACAAGTTAAAGTTCTGAAGATAAAGTGAAAAATGAAGAGATTACCGAAAACGCTCAGTCTGTTTCTCACCTTTCTGAAAATCGGACTGTTTACCTTTGGCGGCGGTTACGCAATGATTCCGCTGATTCAGCGTGAGACCGTCGATCATAAAAAGTGGATAAGTGACAAGGATATCCTTGATATTGTCGCAATCGCAGAATCAACGCCGGGACCAATCGCTATCAATGCGGCTACTTTTATCGGCTATCGCGTCGGCGGCTTTTGGGGAGCAATGGCGGCGACTGTCGGCGTGGTGCTGCCGTCATTTACTATCATCGCAGCGATTTCCTATGTCCTTGCGGCATTCCAAAATGTCGTCTGGATTCAGTACGCCTTTAACGGTATTCGAGCAGGCGTTTTGGCGTTAATCGTCAAAGCACTTTGGTCAATGTATAAGCAAAGTCCGAAAGGGATTTTTTCTTACCTGATTATGTTCGGCGCATTTGTCGTGACCGCGTTTTTACCTGTCAATGTCGTCTTTGTGATACTGTTCTGCGCGGTGGCGGGAATCGTGCAGGCGTTGATTGTCGGCAGGAGGGGCAAACAATGATTTACTTTGATTTGTTCCTCACATTTCTGAAAATCGGGTTGTTTACATTTGGCGGCGGTTATGCCATGCTGCCTATGATTCAAGAGGAAGTTTCGGCACATAGCTGGTTGAACCAAAGTGAGCTGATAGATTTTATAGCCGTAAGCGAGAGTACGCCGGGACCATTTGCGGTAAATATCGCCACCTTTGTAGGCACACGAACCGGCGGCATATTCGGTGGCTTATGCGCAACATTTGGCGTGGTGATGCCGTCGTTTGTGATAATCCTGTTTGTAGCGCGGTTTTATCAAAAATTCAAAAGCAGCAAGCTCGTCGCGGGTGCGATGAACGGCTTGAAACCGGCTGTAGTCGGGTTGATAGCGGCGGCACTGTTGTCGCTTTCGGTTACGGTATTTTTTCCGGCAGGACTGAACATGGCAGTTTTTAGTACGGCACAGTTTTACGTTTCGCTCGGTATTTTCGCTGTGGCGGTTGTGCTGGCGTTCAAAAAGCTCCATCCGATTCTTATCATTCTGCTGTCAGCCGTTATCGGAATCATAGCCGGCTTGATAGGAACGGCTTGAAGCCAACCACCAGAGTGGTTTAAGAGCAAAAAGGTTTACGACAGAAAGAAACAGCAAAAGCCTTGGAAAGGATAAATAGTATTATGAAAACCGAGAGAGAAAAAATGACAAATGCCGAGCCTTTTTTTACAAATGATTCCCAACTCATGGAGGATAAGAAAAACGCCCGGATTTTATGCACGCGCTTTAACAATTCTCCCGAAGATGAAACGCTGAGACAGTCTATGCTGAAAGAGCTGTTGGGAGGTTGCGGAGAAAGCATCGCCGTAAAGCCGCCGTTTCACTGCGACTATGGATATAACATCTTTGTTGGCGATGATTTTTTCATGAACTTTGACTGCGTATTTCTTGACGCCGCTCCAATCAGAATCGGTAAGCATTGTATGATTGGACCGAAAACGTGTATCTATGCGATTGGTCATCCATTGGACGCGGAAGGGAGGAAGAAGAAAATCGGTATTCCGAAGCCTGTCAATATTGGCGATAACGTTTGGATTGGCGGAGGGGTAACGATTCTTCCGGGCGTTACTATCGGAGATAACACAGTTATTGCTGCCGCTTCCGTTGTGACAAAATCGTTTCCCGATAATGTAGTAATTGCCGGGAATCCGGCACGGATTATTAAATATCTGAAAGAAAACAACGAGCAAGACAACACGGTTAGATATGAGGAAACATAATGAGTATATTCAATAAGAAGTACAAGGTTCCCTTTAATAATTATGAAAAGTATGGTATAATGCATACGGCTGTGAAGCGATGACAAGGAAGTATACATATGGGAATTCTCTTTACCTTATGTTGAGATATTAGTCTGAAACATTTTACTCTGTTTGCAAGGAGAAAAAGCAATGAATGTTTATGATTTTGACGGAACGATTTACTATACAGATTGCACGATTGACTTTGGAATCTGGTGTATGCTTCGCCATCCAAAGCTGTTGTTTACCTATTTTCCAAAGACGATCAAGTACCTGATTCAATACAAAAGAGGCAAGGTTCCCAACTACCTGATGCAGCGCAAGGTTTTCAGCTACCTGACGATGATTGATGATTTTGACGTGCAGATTAAACGGTACTGGGATAAAAATGAAAAGAAAATATCGGCGTGGTATCTTGCACAGAAAAAGCCCGACGACCTTATTATCAGCGCTTCACCGCTGTGTATTATCGAGCCGATTGCCAAGCGGCTCGGCGTGCGCTGTATCGCGTCGGAATATGATCTTGAGTTCGGTGTATTTACAAATAACCTGATGTACGCAAAGGAAAAAGCAAGGTATATGATTGACCACGACTTTCCGAAAATTGATAACTTTTACTCCGATTCACTTGCCGATACGCCGCTTGCCTTGTGTTCCGAAAAAGCCTATCTTGTAACCAATCACGCTACCACACTGACAGACTGGCCTGATCTCGACGAGAAAACCATGAAAAAGGTGAAAAAGAAAATAAACACCGGTTGGAAGATTCATCTCAGAGAGGAATAAGTGATGTATGTTATTATATATGATTTCGGCACCAGCAGCTTAAAAACCTGTCTGTTTTATATTGACGCTGAAATCCGGCTTATTGCAAGCGCTGTCGCGTCCTATCATCTGTATATTCTTGAAAACGGCGGCGCTGAACAGGACACGGAGGAATGGTGGCAGGCTGTGTGTCAAACGACAAAGGAGCTGTTTGAACAGACAGATGTAACGCCTTCGGAGGTATCGGGACTGGCTTTCTGCGCACAGATGCAGGGCGTTGTGCTGGTTGATGAAAACGGAAAAGCGCTTCGACGTCCGATGAGCTATATGGATCAGCGCGGCGTGAATGAGTTTAAGGCGTGTATGGGAAAGGGACTCATTAAGGTGTCCGGCTGCAGTTTGTATAAGCTGCTCAGAAACCTGCGCGTCAATTATGCCGGCTCCACCAGCGTCAAGGATCCTGTCTGGAAATACAAGTGGGTGGAGAATCATGAACCGGAGGTTTTTTCAAAGGTCTGTAAATGGCTTGACGTAAACGACTATCTTGTATCGCGCTGTACCGGTAAAATCATCCGGACGGCGGACTCCGCTTTTGCTACCTTTCTGTATGACACGCGCAAGGGCAGGGAAGGCTGGAACAAGGGTCTTGTCAAGATGTACAAGGTCAAGCCCGAGCATCTGGCGACGATTATCAACTGTACGGATCAGGTCGGCGGACTGACGGAAAAAGCCGCCGCCGATCTGGGGCTGAAAGCAGGAACGCCTGTTTTCGGAGGCGGCGGAGATACCACATTTGTGAACATCGGCGCAGGCTGCACCAAGCCGGGCGACACGCATATTTATGTCGGCACATCCGGCTGGGTATCGACGTTCCTTGACTGTCAGACGGTGGATATTAATGCAATGATAACCGGCGTGCTGTCCGCAAAGCAAGGATACTTCAATTATTACGCCGAGCTGGAAACAGCCGGAAAGTGCTTTGAATGGGTAATGCATCACCTTGCGCTGGATGAAATAGATATCTATATCAGGAAGTCAAAGGTGACGGATAACGTCGAAAACAAATTCAAAAGCCTTTACGACTACCTTTCCTCCGAGGTCAGCAAGGTTCCGGCAGGCGCGAACGGCGTTATTTTTACGCCGTGGCTTCACGGCAACCGCTGTCCGTTTGAGGATTCCAAGGCGGCGGGTATGTTTTTTAACATCAAGCTTGAAACAGGAAAGCGGGAACTCATACGCGCGGTTCTGGAGGGCATTTGCTATCATCTGCGGTGGCTGCTCGAATGTGAAGCGAAAAAGGTAAAAACCTCTGATACCATACGTTTTGTCGGTGGCGGCTCCCTGTCGCCCGTTACCTGCCAAATGTTGGCGGATATTACCTGCCGCACGATTGAAACCGTCGGCAACGCGCAGGAGGTCGGCGCGATCGGCACCGCTCTGGTGGTTGCGGCCGGCATCAAAAAGACGGATGTACTCGAGCTCTCTCAGCAGCTGATTCAGCCAAACCGCTCCTATCATCCGAATCCTGCAAACAAAGAGGTGTATGAGCGCAATTACCGCGTTTTCAAAAAGCTATACAAGTCGAATGCTGCCGGCTTTAAGGACTTGAACACCTGAACACGGAGGGACGTCAATTTGAAAAATCGGAAGGAAATATCCCGTGGGATTAAATTCGCGCTTTTCTCGGTTTCTGCCGGGGTGATTGAGTTTGCCGCGTTTGCGCTGCTTGACGGCTTTACGCCATGGCCTTACTGGCCGAAATATCTGATTGCGCTTGTCCTGTCTGTTCTTTGGAATTTTACATTAAACAGACGGTTCACATTCCGTTCCGCCGGAAACGTGCCGGTTGCCATGCTGAAGGTTGCGCTCTTTTACGCGGTGTTCACGCCGCTCTCCACTATTTTGGGAAACTTTTTGGCGGAGAGCTGCGGATGGAACGATATACTTGTCACGATTTTGAATATGGCGTGCAATCTGGTGCTGGAATACTTGTACGACCGGTTTTTCGTTTTCGGAAAAACGCTTGATACCATTAACAAACCGTCCAAGCATAAAAAACAACAGCATAAATCTAAATAAGGAAACCTCATTGAAATAGGTTCTTGGGATAAGCCCTATGAGGAAAAGGATTTGTAAATTTGACTAAATCTAATAAATAGGCTGATTTTGCATTATCAATGCAGGGTGGTGTGGTTATATGAAAATGAATATTATCAAACGGATTGTTGATGTGGCGTTGATGATTACGCTATTGCTTTTGATGGCATTTCAGGTGACTGAGCAGCTTGCTCATGAGTGGCTTGGTATCACGATGTTTGTGCTGACTATTGTACATCAGGTGTTGAACAGAAAGTATTACGCGGCAATATTCAAGGGCAAATACAGCCCGCTGAGGATATTTCAACTGATTGTCAATATCCTTTTGCTGCTGACGTTTGTCTGCACGGCACTGTCGGGAATGATGATGAGCCGCTTTGCAACACCGTTTATGAATGGAATACTTCCGTCGTCCACCGTTCGTCAGGGACATTTGGCACTGTCGCATTGGTCGTTTGTGCTGATGGGGCTGCACCTCGGACTGCACTTTGGCATTGTCACGTCAAAGTTGAAAAATAAATCCCTGAGAATTACCCTCGGAATCGTGATGACAGGTATCTCTGTTTACGGTTTTTATTTGTTTATTAAGTCGGATATGCTCAATTATATGCTGTTCAAAAATCCCTTTGCTTTCCTCGACTATGATAAGGCGTGGTGGCTTGTCCTTCTTGAAAATCTCGCAATGCTCCTTGCGTGGGCGTTTGCAGCATATCTGCTTTCCCTTTTCCTCAAATTTATTACAAAGACTTTTAAGAAAAGACGCTGATTACTTGCAATTCTTTATATAAGAGTGTACAATTAATTTTGAAACAGTATTTTTTTTAAGGATAATTGCAGGAGGTTTGTATGATAAAGTTCAGAGAATGGCTGAGTATCCAGGTTGCAAAGCATCCGAAACGTGTGGTTTTGGTATTAATTATATTGTTCAACGTGCTTTTTATCACTGCTTCAGCTGCGCTTATTAGTTCTCTTTCTCTGCACGGAACAGAGAAAATGAATTTTTTTCATGCCGCATATTATACGGTTACTATGATTCTTGACGCGGGATGTATTGAGTCCGTAATAAAAGATATAGGCACTACGGGCGTTGTGTTAACCATAACCTGTCTGTCGGTTATTATCATCGGTATGATAACCTTTACAGGAGCTGTTATCGGTTATCTAACCAATATACTTAACGATTTTATAGAGAATGCAAGCGCAGGCAATACGCGGCTTTATCTGTCAAATCACACTGTCATCCTTAATTGGAACGCGAGAGCTCCCGAAATTGTCAACGATCTCCTTTACAGCGATAATAAGGAGACGGTTGTCGCTCTGGTTAAATCGGGAAGTGATGAAATAAAAAAGGAAATCGAAGAAAGACTTCATCTTACGATTGAAAAAGAGAATGAGAATGTCTATAAAAAAGCTGATAAAATGGGCTTTTTTGCACGCAGACGGTATCTCAAAAACAACAAGCTCGATGAAAACGTTACTTTTATCGTAATTGAAGGAAATATTTTCTCTCAAAAGCAGCTCAAGGATATAAGAATTGACTTAGCTAAGGCTGTAATTATTCTGAGCAACGATCCGTCGGGGTCTGCTGCTGAGGACGGACAGCCGGACGAGGGTAATCCGCAGGCAGTAAAAGCCTTGATGCAGGTTGCGGATATTGTGTCGGCAGGAAACGCCGCTCACAATCAGAACATCATCATCGAGATTACCGATGAATGGACTTATGATATTGTTCAGAGGATTATCAGCGGTAAAGAACTCGGCGGAAAATGCAATATCGAAATGTTCCAGGTTGAAAAGTTTCTCGGTCAGCTTCTGGCTCAAATATCAATAACGCCGGAAATGACGCTTGTATACGATGATTTGTTCTCAAACAAGGGAGCGGCGTTTTATACCGCGCCTGTGCAGACTGATGACGAAACCGCTTATATCCGCGATTACCTCTCAACGCATGAAAATGCAATACCTCTAACATTGCTTAACCATAATGGCGAAAGCTGTTTTTGCTTTGTGGCGGATAATCAGAAAAATATTAATAAAGAGCATGAGCTCAAAAGCTCAGGCTATAGTGTTAAGCTGAACAGTACGCAAGGCGAATGTAAAAGAGTGATTATGATAGGCCACAACAGCAATGTGGAAGAGATTATGAGCTGCTACGAAGCCTACATATCATGTCAGAACGGCGATAATCAAAACAGTCCGCTTAAAGTTACCGTGATTGATGAAGCCGGCAGCTTAAAAAGGATGGATTATTACAAAAGCTATTCTTTTGTTGAAGAGGTTGCCGAACTGGATATTTATAATATTGATAAAACCTTTGAGCCGATTAACCGTCTGCTATTTGACGCGCCGGAGGATACAAGCATACTGATTTTGTCCGACGATACGGAACTTGATGAAAACGCCGACTCCTCAGCTTTGATGTACTTGGTTTATGTTCAGGATTTTATCAGGGAAATGCTTCGTAAAAACCCCGGCCATGATAAAAAGGCGGTTAAAACTATCGTTGAAATCACAGACCCGAGGCATTATGACATAGTCAAGGGTTACGATATGGTCGAAGCGGTAATAAGCAACCGTTTTTCGGGCAATATTATCACGCAAATAGGGGAGAAAGAGTCAATATATGATTTTTATAAGGATTTGCTGAGCTATTCTTCGGATAAACCCGACGGTCAAAGCAAGAAACCGCAGATTAAAAAGGTTTCATCCTTCTTCAGAGAAACTCCTGCTCCGTGTACGGCTTACGATTTGGTACGCGCAGTGTTTGAAGCGTCTGTTTCATCAGCCGAAGCTTCGGAAAAGCAGTATCCCGTACTGGTTCTCGGCTATGTAAAAGCCAATGGTGAAACAGTAATCTTCAGCGGCGATTTGTCTGAAATAAAGGTTTCGCTTGAAGCCGAGGATAAGATTATTGTATACTCGGATTTGGATTAACAAACTGATCAAGCTAAGAAGAATACACACGGCAGAATATAAAACCTCAAGTCGGATTTAGTAATATAAGCGCGGCAGTTTAACGGCTGCTGCGCTTTTGTTGTGCAAAAAAAGATTGAAATAATTAAATTTTGTTATGGTTTTGTTATGGATTTTATGTTATACTAAGGTACGATTATAAATATAATTGAAAAAGCATAAGGAGGGAAGTAAATGAAAAGAATTCTCTCGTTAATACTTACTGCAGTAATGTTGTTTTCCTTTGCTTCCTGCAGTTCAGCCGACAGCTCCGAAACACAGCCCGACACTGCGTTAACCACAACCGGAACGGCTGCGACAAATCCGCCGAGCAAACCGCTTGATAATTACAAAACTTTCAGCGGCGTTGTGCTTATGACAAAAAACGGCAAGACGGTTTTTGAGAAGGCTGAGGGCGTTCAAAAGCTCGGCTCGAACAAGCCGATTAAAATGGACACGCTGTTTTGTGTAGGCTCAATAGCAAAGCAGTTTACCGCTGCGGCTGTCCTCACGCTTCAGCAGGACGGCAAGCTCAGCGTAGAGGATAAGCTGTCAAAATATTATCCCGACTACGAATACGGCGATGATTTATCACTTTGGCATTTGCTGAGTATGCGCTCGGGAATTCGCGAGTTTTACGATATTGAATATATCGACGGCGCGTTTACAGAGCTGCCTGCCGGCGAGCTCAGGGAAACCGTCACGAACGATAACAGCGTCAGGGAAAACCGCGAAGCGCTCGAGGAATGGCTGCTTGAACAACCGCTTGAGTTCGAGCCTGATACTGAGTTTGAGTATTCGAATTCAAATTATTTTCTGCTGGCGAGGATTGTAGAGAAGGTTTCGGGCAAGAATTACTACGATTATCTGCGCGAAAAAATCATAAATCCTCTCGGAATGGAGCACACCTTCTTTATCGACGAGGTTGATTTTAAAGATGTTCCTAATCTCGCCGCCCCGACGGTAAATCCCGAAACGGTTTATGTAGGCGTTACAATGGGCTTGGGAGATATGATTTCAAACGCATACGATATTGACAAATGGCTGACCTCTTTTAGGACGAATAAAATTCTTACAAGAGAGAGCTTACAGCTTATGACGACGGACTACACCGACGATGACGAGGACCATTACGGCTTTGGAATTCGTATCATAGGCGGCGGAATGTTCCATACAGGAGCAATCACTACCTACGAAACAATGGCGTATACCGATATTAAAAACGGAATAAACGTGTTCGCAGTCACCAACGACGACCCCGACGAAACGTACAGCGTTGTCGATATGGTTTGGGAGTTGCTTGACGAAAAGGGATACGGCGTAACTTAACAGCATTTTAACAGGGCAGTGCCGAAGGGCACTGCTCTTGTTGTTTTTCAAGGATATTGAAATAATTTTAGTAAAAATAAAAAGTTTTATATATGCAATAAAAGTGTTTTGTGTTATAATTGTAAATAGAATTATAACAGGAGGGTGGTTTTTTGCTTTTTAACTTGTCTTACACAACGCTGAACTTCCTTGCATTTGTGTTTGTGACGATGTTTGTTTACTTTTTATTTCCTGTAAAGAAATATAAGTGGACGGTTCTGCTGGCGGCGAGTATATTCTTTTATGCGGTAGTCGGATATAAGCTCGCGTATTTTATACTGTTTACATCGCTCAGCACGTACCTGATAGCGCTTTGGATTGAGCGCGTGTCGTTAAATTCCAAAAAACTTCTGAAAGAAAAAAAGAAGGATTGGGACAGAGAGCAAAAGAAAAATTTCAAGAATAAAATAAAAACACAAAAGCGCTTGATTATGGCGCTTTGCCTTGTTCTGAACTTCGGAATACTGGCATTTTTGAAGTATTATAACTTCTTTGCGGGCAGTCTGAACGACGTGCTCGGAGGCTTCGGAATAAGCTTTTCAGCGCCTACGCTCAACCTGATTTTGCCTCTCGGAATTTCATTCTACACCTTCCAGTCAATGGGATATATCGTGGACGTTTACCGCGAAAAGACCGAGGCGCAGAAAAATCCGTTTAAGCTGCTGCTGTTCGTTTCGTTCTTTCCGCAGATTATCCAAGGCCCTATCAGCATTTACGACCAGCTTGCAAAACAGCTTTTTGAGCCGCACGACTTTGACTTCGGCCGTATGAAGCACGGTATGGAGCTGATTGTCTGGGGCTTTTTCAAAAAGCTGATTATCGCTGACAGAGCGTATATTTTAATCGGTGCGGTCGAGAAAAATTACGCTAATTACAGCGGAACAACGCTGACCTTTACAATTTTGCTTTACGCGATACAGCTTTACGCCGACTTCTCGGGCGGTATTGATATCTCGCGCGGCGTTGCGCAGATTTTCGGCATAAATATGATTGACAACTTCAAGCGTCCGTACTTCTCGCGCTCAATAAACGAGTACTGGCGCAGGTGGCATATTTCGCTCGGCGGATGGATGAAAAACTATGTGTTCTATCCCATCGCTATGTCGAACGTGTTTATCAACGCAAGCAAGAAGATGAAGGGCACACGCTTCGGAAAAACCGCCGCGGGAGCGCATATCGCAAAGGTACTGCCCACAAGCGTTGCCTCGCTGATTGTGTTTTTAATCGTCGGCGTGTGGCACGGAGCAGACTGGAAGTACGTAGCGTTCGGCGTTTGGAACGGCGTGATTATTATGCTGAGCATTATTATGCAGCCTCTCTTTGACGGCGCGGTTGACAAGCTTAAAATCAGCCGTAAAAATCCTGTCTTTATCGGTTTTCAGATTTTCCGCACCCTGCTCGTTATCCTCGTGGGCTACGTGTTTGACGTTGCGCCTTCGTTTGGACAGGGTATGAGGACAATCGGGCTGTTCTTCACAGGGCAGAATTTCGCGAAAGGTTTTGCGGAAATCACCAAGCTCGGACTCGGCTGGCGAGATTATCTTGTTCTGCTGCTCGCATCCGTCGTAGTGCTTATCGCAAGCATTATTCAGGAGAGACATCCCGACACGACTATCCGCGCTATGCTCGATAAAAAGTCGTATGTTTTCAGATTTATCGTGCTTTATATCGCTGTGATGTCGATTGTTGTATTCGGCGTTTACGGCTCGGGCTACAACGCGGCTGACTTTGTATATATGCAATTCTGACGGAAGGGGGATAATGATGAGATACCAATTAAAAGTTACACGCACGGTAAAAGTCTCCCTCTTTCTGTTGGCGATTATGGTTTCGTGCCTTGTTTTGCAGCAGTTTTTCCTGCGCAACGTAGACCACAACAGTCTGCGTATTGAAGGCTTTTATCAGGAGGAGACCGATTCGCTCGACGTTGTGTTCATCGGAGCAAGCGATATCTACACCAGCTTTATGCCCGGCAGAGCTTACGAGCAGTACGGCTTTACAAGCTACCTCTTGGCTTCGGAGTCAATCACCTCCGAGGGTATAAAAACCGCCGTTAAGGAGACGGTGCGAACCCAACACCCGGGAATGATTGTGGTTGAGGCTAACGCCTTTTTGTACGGCAACAGTGACAACGACGTCAACGAGGCGCATATTCACAAGTTTTTCGACAACCTTCCGCTCAGCGAAAATAAAATTGATTACATCACCGGTAATGTGCCGGTTGACCAGCGCTGGGAGTACGTTTTTCCGCTCATTAAATACCACGGTCTGTGGACGGAATACCCCGAACGCTTGCATATGATTGCAAGCAACCTCACGCTTGACGCACGAGGCTTTAACTACCTTAAGGGCTTCCGCACTACCGCGTATATTCACAGCCCCGACAAGCCGTGCCTTAACGACAAGCTTGCACTGGAAACAGGCGAGCTCGACTTGGACCCAAAGCTTGAAAAACAGCTCAACGATTTGCTCGATTACTGCGACGAGCAGCATATAAATTTGATGTTTGTACGCGCTCCACACTATGTAACGCAGGAGACGTATAACCGCGTTAAGCGCTCAAACAAAATGGCGTCAATCGTTAACAGCCGCGGCTACAGCTATTACACGCTTGAAAACGACGTAAAGCGCATAGGCATTGATGAAAAGCATGATTTTTATAACGTTGACCATATGAACGTTTACGGAGCGATAAAGTTTACCGACTACTTGTCGGAGAAAATCCTTTACAAGGAGGAGCTCAAGGTGGATCCCCTCTCCGATGAACAGAAGGAGAACTGGAGCGAGGTTGTCACAGCGACAAATCAGCTTTACCGCTACTGCGACGATATTATGACCAATACCAACAAGGAAAAGGGAGCGCAGGAGGACGTTTGGACGCTTCTGCAGCTCGGTGACTATTCGGGTGCTCCGATTCAGCGCACCGATAAGCCTTAAAAGGAGAGAAGTATATGAAATATCCTCACGCTTACTCGGGCGTAAAAAAGCTTTTTATTTCAGAGATACTCAATATTATCTCCGCAGGGCTGATGTTCGTCGCTGTATTGATGGTTTTACTCGACGGAAAAATAAAACTGCCCGATATCGACACCGCCCAGTTTTGGGGCTTGGCAACGTTGGTTCTGCTTTCGTCCGCAGTGGGAATTGCAGCGTTTGTAATTCAGTTTATTGGTCTTAATCAGGCACGCAAGGACGAGTGGTACTTCAACAAGGCGCTGTATTTTGTAGTTATCTGCGCCGTCTGCACCGTGGGAATGACCTTGACGGCAGGAACGGTAAACAGCATTTTTGCCGCGATTGACGAGGTTTTCACTCTGCTGATTAACATTTACGCTATTCTGGCGATTTTCACCCTCGCGGAGTACCTGAAAGATCTTCACATCCAGAGAACAGGAAAGGTTATGATTGTCGTGATAACCGTTCTGTTCGGTATCGCTTTGATTTTGCAGATTGCCGCAGGCTTTGTTCCGCGCAGAGCAGAGCTGCTCGGAGCGGTAAAAGCAGGCTTTGAATTTGCCGGCTACATCGTATGTATGGTTTACTTCGGTATGGCTAAAAAGATGCTCGGCAAATCCTGATTGTATGGTAAATTCTTGTTGACATCAAAATGATGATTTGTTACAATAAAATCAGTAATATTGATGCTTACGGAAAATATTAAACAGGGAGGCATCCTATGAATACCGAAATCCGCTATTTTACAAAATCCAAAAAGGGCAATACCGAAAAGCTCGCAAATCAGATTGCAAAGGCGACAGGCAAAAAGGCGCTCACCGTAGCGACCGACCTCAGTAATAGGGTTGACCGTCTGTTCCTCGTCAACGCAATGTACGCGGCGAATATCGACAAAGAGGTCAAGGACTTCCTCGCCCGTAATAAGGATAAAATCGGAGAGGTTGTAAATTTCAGCACCTCATGCTCGGGAAAATCCACCTGGGGAATGGTAAAAAAGGAGTGCGACGCTCTGAACATTCCGCTCAGCGAAAAGGAATTCCACTGCGCTGCCTCTTGGATTTTTATTAACAAGGGCTTGCCCTCAGAGGACGACTACGCAAAGGCGCGTGAATTTGCGGCTTCAATGTCGTAATAATAAAATTATACGAAATCCCGAAAGGGTAAAATATGCTCGATTTTTAAGAAAGGATAATTATGAAACGTTTACTTAAGTTTTTACTGGTAATCGCAGGTGTGTTTCTGATAATTCACCGCCGCGTTATTTGGGCATGCGTGACCGGTACGGAAATGCCCCAGCCGCCCGAGTGGCACAAAAAATTCATCCCCTGCCTTAATGATAAGGTTGAGGACGATTTATAATCAAACACAAAAGCCCGGCAGCGATTGCCGGGCTTTGTTCTGTCTTAATGCTTCTTGGCGTCTCTGAGCATAAATTTCCTCGCGATATTTATGCCGATTTTATAGGGGAGAGGTCTGAGCGCTTTGTCAGCCTCTTTGAGCATTTTGCGGATGGGAATTTCCTGCGGACAATGTTTTTCGCATTTTCCGCAGCCGATGCATTGAGAGGCAAATGCGCTCTCCTTTGTCAGTCCGACCGCCTGAGCGTACTGCATTCGACCGTCGCGCTTTGACTCAATAAACATCGTATTGTAGCTGCTAAACATACCGGGAATGTCAACTCCCTTTGGACAGGGCATACAGTAACGGCAGCCGGTACAGCCGACCTTCTCGTTTTCGCGGATTTTCTCGGTTACTGCTCTAAGGGTTTCAAAATCCTCTGCTGTAAATTGTCCTGCTTCCGAGTCCGAAGCTGTGCGGCAGTTTTCGCGTACCATCTCAATAGAGTTCATTCCCGAAAGCACAACCGTTACCTCGGGCTGGTTGTAAAGCCAGCGGAAGCTCCACTCAGCAGGAGTCCAGTCGCGTTTGCTGTCCTTCATAACCTTCTTTGCGGCTTCGGGCAGCATATTTACAAGCTTTCCGCCGCGCAGCGGCTCCATAATTACAACGGGAATTCCCTTTGCAGCAGCCGCCTTTAAGCCGGACACGCCTGCCTGTGAGTACTCGTCAAAGTAGTTATACTGAATTTGGCAGATATCCCAGTCGTAGTCGTTCAGAATTTTTAAGAAGCCGTCGGAGTTGCCGTGGTATGAAAAGCCGATATTTCGGATAACTCCGCTCTTTTTCTTTTCGGCAATCCAGTCGATTACGCCCAAGTTTTTCAGCTTTTCCCACATCGAGATATCCGTGAGATGGTGCATCAGGTAATAGTCGACATAACTCGTTCTCAGACGTGAGAGCTGCTCGTTTAAGTACTTGTCGAGCGCGGCTCTGCTGCCCACAAGGTACTGCGGCAGCTTGGTAGCAATTTTGATTTTTTCGCGGATATTGTTCCTCTCAAAAATCTCACCGACAGCGGCTTCGCTTCCGCCGTAAATATACGCGGTGTCGTAGTAATTAACGCCTGAGCGGTACGCCTCCATAAGCTCGCGCTCAGCCTTATCGATGTCAATTCCGCCGCCCTTTTTTGAAAAGCGCATACAGCCGTAGCCGAGCAGTGAAAGCTCATCGCCGTTTTTATCTTTTCTGTATTGCATAGCTCCTCCGAAGTGACTTTTATTTTCATTAATCATAGCAGAAAAATATATGCTTGTCCACGGTTTTGAGTAAATAGTAAATTATTGTTTTGCTCCGATATAAAAAAATAAGAAAATAATGCCCAAATATTATTGCAAGAAAAGAGAATAAATGATATAATATACTAAAACTATAGTAAAAATTCAATAATTTTAGGAGGAGATAACAAATGGGATTTTCTAAAATGAGACAGCGGCTCGGTTACGGCGCCGCCGATATGGCGAGTAACCTGATTTGGCCGATGATATGTACATACCTCACGGTGTACTACACAGACGCGCTGTTGCTCGACACCGCGGCTGTAGGTCTTATCACGCTCGCGTCTAAGTTTATCGACGCTATAACCGACGTATTGATGGGAATTGTAGTTGACAAAACCGAGTTAAAAAGCGGAAAATGCCGCCCGTACTTTTTAATCGGCGCGTTGCCGCTCGCGTTTTTTGCGGTTCTTACATTCCTTCTGCCTTCCTTTGTCTCTAACGACAAGGTTCTTATGATTCTATTCGCTTTCATCACCTTTAACCTTGTAAGCACCTGCTATACAATCGTTAACACGCCGCTTTCGGCTATTCTGCCGAGCCTTTCGTCCGACCAAAAGGAGCGCAATGTTCTCGTTACCTTCCGTATGGTAATGGCTGCGGTAGGCAGCTTTTGCGTAACCTTCTTCGCTCTGCCGCTAATCAACAGCTTCGGTGGAAAAAAGGACCTTTTCTCATACGCGTGGGCAGTCGGCATTTTTTCAATCGGCGCGGTTCTTTTGCTCGTGTTCTCCTACGCCAACACCCGCGAGGTTGTTAAACCGATTAAAGAAGACAAGATTAAGCTTAAAGACGGAATCAAGGCGATTAACGGACAGTATATTCTGTTTGTAATCACAATGTTTATCTATCTGCTCGGCTTTGCCGTTAAGCAGGCAGGCGTATTCTATTACTACAACTATTATATCGGAGATATCGGCTCGTTAAAGGTTGAGGAGATTATCTCAATCCAGGCGCTTGTAACCTCGCTAAGTATGGTTGCAGGTCAGCTCACAATTCCGTTCTTCTGCAAGATTATGGGCAAAAAGAAGTCGGCTATCCTTATGAACTTCATCGCCCTTGCAGGAAATGTAATCTTTATCTTCTGCGGCGCTAATCTTATTTGGCTCTGCGTAGGTACGGTATTCGTATGGTTCCCGCTCGGCTACCTGATGGGTATCAGATTTGCACTTCTCGCCGACGTTGTAGAGTACTGCGAGCTCAAGTCGGGCATCCGCGCGGCAGGTATTCTGTCGTCGCTCGACAGCTTCCTTGCAAAGCTCGCCTTCGGCTTTAACGTAACCGTTATGCTCGGCCTTATGGAGATTGGCGGCTATGACGCAAATTCGGATATTCAGACCGAAACAGAAAAATTATTTATCCAGATGGGCTTTGTCGGCGTTCCGATAGTCTGCATTATTGTGACAATCATCCTTCTGCTGTTCTTTAAGTTTGACAAGGAACTCCCGAAAATGAAGGCAGAACGCGAATCAAAGCTTGAAGCCGCAAAATAAAACGCATATTAAAATTTAAGGAACGCAAGGGCCGTACTTTGCGTTCCTTTTTCAAACTAAAATAAAGGAGATGTTTTTATGAAAATAGCTATGGCGAATGACCACGCAGGTACATCAATGAAAAACGAGATTAAGGCTTATCTTGAAGCTCAGGGCCACACTGTGGTTGACTTTGGAGCTTACGACGAGAATTTCTGCGATTTGTCCGATTTTGTACTGCCGGCGGCATTGGCGGTTGCAAAAGGCGAGTGCGACAGAGGAATTTTTGTTGACGGCGTAGGCTACGGCAGCGCTATGATTGCAAACAAGGTCAGCGGAATTTACGCCTGCGTTTGTCAGGATCCGTTCTGCGCGGCGCTCGCGCGACAGCACAACGACGCAAACGTGCTCTGCCTTGGCGCGAAAATCATCGGCGGTATGATTGCAATGGAAAATGTAAAGACATTTATGGCAACCGAGCCGCTGACGGCTGAAAAATATGTCCGTCGCGTTAAAAAGGTGCAGAAAATCAACGACGAGCACTGTGTGCCCGTAAAGTAAGCTGAAAAATCAACCTGCCTTCTCCGCGGAGAGGGCAGGTTTTTTGTTTTAGTAATTGCAAATTGCGGAGTTTTATGGTACAATTGGCGTGTAGTTTTTTATGGAAGGAAGTTGATTAGTTAATGACAGACAAAAAACAATCATTATTACGGCGCTGTACCGACAAGCTTTTCGGCGGCATTGATATGAAGTGGTGGAAGGTGATCGTACTCGCCGTCGCTTCGGCTGTAATAACGTTCATTTTTTTAGTTATACCGATTTTTGAAAATACTTCGTTCTACAGAATGGGAGTGACCTTTGAGGCGTGGATTCTGCTTGCGGTTTTCATAATGGCAAACTGCAAAAAGCCGCTTGAATCAGCGCTGAAAACCTTTGTGTTTTTCCTGATAAGCCAGCCGCTTATCTACCTTTTTCAAGTCCCGTTTTCTGATATGGGCTGGGGCTTGTTTATGTATTACAGATATTGGTTTTACTGGACTTTGCTCACGTTCCCAATGGCGTTTGTCGGCTGGTATATCCGAAAGAAAAACTGGCTGAGCCTGCTGATTTTGTCGCCTGCGCTCATCTTTCTGACCTTTACTTACGTAAACTCGTTTATGTTTACGTTCAAGCATTTTCCGTACCAGCTTGTAACCGGACTTTTCTGTCTTGGACAGGTGTTGTTGTATCTTTACGTATTCACCCCGAAGCTTTGGATGAGGCTGACAGGCTTTTTGGTACCCCTTGCGGCTGTTCTGATAATCGCGCTTGTTACACCGGAGGTTGAAACTAACGTGACTACCTTCCTTCCGGACGATCAGGTTCTCACCGAAGCCGCTGTAGTTACCAATGAGGACGCTGATATAGCTAAGGTTAGCGTTAACTCAACGGGAGAGAACAGCACGATCCTTATTCAGGCACATAAATACGGCACAACAGACTTTACCGTTAAGGACGGGGCTAAGGAGTACAAATACACCCTCGAGGTTTACGAGGATAACGAAGGGCATACCCAGACAAAAATCACTCGGAACAATTAAATATATAAAGCAAAAAGCGCCGCAAAAACGGCGCTTTTAATTTTCTGTTAACGCTTTACGAGTCGTAAAAATGCTTGCCGTCGTCCGTTACAAGTCTCTCCGCCTTGGGATATTCAAAGGTTTTCGGGTTGTCGGCGTTCTTTTCAAGATAATCCGCAAACTCAGCGGCGTACCACTTTGCCATATCGAGGTTGTGCATAAGGTACGCACCGCAGTTTACCGCGGTTGCGCCGGGAACTTCATCAGCATTTGCAACTGACCTGAATGCGCTTAACAGCAGGTTGTAAATTTCTTTCGGAGTGCGGCTGCCCTTTAAAATCAGATAAAATCCCGTAAGACAGCCCATCGGTCCCCAGTAGATAATCTCATCCTTCCACTCGGCGTCGTTGCGCAGGAAGGTCGCGATAATGTGCTCGAGCGAGTGCATAGCTGCAACATCGATCACGGGCTCTCTGTTCGGCTTTTTGAGCCTGATATCATAGGTTGTAACGGTTTTATCACCTAACACGTCGACGCGGCTGGTGAAAATTCCGGGGACAATTTTGGTGTGGTCTACGGAAAAGCTCTGTATAAGTTCCATATTCATATCTCCTTCTCAGATTAATCATTTTATTTACAAATAAAGTGTAACATAAACTGTCAAAAGTATCAAGGAAAATTGTTTTAGAATATACAAATTTAATGAAATTTTTGTAGACTTATTTAAATTTTTATGATATTCTTAATATAAGGAAAATCAGTCAAAATTTGAGGTGTTAATATGAAGTGGAAATTAAGCGGACTTGTTAACCGCGGAATCGGCGCGTTCGGTGTTTTGATGAATTGCAAGCTCGTCAGCATTATAATCTTTTTGTTTACGGGCACGCTGCATATTATCGACCCACGCGGCGGCTTGCGCGGAACAGTTACAATGCTCTCGTTGTTTATTGCCCTTTACGCGCTGTTTTCGATTGTATTTATTCTGACGGGCAGCAATGACAAGGTTGGAGAAGGCAAAAAATTCGCGAGCGATATGGTAAGGGACACATTTAAGGGCGACGGCAACCCCATGATGAAAATAAACGAGGTGCTGTCGCAAAATGAAAAGTTTGAAAAAGGAATGTCCGGCTTAAATACCAAATCTAAGTGGGATCAGCGTATTCAAAAGCTGAATGAAAGACACAATAAACAGACGCAGGCAAGCAAGTTTGTAATGATAGTCTTTTACATTATCCTATTAGCCTGCACGGTTGTGCTGTTCGCCTTTCCCGACGACGCCATAAGCTTGGTTCACATAATTTTCGGCGCGCTGTTAATTTTCGACGGCGCCAGCGGCGTGTGGTGCATAATCGTAGCAAAAAGAAGCGGAATCCCAATGAAAGGTCAATGGGCATCCTTTTTCTTGAATTTGCTTTCTGTGGTAATCGGCGTGGTGTTTATAATTTTGTCGAACGACTCGGCTGACTTCACAATGATGCTTTGCGGCATTGTGCTGGTAGTCAAGGCGCTTTCGGATTTGTTTATTATGATTCGCAACCACGAGCTTATTTCGACTGTCAAGAACACCGTTAACGAGATTAAACATCAAAAGCCGGAAGAAGCGGAAATGCCAGAAGAAACAGAAAAAACCGAAGATGCGGAAAAAACCGAAGATGTGAAAAAAACAGAAGAATAAATTATAAATATTTTTATAGAGAGGAATGTGTTTAATATGAAAAAAATTGCAGCAGTTCTTTTATCGGCGGCTATGATAGTGCCTTTTGCGGCATGCTCAGCCCAACAGCAACCCGAAAGCCAAAAGGAAGCCGAGAGCAGCAAAGCGGTTGAAACCGCCAAGGAAGCCGAAAATAACCGCGAGACTATTTATCAGGTTGCCTTGCTCCAGTCGCTTACTCAGGGCTATTACGACGGCATTATTAAGGTAAGCGAGCTTAAACAGCACGGCGACACGGGTATCGGCACCTTTGAGGGCGTTAACGGCGAAATGATTGTGCTTGACGGCAAGGTTTATCAGGCTCTCGGTGACGGAACCGTTAAGGAAGCAGACGATAACGAGACTGTTCCGTTTTCTAACGTAACCTACTTTGACAAGGATCTTTCTGCAACTCTTTCTCAGACAAACGACATCAACGCCTTAAAGGAGTCGCTGACAAAGACCGTAAACGAGAACGGCAGAAATCTGTTTTATTTTGTAAAAATCAACGGCACGTTCAAAAAGATGAACGTGCGCAGCGAGCTCAAGCAGGAAAAGCCCTACAAGAGCCTTGACAAGGCGCTTGCCACCGACCAAAGGGAGTTTAATTACGATAATATCGCCGGAACAGTCGTAGCGCTCTACTGTCCCGACTATATGGGCGGACTGAACACCCCGGGCTGGCACTTCCACTTTATCTCGGACGACAAAACAAAGGGCGGTCATATTTTGGATTTAGCCTTTGATTCAGCTCAGGCGGAGTTCGACGCAACTCAGGACTTCGATATGTACCTGTCGGACAACTCGGAGTTCCAGAAAATGGAGCTGTCAAAGGATGTAAGCGACGCCATTAAAAAGGTAGAGACAAACGAGGAATAATTTCAGGGGGAAAACAAAAATGAAATCAAGTAAAATTTACCAGGTTTCAACATTACAGGCGTTAGCGCTTGGCTATACAAGACCTGTTGTCAAGGTTCACGAGCTGCTCGAGCACGGCGATACCGGACTGGGAACCTTTGAACACGTTGACGGCGAAATGATAGTTTTAGACGGCGTGTGTTATCAGGCTAAGCAGGACGGCAGCATTGTCCGCACGGCAGACGACGCAGGCGTACCGTTCGCGGTTTCGGGCTTTGTCAAGGACGGCAGAAAATTTGAGATGGGCGAAATGAAGGATATTGACGCCATTAAAACAGAGCTGACCATAAAAATCGAGGAAGATTTCGGACTGAACAGCATTCACATCGCGCGCATTGACGGATTGTTCAACGTTATTCACGCGCGCGCAGGCGCACCTTACCGCTCACAGCACGTTTCGCTTAAGGATATTCTCTCAAAAACGCAGAAGGATTTTAGCTTTGAAAATATTCGCGGAACGCTTGTTTGTGTTTATTACCCCGATTATATGGACGGCATTAACGCCGCAGGCTGGCATATGCACTTTCTGTCGGAGGACAGAACGCTCGGCGGACATGTTTTTAAGGCAACGCTTAGCTCGGGTGAATGTATCGTACAGAAAATGGACAGAATAGAAATACAGCTTCCCAGAGAAGCGGCGTTCGACACCTACTCGCTCAAGGAAGCCTCGCAGGACGAGATTGAGGAAGTTGAGCAGGGCAACGGCTGAGCTTGAATACATAAATTATTCAGGGAGTTTCTTATGAAAACGCTTTGCTTATACTACACAAGAACCAACAAGACTAAAGAGGTTATGGAGAATATCGCCCGTATCATAGGCGCCGACCTTGCGGAGTACACCGACGGCAAGGGGAGAGGCGGTATTTTCGGGTATATCGGAGCTTGCTTTGTGTCCGTAGACCGTACTATTCCGAAATTAACCATAAAGGGCGATATCGACCTAAAGGCTTATGACCGTGTGATTATCGGTATGCCTGTCTGGGTTGAAGGTCCCTGCGCGATTGGCAGAGCATTTATCAAAAAGTACCGCGACAAGCTGCCAAACGACGTGTACTATGTGGTTACTCAAATGGGCGGCAGCGATTATATGAGTAAGATAAAAGCGATGGACCGCTTGCTCGGCAGGCAATCGTCGGGGCAGTTTTCGGTAAGAACAAAAGACAATGACTATTTAAAAGAGAGTAAGGGTTTTGCAAAAACACTTGTGTAAATCCGTCAAATAAATAAACAGAAAACGCAGTCCGTAACGGGCTGCGTTTTTACATTAAAAATCTGAATATACTGCTTGCAAAACGCTTCATCCGAGTTCTTTTTTACAAATCACTTGACAAAATACGATATTCGGGATATAATTAACCTACTAATTAGATAGGAATAGTATATAATTCAAGAATTAAAGATTGCGGAGTTTTATTATGTGCGAAATTTACGGCTTTTCGGGCAACCGGAAAAAAGAACTGAATAATGATTTGCGCGAGTTTTACTCCCATTCAGACGAACATCCGAACGGCTGGGGGCTTGCGCTGTTTGATGAACATAAAATCGAAATGTCAAAGGAAGCCTGCCGTGCTGATAAAAGCGCGTTGCTTAGTGAAAAGCTCAACACTCCGATTATTGCAAAAAACGCGCTGGCGCATATCCGCTTGGCGACAATCGGAAATGTTGAGCAGGATAACTGCCATCCCTTTACGGCTTCGGACAACAGCGGCAGAACGTGGACGCTGATACACAACGGAACTGTGTTTGAAAGCGATAAGCTCAATAAATGCATTTTTCTGCAAAAAGGGGAGACCGACAGCGAACGGATACTGCTCTATATCATCGACCGTATCAATGAGGCAATCGAGCAATTAAGGCATTTTCCAAGCGCCGAGGAGCGTTTTGATATTTTGGATGAGATTGTCCGCGGCAGTTCACCGAAAAATAAGCTTAATTTACTGATTTATGACGGCGAAACACTATACGTCCACACAAATTTCCGCAATTCGCTTTACTATCGACGCGGCGAAAGCGGCGTGACATTTTCAACGCGCCCGCTGTCGGAAGAAGCGTGGAAAAACGTGCCGTTCACAACCTTGCTTGGTTATAAAAACGGTACGCGCGTATACACAGGAACAAATCACAACAACGAATATTTCTTTGACCCGTCAACATATAATCCGCTCTATATGGCATATTCAGGTCTGTAAGGAGAAGAAAAATGAACGCTCAAAATTTGATATACGACCGTTTTATCGCACCGCTTCAAAAGCCGCGTGCAAACTACATCGGAATTGAAATAGAGATGCCCGTCGTAAACCTCAGCGGTGAAAAAACCGATAAAACCGTCAGCATAACAGCCGTCAAAAAAGCAATTGAGCATTTCGGCTTTACTCCCAATAAATTTGATGATGACGGAATTTGTCACGAAGCGGTATGCGGCGATACCGGCGATGTTTTCTCGTTCGACTGCTCATATAATAACTTTGAGATTTCCCTCGGACGTGTGCGCACGCTTCATGAGGCGCAGGCGCGTTTCCGTGATTATGTGCGCTTTATCAACGGAGAACTGAACAGGTATCAACACACGCTGACCGGAATGGGAATTAACCCGAATTATAAAATCAACGACTTCAATTTTGTTCCGTCGCCGCGCTACCGTATGCTTGAAGGCTATCTGAAAAAGTGCAAAGTTTGGAAAGGGCAGTTCCATCCGTTTTACGGCTACGGAACATTTTCGAGCGCGTCTCAGGTTCAGCTTGACGTCACCGAGGAAAACCTTTGCGAGACTATTGAAGCGTTTTCGCTCGTCGAACCGCTTAAGGCTGTGCTGTTCGCAAATTCATTTCTCCCCGATAAGCCCGAACTGCTTTGCGTAAGGGATTATTTTTGGGAGCAGAGCCCTCACGGAATTAATCCCGGAAACGTCGGCTTTTTTGAACCGCTCCCGAAATCTGCCGACGAGATAACGGATTATTTGAGCAAATCGAGTATCTTCTGCGCCGAGCGTGACGGAAAATATCTGTTCTTCTATCCGATACCCTTTGACGAATACTTGAAACGCGACAACGTTGACGGCGAGTACTACGACGGAGATTATCACACCTGCTCCTTTACGCCGAGTGCCGGAGACATAGCGTATCTGAGAACATATAAGCAAATTGACCTCACGGCAAGGGGAACGCTTGAATTCCGTTCCGCGTGTACTCAGCCGCTTGGTGAAGCGATGACCGTAGCGGCGTTTCATCTCGGTTTGATGAACCAAACGAAAAAATTGACCAATTTAATGAAAAACTCATTTTTATATCAGGCAAATGAAAAACCCGCACAGCTCCGACAAAAAATGAACCGTGCGGATTTTCTTTCTTTTGTTAATGCGGATGAACTGAAGGCGCTGTTAAGCGAGGTTTTACAGCTTTGCGCCGAAGGGCTGAAGGAACGCGGCTATTCCGAGGAAATTTATCTTTCGCCGCTATATGACCGCGCAAGGACGTTGACCTCGCCGTCGGTCTGTCTTTTGCGGCAAAACGATGTAAATAAAGCCGTCAGAGAATACGCAAAACTGTAGGTGAAATGATGTCAAAGATATTCAATACAAAAAACATCAGCCTTTTGGGCGGTACCTTCGGCTTGGAACGCGAAACCCTGCGCGTGAACGCCGAGGGCGGCATGGCGCAAACGCCGCATCCATTTCCCGATGATTTGCACATCGTTAAGGATTTTTGCGAGAATCAGGCGGAAATCAACACAGGCGTTCATGACAGCGCACAGGGAGCTATTGACGAGCTTTTGCAACATTCAAAGCGCTTGTCCGATGAAATAAATAACCGCGGAGAAAGGCTCTGGCTGTATTCAAATCCGCCGATGATTAAAAGCGCAGACGATATTCCTGTAGCCGTTTACGAGGGCGATATGCAGGGCAAGCATAATTATCGCCTGTATCTCGCCGAAAAGTACGGCAAGTACAAAATGGCGCTGTCGGGTATTCATTTTAATTACTCCCTGTCGGAAGAAATGCTGAAATACAGCTTTTATCACTCATCGCGCAGCGATTTTACAGCCTTTAAAAATCAAGCATATCTGCGTTTGGCGCAGGGGTTGCTTGAATACGGCTGGCTGATTAATCTGCTGCTCTCAGCCTCTCCTGTCTGCGACGGTTCATATTTCGGCAAAGATAGAGCAGGCGAAGCCGTGCTCACAAAGTACGCTTCCCTTCGCTGCGGAGAAAAAGGCTACTGGAATACCTTTACGCCAATCCTGTTCTATGACAATATCACGTCATACGCAGGAAGTATTCAGAGGTATCTTAACAGCGGTACGCTGGCAGGCGTGGGCGAGCTGTATTATCCCGTTCGCCTTAAGCCAAAGGGTGCAAACCGCCTGAACAATCTCGTGCAAAACGGCGTTAATCATATCGAGCTGCGCAATATAGATATTAACCCTTTTGCGCCGTCAGGCCTGGATGTCCGTGATTTGGAATTTTTGGAATTGCTGATTTTGTGGATTTTCTCAAATTATGAGGACAGTCTGTCGTATAAAGACCAAATCCGCGCAGTTGAAAATCTCAAAAAAGGCGCGCTGTACGACATTGACAGCACGCTGATAAACGGAAATGAGCCGCTTAGAAAAGCTGGCTTGCGCGTCCTCGGAGATATAAAGAAGTTTTACGGCGAGACAGAAGCAATAGATTTTCAAATAAAAAAGTTGACAGAAAAAGGTGAGCGCTATGCGGAAAAGGTCAGCGCGATAGCGCAAAAATATTGTTTTTCAAGATAAAGGCAGAAAATATTAATGAAATCTATCATCACCGCAGCGGATTTGAACGGAATTCTGACACAAATGATGAGGACAGCAATCTTCATACTCTGTCCTTAAAACAGGTGTCATACCAATCTTCATTAAAAAGTAGACTTTCTACTTTTTAATAGCGCCGTAGGCGCGTCAAGATTGTATAAGACGGCAATTGCGCTTTTGC